>Ga0209002_10004882_pt1 | contig 10469 bp, 9 predicted proteins | sample Rifsed16ft2_FD_184010 | JGI IMG/M metagenome (GOLD analysis project Ga0209002, IMG submission 184010) | Soil microbial communities from Rifle, Colorado, USA - sediment 16ft 2 (version 2) | ecosystem: Environmental > Terrestrial > Deep subsurface > Rock core/Sediment | place: Rifle, Colorado...
GGGAAAGGCCTTTGAAGGCAGCCGAAGAACTGAAAAAAGAAGTCCACGCGCTCTTAAAGGAAAAAAACGCCTTAATGCTCGCGCACAACTACCAGAGGGACGAGGTTCAGGAAACAGCCGACCTTACGGGCGATTCCCTCGGACTATCCCAGTCCGCCGCAAAATCAGACGCAAAGGTTATAGTTTTCTGCGGGGTCCATTTCATGGCGGAGAGCGTTGCGATACTCTCGCCTGAAAAAAAAGTGATACTTCCCAGGCCTGACGCCGGATGCCCCATGGCCGATATGATAACGGCGGAGGGATTAATCAAGGAGAAACAAAAAAGGCCCGGGGTGCCTGTTGTCGCTTATGTTAACACCTCCGCCGCGGTCAAGGCAGAGAGCGATATCTGCTGCACATCGGCAAACGCGGTAAAGGTCGTTGATTCGGTGGATTCCGGCAGCGTTTACATGGTTCCCGATAGAAACCTCGCGCACTGGGTTCAGAGAAAAAGCAGGAAAAAACTTGAGTGGTGGAACGGTTTCTGCCCGACGCATGAAAGGCTTAAACCCCCGGAAGTGCTTAAGGCAAAAGGTGACTATCCCGGCGCCCTTTTTGTCTGCCATCCTGAATGCAGGCCCGAGGTCGTAGACCTTGCCGACCATGTCTGCTCCACTTCGGGGATGTATAAGTTCGCAAAAGAAACAAAGGCAAAAACGCTCATTATCGGCACGGAGATGGGGATACTCTGGAGGCTGAAAAAAGAAAACCCGGATAAAAAATTCATACTCCCTTCAAAATCCCTTATATGCCCGAATATGAAACTCACAACCCTTGAAGACGTGGCAGAAAGCCTCCGGGAGATGAAAAACATCGTAACCGTCCCGGAGGATATAAGGGTCCGGGCAAAAATGGCGCTGGATAAGATGCTCAAAATTCCGAGGGATTGAGTTGGTTATCTCCCGAACAATTTCTTTATCTCCTCCCCAACCCCCTTTATGCCTTCTGTGGCTTTATCCACCGCGCCCTTCTTTTCCGCCCTCTTCCCCGACTTTGCGGCCTCCATGGCGGAAAGGCAGGGGTTTTTGTCGCCTTCGGGCTTAACGTTTACAAGCGCCATTGCGATTCCTGCCGGGCCGAAAAGCGCTACGCCCCTCAATGCCTTACCGACCGTGAGCGCGGTCTGGGCAGGGTCAAGGGCAAGTTTCGGCCTTGAAAGAGTGCCTCCGAGTTTAAAGGGCTTTGCCAGTTCGCTCACACTAATGCTTACCCTCCCGCCAAGCGCCCCTTCCTTTGGAACGGGCTTAAGGGAAATGTTTAAGCCCTCGGTTTTGAGGTTTATCCCGCCACCTCCAATAACGCTCATGGTTTCTGTATCAAAAACAAGCGCGGCTGCGTCCGCAATCCCGTTATTTATGTCAAAACCGCAGACAACGCAGTTTATTTTTGTCCGCTCCGTCTTTTCGGCCGCGGGGTTGACAAGGCGCATTGCGCCGGTTCTGATGTCCGTAGAAAGAAGCCCCAGGTACTTATTATCTATCTGGCCTTTGCCCATAACTATGTTTACGGCGCCGTTGAGCCCGGCCATGAGTTCCGCCATCGAGCCGCCGCTCCCCTTAACGTTTATGCCAATGTCAATCTTTCCCTCAAAGGTCTTTGTCACGTCGAGTTCCTTGAGCATTTTTCCAAGGTCAATGCCTTCGGCCGCAAACGCCGCCGAAAGTTTGGGTGTTTTACCGTTGCTATCAAGGTCAATAGAGCCGGCAAGCGTGCCGCCGCCCATCTGGGCCTTAAGAGGTTTAATGGCAAGAACCCCGTCTTTAATGGCCATAGAAAAGGCGAGGTCGTTCAGCGCAATCGTGGATAAAAGTAACTTTGCGGCATGAAACTTAACATTGGCATCGGCTTTTTTAAGCGCATCAAGCGGAAGGGGGGAGTCGGAAAAAACCCTCTGCTTTGGTTTGCCGCCTTTTTTGCCTGTCCCGGACAGGGGCCTTAAGTCGAGTTTTTTTGACACAAGTTCGGCCTTGAGTTTCGGCCGTTTTCCGGCAATACTTGCCTCCAGAGTGCCGCTTAAGTCGCTGTCTCCGAGCGATGCCTCCATGTCCGAAATATTGTAGGTGAGGGGTGACGGATTGGAAATCCGCCATGAGGCGTCAAAAGGCATATCGTTGTATGAGCCGTTAAGCCCGACCTTGACACCTCTGCCCGTAAGCGCCTCTTTTGCGCTCAGGCTGGCAAGCTTTACCCGGTAGAGACCCCCCGACCGGCCGTCCCTGTATGTGAGGAGTCCGTTTTTGATAAGGATCTTTTTGAAGCCGAAAGAGGGAGTTTTCGTCTCCCCGGAAGGCGCCGCCCCGGGTTTTTCCAATTCGAGATTAGACCTTCCAAAACGGTCTGTCTCAATAAGTATATCGGGTTCTGCCAAAAAAATCCCCCTTACCTCCACGTTGCCGAAGATAAGGGGTAAAAGCGCCACCCGCAGCTCAAGACGCTTTATGCTCGCCATCTCCGGACGCGAGCCCCATGGTGCGTTCTTAAATCTTAAATCCTCAGCAACAAGCGCCGGAGTAAAACCTATCTCTACGCCTATATCGCCGAGCGTTAAGTCTCTTCCGGTGGCTTCCCATGCCGCCCTGGTTATCCGGGGCTTGAGTTTGTTGAAGTCGTAGCTTGAGATTGCCGCATAAGCCGCGATTATCAATACTGCGGCAAAAACAGCAACGATTGCCGCTATCCGTCTCAAGCGCATTGTAACCCTCCTTTCCCCGGGGAAAAAGGTTTCAGCCGGAGTTCTTCACCCCCTTCACAACCTCCATCCATAAAAGGGATTGAACCGCCATGGCAAAAACAATAAGCCAGTCAATGCCATTGAGCCTTACCACCTTGAATATGCCCTCAAGGTAAGGGATATTCACAACGGCTATCTGCGTAAAGAAGATAAACCCTACCGCGATATTGAGGGTTCTATTTGTAAAAACCCCGATTTTAAAAACCGATTCTTTTTCGCTCCTGCAGTTAAAGACATGGAACATCTGGGATAAAACAAGCACGGAAAATGCCGCTGTCCTCGCCTTCTCAATGCCCCCATTTAAGAAATAAAGTTCCAGCGCGTAAACTATAAGGGTGCACGCAGCCATAAAGGCGCCCTGTAATACCATAACACGAAGTAACGGCCCCGTTACAATCCCCTCGGTTTTTGGCCTGGGCTTTTTATCCATAACCCCGGGTTCAATGGTTTCCATGGCAAGTCCCAATGCGGGCAGGCTGTCCGTTATAAGATTCATCCAGAGAATCTGGATGGGCAAAAGAGGAAGCGGCATGCCTAAAACCGATGCTATAAAAAGCGTTATTATCTCCCCGATGTTGCAGGAAAGCAGATAATGCACGACCTTTCTTATGTTTAAAAATATCCCCCTGCCCTCTTCCACCGCGGAGATGATGGATGCGAAGTTATCGTCCGTAAGAACCATATCGGACGCCTCTTTTGTAACATCCGTGCCTGTTATTCCCATTGCAATGCCGATGTCAGCCTCTTTAAGCGCAGGGGCGTCGTTTACCCCGTCCCCTGTCATCGCGATTATCTCCCCCTTTTTTCTCCATGCCCTGACTATCTTCAATTTATGCTCCGGATTTACCCTCGCATAGACCTTGATTGAGGGAAGCAGCCGCTCAAATTCATCATCGCCCATCCTGTCGAGTTCCGCCCCTTCCACCGCGATATCCCCCTCTCTAAATATGCCGATCTCCTTTGCTACGGCCATGGCGGTCAATTTATGGTCGCCTGTTATCATAAGAGGGATAATACCCGCCTTCTTTGCCCTTTCAACCGCAAAAGCCGCCTCCTCCCTCGGAGGGTCTATCATGGCGGCAAGGCCCACAAATGTAAGTCCGCTTTCAATCGAATGGACAGAGTGGATATCAAGGGGTTTGTCTGATTTCCTGCACGCGAAGGCAAGAACCCTCATTGCCTCTTCTGCGAACCCGTCGTTGATTTTAATTATATCTTCCATTATCCCGTCTTTCATCGGCTGGACCCCTCCTTCGCTGTAAATAACGCTGCAATTGGGAAGAATCCTCTCGGGCGCCCCTTTTGTAAATGAATAGTAGTGAGCGCTCCTGTCGCGGTAGATGGTTGTCATCATCTTCCTTTCGGCATCAAACGGTATCTCGGAAACGAATGTAAATTCTCTCTCAAGGTCTTCTTTTTTAAGCCCCGCCTTAAGCGCCATGCTTAAAAGGGCGCCCTCGGTCGGGTCCCCTATCACCTGCCATTTATTGTTATCCGTTTTTTTAAGCTCCGCGGTGGAGCAAAGAAGCGCTATTTTCAGAAGCTCTCCGAGGGCTATGTTTTTAACGGGGTCTATCTTTTCCATTCCTGTAAAAAAAGAACCATCCGGGGCATAACCGGCGCCTGAAACAGAAAGGGTTTGGCCCGTTGAAAGATATACCTTCTTAACCGTCATCTGGTTCTGCGTGAGGGTTCCTGTCTTATCGGAGGCAATAAGTGTAGCGCTGCCGAGTGTTTCAACGGAGGGGAGTTTGCGGACTAACGCGTGGCGTTTTACCATCCTCTGGACCCCCAGGGCCAGGACTACGGTCACAACGGCAGGAAGCCCTTCCGGTATTGCCGCCACCGCAAGGCTTACGGATGTGAGGAATAACTCAAGGAGTTTATCGCCCCTCAATATCCCGAGTAAAAATATCAGGGCACATACGCCCCCCGCTATGTAAACAAGGAGTTTTCCAAATTCTTCAAGCCGCCTCTGCAGCGGCGTCGGCTCCGATTTTACCTCGGAAAGAAGCGCCGCAATATGCCCGAGTTCCGTTGACATGCCCGTTCCCGCAACGACCGCTTTGCCTCTTCCGTAAACAACCGTTGTGCCCGAATATGCCATGTTACGCCTGTCTGCGAGCGGAAGGGGGTCTTCAATCCTTTCGCAGTCCTTGTCTGCGGGATGCGATTCGCCGGTAAGGGTGGATTCGTCTATCCTTAAAAGTTCGGAAGAGATAATCCGGGAGTCGGCAGGCACCATATCCCCTGCCTCAAACACTATAATATCGCCGGGGACGACATCCTGCGCCGAAACGGTATCAATGGCGCCATCCCTGAAAACCTTTGCCTTTGGCGCGGAAAGTTTCTTCAGGGTTTCTAAAACCTTTTCCGCCTTCTCTTCCTGGGAAAAACCTATTACGCCGTTTAAAACAACTATCGCAAATATCGCGACAGCATCCACCCACTCCGAAAGAAACCCGGCAACAACGGCCGCGCCTATAAGGACAAGTATTATAAATTCGGTGAATTGTTTCAGGAATTTTACAAGGCGCGCTTCTTTCTTTGGTTCTTTAAGCCGGTTTTGGCCGTATCTGGAAAGGCGAAGCAGCGCCTCGCTCTCTGTAAGGCCGCCTTTAGAAGAGCTGAGTTCTTCAAGAACCTCTTCCGCGCTTTTATTATGCCATTCCACTCTTAACAAAACCTCCGGATAGATGCCCCCTCTTTTGCCCTTTCCCGGTTCCCTCACTCCCCCCCTCCCCCCTCAGCCGGTTTTCCCTCCACCCTTATTCCACCATTTATTATTGTTCACTTTATCCTTTGCCTTATCCAAAAGCCTCTTTGCCCAGACAAACTCGGTGGCAAGTATAGCGAGACCCAGAGGTATCACGATAAAGGCCGGGCCGGGAAGCGCTATCATCGCAATCCCGATTAAAAGCACGGTAATGCCGACCACGGCCACTATAAGCCTCTTTATCTGTTTGAGGGTTCGCATGAGCATGGCCGCATCCTTTATTGCCGTAAATTTTTCCGGAAAAACAAAAAACCTTTACCGTATGATAAATATCTATCACGGTAAAGGTCTCGCTTAATCAGTATCATCTGACCCGCGGCACCGGGCTTTTGGCCGTGCTGACGGCAACCGCTTACCTTAGCTACTCCCCTTTACTTTCAAACTAAAAATAGCAAAACATCGCGGTATTGTCAAGACAATACGGGTTCAGATGAGTTTACTTGCCTCTATGATCGTTTCGGCGATATCGCGCATCTTTTTATTTTCTTTCTGGGAATGTGCCTGAAGCAGTTTAAACGCCTCGTCTTCGCCGATATTGCACCTTTTCATCAGTATCCCTTTTGCCCGCTCTATGAGTTTACGGGCCTCCACGGCCTCTTTCAGGTCTTTGACCTCTTCATGAAGTTTTTTAAACTGCTCGTATCTTTCAAACGCGAGTTTCAGGGTGGGAAGAAGCTGTTTTCTGGTCACCGGTTTAATAAGATAGGCAAAGACCCCGGATGAAACGGCCTCTTCAGCCAGTTCCTCTGAAGAATAACCGGTGATAATAACAATGGGGACTGATATTGACGTTGATATGACCCTTGCGGCCTCAAGCCCGCCCATCACCGGCATCTTGATATCGAGCATGACAAGGTCGGGCTTTAGTTTTATCGTCTCGCTCAAGGCCTCTTTTCCGTCACCGACCGAGGCTATAACGTTATAGCCGAGAACCTCCAGATGTTCCTTCAGGGAGCGCCTGTTTAAGGCGTTATCATCGGCAATCAATACAGTTTTTTGTCCACCGCTACCGGATAAAGGTATAGCCCTCACCCCCTATAAAGATTAAATACTAAAAAATGAGGAAGTCAACGCCCAGGGAAAACTTTTTAGCGGGAACCTTTTTCAGGCACCAAGGCGAAGCCTGGGGCGGGGTTCCCCTAAAACTCCAAAAATTTTCAGCTTTCTGATGCCCCCCCTCGCCCTCTTCCGAGCCATTCAAAAAACCAGTCAAAACATATCGCAAATATCACAAAAAAGCCCAAAGATGCGAGATAAACCCTGTGTTCGAATATAACGTCAACAACCGGGATAAAGCTCGATGTGGGGGAAAGTATTATAAAAAACCAGAAGATGAAAAACGAGATGGCAGAGGCGCGTTTTGACAGGGGGTTTCCTCTTGATTTCATGAAAAGATAAACGCCGGCCCCGATTATAAAAAGCAGTATAAGGAGGGATATGACAGGAGGCGGCAAAGGTATATTGAGCACGGTTCCCTGTTTTACCTGTGGGACCTCAAGCAACCCCCTGGATACCGGAAAATCGTAATCAAGGTTCTGGTTTATTGGCACAAAGAGCAAAGCGATGTAATAAATCAGGACATTAAACTGCGTCAGGAGGTATTCAAAGGGGCTTATGCCCTTCACGCCGAATCCGGCGCTGGGGGCGCCTGCGCCGGTTGCCGCGGGGCCGGTTGCCGCGGGAATTGACTGGGACTGGCCTGACAACTGCGCGCTCAAATCCCCGAAACCGCCGAGCGGGACTATTGTTGCCGCTATGAAATACACAAGAAGTAAAAAAAGAACACCGTAAAGGGGCAGCCTCGACTTTAAACCGCCTTTTGGGGCAACAAACCAGATGTCATAAAAAACTACGAGCGCGGGCAGGGTTATGGCAATCTCCTTGGATTTAAAACTCAGGATATAAAACAAAACCACGCCAGCGTAGAAGACAAACCTCTTTAAAGAAGCGCTTGCCCCGGCCCCCTTTATAAAGGCAAGAAGCGCCAGAAGATAAAACAGGCTCGCGAGGCTCTCCATCCTCTGGACTATATATGTTACGGCCTGCGTCTGTACCGGATGCAGCGCGAAAAGAAACGCGGAATAAGCGGAAATCTTCTTTGACCACGGGGAATCGCCGCTTACGGTAAAAAGCGTGTTGAATACGAGAAAATACACGAGGATGCCGTTAGCCGCGTGTATGAGGATATTTACGATGTGAAAGCCTTTTGGGTCCATCCCTCCCACGGCATAATTTAAGGCGAAGGTTGCCACGGTCAAACCCCTTGAAGAGAGGATTATCTGCGGAAGGTTTTTTAAATCCCTGATAGTATAGTTCTCAACTATCTGCGGTATGTCGTCAAAATGGAAGCCCGCGTTAAAGGCGCCCGAATAGGCGGCGATAACCGCCGCGCAAAGGACAGCCAGAACAACCGCGTGAAACCATCTTCTTTCTAAAAATCTCTCCATGCCGGATTATTTGCCTTCGCTTCTGCCCTCGCCCTTTTTTTCCCTTTCTTCGAGCCGGGCCTTCAAAAGCGAGACCTCCTGTGTGAGTATCTTATTCCTTTCCGTAAAGATTGATATAACAACCGAGAAATGGAGCAGTATGACAAGGACAAAAAGGAAGGCAACCAGAAAAAGCAGGCTGGGAGGATAAGCCACCCCGACCATTTGAGCAATCCTGTCAAGCAGCCCCTTCCAGACAGAAAGCGCCATAATGGCAAAGATGGAGGCAAGCCACAAAACAGAATACCTCTCCTTTAAAAGCCCTCTCCTTATTAAATCAATAATCGCCGAAAAAAGCGCGAGGGCTATAATTATGGAGATAACCTGCACGGTCTGCATAATATCTAAAAAAATCCAGGGGTCATGGATTTTCCTCCGTGGTATCTATCTTCTTTAAAAGGTCTACGAATATCGCAAGCAGGACCTTTACCATGTAATAGGCGCCCCTTGTGCCCGTAATTGAAGACCTTCCGCCCTTCCTCCCGGCCATTCTTACGGGAACTTCCATTATAGCAAACCCCTTTTTGTGAAGCAACACAAGCGCCTCTACCTCCGGATAGTCGTCCGGATACAGGCGGCTGAAAAATCTTATCACATCCCCTGCGAAGGCCCTGAATCCCGAGGTCGGGTCAGTAAACGTCTTCCCCGCGATTTTTGACACAACGGTGGAAAAAATCCATATCGCAACCCCCCTCGGCCAGGACGGGCGGTATTCGCCAAACCCGAGAAACCTGGAACCTACAACGGCATCGGCCTCTTTTCTCAGTATAGGCCCGACGAGTTTTTTTATCTCTATCGCGGGGTGCTGCCCGTCGGCATCCACCTGAACCGCTATCTCATAGCCTTTTCTCCCGGCGTATCTGAAACCAGTCTGCATGGTCGCGCCTATGCCCATGTTGTAGGGGTGGGAGACAAGCGTAACCCCTTTTTCCCTTGCAAACTCCCGGACAATAAGGGGGGTTGCGTCGGTTGAGCCGTCGTTTACGACAACGATATCCGCGCCCGGCATCTCTTTTTTTACATCCTCTATAACCCCTCCGATGGTTTCCTCTTCGTTATAGGCCGGGATTATGACGAGGATTTTATGAGTCGTTTCTTCCATTAAGTCCGCGCAATTTTATGAGGTTTAACAACGCAATTTTCTACTATTTCAATTTCCTCCGGCGCAAAATTACCGATGATGTCTTCTAAAATTACTCGGCTCATACTCAGTCTGCAATCAAATTTTTGATAATTTTTATCATTACTTCTTTTTCTTTCGGATCGCTTTCGGCAATAAGAAGCGCCAGCGCGGTCAAGGCGTTGTCATTGATCTTTCTTTCTCCGTTTTTACGATAAAGATAATCCGTTTTATCCAGAAAATAGACAAACAAAAACGCTCCCGTCCGCTTGTTGCCATCGGAAAAAGGATGGTCTTTGATAATTAAATAGAGTATGTGCGCCGCTTTGTCTTCAATCGCCGGATACAATACTTTTCCGCTAAATATCTGATAAAGCCCTCTGATAATTCCTTCAAAACTTCCGCTTCTTTCCTGACCAAAAAGATCGCTCGCCTCTTTTTTAACAATCAATTCTTTTTTTAATTCTCTCACCACTCGCAAGCAATTTTCGTAAGTCAAAACAAATTTTGTTGTCTTGCCCCTTTTGTCTTTCAATCCTCCCTTATCATATTTTTCCAATAAAGTGAGTGTTTTGGCATAATTCGCCAAAAGATTTAAAATTTCTCCTTCTTGCCCCTTCAACAATTGTTTTTTAGATTTTTCCTGTAAAAAAGCAACTGCGCTTTGCAGTTCTTGGAATTTTTCTCGCGTTTCCAAAAACCGCTTTTCGTTGATGGCATACCCCTTGATTAAGTAATCTTTGAGCGTTTTTGTCGCCCAAATCCTAAACTGTGTCGCTCTATTAGAATTAACCCTATAACCTACAGAAATAATCGCATCTAAGTTATAAAATTGTGTTTTATAAGTTTTGCCATCGGAAGCAGTATGTTCCAAAATGGAACTAACTGAATTTTTATTTAATTCGCCCGATTTAAAAATATTGTTTAGGTGCTTGGTTATAGCAGGCCTCTGCGTGCCAAAAAGAACCGCGGTCTGATTTTGCGTCAGCCAAACAGTTTCTTTTTCCATTCGCACATCCAGTTCAACCTCGTTTTTCACGGTCTTATAGATAATAATCTTACCTTTTTGAAATTCGTCTTTAAATTTTTTCATAGCTTTTGATTCTCAAGAGCAATAATTATTTCTTTCTCAATATTTTTCTGACGGTCTTTTTCTTTTTGCAAATAATCTTCTCCCAGCTCCTGCTTGAGAGCGATAATTTCTTCAACGGTTTTCTTTGTGCCAGCGTCATTTACTGTTTCCATATTGGCAATGCGGCGCAAGGTGTAGGGGTGGGAGACAAGCATAACCCCTTTTTCCCTTACAAACTCCCGGAC
>Ga0209002_10004884_pt1 | contig 10468 bp, 12 predicted proteins | sample Rifsed16ft2_FD_184010 | JGI IMG/M metagenome (GOLD analysis project Ga0209002, IMG submission 184010) | Soil microbial communities from Rifle, Colorado, USA - sediment 16ft 2 (version 2) | ecosystem: Environmental > Terrestrial > Deep subsurface > Rock core/Sediment | place: Rifle, Colorado...
CCTGCCGTTGCGACGGGTGCGGCCCGGTGTGTTGACTCAGCCCCTCATTCAGCTCTGCGTCACCTGTTGGCTCCGCCTTGCTGGAGTGACTCGAGCACGTTGTCGAGAGAGAAGCTGCCGGGTTTCTGGCGCGGCGGGAACTCCTTGAACGATGCGAGGAATTGCCCAACGTACTGCTGCGCTGGCACCAGCAGGAACGCGTGCTCCAGCGCCCAGCGCTCGTACCCCATAGAATGGCTGTCGGCGGTCTCGAAGGGGTCCGAACGGAGGTTGAAGAGCTTCGGGAAGCGCAGCGGGGTGAACGGATCTTGCCAGACACCGAAGCCGTGCGAACGCTGCTCCTGGAAGACGAGCTTCCACTGTTCGTAGCGTAACGCTACCAGCGAGCCGTCGTCGTTGAAGTAGAAAAAGTCCTTGCGCGGGCTGGGCGTCTTACCGGCGAAGTAGTCCATCTGGTTGTAGCCGTCGAGATGCACCTTGAAGGTCTTGCCGTTAGCCTGGTAGCCATTGAGAAGCTTTTCCTTGACCTGCGGCTCGCCGGCGGCCGCCAGCAGCGTGGGAATCCAATCCTCGTGCGCCACGATGTCATTGAAGACCGTGCCGGGCTTGATGACGCCGGGCCAACGCACGACGGCCGGCACGCGGTAGCCGCCTTCCCAGTTGGTGGCCTTCTCGCCGCGGAAAGGCGTCTGACCGCCGTCCGGCCAGGTGAACACCTCCGCGCCGTTGTCGGTGGAGTACATGACGATGGTGTTCTCGGCGAGCCCGAGCTCGTCGAGCGCATTCAGCACCTGGCCGACGTGGCCGTCGTGCTCGACCATGCCGTCGGGATAGAGGCCGAGGCCGGTCTTGCCGTCGCTCTCCGCCTTCAAGCGCGTCCAGATGTGCATTCGGGTGGAGTTCCACCAAACGAAGAACGGCTTGTTGGCCTGCTTGGCGCGCTTCATGAAGTCGATCGCGCCGGCGGTGAACTCCTCGTCCACCGTCTCCATGCGCTTCTTGGTGAGCGGGCCGGTGCTCTCGATCTTCTGGGTGCCATCCGGGTTCGCCCAGGTGTGGATCACGCCGCGCGTCCCGTACTTCTTCCGCAACTCGGGGTCCTTGAAATAGTCGGGGTGCTCCGCCTCGTCTTCGGCGTTCAGGTGGTAGAGGGAGCCGAAGAACTCGTCGAAGCCGTGCACGCTGGGCAGATGCTCGTCGCGGTCGCCCAGGTGGTTCTTGCCGAACTGGCCGGTCATGTAGCCCTGCTGCTTGAGGAGATCGGCCAAGGTCGGGTCTTCCTTCTGGAGGCCTTCCTCCGCGCCCGGCAGGCCGACCTTGAGCAGGCCGGTACGGAACGGCGACTGGCCGGTGATGAAGGCCGCGCGCCCCGCCGTGCAGCTCTGCTGGCCGTAGTAGTCGGTGAAGAGCGCCCCTTCCCTGGCGATGCGGTCGATGTTGGGCGTCCGGTAGCCCATCACGCCCAGGTTGAAGGCACTGACGTTGTACCAGCCGACGTCATCGCCCCAAATGATAAGGATGTTGGGTTTGTTCTGCTGAGCCTGTGCATTCGCAGCGGCAAGCGCGCTGAAGGCGAACGCCAGCGCAACGGCGCACAGTCCCTTCGCCCAACCTGGTAGCTTGGTGTGTATCCTCACGTTCTTTCCTCCTGACTTAGTTAATCTAGCCCGTTATATTAAGTGTCCACGCGGAGTAACCGCTGAGCATATCACGATCGGCGCCGGTTGCCAGGCATGTCCGCAGCACGGGAGAAGCCCCGGCCGGGCCGACCGTCAAGACCACAACCTCCGATATCTTGTTGGCGTCTTTGAGCCTGAGGGCCTCTTCGAGCGCGTAGCGATCGTAGTCGTTGAGGTTATTCCATTCTCAGGAGCCGGGGAAGGAAGGTCGTCAAGGCGGGAACGTAGGTCACCAGAAGGACTCCCACCGCCCGGATGGCCAGGAAGGGACGCGCCGCCCGGAAGACATCGGGAAGTGGTCTTCGGAAGCGATAGGATGCCAGGAAGAGGTTCATGCCCACCGGTGGGGTTAGGTAGCCGAGCTCGAGATTGGTAAGGAAGATGATCCCGAGATGAAAAGGATCCACGCCGAAGACGAGACCCAACGGGGTGATGAGCGGGACCACCACGACGATGGCCGAGTAGATGTCCATCAGACAGCCCACAATGAGCAGAAAGATGTTGAGCAAGAGCAGGAAGAACAGGGGCGACTGGACGAAGGACTGTACCCAGTCGACGGCCAGCGATGGGATTTCGGCAATCACCAAGTAGTTGGTGAGGCCCAGGGCCACACCGAGGATGATCAGCACACCGCCGATCAATGTTGCGGCATTTCCAAACACGCGAACCAGGTCGCGTCTCATGCGCAAATCCTTGTGAATGAAGAACTCCAACACCAGCGCATAGAGCACGGTGACCGCGGATGCCTCCACCAGCGTGGCGAATCCCCCCAGGATGCTCCCCAGCAGTATGACCGGAATCGCCACCTCCCACTTGGCCTGCCATGAGGCCTCTAACGCTCGGCGGAGATCAAAAGAAACTCGCGTCATTCCGGAGCGCCGGGTGTGAAAGAGGGCGAAGCCGGAGACGAGAAGAATCTCGAGAACGCCCGGCACCCAGCCGCTCACGAACAACCGGCGGATGTCGGTCTCCGCTACCAGTCCGTAGAGAATCACCGCCAGCGACGGAGGGAAGAGAAGCCCCAAGGAACCGGCGGAGGTCAGGAGACCGGAGCTGAACTGCTCGCCGTATTTTTCTTCGAGCAGCAGGGGGTACAGCAGTCCCCCCATCGCCAGGACGGTCACGCCGCTTCCTCCGGTGAAGCTGGTAAAGAACGCACAGACCGCGATGGCGGCGATGGCCACGCCGCCGGGCATCCAACCAAAAAGAGAGCGGAAGAGGCGTACCAGCCGACGCGGCGTCCCGCCTTCGGCGAGGATATAGCCGGCCAGCGTGAAAAGTGGAATGGTAGGGAGGATGGGCTTCAGGGCCAGGTTGTAGGTCTCGACCGGAATGGCCGAGACAGGATCGTAGTTGTTCCAGAGAAGGACCGCGGCCACTCCCCCCAAACCCACGAAGATGGGAGCACCCAGAGCAGCAGCAAGAATCACGACGAGAAGCAGCGGCAGAAGGACTCCGCTCCCAGGAAGATCCTCCATCGCGCCCAGGAGAACGGGCACGGCGACGAAACTGGCAGCGACAATCCGGTTCCGCCAACCCGGGAGGCGCAGCAGGATGCGAAGTCCGATCACCATGAAGGCTACCGGCATGATGATCTGGGCCACCCAGACGGGCAGACCGAGGGCGAGCTCACGCCCGCCTTCACGCTCTACCATCGCCAGCTCCAAGCTTCCTTTCCCCAGCACCGCGCACACCGCCATTCCCACTCCCGCGGTGAAGACCTCGGCAGCCGTCTTCCACATGCCTTTGAGCAAAGAGGTGCCTGCGGTCAGGGAGAGCATCTCGCCCTTGCGAGCGGCGATGGCGGCGCCAAGAAAACCGACCCACAGCGCCAAATGCTGCACCCAGGTGGCGGAGCCCGGGATACCGCCGGCGTGAAACCTCCGGATCACAATCTCCAGAAGGGGAAGGAGGGCCATGGTGAGAAGGGCGAGGACAGACAGGCTGTCCTCGAGGAGATGGGTTCTCTTCACAACCAGTTCCGGGATGGGCTCAGGGCTGACTGGATCGTCCTCGCATGGCTCGGAACTCATCGCGCAGCCGCTTCACCCGATCGAACATTTCCGGAGGGACCAGCTTGTCTCGGACCTGAGGATAGGCATTGAGCGCGGTTTGGTGCCACTCGGCCAGGGCTCGCTCGTCGACGGGGAGGACTTCGAGCCCCCGTCTCTTCATGGCTTCCAGAGACAACTGTTCTTGGCGGCGAGTGTCATCTCTGAGATTCGCACCCACTTGGCGCGCGATTCCCACGATTGCCTCTTGTTGATCGGCGGTGAGCTTCTTCCAGCCGTCTTGGTGCATGACCAAGGCGCCCTGGAGCGGTGCCCACTTCAGGTCGGTCATGTTCCGCGCGTACCGGTAGAATTGCGAGCCTTCCGCCAAAATGATAGGAAGGTAGAGGGCGTCGATGAGACCGGTTTGCAGCCCGGTGGCCACATCCACGGCGGAAATGGGCACGGGATTGAAACCGGCCCACTTCATGATCTCCACCGTGGCCGCCTCGGTGGCGGAGGCGGCCAGCTTCATCTGCTTCAGTTGGCTAGGTCGCTGAAGCGGGTCCTTGGTAAAGAAATAGACCCAGCCGACGTCGGACCAGGCGAGGACGACGAAACCCCTCTCCTCGAGCTTCGCTTCGAGCGCGGGATTGACTTTCTGGCGGACGTAGTCCCATTCTTCGTAGCTCTCGAACATCATGGGAAGCATGAGGGCGTAGGCTGCGGGATCGATCTCGGCGAGCCCGGCATTGGAAATGGCGGCAGCCTGGAGCTGGCCGATGCGCATCTTGCGGATCATCTCGCCTTCATCTCCCACGATGCCACCGGCGTAGATCCGGAGAACGATCTCGCCGTCGGTGGACTTCTGCCAGTCGGCGCCCATCTGCTTCAAGATCTTGTGCCAGGCGGAGCCGTCGGGCGCCAAGGTACCCATTCGGATCACCTCTCTTGCTTCCAGAGGCGAGCCGAGGCTCACCATGGGTAGGAAGAACAAGGAGAAGAGGATTCTTGAGATCGCGCGATTGGTCACGGCTATTGACCTACTAGGAAAAGCTCATCAACACGACCCTTTAGCCAACGGGCGCGCTGCTGAGCGAGGATGTTGAGTAGTCGATCTTCGGGGAAAGCGTCGACGTCGAACGAAAGAACTTTGTCCAGGAGCTCTTCGAACTCTCGGACATCCTGTTGCGCGACGGAGACGTTCTCCGCCCAGAGCAGCCAGGTGGAACAGCGGCTCCCGCGGGAGAGCTGCAAGGCGCGCTGGTAGTACTCACCAGCCTTTTCCATCGAACCTCCCACTCGTTGCGCCTCATATAGGATCAGTAGCTCGTATAGGATGCCCTCTCCGTAGTCCGCGTCCAGTGCTAGGCATCGGCCAAGGAGCGCTCCCACCACCGCGATGTCGGCGGTGGCCTCCGGGTCGTCTTTGGAGACCCCGATGGCGCCTCCCAAGGCCGCGGCGGTCCATAGCGCCAGCGGGACGTCGTCGGACTCGAGCTGGGCCGCCGTCGTCTCCGGCTCCATCGATAGGACGTCGCCGAAGCCTGGATGTTTCACCTCCAGCCCGCGCATCCCGTACCGGTAGGCCCGCCAGTACAATCGTGCCGCGCGGCGACGGATCTGTTCCGCGAGCTCAAAGTCTTCGTCCTCGACCCGGTCGGCCTCTGGCTCCACGAAACCGTAGGCGTAGAAGGTGAAGCCCGTGGTTGCGGACAGGAGGAGCCCGCGGTGGTCCGGACTCGATACTAGAAGAGTCTCAATGGTCTTGAGGTTGAATGGCAAGGCCTCGGCGACCAGCTCGGGATCCTCATCGGACCGATAGACCACCTCCGACTCGGCCAGCACCTCCGATAGCCTGCTGACCGCCATTTTCTTGAGCGAGCAAGATGAACCCAGAAACAAAAGGACCAGCAGGCTCAGCGGGAGGCTTCGCGAGCTACCTTGTCGGCGGCAAATCATTGAAGCACTGGTGTCGAAAGTAAGGAAGGAATCCTACACTGTCGGGAAGCTTCGAGCAAGCTCGCAATAACGACGTCTTCCTCTGGCTTAACCCGCCAAACCCAAGAAAAGTAATGGGTTGGCCGGCGCAAATGAAGTTGAAGTTGTGGGACCACTAACAACGGCCGCGCGGAGCGGTCCATGATCGTCTGTCTCTGTACCGGAATCACCGACCGCCGGGGGCGGGAGCTCGTGCGGCAAGGGGCCACTAGCCTCTACGAAGTGGGACTCACCTGCTCCGCGGGTACCTGCTCTGGGGGCTGCCGCGAAACCCTGGTGCAAATCCTGCAATCAGGAGGTGGTCTCCGCTCAGCGGCGAAGCCGCCAGATTCACATCTCTTTCTCCAACCAACCTGGTCGGCCTTTCCGGAGACCACCGTATTTGATGGCTTGAAATTGATGGCTGAAAAAATATCGGGGCTCTCATTGTACTCGATGGAGAAAAAATCGTCGGGATTTTTTCAGAACGGGACTACGCAAGGAAGGTGATCCTGCACGGGAAGTCTTCCAAGGAAACTACACTAAGAGAAGTTATGACCACTGAGGTTGTGAGCGTTGGTCCCCCACAATCCATGGAAGAGTGCATGGTGCTGATGACGGAAAAGCGCATCCGCCACCTTCCTGTCGTGGAAGGAGAAAAATTGGTCGGGATGATTTCAATCGGGGATGTGGTGAAAGCTATCATCAGAGACAAAGAGTTTCTGATCCGGCAGCTCGAACATTACATTACCGGTACACCATAGAATCCAGAGACCGGCGAATCTCCTGAACGAGCGCATGGATCCACTGTGGATCGTGACGGCATGCGGCGGCACTATAAGCGGGAATTCGTGGGTGAGGCGAATTTCTGAACCTCAAGAATTTCGCTTTCGCACTGACAGGCCACGGCCAGTGCACCCGAGGCTTAGGGTTGTCTGTTTCTGAGCCACTCGCGAAAAGCCCGGAGCCGGGGCAACGACTCGCGATCTCGGACGCGGTTCGCGGCTTCCTTGCTCGCAATGATGTCGTCGATGTGACACACCGGGAACCCTTCCACTTCCACATGCCGCTTCCATGCATCGGCAAAACTCTCGATGCCGTCCGGTGCATAGATCACATCAACGTCGAAAGGGCCATTTTTGAGCTGAACGAAATCCTTACCCCGCTCGAGATCTTGGCACTGTTCTTCGGTCAACTCGAAGCCAAGTTCCTTCAACGCATCGGCCAATGCCCGGCCGTTTTCGGATGACTTCTCGACGAACAAATCCGCGTCCTGGGTGGTGTCCGGGAATCCGAGCAGGATCGCACCAGACTTTCCGAGAAAAAGGTACTTGACGCCATGGCGCGCCAGTGCATCTCTTATTTCCGTTGCCTGACGGTATTCAAACGCGCCCATAGCCGAGCCATGACGGCAGGTTCCTGTCGCACCAATCGCGATACTCTTTCATCGTCGTGAAAGCCCGATAGCGAGCATCGTCGAGGACTGGTTTGTACGTATGGATGAACGCGTAGCGAAAACGCGTGGCCAGCGGCCGCCGCGCCGCCGCGTCAAACTCCTGCCACCATTCGGCGGGAATGTTGTCCAAGTCCTCGGGGGTGTGGGATGTTCTCATAAACTTGACATTATGACGATTCCCGGCACTTTCTGGACCTTGCCATCCATTCCGTAGTAGCACTTCTCCATGATCTGCGCTTTTTGCTCCCCTTTTACGGTGACGGCGGTGGTTTGTATCCATTCGTACTAGCGGAGGGCCTGCTGGCTTGTCGCAAGCGATTGCTTCAATTGCGGGGAATCGACCATCTGCTGGTAGAGAACAGTCGACCCGATGCCACGCGCGGGTGTCTGGGGCAAAGCTGACTTTCGCCCGATGGACTAGCTTGACTCGATGGCGACGGCGTGCTCGACGCGACTATGGCAAGACGTCAGAGGACGTCATCCGGCCCTCGCTCGAACGGGTTCACTACCACCACCCCGTCGAGATCCTGCTCCGCCTGAAGATCCTCTGAAAGCAGATACGAACATTCGGCTCGCTGCGCCGCCGAGACGATTAACGAGTCCCAGAACGAGAATCCAAAGCGTTTTTCCACGGCGAAGGCTCCGTCGAGTATGCGCCCATCAAGGGCTAGCGGTCTCCAGGCCATCAGATTGCGCACGTCGTCTTGCGCGTCCTCTTTGCTGAGGCCCGGATCGAGTTTCGTGGTGACGCTTGTGTAGTACTCGTGCAGCACCTGGTAGCTGATGCGGCCCAGTCGAGTCTCCCAGAGCGCACGCATCCAGGCATCGGCTCGGGGTTGCTTCTCCTCCTCGGAGGCATCCCGATTGTAGACGAGCACGTTCGAGTCAACGAAGACGGGTGCGGTCATGGAGCTCCTCGCGGGCGGGGTATGGCTCTCCCCGCGGCTTCAGCCGCTTGGGCTTTCTGGAAAGGTAGCGCTTCATCGCGGCGTCATAGGCTTGCTCTTCTTTCATGTGCTGACGCAGGAGCTCGCCGACCAGCTTGGACAGACTCGTGTTCCGCTCGGCGGCCCGAATCCTCGCCCACCTAGCCACTTCTTCCTCGAGGGTTATCGTCACGTTCTTCATGCTACACTATTTTCGTGAACCACGAGATTCGTGTCAAGTCCATTGACCTCCGCGGATCTCCAGAACCCCGGCCCTTCTCTTTGACGACTCCCAACCCCATCGCACCTCGCTCGCAGTCAAAAGAGCAGCTCGGCCAACGTCCGGAACACGTCCTGCGCCGGCATCACCAGAAACACGAGCGGCAGAAAGGGCAGCACTGCTGCAAGCATCAGGACGAAGACGTGTCGCAGTTCCAGTGGCACGGGTTTCATCCGGCGTGCATTCTCATAGAGCACGCCAAAGTCGGACAGCCCGGAAATCTCGTTCCCCGGCAACCCCCCCGACCGGCTGTCGCGCAGTTGCCGCTCCAAGTGCTCCGCGCCGCGGTAGCCGCTGCCGCTCAGAAAGACAAGACTCTCCTCCCGCGCGCGCACCAGTTTCGGCGCGAACGGCAGGAGCGGCAGCAATAGCACCATCACCGCGATCAATACAAAAGCCGTTATGTGCCCCCGGTACGCCATCAGGTCGGCGGCCCGGTAACAAACCGCGTCGGCGATCAGGCAGGACAACTGGATGCCAAACGCGAACACCAGCACGCCGAATACCGCCTGCGTAGCGCCCAGGAACGCCAGGCCACCGGCGCGATCGGGATGGGTTGGCCGAGGTTGTAGCCTCAATCGCGCAGCCCGCGACAGCACCCACGCCCACAGCAGCAGCCGCCACACCCACCGCAAGGCCAGGAATCGCATCACCGGCAAGCTGACCAGCAAATACCACCAACCCGGCAGCGTCATCCGCTCGCCGACATACTGCCACCCGCCGGTCAGCCATTCTGGCGCGCCCCAGAACGACAGGCCAGTGGCGGCGTAGGTCAAAAGGAGGAGCACCGCGTTCACACCCCGGCCCCGCCATCGCGCCACCGCGCGCGTCAACAACCCATCCAGCACCGGCGTGTCTTCCGGAGCGAGAATGTCGGACCGCCGCAACTCCGCGACTGCCCAACCGAGACGTCTTGCGACGACGACCTCTCCAAGAACCAACACCGGCACGGCCAGCAGGAACTGGCCGTACGGCAGGAAATCCTTCAAGAGCGGCACCTCCAGACGATCCGTCCACGCGACGCCCTCGACCGCCGCCAGGATTACCAGGGGCAACCACGTCACCGCCGCCAGTAACGCGGCCATCCGCCCTGCGCGGAGGCGAGCCCCCTCCGCCAGTTGAAACCGCTCCAATCTCTGGCTGAACCGTCCGCCGCCCAAAAGGAAGAGCGACTCGATGTCCGGCTGTGGTGTCGTTTTGTCCTGATTAGTCATGGAGAACCTAGCGGGGATTGGTAGGGAACCACATGTTGGATTCGCTGGATTCCTCAAGTGGCGCGATAGCCGCGTGGTCGGTCCTGTCCGGCATCGACAGATTCTATCTCGAATGAGACTGAGCGGCGGCCGGGGAACTGCCGGCCGCTATCACCGGGATCAGCGTTTCACCATGATCGTCAGCGGCACGGCAAGTGTGACGCCGCTCGCTCCCAGCACCCAGCTCCAGAACAAGGACAGAGGTATCTCGAGCCGCTGCGACTTGATTTGTACGGCTGTCTGCCGTACAAATCAACATCCAAACGAGGCACGATGCTCAGGACGGATAAGGATCCTGCCAGAAAGGGGATCCGGGATGAGCGGCTCGAAGCGCGGGTTACCAAGGAGCAGAAGGCTCTCTTCGTCCGCGCGGCCGAGCTGCAGGGCCGGTCGCTTACTGATTTCCTGGTTGCGAGCGCCCAAGAGGCCGCGATGAAGGCGGTGTGCAGGCACGGCGCCATGCGCCTGAGCGAGCGAGAACGGCAGGCCTTCGTGTCGGCCCTGCATAATCCCCCTTCCCCCGCAAGGGCGCTGGAGAATGCAGGGAAGCGCTACCGGATCCCTTTCGCCGACCATCCGAACCGGTTGTTCCTTCCGATGGGGACCATCGAGCAGCTATTCCGCTAACAAGTACTAACTGGCCTATCAGTTGGTGATGCAGCAGGGAGAGCTGCGGAAGAAAGCGCCCGGGACCGGCTGGCCGAGACCGGGTCGAGGAGGGCATCCGTTGATTTCATGCGGAAACCTCGACCTCTGACGCCCCTCGGAGCAGAGTCTGGGCGAAGCTCGACGGGAAGTCGCGACGCGCAGCCTGCGCGAGAACGTTCTCGCGCGCTTGACGCCGTACACTGTTCAGTGTACACTTGATTTCGTGCAACGGCGCGACCTCGAGAGGAAGCTGAG
>Ga0209002_10004885_pt1 | contig 10465 bp, 8 predicted proteins | sample Rifsed16ft2_FD_184010 | JGI IMG/M metagenome (GOLD analysis project Ga0209002, IMG submission 184010) | Soil microbial communities from Rifle, Colorado, USA - sediment 16ft 2 (version 2) | ecosystem: Environmental > Terrestrial > Deep subsurface > Rock core/Sediment | place: Rifle, Colorado...
GGCCGTGGCCCTCGATGTGCCGGCCGGTCCGGACCCGGCCACCGGGGCGGTCTCTTTGCTCGTGGCGCTGAAGAAGCTTGAAGTTGCCTTCGGGCGCCAGGATCGCGAGCGCTGGGGCCCGCGGGAGCTCGACCTCGACCTCCTGGTCTTCGGACGTGCCCGATTGTCGCTGGATCGCCCGCCCGAGGGCCTGTCGCTCGATCCCGGAAAGGCGGATCGCCTGCTGGTGGTGCCCCATCCCGAGGCCCACGAGCGACTGTTCGTGCTCGCACCCCTGAGCGACCTCGCGGCTGGGCTCGTGCCGCCCGGCTGGCACGAGACTGTGGGGTCAGCCCGCCGTCGCCGTGAGGCGATCGAGGGGTTGGACGCCGTCCGTCCGATCGCCCGCTGGGCCGGCGAAGTCTGGGCCGAGCACGAGCTGGCGTCGGGTTAGCGCGCCTACAGGCGGACCCATCGATCGGGAGCCTCGTGTTTCGGCTGAGGCACGGTTTCTCGGTTGGCGCTCGCCGATGGGGTAGGCTGGCGCGGTACGGGGCCGCCGCCCGTCAGCTCAGCATCCCACGCTACCGCGCACGAGAGCGATCCCATGCCGAAGCCGCCGAGGCCCAGCGCCGCCCCGACGTTCGTCCTTGCGCTGATCGTCGCGCTCGTGCCGCTTTCCCTCGTCGCTCCCATCCCGACTGCGGCCGGGATCGTCAGTGCCTACACCTCGACCAGTCGCGAGCCGATCGCGCCCGGCGTCCAGTACGACCAGGGGCGGATCGTGACGAGCGCCGGCAGCCAGGCCGTCAACATCGTCGAGGTGGACCTGTCCAACCCGGCCATCTCGTTCGAGTCGTCGCTCTCGAACGGGCGTATTGCCGGACTCGAGCGGACCACGACACAGGCGGTGAATCGCTCCTCCGACGGCCACCGCGTCGTCGCCGCCATCAACGGCGACGTGTGGGCCGGCACCTCCAACTTCATGGAGCAGGCACCCAATGGCCTCCATGTGGAGTCAGGCGAGCTGGTGACCACCGCGCTGGGCGCGCCACCGACGTTCGGCGTAGGGGCGGACGGTCGCCCGATGCTCGGCTCCCCAAGCGTCAGGGTCACGCTGGGAACGAGCCTTGGAACGCAATTCGTGATCAACCGGGTCAACCAGCTTCGACGGACTGGCGAGGTCGTCCTCTACACTCCTCGCTTCGGCGGTGCGACGAGCTCCGCGGCGACAGGGGTCGACATCGTCCTCGGCGGGCTCGCGCTGCCGCTTCGGACGTCGGGTACATGGACCGGGTTCGTCGCCTCGGTCAGGCCGGCCGAGGGCGGCTGGCCGATCGACCCCGGAACGGTCATCCTCACGACCCAGGCGACCTCGCCGCTCGCCGCCCTCGCACCGGGCGAGTCGGTCACGCTCACGACATCCGTGACCGCGGGCTGGGAGTCGATCCAGCACGCCATCAGTGGGCGCGAGTGGATCGTGCGCGACGGAGCCCCGAGCATCTCTCCTCGCCCGGCGAGCGCGGACCAGCTCCATGCCCGCAGCGCCGTCGGCCTGACCGCAGACGGCCGCTTGATCCTGGCCACGGTGGACGGCGGGCGATCAGGCTGGAGCGTTGGCATGCGCCTCCCCGAGCTCGCCGAGCTGATGCTGTCCCGTGGAGCGGTCAACGCGATCAACCTCGATGGGGGCGGCTCGACCGCGCTCGCCATCCGCCGCGCCGGTGCGAGCGGTCCGGTCCTCGCCAACCGGCCGTCCGGCAGCTCCGAGCGAAGCGTTACCAACAGCATCCAGGTCATCAGCAATGCACCCACCGGGCCGCTCTCGGCGCTCGTCATCCAGCCAGGATCCGGGAGCGTCTATCGGAACGGCACGGTGAGCTTCACGTTCAAGGGGATGGATTCCGCCTACAACCCGGTCCCGCTGACATCGGGTCAGGTCAGCTGGGCGGTGACGGCGCCGATCGGAGCCATCGATGCGGCCGGCCGGTTCGTGGCCACCGCTCCCGGGACCGGACAGGTCGTCGCGACGGCGAGCGGCGTCACGGGCACGGCTGCGATCACGGTCCTCGATGATTCGACGGCCCCGGTTGCCGCGCCGCCGCGGGTCAGCCTGCCGATCAACAGCGCGATCGGAACCGGGATCACCCTCTCGATCGACTGGGAGGCCGCCGCGGAGAGCGGCTCGGGCGTCATCTCGTATGAGCTCCAGCGGAGCGTGAACGGCAAGGCCTGGACGACGATGCCGAAGGCCTCGGCGGCCGCGCGAAGCGCAACCCTGACCATGCCGCGCGACCGGACCTACCAGTTCCAGGTCCGTGCCGTCGACCTCGCCGGGAACGTCGGGGCGTGGACCGCCGGGGAGGCCTTCCGGCTCACCGTCGTCCAGGAGACGAGCAAGGCCCTGAGCTTCGCTGCCGGCACCTGGAGCCGGGCGGCCTCGAAGTGGTCGGACGACGGAGCAGCTCGGACCACCCGGACCACGGGAGCGATCGCCCGGTTCACGTTCAGCGGGACTGCACTTGGCTGGGTGGCCGCGGTGAGCTCGCTCCGCGGCGCCGCGGGCGTCTACATCGACGGCGTCTCCGCCGGCACCGTCAACACCTACCGCTCGACCTCGGCCGCCCGGCAGGTCGTCTTCAGCCGCTCCTGGCCGACCTCGGCGAAGCGCACGCTCGAGATCCGCGTGGCCGGCACACCTGGCCATCCTCGAGTGGATGTGGACGCCTTCGTCGTGTTCACGCCGGTCACGGGAGTCACGCCGCCGCCTTGACCGCCGCCGCCTACGCCGGCTCCGTAGCCAACGCCCTCCCCGACCCCTGCCCCAGCCGCGACGGCCGCCGCCGGCGTCGTGCTCGTCGGGGCCGGCGACATCGCGTCATGCGGCCTCACGGCGGACAGCGCGACGGCGAAGGTGGCAGCGGGCATCGCCGGGACCGTCTCTACCGCCGGTGACAACGCCTACGAGGGCGGAACCGCCGCCGAGTTCCAGGATTGCTACGGCCCGACCTGGGGCGCCTTCCGCGACCGGACCAACCCGGCTCCTGGCAACCATGACTACGGGACGTCGGGAGCCGGGGGCTACTTCGGCTACTTCGGCACCCGGGCCGGCCCGGCCGGCACCGGCTGGCATGCCTATGACCTCGGCGCGTGGCGCATCTACGCCCTGAATTCGAATTGCACGAAGGTGAGCTGTGCGGCGGGGTCGGAACAGGAGCAATGGCTGCCCGCCGACCTGGCGACCAGTCCTCGTGCCTGCGTCCTCGCCTACTGGCACCACCCGCGCTTCAGCTCCGGAGAGCACGGCAACGACACGGGCGTCACGCCGTTGTGGAACGCGCTGTACGAGGCGGGCGCGGAGGTCATCGTCAACGGCCACGATCACGACTACGAGCGGTTTGCGCCCCAGAGCCCCGGCGGCGCGGCCGACCCGGCGAGGGGCATTCGCGAACTCGTGGTCGGCACCGGCGGAGCGAGCCTGCGCAGCTTCTCGACCATTCGCGCCAACAGCGAGGTCCGCAACAGCACCACGTACGGGGTCCTCAAGCTGACGCTGTCCTCGGGCAGTTACACGTGGGAGTTCGTTCCGGCCGGCAGCGGCACCTTCAAGGACTCGGGCAGCGGGACCTGCCGCTGACGGATCCACGCGTGTCGGTAAGGGCTCGGCGGGTCAGGCCCCCCCGAGGTAGTGCGTGCGCAGGCGGCGCTCGGTGACACGGCCGTCCGGCCGCCGCGCCACGAGGTAGCACCCGGCCGCCGGACGCGAGCTCACGCACTCGGAGAGCGTCATGCCCCGGAAGACGAGCGCGGCGCCATCGTCCGCGGCGAACCCCGGGGGCAGCTTCCCCTCGCTGATCAGCCGGTGGTAGAGCGGCCGCCGCTGTGGCTCGCCGTCGTAGTGGGGGCAGTGGCTCCCGGCGAGGAACCCGAGGCCGCCATCGAGGGTTGCCAGCTCCGGACCATACGAATCGGTGGTCCCGGACTCGAACCAGCACAGCGAGCCCGCGGAGAGTCCGGCCATGACCACGCCCCGTTCCCAGGCCGTTCGCAGCGCCCGATCCACATCGTGGATCCGCCAGATCGCGAGCATGTTCTCCGTGTTGCCGCCCCCGACGTAGATCGCGTCGTGCTCGGTGAGGAAGCCCTCGATGTCGGCGACCGTCCGCGAGAAGAGCGCGAGGTGGCCGGCCTCCGCAACATCGTCGAACGCCGCGTGGAAATTCGCGATGTAGCCCTCAGCGTCGCCGCTCGCCGTGGGGAGGAAGCAGACCCGCGGCCGTGCCCCGTCCCGGCCTGCCCGGATCGCCGCCGCGCGCGCCAGCTCGAGGATGTAGCCATCGAGGAGCGGGTTGTCAGGCTCCATGCTGAACCCGCCGCCACCCATAGCGACGATCGTGCGGATCTCCCTTGCCTCAGGCACCCGCGTCGCGCCTCGCGAGTAGGTCGTTGCGTTCCGTGCAAACAACTTCGGGGCTGGGCTGTGCCGAAGCTCGCATGGCGTCGATTCCTTGCGTCGGCTGCAACGATTCCTCCTTCGGCCGCTGTGGGAGGACCGGCGCTGCAACGATCACGTCGATGCGTTGCATGGGAGGCAAGGATTTCCCGCCGCGGGACGCCGATGCGCGAGTTGTTTGCATCTGCTGCAACGCGGCGCCACCGATTTGCGTGGGACGCAACGAACGCGACCAAACGCAGCCGAGCGGGCCGGAACGCAGCCGAGCGGGCCGGAACGCAGCCGAGCGGCCCGGAACGCAGCCCGGCCGAGGTGCGCCGACCGAAGCGCACGATCCGCGCCCGGCCTACAGCCGGACGCTCGGGGGGCGGTCCCGGTCGAACATGTGGACCGTGTCCACGAAGCGGACCGTCTTGGTCTGGTAGGCCATGACGAGCGAGTGCGTCCGGGCGCCGCCGCCGAAGAACCGGACCGACTCGAGGAGGTCGCCGCTGGTCACGCCGGTGGCCGCGAAGACGAGGTTGTCGCCCGAGGCGAGGTCGGCGGTGTGATAGACCTTCGTCTCGTCTCCGTGGCCCATCTTCCGGCCCCGTTCGCGCTCCTCCTCGTTCCGGTAGCGGAAGCGGGCCTGGATCTCGCCACCGAGGCAGCGCAGCGCCGCGGCAGTGATCACGCCCTCCGGAGCGCCGCCGAGGCCCATCACGGCATGGACGCCGGTGCCCGAGACGGCGCAGCTGATCGCCGCGGACAGGTCGCCGTCGGAGATGAGCTTGATCCTTGCGCCGGTTGTGCGGACCTCGGCGATGAGCTGCTCGTGGCGCGGCCGGTCAAGGATGATCACGGTGATGTCGCCCGGCTTCCGGCGGAGGGCCTCCGCAATCCGGTGGACGTTCTCTGTCGCCGACTTCGTGATGTCCACGTGGCCCGCCGCGAGCGGCCCCACGCACAGCTTCTCGAGGTAGGTGTCCGGGGCATGGACCAGCCCGCCCCGTTCTGATGCCGCGAGCACCGTGATCGCGCCCGCCGAGCCGGTAGCGACGAGGTTCGTCCCCTCCAGGGGATCGACAGCGATATCGATCTCCGGCGCCGACCCGTCGGCTCCTGCCGCGCCGACCCGCTCGCCGATGTACAGCATCGGCGCCTCGTCGCGCTCACCCTCGCCGATGACGATCGTGCCCGCCATCTCGATCTCGTCCATCGCCGCCCGCATCGCCTCGGTGGCGAGCCGGTCTGCCTCGGTGCGGTCGCCTCGACCCATGAGCCGGGCGGACGCGATCGCAGCCGCCTCGGTGACGCGAACCATCTCGAGCGCGAGCAGCTGTTCCATGGTGTCCTCCGGTGGTGGGACGGCCTCCCGGCCGATGGTCAGTGGCGGAAGTGGCGACGACCGGTGAAGACCATCGCGAGGTGATGGCGATCGGCGACCTCGATGGCCATCTCATCCCGGATGGATCCGCCGGGCTGGATGATCGCGATGACTCCGGCCTGCGCAGCCTGCTGGATGCCGTCCGGGAAGGGGAAGTAAGCGTCGCTGGCCATGACGGCCAGGCGGGCCCGGTCACCGGCGCGGCGGAGCGCGATCTCGACCGCCACCTGTCGGCTCGCCTGTCCAGCTCCGATACCCACCGTGGCGCCGTTCTTGGCCAGGACGATGGCATTCGAGCGGACGTGCCGGACGGCACGCCAGGCGAACAGCAGGTCCGTCAGCTCCTCGAGCGTGGGCCGCCGCTTGGTGACGACCTGGAGCTGGCTGCGGTCGAGGCCCAGCGTGTCCAGGGTCTGGACGAGGAGGCCGCCCGCGACTCGCTTGAAGTCGAGGTTCGCGATGCCGTAGTCGCGCATTCCGTCGGCGGGATCCGGCGGAATGGCGAGGATCTCGAGGTTGGCCTTCTGGCGAAGGATTCCGAGCGCCGCCCGATCGAAGCCCGGCGCAACGACCGCCTCGTACGAGTTCTGGGCGATCGCCCGCGCGGTTGCCCCGTCGAGTTCGCGGTTGACCCCGACGATGCCACCGAACGAGGCGACCGGGTCCGTCTCGAGTGCTCGTCGGTAGGCCTCCACGAGGTCGTCTGCCGAAGCGATCCCCACCGGGTCCGTGTGCTTGGCGATCGCGACCGTGGGACCCGTGTAGTCGTTCGCCGTCCGATACGCGGCGTCCAGGTCCAGCAGGTTGTTGAACGACGGGCGCTCTCCGTGGAGTTGGGTGCTGTCCGCCAGCGTCCCGGACCGATGTGTCGTCTCCCGGTAGAACGCTGCCGACTGGTGGGGGTTCTCGCCATATCGGAGGTCGGCGACCTTCTCGAGGACCATCGCGAGGCGCGTCGGGAACGTCGTCCCGGAGATCTGATTGAGATAGGCGGCGATCTCGGCGTGGTACGCGGCCACGGTCCCGAAAGCCTCGGCGGCCAGCCGGGAGCGAAACTCCGGGCTCACGAGTCCCCGTTCCCGGAGCTCGGCGATGACCTGCGGGTAGTGCTCCGGGCTGGCGATCGCCGCCACGCCCGCCGCATTCCGCGCCGCCGCCCCGAGCAGCGCGGCCCCACCGACGTCGATCATCTCGATCGCCTGCTCGATCCCGACGAGGCTCCGTCCGATCTCCGCCCCGAACGGCTTCACGTTCACGACGACGAGGTCGATGGTGGCGAGGCCCTGCTCCGCGAGCTCGGCCAGTTGCTCCGGCTTGTCCCGACGCGCGAGGATCCCCGCGTAGACCGCTGGATGGAACGTCTTGACCTGGCCGCCGAGGAGCGCGGGGATGCCGGTCAGGTCGGAGATCGGGGCGACTTCGATGCCGTCGGCAGCGAGGTGCTCGCGGGTGCCGTCGGTCGCGTAGAGCTCGACATCCAGGGACTGCAGATCGCGAGCAAAGGCGGTGATGCCGTCGCGCGTGGCGACTGACAGCAGGGCTCGCAAGCGTCGTCCTCCATCCGCCAACCTACCGGTCGCTCGTCCGGGGCCGAGTATACCCGCGGGTCATGGCATACTCCACGCTCGGCCGTCCTGACAGCCCGGCTCGGTCCGATCACATGGAGAACCCGTGACGCTCCTTCCCTGGCAGTACCTCTGGCTCCCGTTCTCGCGGCAGCTCTTTCCCGACCTGTATGACGCCACCTGGATCGCGTCGCTGGTCCTGCTCGCCGTCCTGATCGTCCTGTACAACGTCCGGACACGGGCGTTGCATCGCCATCGCCTGTACACGGACATGTGGGAGTGGCTGCTCTGGACGGGCCTTATCACGTTCCTGCTCATGGCCATGAGTGCCGTGTTCCTGTTCGATTTCGCGGTCGTGCTCGTGATCGAGGTCGCCGGTCTGGGCACGCTGGCCTGGGTGCGGTTCCGTCGGTATCCGCCGCGCTTCGCCGCCTACGAGCAGCAGCTCGCGCGGCAGCGCTATCTCAGCCGCCAGAAGGCGGCGCGTCCAGAGGCCACCATCCGCTCACGGGGTTCGCGGCGCCGCCGGCGCTGAGCCGGTCACGACGCGCCGCGGACGGTCGGGTCCGGACGGGCGACCGATGCCCATCGAGGTCCGCCGGTTCGGGGTGGGCTTTCGCCGACCGGAGGGTCCCGCGGGCACACACGGATTGACCGGTCAGGTCATCCACTCCGATGGGCGCGGGCTGATCTCGGAGCTGGCCTTCACCCGCGGCGGTGCGATCGCACCGCACGACAATCCCAACACGACCTGGTTCTGTGTGATCGAGGGCGGCGGCTGGGTGCAGGTGGGCGGTGAGCGCCGGCGCGTCGCCGCGGGCGAGGCGGTCCAGTGGCCGGCCAACGTCACCCACGCCGCGTGGACAGATCAGGTCGAGATGCGGGCCATCGTCGTGGAGTTCGCCGGTGCGGACGACGCCGCCCTGAGCGCGGCGCTGGAGGGCGCGGTCCGACGCCTGGGACCGGGCGAGACCGGTGCCGTGGCGCGAGGCGAGGGAGCGCTTGCCGAGCGCCCGCCGGATCCCGAGCGCCACGACCGGACGGCCGGGGAGCCACTGTGATCCGGGAGCCGGTCCTGCTCGACGATCGCGGCCGGCCGCCGCACTCGCGCGCTCGAGCACTCACGCCTGGGCGATCGCTCGAGCGGCGATCTCGCCAACGAGGATCGCGGCCAGATTCGTATTCGCGTGCGGGACCACGGGCAACACTGATGCGTCGGCCACCCACAGGTTTTCCATGCCGTGGACGCGCAGCCCCGCGTCCACCACCGCGTCTGGATCGCCGGGAATCCCGATCCGGCATGTTCCGACACCGTGGTAGTAGGTGATGTAGCTGGTCCGGACGTGCTCCTCCCATGCAGCGACGGAGTCGGGGGTGATGAGCGGGCCGTAGAACGCCGCCAGCGCCGGGTGGGCCGTGAGTCGGGTTACTACACCGATCCCGTCGACGAGCGCGCGAACGTCCCGCGGGTCTGACAGCAGCGCCGGATCAACCATGGGCAGGTCGTCAGGATCTGCCGACCTCAGCGCAACTCTCCCGCGAGATCGGTGCTCGAGCAGGTGGATCGAGACCGGCAACATCGGCGGCAGGCCGGGCATCCGGATCGATGGGCGCATGAACACGTGGAGGTCGGGATGGTCCATCGCGTCGTCGCTCTTCGCGATGAGTCGGACCTTTGGGATGACGTAGTCCTCGCGCAGGTCGGCCGTTCCCTCGAAGGTGATGTAGACGACGGCGTGATCCTGGTAATTCGCGCCGACGCCGGGAAGGTGGTGGCGGACAGTGATGCCGTGCCGTTCCAGCTCGTCTCTTGGTCCGATCCCCGAGAGCATCAGCAGCTGCGGTGAGTGGAAGACTCCCGCCGCCATGACGACCGACGCGCCCCGGACCACGATCGGACCGGCTGCCGTGGACAATGCGACGCCTTCGACCCGAGTGCCGTTGCCCACGAGACGCGTGGCCGTTGTGTCCGCCACGATCGTCAGGTTCGGTCGATCCCGGGCTGGATCCAGGTAGGCCACCGCAGTCGACTGGCGCCGCCCGTTCTGGACGTTGTACGGCGAGGCGCAGATCCCGTATGGCTCCGGCACGTTGAGGTCGCGGCATGCCGGGAATCCCAGGGCCGTGGCCGCGTCGATGAGGGCGCGGACAGGTGGGTCGGCAGGGTCGTCGAGCTTGAAGCCGCGATGGAGTTGGAGGGGCCCGCTCGACCCGTGAATCGGACTGTCGGCGAAGTCGCGATCCGTCTCGATCGCGCGCATGAGCGGCAGCAGGTCGTCATACGACCAGCCGGGCCCTCCGAAGCGCGTCCACGAATCGAAGTCACGGCGCATGGGCCGTACCACCGCAAGGTTGTTGATCGATGACCCGCCACCCATGATCCGGCCGGACAACAGCGGGAAGGTGGACCCGTCAGCGCGTGTGGCGTCGTACATCCGGACGTAGGGCGACTCGAGGATCAACTCGCTCTGCCGTCTTGGGTCTGCCACGATGTCCGGGATCGGCCGAGGGTCCGGGCCTGCCTCGACGAGGAGCACGCGCATCGCGGGATCCTCGCTTGCACGCGCGGCGACCACACATCCCGCCGTGCCACCGCCGATGACGATCAGATCGAACGGACCCTCGAAGCTCATGGCCTGTCCGCCTCGCCGACCCCGATGTAAGCCTGCTCGAGTCGTGCCCCGAGGCAGCGGGTCACCTCGGTGATCATCAACCCGGCCGTCGCCCGGAGGATCATCTCGCCCAGGATCGCCAGCCGCCCGTTGACCGAGATTCTTGCTGTGTAGGCGAGGCTCGACTGCGACGGATGCGTGCTCGTGAGCGACGCCGCGACCGTCGCCTCGAGACGGCTCTTCGTGACGGAATCCATGCCCTCCAGCCAAACCTCGAGATCAGGGAACTCACGCTTGGTCAGGGTTGCGGTGAAGGCAAAGTCGCCGTCAATAGGCCCCACGGATGCCGTGATCGAGCCTTGGAAGGTCCGCTCGTCGACCTGCCGGACGTCGGACACGCCCGGGATACAGGATGACAGCGACATGGGATCGATGATCAGCGCCCAGACCCGATCGGCGGGTGCGCCGATCTCGATCCCGCCCGCCAGCT
>Ga0209002_10004889_pt1 | contig 10459 bp, 7 predicted proteins | sample Rifsed16ft2_FD_184010 | JGI IMG/M metagenome (GOLD analysis project Ga0209002, IMG submission 184010) | Soil microbial communities from Rifle, Colorado, USA - sediment 16ft 2 (version 2) | ecosystem: Environmental > Terrestrial > Deep subsurface > Rock core/Sediment | place: Rifle, Colorado...
GGACGAGGCCGGGACGATCCAGGCGGACGTCCCGATGAACAAGGACATCGACAAGATGTCGTCCGAGGAGCTCCTCCTCGTCCTCCTGGGGAGGAACCGCCTCGCCTCCGCAAAGGGGATGGACCCAAGCCTCGTGTCCCTCGACAAGTCGACGGACACGCTCCTGAGCGGCAGCGTGAAGGAGTACTCGGTCCTCATCGATCGCCAGGCGAAGCGAATCGAACATGACTGCGTCGACTTTCGCACGAACCGCGCGGTCGCACGCCTCTTCTGCAAACACCTCGGCGCCTTCCTCATGCAGGCGGACCGCGCGAAGACCACGCGCCTCCTGCGGGAGCTCCTGAGGGAGCGGGACCACTGGACGTTCGAGTGAGGCTCCGGCCGTCGCGCCACGCGTCTCGCGGCGATCCGGACTACTCCCGCGCAATCTTGCGCGCGACGATGGGCGCGCGCATCCGGGCCGAACGCGGGGCCCAGAGGAAGGCGGCGATCGAGACCGCCGTCAGGCCGAGAGCGCCAACGGAGGCGACGAGGGGACCACTCCCCGTCGTGGGCAGCGCGGCCGCGAGATACAAAGGGGCGATGAGCCCCGCCGCAAGCTCCGTGGCGAGGCCGAGGCGCAGCCAGAGACGTTCGTCCCGCACGCTCGGGGGCGCGGTCCGAGCGACGAACAGGGCCGCGAGTCCGAGGACGATCGGCATCGTGAACACCGCCGTCACCACGGTCCCAAGGTTGCCGCCACCGCTCAGCGCCACGGCGAACGTGACGAGGTGGACGGTCAGCGCGAGTCCGAACGATGTCAGGTACGGCCTCGGGCTCCCGCGCCCCCGCCACGGGTCCTCCGCCAGCCTCGCCCCATCGAGGACTTTCCGTCCGTAGATCAGGAAGATGACCCACACGACCGCCGCAAAGAGCGGCTGGATCGCGTGGAGGACCGCCGCGAGGCCGTACACGGGGACGAGGGCGGACCAAGCGCTCGGCCAATCCATCCCACGACGAGAGGCGGACACGCGGACCGCAGACCGCAAGGATGCGGACGGGATGAACCTTCCCGGTCAGAGCCTCTGGAAATCCGCCTCGCGATCCTTCTTCCGCTCGAGCTTCGCCGTCGCCTTCGCGAGGGGCGCCTCGCACTCCGGGCACAGGCCCTCCGCGTCCAGACAGGCCTTGCACAGCCATCCGCCGCAATCGTGCTTCTCCACGCCGGGCGCGTGGTGCGCCTTGCACTTCGTACCGGCGGAATCCGTCGCGATCTTCGGTGAGGGTTCCTTTGTCGGGACGGCTTGCTTTCCGTCTGCATCGGACGGGGCCGCTCGGGGCGTCGTCGACACATGGGACTCCTCGTCGGGTTCCTTCGGCGCCTCCTTCTTCCGGACGACGTGGGTCTCCGCCTTCACCTTCCGTCGCTTTGGCTCGGGAACCCCCCGCGTCGTGATCCGGTAGCCGCCACCCTCGAAGATCTTGAGGGACACCTCGAGCTTCTTCGCCTCGTAGGGCCCGAGGTTGAGCTCCTTCGCGAGGTCGACGAGGTTCCACTCCTCCTGCGGGAGGTCGAGGGCCTGTCGGATCAGGTCGTCGTTCTTCCACTCCGGCGTGGGCTCGAGGGGCGCATCGCGCACCCAATCGATGTAGCCCCAGATCGTGCGGGCCTCCTCGACGTCCACATGAGGCAGGACCGCGCTCACATCCGTGAGGCGCATGGAGTCGAGGTTCTCGCAGTGCCGCAGGACATTCGCCCCGACGGCCTCGAACTTCCGGAGCTCCTCCGCTTCGAGCAGATCCGGTGCGAGGACCGCGGGCTCGTTCACGTACCGGATGACTTCGTCCAGGTCGTCCAGGGGGACGGAGCAGTACTTGAACACCTCCTCCCGCGAGGCGGGCCGTCCGATGTGCCTCTCGTACCGCACGACGTTCCCCGCATACCCGGCGATCTTCGCGGCGCGGATCCGTGCGTCCGCGGTTTCCCGGCCGCCCAGGGCGGGCTCGTACGTCGGGTCGAGGGCGAGAGCCGCCTCGAAGCACTTCCGGGCGTCCTCGTACTTCCGGAGATGGAGGAGGGCGAGTCCCTTGCTGTTCCAGGTCGCCTTGTCGCGGGCGTCGAGGCCGAGCGCGCGATCGTACGACTCGACTGCGTCCTCGTACCGACCTGAGCGCTCCTCCGCAAATCCCCGCATCGTCCACGCGCCTTTGTCCGTCGGGAGGACCTCCGTCGCCCGGGCGAAGGCGTCCGCGGCCTCTCCGTACCGCTCCGTCTTCACATGGACGAGGCCGAGACCCCGCCACGCGTCCGCGGACCGAGGATCCGCCTCGCATGCGGCCTGGTAGCAGGCGAGGGCTTCCGAATGGCGGTCGAGCGCCCCGAGGGCCTCGCCCTTCCACGTGAGCACGGCCGCATCCCGGGACTCCGCCTTCAGGACGAAGTCGAAGCAGGCGGCGGCCTCCGCCGCGTGGTCCGTCCGCAGGAGGCAGAGGCCTTTCGTCCGGTACGCGTCGTAGTTGTTCGGATCCCGCTGGAAGACGAAGGCGACGATCGAGAGGGCATCGTCGTAGTGGCCCTCGTGGGCGAGGCACATCCCTCTCCCATTGAGGAATTCCAGGTTCTCGTGGTCCAGGAGCAGGCCGTCCTCGAAGACCCTCCGGGCCTCGGGCACGCGACCGAGGGCGTACAGGAGCCGTCCCTTCGCGACGAGGGCCACCCGGTCCCCGGGGTTCAGGCTCAGCGTGTACTCGAACGCCTGGAGCGCTTCCTCGCGGCGACCCATCCGGACCAGGGTCGCGCCCTTCGCGTTCCACGTGCGGCGGTCCATCGGGTCCACGCGGGTTGCGTGCTCGATCTCCTCGAGCGCGGCGTCCGCCTTGCCGAGGGCATCGAGGGCGAAGGCCTTGCCCCGGATCGCGTCCGTGTCCCGCGGATCGATCTCCAGGAGGCGTTCGCCCGCGTCGACCGCGGCCCGGTACGATTCCTGGAGGAGCAGGAGGTCCCGCTTCGTCCGCAGGTAGTCTGCGCGCGCGGGGGCCAGGGAGACGGCCCGGGCGATCGACGTCAGGGCCTCCTTCCCCTCTCCGGCCGCGCGGGCGAGACGCGCACGGCGCGCCCATCCGTCCGCGTCCTTCGGGTCGATCGCCGTGAGCCGCACGGAGGCATCGAGGGCTTCCTTCGTCCGGCCGAGGGCCTCCAGGGCGTCGACGACTCCCGCCAGGGCGACGCGGTCCTTGGGCTCCCGGAGGAGGACTGCCTCGAGGACCGGCAGGGCTTCCTCGTATCGATGGAGCTCCAGAAGGCATCCCGCCTGTTTGAGCAAGGCTGGCGTCATCACCGGTTCCAGGACCGCCGCTCGGCCGTACGCCGCCGCGGCCTCCTCGTATCGCTTGAGCCAATGCAAGGCCGTGCCCTTGCCGAACCACGCCTTCGCCGAGGCCGCGTCGATTTGGATCACGCGCTCGAACGCCGTTACCGCGTGCTCGTAGCGCTTCGCTCCGTCCAGGGCGAGGCCGAGGACGTACCAGGCCTTCGCATCCCCGGGCGCGTACCGCGTCGCGCGGTCGAGGGACTCGATCGCGTCCGCGTACGCCTTGAGCCGATACTGGGCGCGACCCTTCTCGAACCAGAGGTCCGCGGAGGTCGGGTCCGCCTCGAGCGCGATATCGTGCGTCCGGATGGCGTCCTCGTACCGTTCGAGGCCGACGAGGAGGGCCGCTTTCTTCGCCGCGGCGATGCCATGGCGGGGATCGAGCCTCAGCGCCGCATCGTATGCGCCGAGGGCTTCCTCCTTCTGGCCAAGGGCCTCGTGGGCTTCTCCCTTCGCGAGCCAGGTCGGCTGATCGGCCGAGTCAATCGAGAGGAGCTGGTCGCACGTCCGCAGGAGGACCTTCGGGTTCTTCGAGGATCGGAGGGCGTCCCGCTGGCCGCGCAGGGCGTCCAGATCGTCCGGGGCGACGACCCGGAGCTGGTCGAACGTCGCGTACGCCCGCTCGGGTTTCCCGAGCGCCAGGAGGGCCCGGCCCTTGTCCTTCAGGGCGCGGCCGTTATGAGGCTGGATCGCAAGGATCGCGTCGCACGTGGCCACGAGGTCCGCCCACCGCTCCGCCGCGAGGAGGAGCTGGCGCTTCGCCTCGAGCCCGTCGTAGGACTTCGGCTCGACGGCGAGGAACTCGTCGAGGGACCCGATCGCCTCCTCCCGCCGGCCGAGTTGCGCGTACGCGTGCGCGCGGGCATACAAGGCGGCCGCGTGGCGCGGATCGAGCGAAGCGATCCGTGAGGCTTCCTTCACGACCTCGTCCCAGCGAGCGAGAGCGCGAAGCGCCTCGAGTCTCCCCGTGTGCGCGGGCAGGGACTTCGGGCTCAGGGCGATCGCCCGGTCGTATGCGGCCACGGCGTCGACGCTCCTCCCGAGTTGGTGGAGGAGGTTCGCGCGCGCGAGCCAGGCGCCCATGTCCCCGTCCCTCTGGCGGAGGGCCTCGTCGTAGGACCGCAAGGCGTCCTCACCGGATCCGCTCGACACGAGCACATCGCCCCGGAGCTTCCACGCGTCCGGGTCGTACGGATCGATCTGAATCACGCGGTCGACGCATCGGAGGGCCCTCTGTGGATCCTGCGTCGCCACGTAGGAGAGGGCTTTCCCTTCAAGGGCCTCCTTGCGGCTCGCGTCGATCCGAAGGGCCCGGTCGAAGGCCGCCTGGGCCTCCTCGAACTCGGAGCGCCGTCGATGGGCCTCTCCCTTTCGGACCCACAGGTCCACGTCGTCCGGGACGAGTCCCAGGATCCGCGCGTACCCGTCCACGTCATCGGGATTCAGGTTCACGACCTGCGTGTACGCTCGAATCGCCTCCGGGTGCTGGCCGAGCGCCACGTGGGCGTCGCCTTTCTTCTCCCATATGGGGCTCGCCTTCGGATCGATCCGGAGGGCCGCATCGTAGTACGCAAGGCCTTCCGTCGCGCGGCTCGACGCGACGAGGAGGTCTCCCTGGAGCGCGAGGCCCGTGCGGCCGGACGGATTCAGGGTGAGCGCGCGCGTGGCCGCGGTCTGCGCGGACTCCGTCTGCCCCGCGGCCAAGAGGCCCGTGCCCACGTTCGCATAGGCGTCGGACCACTCCGGGCTCGGCGTCGTCCGGTCGGCGCTTTCGAGGAGACTCAGAGCGCGTGCAAACGCCGTGCCGGCCCGAGACGCCGAGCCGGTCCCGAGGGTCCCGCGACCGGACTCGGTGAGCCTTCGGACCTTCTCGAGGAGGCGAGCTTCGCGATTCAGGAGGCCTTGGAAGAGGGCCATCGGTCCATCCCATCCCACTGGACACGGCCATGGAGACCGTGTCGGACAAGTGGCCGACATGGAGCACGATGGACTTATAGATATCGTCAACGGCGGACTGGAGCCTCTCGGCCGCATCGCGATTTCTTCCGGCATGGGGCCGAACCGTCGTGGTTGCGACCTGTCGACGCACCTAAATACATCGTCCGCCATTTGGCGGACGGTCGTCGGACCGGGATGGGACAACCTTGGCCACGAAGAAGACGAGGGCTCCGACTCCGCCCGCGGATCCGGGCACGCTGCGGAAGGAAACACGGGACTGGCTCACGCGGAACACGATCCCGAATCTGCGGGAGATCGCGACGGACCTCGAGAACACCGGCGAGGACGTGGGAGACCTCGTCGAGGCCATCAACGAACTGGAGACGCTCGTGAAGTCAGGCCCAGCGGGACGCAACGTGCGCGGGAAGGCAGAAGCCTGACGGTGCGCGGTCATGGTTCGGATCCTCCGAGCACTCAGGATTACGCACCACGGGAAAGACCTCAAGTACCCCCCCGCGAGTGTCCCGACCCCGCGCGTGGGTGGTCCAGCGGTCACGACCCAGGCCTTCCAAGCCTGAGACGCGGGTTCGACTCCCGCCCCACGCATGGGCGGACCTCTCGCTGTGAGAGTCCGCGAAAAAATAGGTGGACCGGCGGAGTCGTGGAGGCGACCCTTCTCCGCCGATCTGGGATGGATGGGTTGAGCGTTACCCGTCGTCGTCGGACACGTCGAACTCGAGGGAGCATCCGTACGACGCGTAGACGTCCTGCCAGCTGTGGTCTTCTCCCGCGTACATCTCGTTCACCGGGGCCATGATTGCCGCGCTTTCCACGGACGTCCGAAGCGCCAGGGTATATAAAGCGACGAGCGCAGGGGAGGTGCGCGAAAGTAATCGCTTGTGTGCGTGAAAGTACCGGTGCCCGAAGGGCCGAGGCGCGTACGCTTCAAGGTCCCGTGGGCCGCTGCGTCGGTGGACCGTCATGGCCGCTCGGATGGCGCCCTCGTCCCGATTCGGGATGATCATCGTCCTGGGTGCGGTCGCCATCGCGATCATGGTCGGATGGATGGTTGTGATCCAGTTCCTCCTCGGACCGATGGACCCGAGCGAGGAGACGACCGTCTCCCTTTTCCTCCGTTACTCGAACGTGGGCAGCTTAGTCGGCGGCACAATCCTCATCCTTGGCCTCGGATGGATCCTCTACCGCGCGCACGAAAAGCCTCCCTGGATGTTTGCCACGCCCGTGCTCCTACATGCGGGCGAGGTCGCGATCGTCCTCGTGAACGCGTACGCGCTTGTGTCGATCTTCTCAGGCCCGTCAGCGATAAACTTGAACATCCTTCCGTTCACGTACACGTTCCTCGCGTTTGCCTCCGCCACGAGCCTTTTCGTGCTCCTGTTGCTTGCGCTGCCCGGCCCCGGAGTCGTCCCGCGGCCCGAGGCCGCGGAACCTCACGTGGCGGCCGAAGCCCCGCCGGACCCCCGATTTCCCTGACTATCGAGTCGTGAGCCACTCGAACGCATGACTCGCGGCGACGGCCGCGCCCATGGCGATCGCGATGAGGGCGAGACCCACTTCGCTTGCGAACGCGAAGGCCGCGGCCGCGGCGATCGTCCCCGCCACCACGACGATCGCCCGTCGTCCGGGGATCGTCTCGACGAAGACGACGAGGATCCCGAGGGTCACCAGGAAGACGACCGCGGCAAAGAGAGCCGCAGCGCCGAGGTCCGGCAGGACCGGCATCCCAGGCCGAACGATCCGTCGGCGGATAACCCTATGGAGGCGCCTCGAGAGCATGACGGACGTGGATCGCCTCGCCCCGCCGCAGGTCGTTCATCTCGCGCCATGAGAGACGAGCGGTCCCAACCGCCCGGACCTCGCCCGCGTGGCGCACGACGACCTCGTCCCCCGGCCGGATCTCCCGGGCGGCGTCGACCACGCCGACCGCGAAGACGTTCCCCTTGGGGAGGAAGTCTTCGATCTCCGCCCAGTAGGCGTCCTTCGCGGAGAGCCGCGCGCCACCGGCGAGGGTCAGGGACAGCATCCCGCGGGCCGTGTGCATCGCGAGCTGCGTCCCGCGGTGGAGGACCCTCACGTCCGGGACCCGGCCCCGGAAGGTCGCCCCTTCGACGAGGACCGCCCCCGCCGGGCCGAACTGGAAACGGGCGACGTTGCCCATCTCTTCCGCGAAGCGCACGCCTTTCGGGACGCGTTCGTGGTCCGCCGCGACGCCATCCAGAGCGCGGGTGAGGGCCGCGAGGGACTCGTCGGACGTCGTCTTGGCGGCAGAGGTCAGGATCGCCTCCGGGAGCGCTTCCTTCACAATGGGGGCCTCCGCGCCGAGGTGCGCGACGACGGACTCGTACCGGTTCGCGGCGGCGAACGTCCGGAGGTCCTCGAGGACCACCGCGGCCTCGTCCCGGCTCCAGTCCCCCGTGACCGGGATGTCGTATGCCCGCGCGGGATAGAATCGCTCGAGCTCTCGCGGGATCAGGCCCAGAGGGGACGTGACGACGACCTCGTGCACGACGGACGGATTCACGCTCGCGAAGACCGCGTCGCGGAAGCGCCGGTGGCTGCGGCTCGCGGAATACGGCTTGCGCGCGGAGCAGGGGAGGAGGAGGAGCACGCGAGCGGATTCCGGCTTCCGATACCGTTCGCGGATCCGCTCCCGGAACCGGACGACCTCGGGCCGTGTGAGGGATTCGTGGGAGTAGGCATGCATCGTCGGTCCGGCGACGGGCACGTGCGGCTCGACGAGATCGTACGCGCGCAGATCGAGGTGCCTCAGGACCGCGGCATTCCAGGGCGCATTCGCGAGGCGTCGTTCGACGAGTTCCCGCAGGCGGCCGTGGAGGAGGTGATTCCGCACGAGGAGGATCTCGCGAAAGAGCGCGCGCTCGTTGTGCGCGACCACGTCGGCGGAGGATGCGCAAGCCTCGCATCCGCAGGCCGCGCGGTCGACCTCTTCGACCGGATGCGCCCCATCGGACGTGTGGAAGGTCCCGCGGGCTCCGTCGAGGACGACCCGGCTCGAATCCATCAGGTCGATCCCGGCATACGCGAGGACGGCGGCGTTCGAGGGGCTCGCGAGGCCCGTGATCCCAAGGACCTTCGCCGGGCCGAGACCCTCCCGGATTCGGCGGATCGCTGCGACGAATCCACGGGGCGATCGCTCGTACTCGATTCCGTTCGCGAGGAATACGACCTCTGCGTCCTTTGCCGGCCGGAGGTCGGCGTCGCTCGTGACAATCGCGAGGTCCCCCGAGAGGCTCTCCTGCGGGGTCTCGAGATCGACGAGGGACAGGGGCAGGCCTTTCGAAGGCGGGAGATCATCGGGAGACCCTCGCGGACGGGGGGCGAAGAAGCTCCCGCTCGCACGGATCTGGAGTCGGGGGTCGTCCGTCCGCTCAGAAACGAGGAGGGCCTCCGCGAACGCGGGCGCGGCCCGCCGCGATCCCCGGACGAACAGGACGAGGGGCGTCGGGAGGTCCCGGTCGCCGCGCGTCCACAGACCTTTCCGTCCGAGGCCCCCGTGCCCGAGGATTTCGAACATGGAAGGGCGCGGATGTGCCCAGCGGCTAAAAAGGAGTCGGCTACTCGAGGGGCGTCGTGTTCCGCTCGATGTACGCGAGCTCCTTCGGATCGAACGCCCGCTCGTCGACGCTGAGGATGAGCGCCGCGCGGCGGAGCGCGATGAGCTCGTTCACGTACTCGAGGAAGTGGAGGATCCGCGCGAAGTCGTTGTTGATCGTCAGGTATTCGATCCCGTCGAGGAGGACGACGGCCCGGGGGCCGTCGTTCACGAAGTTCCCGATCAGATTGCTCAGGCTGTTCAGGTTGTGCGGGTCCACGTAGTCCTTGCCCAGCGTGGTCGAGAGCCACACGACCCGGATGTCCCGATCCGCGTGGCGCTTCACGACGTGGTTCGGGTGCTGGCGTGTCACGTAGAGGGGCCGCCACCCCGCTTCGATCGAGTGGCGGAACGCAGCGAGGGCCTTCTCCGGCTTCCGTTCCTTCACGAGGTAGACCCGTCCTTCCTCGAGGTCCTTCTTCTTCCCGAAGAGCAGGTCCCTGAGAAGTTCGTCTTCCTCGAAGGCGAGCAGGAGCGGCCACGGAAGCAGCCGCATCGGAACCACCCTTGCCATCCAGAGGTCCGTTTTTATACGTATGCTAACACGTATCGCACATGAGACTCAACGCGGACGCGTGGCCTCGAAGGACCCTCGCGTGAGCCCGCGGAGGACCCGGTAGGCCGGCGCGCGATCGTGCGGAACGAGCGCGAAGCTCGCGATCGTCGTCGCGGCCTCATCCGGCGGGAGGGCGAACTCGTTCTGGACGAGCCCGTGGTACCCGTGGCCACGGAGGTTGAAGACCTCGAGCCTCGCCGGGTCCGCGGCGCTGAGGGCCAGGGTCCTCGGTGCTCGCCGTGCGCGGAAGACCGCGAACCCGGCGTCCGCCAGGGACCATCCCAGCCCTGACGGGTTCGTCCAGTCGCGGGCGCGCAGCCGATCGAACTCGACGCCGCAACGGCCCTTCCGGTCGAATCGGAGGAACGACCAGAAGCCCGCCGTGAAGGACTGCCGCTCGCGGCTCCCGTTCCGTACCTCGAGGATCGCCGCCACGAGCGGGCTCCCCGGACGTGTCACATAGTCCGCGGTCACGCGGACGCCCGCCGGCAAGGAAGACCTCGAGGCCTTGGTCGCCAGCCGGAGGCCGCGCCACGTCCCCACCCGGACCTCCCGGCACCGGAACCGCTCCCGGTACAGGTTCCCGGGCCACTCCTCCTGGAAGACGAATGGCTGGACGCCACCGAAGAAGGGGCGGAACCAGGCGAAGGATCCGGGGTTCGGGTACGAGGAGAGGAGGTACTCATGGCCTCCGGACCGAAGGGACGTCAAGGCGGCCCCGTGGGTCACGGATCCGCTGAAGGCCAGCAGGCCGTTGTCCACGGAACGCGAGGCGACGGGTCCCGCCATGCGGATCGACCCTCGGCCGTCGGACACGACAACCGGCAGGTCCCACCGCCACGTCCCTTTCCAGTCGTCGAGGGCCAAGCGCATCGACACGATCCCCGGAGGACCGGAGGCGCGAACCCGGACCCGCGACGCAAAGGCCCGATCCAGGTCGAGGCGCCGGACCGAGGACGGGGTGAGGGTCGCGCGAACTCC
>Ga0209002_10004890_pt1 | contig 10459 bp, 16 predicted proteins | sample Rifsed16ft2_FD_184010 | JGI IMG/M metagenome (GOLD analysis project Ga0209002, IMG submission 184010) | Soil microbial communities from Rifle, Colorado, USA - sediment 16ft 2 (version 2) | ecosystem: Environmental > Terrestrial > Deep subsurface > Rock core/Sediment | place: Rifle, Colorado...
AAAGCATTACTAATAGCTATACCTATAATGATTAAAAAGGCTGCAACTAAAGAATTAGTTGATTCTCTTACGATACATTATGAGTTTACAAAAAAACACATCAAACGTTTAGAAGGTGTTTTTTCTTCAATAGGTGAATCCGAAATAGTTTCAAAATATGAAGCGATGTACGGATCGAATAACCATTAGAAAAAAATTAATATAATATTTTAAAAAATAAAAAAATAAAAAACAAAGTATTATGAAACCACAAATTGGAATTACAGAAAGCCACTTACAAAAAAGTAACGCCTATCTTTCGTCTATTTTAGCAAATGAAATGACGTTATATATCAAATTAAGAAAATTTCATTGGAATATTGCTGGTGAGAATTTTATGGAACTGCACAAATTATTTGAAGGTCAATACAGGCAATTAGAAGAATCAATCGACGAAATTGCAGAAAGAATCAGTAAGCTTGGAGGAAAAACTATTGGTACAATGAAAGAGTTCTCTGAGTTGACAATCCTTAAAGAATCTCCAAATCATTATCCTTCACAAAAAGAAATGAAGAAAGAATTATTAGATGATCATGAAACATTAATTGTTCAATTGCGAAAAGACATTGATTTATGTGCTCATGAAAATAAAGATGCTGGGACTGCAGATTTTATGACTGGACTAATGGAACAGCATGAGACAATGGCATGGGTACTAAGAAGATATTTAAGCTAATTCAAATAAAATAGTTTGTAGAAAAAAATAATTAAGTTGGTTTTTTTGGTTGGGTTTGAAAAGGCTGTTGATTATCAACAGCCTTTCTTTTATTTAAAAATCAATAGTACCCAAAAGACAAAATTTACTTCCATAAGTATCTGTGAATGATATAACTAATATCAAAAGTTCTGTAACACTTTTATTAGTAGAAAATCGATATTTACACTTACTTAGATTTCTAAATTTTAATAATCCCAAATCAACTACAATTATTATGAAAAAAAACTCAGAGAAAGGGCCAAGTAATTTCGAAAAAATGTCCTCAATTGCCACAAAAGCTTCTGGAAGTTCTGCAGCTTTCCTGATCGCATTTTCAGTAATAATTATATGGCTTTTTACCGGGCCAATATTTAATTATTCAGATACTTGGCAATTAATCATAAACACTGGAACAACGATTATAACTTTTTTGATGGTTTTCCTTATTCAACGAAGCCAGAACAAAGACTCCATTGCACTTCACTTAAAATTAAACGAACTAATAACCGCTCAAAAGTTTGCCAGTAACAGACTTGTGGCAATTGAAGACATTGGTGAGGATGATTTGAAAGTGCTTCAAAAATTCTATGAACATTTAGCTTTGTTGGCAAAAAAAGATTTGTCAGTTGAAGAATCACATTCGATAAATATGGCAAATGATCACCACAAAAGAAAAAATACGACAGAAAAAAGCGCAAAAAATAATGGGTCTTAACTTTTTAATTCATCTTTTGAATTAATATTCTATGTCTCTATAGAATTCAAAATGTTATAAATTTGAATTCATTTTATTCCCTTTATCATTTTAAAAACATGTGAATTATATAAATAAATCGTAAAGTTATACAACATTTTTTCGAATCAAATGACTGAACTTTAAACTGTTGCAATTCAATAATTATAAATAGTTTATTTATGATTTCATATTTATAAAATTTTAAAAAAAATACCATGAAAACTAGAAAAAGATTAGGAATTTGGATGGATCATTCCATTGCACATTTAATGGAATTTACAAATAAACATTTTGAAGTAAAAACTATTGAATCAAAATTGACAAATGAAGTAAAAAAAGAAAGTCTGTCTAACAGTGAAAGCTTACTGTCTAATAAAAAGAAAGGACTTCTTTTAGATTATTATAAGAAACTGAGTGAAGCAATAAAAGATTATGAACAAGTAATACTCTTTGGTCCTACTAATGCAAAAATCGAATTTTTTGACCTTTTAAGTGAAGACATTCGTTTTCTTAAAATAAAATTCGAAATAAAAAACACCGATGAAATGACAGAAAATCAACAACAGGATTTTGTGCAAGAATATTTTTCACATGCTTAATTTGTTTGAAAAAAATTAACATATCTCTCCAATAAAACGATAACAATATGCAATTAAAAAATTTAGGAATAGGAATGGTCATAATTGGAATAATTATGATAGTGTACACTGGATTCAATTATGTAACTACTGAAAAAGTGGTAGACTTTGGTCCAATTCAAGTCAATAAAGAAGTAAATCATCCTATAAATTGGTCTCCAATTGTTGGAATCGTATTAGCTGTAGGAGGTGTTGTTCTAATTGTAACAAGCAACAAAAAAGGCTAACTGTTGCTAAAATAATAGAATTAGTTAACTTAATCTGTGAATAATACAACATTTAACAAAAGTTATGTAAATCATAAAATTATAATCCTGATGATATTTGCGTGTTGATATTTAGGTCTACTAAAACATCTTAACAGCAAAAATATGAATACAGAAAAATCGATTGAAAGTAACTTTAAAGTGTTAAGAAAGCTTTACACAATTTGCTTTACAATTTGTTTTCTGGTGGTGAATTTTATTTTTCAAATTAAACTTTCCCCCTCCCCTTTAGTTAATGTTGTATTACTATTAATTACCATTTTTATAACTCGTCGTTTATTCATTCCCATTTCGCTAAAACTTTGCTTATTAGTCCCCAATAAATTGGAGGATGAGCATCGCAGTAAGGTTAAATTAAAGTTTTTGCTTAAAAATAGGTAAAGGTATTTTCCTTTTTACAAGGAAAAGTATTAACAATATATAATTCACTAACCCAATAAATATACTATTTTGATTATTTATTTAAAGAATATTTTTGACGATGTAGGAAAAGTTTCGTTGTTTGCGATTCGCTTTTTCAAAGAAGTTTTAACCCCCCCTTATGAATTCAAAGAATTCGTAAAGCAGTGTTATATTATTGGATACAAATCTTTACCATTAGTAGCAATTACAGGCTTTATTATGGGATTAGTACTTACACTTCAATCAAGACCAACATTAGCTAAATTTGGTGCTGAATCCTGGTTGCCTGGAATGGTGGCACTTTCTTTAATACGAGAGATTGCTCCGGTAATTACAGCCTTAATTTGCGCTGGAAAAGTTTCGTCTGGTATTGGAGCCGAATTAGGTTCAATGAAAGTTACCGAACAAATTGATGCTATGGAAGTAGCAGCTATTAATCCTTTTAAATACTTAGTTGTTACAAGAATTTTAGCCACTACGCTGATGGTTCCTGTTTTAGTAATATTTGCCGATGCTATTGGGATGTTGGGTGGATTTATTGGTGTTAATATGCACAGTGACATAAACTTAACCCGTTATATTTCTCAAGTTTTTCAATCGCTTGCGTTTCTAGACATTGTACCTGCAACTATTAAAACATTTTTCTTTGGTTTTTTTATTGGAATGATTGGCTGTTATAAAGGATTTACTGCCGCTAATGGTACTGAAAGTGTTGGTTTAGCAGCAAACTCTGCAGTAGTAACTGCTTCATTAACCATATTTATTATTGATATGCTAGCGGTACAAATAACTGATTTATTCTTCTAAAATGATACAAGAGAAAAAAAATATAGATACTCCTACCCTACCAGATAAGAAAACTTCAATAATAGAAATTGTAGACTTGCATAAAACCTTTGGGAAAAACGAAGTATTAAAAGGAGTCAACTTAATTGTAAAAAAAGGAGAAAACTTAGTAATCTTAGGGAAATCAGGATCTGGGAAATCAATAACTATTAAATGTTTGGTTGGATTAGTCGTTGCGGATAAAGGCGAAATAAAAGTATTTGATACAGATATAACCAAACTGGATAACAATCAACTTAATGAAATTAGGGTAAGAATTGGGTTTCTTTTTCAAAATGCAGCTTTATATGACTCTATGAGCGTTCGGGAAAACCTTGGTTTTACATTAAAACGGCATGTAACGGATTTGTCCCCAGAAGAATTAGAAGCTGAGATTATTGAAGTTCTAGAAAGTGTTGGCTTGGCCGATGCCATTGATAAAATGCCCTCGGAATTATCCGGCGGTATGCGCAAAAGGATTGGACTTGCACGCACACTGATTCTTAAACCTGAAATAATATTGTACGACGAACCTACAACAGGATTAGACACGATAACATCTAGGGAAATAAGCGAATTAATATTGGAAATACAGAAAAAAAATAAAACTTCTTCAATCATTATTACTCATGATATGGCGTGTGCAAAACATACTGCAGACCGATTGATTATTTTGAAAGACGGTGTAATTCATGCTGAAGGCAGTTATGAAGAATTAGAGAAAAGTGACGACGAATGGGTACGTTCTTTTTTTATTTAAAACATTAAAATAATAATTAAAAATATAAATTATGAATAAAGAATCTGGGTTCCAATGGAAATTGGGAATGTTTGTAATAATTGGACTAGTCCTTTTTGTAAGTACAATTTATTTTGTTGGGAAGCAGAAAAATCTTTTCGGTTCAACATTTAATTTAAAATCTAATTTCAAAAGTGTAAGTGGCCTTGAAATAGGTAATAACGTACGCTTCGCAGGAATTAATATTGGTACTGTAAGTGACATTCAATTAATAACTGATTCCTCTGTAGTAGTAGTCTTTGTTATTAAGGATGAAGTACGAAAGTTTATTAAGACTGACGCAACTGCAAGTATAGGTTCTGACGGATTAATGGGTGATAAAGTATTAACCATTTCTCCTGGAATTGCCTCGAATAAAATAGTTAAAAATAATGATGTAATCGCTTCAAAAATACCAATCGATATGGAAGATGTGATGGGTAGCGTTAAAAAAAGCGTAGACAATGCAGGTATTATTACTGCAGAACTTGCTCAATTTACCCAAAGCATGAACAATGGAGACGGGACTTTATCAAAACTAATGACTGATAAAGAAATGGCCAACAGCATAAAAAAATCGCTTTTAAATCTTGAAACCAGTTCCAATGAATTTTCTTCATTCACCACTAAGATGAATAATGGTGACGGTGCTTTATCAAAATTAGTGACGGATAAAAAAATGGGTAAAATGGTAGACTCTACAATGAAAAACATCCAGGAAACTACCAAAGGATTTACCGAAATTACTGAAGCCGCAAAACATAATTTTTTATTGAGAGGTTATTTTAAGAAAAAGGAAAAAACCGAAGATAAAAAACAGGAAGAATTAGACAATCTGGAAGAAGCAGATTTAAAAAATGCCATGAAGAAGGCAGAAGATAGCGCTGCTGCCGCCAAAAAATAAATTTAACATGCATTAAATTTATATTAAAGGTGTAAATTCTATAATATAATACTATAGTTGTATAACAAATGCTTTTAAAGTTGCTATTATCTTTACCGAAATACCAATTAGGTATTTTATAACTATTAAAATTAAGAAAATGAAAAAAATTAAAATTATTTTATCTTTTATCGTACTTGGAATTATTATGACTTCATGTAATAATAATGATGAAACAGCTTCAAGTTATCCTTATGCCGTAAGAATGACTGATGCTCCTGGTCCATATCAAGAAGTAAATGTTGACTTATTAGGTGTTGAAGTAACCGGAGACGGTGGAGAAACTGTAATGTTGAATGTACAGAAAGGAATTTATAACTTACTTGATTTGACTAATGGGAAAAGTACACTTATTGCTACTGATACCTTACAAATTTCTAAAGTAGCACAGATTAGACTTATACTTGGATCAAACAATACAGTAGTTGTTGATAATGTAAGTTATCCTTTGAGTACTCCAAGTGCTGAACAGTCAGGATTGAAACTTCAGGTACACCAAACACTTCAACAAGGTATTTTGTATAGTGTCTTACTTGATTTTGATGCTAACAAATCTATTGTGAATACAGGAAATGGAGCGTATAAATTGAAACCTGTTGTTAGAACAATTGTAGCGGCTGAAAGCGGTAACATAAAAGGAAAAATTACTCCTGTCGGTACTTTGGCTGTAGTCACTGCTGTTGATATTCTAACCGGTTTATCGTATTCAACAAGCGTAAGCGCAACTGGAGAATTTTTAGTTATGGGACTTCTTTCAGGAACGTATACGGTAACTATTACTCCTGCATCACCTTTATTACCAGTGATTAAAAGTACTGTCGTAGTAACAGTAGGTAATACAAATGATTTAGGAACAATTGCATTTTAAAAAAGCATTATAGTTGCATTAAAAAACACTTAATTTATATAAATTGAGTGTTTTTTTTATAAATATAAATTCAAAATTATAAAACTGAATTTATAAATTTGCAGAAATAGTAAAAATCAATTATTTTTAATATACTTGGTTTATAATTTTAAAAATTAAACGCATAAACTTATAATTCATGGTTAAAATATACAGTCAATTAGAAAGTGTTTTTGAAAAACTCACTTCAGTAGCAACAACTATACTTGGTAATTCGATTACATTTATTGTTGCTTTTGGTTTAGTACTGTATTGGTGGATTACCAGTTTTTTAGCTACAAAAGATATGCATCAAATTATTGGAGACATAATTTTTGGGACTACTTTTTTAAGTTTATTCATTATTCAAAAATCATTCAATAAATTTTCAGCTTCATTGCATTTAAAAATTAATGAGTTAGTATCATCTCACGATACAGCTAGTAATGCGGTAATGAATGCCGAAGCAAAAACAGAGCGAGAAATAACCGAACTTTCTAAAGAATACAGCGAACTTGCAGAAAAAATAAAAGAGTTGGATGAAGAAATTGGACTAGATGATGAAATTGGGAATAAATAATTTATTTGTTTCCTAATAAAAAAAAGTTCATTAGAAATGTGTGAAAGATGTAAATTTTGAGTTAAATTCTATAAGCCATTTTATTGATGATTGATCGAACTTTGTAATATCATAAACACTTTTTTATGGTATAAATAAATCAAAATGAATACGGAAGAATCAAAAGGGAATTGGGATGAACAAAAAGATAAATTAAAACAAAAGTTCGCTGCTTTGACTGATAATGATATGTTGTTTAAGGAAGGTACAAAAGACGAAATGATTGCAAAACTTCAAAATAAACTAGGTAAAACCAAAGAAGAATTACTGAAAATCATTGAAGGACTTTAAATAAATTTTACAATGATCGTTTTTAAAATATAACAACTTCATTTCTTCCTCCAATAACCAAGATTAATTAAAGTGAGAATACAATCAAGATATAGATCTACTTAATCGAGCATATAAAATATATGACGATAAGGAACAAAAAAACAATTAATATTCTAAAGGCGAGTTATTTAACTCGCCTTTTTTTATGCTTTTTAATTTTATAAAAATTAAAAATTGATTTTACAAACCCAAAAAGAATTGATTAGGTGTGAATAATATAAGTTTTACAAAAAGTTTTGTAACACTTTTCTTCTCAATCATGACCACCTTTGTATTATAACAAAAAACACATTAAAATAAATGAAAAATTCAAAAATAATTTTAGCTTCATTAGTCTTGACTTTTATGGGTTATACAAATAGTAACGCTCAAAGTAACGTTACAAAATTTGGTGTAAAAGGAGGAGTTAATTTCTCTAATTTATATACAGACAATGCAGATGACGAAAATGTATTAACTGGTTTTAATATTGGTTTATATGCTAAAGTACCGGTAACCAATTCTATTTCTATTCAACCGGAAATTTATTATACTGGAAAAGGTGCTGAAGTAGTTTATAATAATTCTTTTGCTAGTGGAACTGCAAAATTCAAACTGAATTATATTGAAGTACCAGTTATGTTAGTTGCAAATGTTACAAAAAACTTTAATGTTCAAGTAGGTCCTTACGCTGGTTATTTGATTAGTGGGAAAACTACAAACGAATCAGGAACCTATAATTTCCAAGACAATATAAATACGGATGATTTCAATAAAATTGATGCTGGTGTTGCAGCTGGTCTTGGTCTTGATTTAGAAACGGTTAGTTTTGGTGTACGCTACAATTACGGACTTACAAAAGTAGGAAAAGAAAGAAGTTATTCTGGAACAAACTATACTTTTCCTGACGGAAAAAATAGTGTATTAAGTTTCTACGGTGCTTTCTCATTTAACTAGGACAAAATCTTAAATAAAAGATACTTAGATTTAAAAAATTCATAAAAAACTATAATACAGTCAATTAAATTTTTTAAATTTAAGTACAAATTAATAATAATAATAATTTAAAAAAAAATATCATGAGCAACCTTCTTTACACAATCGCAGTAATTTTAGTCATTTTTTGGGCAATTGGATTCTTTGCATACAGTTTAGGATCAATTATACATATACTTCTTGTTATTGCAGTTATCGCTATAATATTAAGACTTATTCAAGGAAGAAGATTATAAATAATAGAATGCAAATATTAAAAAAAAAACAATTATGAAAGCAGATAAAGTAGTATTAGGAATATTAGGTGGTGTTGCCGCCGGAGCATTATTAGGAATCTTATTTGCCCCTCAAAAAGGAGACAAAACAAGAAGAAAAATTATGGACAAAAGTAATGATTATGCTGATGAGTTGAAAGACAAATTAGATACATTATTAGGAACCATAACTAACAAATATGAAAAAATTTGGAAAGAAGGCGAAAGTTTAATTTCTCAAGGAAAATCCAAATTTGATGATGCTAAAGCTGAAGGAAAAACAATGTTTGATGATGCTAAGGCTGAAGGAAAAACAAAATTTGGTGATTTTAAAAACGAAATAAAAAATTCGAATATTTAATATTATTTGAATTACAAAATTTCATAATCAATAAGCATAAAATTTAAATCATGGACAACCAGGCAACAACAATAGAAATGCTTTTTGAAAGAGCGCAGGATTATACCCGAACAACCGTAGAATTAACAAAACTTAACGTTATTGATAAATCTGCAGATGTTCTATCCTCACTCTTATCAAGATTAACAGTTCTTATTGTTGTTGCTATGTTTGCTCTATTGGTTAATATTGGACTTTCTATATGGATAGGCGAATTACTTGGAAAAACCTATTATGGTTACTTTGTAGTTGGCAGTGTCTATTTTATTTTGGCCATTCTAATAAATAGCTTTAAAGATCAATGGATTAAACTCCCCGTAAGCAATTTCATAATTACAAAAATGATAAAAAAAAGTTAGTATGAAAAAGAGAAACGAAACGGATACTTTAAAGGAAACTATCGCTTTATTACAATACAAGCAAAAGCAGGAATTAAGAATACTTAAAGAACAATTTGAAGAAACTTATGATAGTTTAAAGCCTTTAAACATTATAAAAAGAGTCTTCTCAGAAATGGCTACAGCACCTGACTTAAAAGGAAATTTACTTAGTAATGTAATTGGTATGGCAACAGGCTATTTTACCAAAAAAGTAATTGTAAGATCTAGTCATAATCCATTCAAAAGATTACTGGGTAACGTATTACAGTTTGCTATTACAAATATAGTTTCTAAACGAATTGACCCATTAAAATCGAGCGAATTACCAGAATAACAGCACTCTAAATAATTATATTTTTTTGATTATTTTTAAAACCATATAAGATTAATTATTATATTGTTCGGCTAAAAATATTGCACTTATTTAAAATTTTGAATAAAAAACTGATGATTACTCCTAAGAAAAATGATATAATTTATTACAATAAAAGCATTTCTTTTCAAAATAAAGAGAAAGAAAAATATGTAATACAATTATACACTATCAATAAAGAACTGGAGCATCAAAACCAAGAAATAGCAAAACTTACAGCTGAATTGATTGATTCAAAAAAAGAGCTTGCCTTTCAGAATGAAGAGAAAGAAAAAAGAGCTGTAGAACTAATACTTCTTAATAAAAAATTATCCTTCAAGAATTGTGAAATAGCGATTCAAATTGCGGAGTTAAATATTGCAAGTAGAAAGTTTATTTTTGAAAATGAAGAAAAGGAAAAAATATCCGCCGAATTTATTCTTGCAAATAAAGAACTCGCTTTTCAAAACATCGAAAATGAAAAAAAAGTTGCCGAGCTAATAATTGCTAAGGAAAAACTTGCTTTTAAAAATAGAGAAAGAGCGATTCACGAAGCAGAATTAAATATTGCAAATAGACAGCTTGCCTTTCAAAATGACGAAAAGGAAAAACGAGCTGGTGAATTAATTATTGCCAATATGGAGCTTGCCTTTCAAAATGAGGAAAAGGAAAAACGAGCTTTAGAATTAATTATTGCTAATAAGGAACTTGCTTTTCAAAATGATGAAAAAGAAAAACGTGCCGCAGAATTAGGTATTGCAAACAAAGAGCTCGCTTTTCAAAATGATGAAAAAGAAAAACGTGCTGCAGAGCTTGGTATTGCCAACAAAGAACTTGCTTTTCAGAATGATGAAAAAGAAAAACGCGCAGCAGAATTAGGCATTGCCAATAAAGAGCTTGCCTTTCAAAATGATGAAAAAGAAAAACGCGCTGCAG
>Ga0209002_10004891_pt1 | contig 10458 bp, 9 predicted proteins | sample Rifsed16ft2_FD_184010 | JGI IMG/M metagenome (GOLD analysis project Ga0209002, IMG submission 184010) | Soil microbial communities from Rifle, Colorado, USA - sediment 16ft 2 (version 2) | ecosystem: Environmental > Terrestrial > Deep subsurface > Rock core/Sediment | place: Rifle, Colorado...
GAAAAGTATCAGCAAAAACTTTCAGTGAATTTGAAGTGGATTTTATTTTACCTGTTACTTTCGAAACTAAATGAATTACGTGAGAGTAAAATTGCGTTTCGGCAAACACATCCACTTTTACTTCATCACAATTTCGGCTCAAATCATTTCGTGCCAAATCAACAAGCATCACGTGTTCGGAAGTTTCTTTTTTATCCAGCTTTAATTTTTCTGCGAGTTCGTTATCTATTTTATCATCTCCTGTTCTTTTAAATGTACCGGCAATAGGATGAATCTGCGCCTCGTTATTTTTTACTACGAGCTGCGCTTCGGGGGATGAGCCGAAGATTTTAAAATTTCCATAATCAAAATAAAATAGATACGGAGAAGGGTTAATGGAACGCAGAGCCCGATACACATTAAATTCATCGCCTTTAAATTTCTGGATAAACTCGCGCGACAAAACAATCTGAAATAAATTCCCTCGCTTACATTCCTCTTTACCTTTCTTAACCATCTGCAAGTATTCTTTATCCGTGAGATTCGATTCTTCTTTCCCTTCTGCAGAGAAATTAAACTGAGCAAAGTTTCGTTGATTAATTATTGATTCCAGAGAATCTAATTCTGATTCTTCACCATCGATTATATTTTCGTACAAATACATTTCATCCTTAAAGTGATTTATCGCTATGACATATTTGTAAACAGAATAAATCATGTCAGGAATTTCTTTTACTTCTTGCTTGGCAGCATTTATCTCCACATCCTCAAAATATTTCACTGAGTTGTAAGTAGTATAACCAAACAATCCGTTTGCTATAAAATTGAGATTATTTTTTTCGACTTGAAACAAAGAACTAAAAGACTTTAATTTTTCAATTACAGAAGCAGATTTTGTTATTTCTGTTTTTGAATTATTTCCATCAGGATAGCTTTCTGAAATAACATTGTTCTCCACTTTAAATGTGGCAATAGGTTTGCAGCAAATGAAAGAAAAGCTGTTCTCGTTTCCGTGATAATCGGAACTCTCGAGCAAAATACTATTCGCAAACTTATCCCGCAGCTTTAGGTAAATACCGACAGGCGTGAAAGTGTCCGCAAGTATTTTTTTATGCTTTGTATGTAATTTAATTTTCATTAAAAAGTCTTAAAAATAAAAAAGCCCGCTGTTAAACAGCAGGCCTTTCGGGTTTATATCGTTATAAATAACAATTCAGCTGTTCTCTGTTAAGAGTGCAGCCACCAAGATTTGTTATTTAATGTTGTTTTCATTATTCGTGTGCAAATATATAAAGGTATAACGATTTAAAACAAATTTTCCTTTAGAAAATGAATAAGGCAGTGAAAATCACTGCCTTATTTGTAGCGAAAGGGGGAGTCGAACCCCCGACCTCAGGGTTATGAATCCTGCGCTCTAACCATCTGAGCTACCTCGCCATGCAATTTTTTAAGGGCGCAAATATAATGGTTTATGAGGTTAAGGGCTTAAATACCGCTTATTTTTATTGAAATCTCTTGTCGGTAAGCTTTTTTTCATAAATTGCTTGAGTTTTTAATGCATTAAATACCTTTCTTTATCTACTGAAATGGCTAAGAAATCGAAAAAAAATACTTCCAAAAAGAAAAAACCTGCTAAAAAAGCTGTGAAAAAGGCTAAGGCTAAGAAGCCTGCTAAAAAGTTACTGCCGAAAAAGAAACCTACAGCGAAAAAGGCAAAGAAGAAAGTTATTAAAACAGCGAAGAAAAAAATTGCTGCTAAAAAGTTAAAGCCTGTTAAGGTTAAGCCTCTTGCTAAAAAAGTAACGCTGAAAGAAAAAATAATTACGAAACCTGTAATTATTCAAAAGGAGGAAATAAAACCTATTGTTGAAAAACAAGTTCCTGTTCTTAAAAAAGAACCAAAGCCTATTGTTGTAACTGAAGAAAAGCCACCACCAATTCCTAAAAAAGTTATTCGCACCACTTTTTCGTCTGTGGCTTTAAAGGAAGATAAAAAGAAAGCACCGCATCCGAACCAATACAGTTTTGAATATGTGATGCATGCTTCCCCCGGTTTATTGTTTGAAATGATTTCCACTCCGAGCGGATTATCAGAGTGGTTTTCGAGCGATGTTAATATTCGTGACGGTAACTTTACCTTTATCTGGGACGGAAGCCAGCAGGTAGCTAAACTTGTTGCTTATAAAGAAAATAAGTTTGTGCGTTTTCAGTGGCTCGATAAACCTGACTATTCTTTTTTCGAATTTAAGATTGAAGTTGATGAATTAACGAACGAAGCTTCTGTCATCATCACCGATTTTGACGAGGATGACGATAAAGAATCTGCGCGAATGATGTGGGATAACGAAATCGCGAAACTGAAGAAAGCAATCGGCTCCTGATTTTTCTGTTTATTTTAGCGGAATTAATTCTATACGGTGAAAAATATTTTCCGCGATAATTCTTTTTTCCTTCTGCCCTATCTGCTTTTTCTTATTTGGGGAAGCATTATGTTTGGCATGTATGATAAAGCGCAGATTCATCTTCTGTTAAACAGTGTTCACAACGCACTTGGCGATGCAGTGTTTCCTTACATCACTTACATAGGCGATGGTGTTACAGTTGTTATTGCAGTAATACTTCTTCTGCTTGTGAAATACCGTTTCGCACTATTACTTGCTGTTGCTAATGTACTTTCTGCGGGGCTCACGCAATTATTGAAACACACTATATTCGCTGATGTTGTGCGCCCGAAAGAATATTTTAAGAACATGCTCGATATACATTATGTTGAGGGCGTTGAAAATTATCTCTACAATAGTTTTCCTTCCGGACATACAACGGCAGCGTTCACTACTTTCTTTTGTTTTGCGCTCATGACAGAAAATAAAGTCATGAAGACACTTATGTTTTTCATCGCGCTCACAATTGGTTTTTCTCGCATTTATTTATCACAGCATTTTCTGCAGGATGTTTATGCGGGCTCGCTCATCGGAGTAAGCGTGAGTATCCTTGTATATTCTTTCATTCAGAATAATCAAAAGCTCAATTCGGCAAAGTGGATTGATAAATCATTATACAAACGCGATTAGGAAATGAATTTATCTGCCATTAATAAAAATATTCTCATCATTATTCTTTCCTCACTTCTGTTCATTCCTTTTTTGGGTGCTGTGCATTTATTCGATTGGGATGAAATAAATTTTGCCGAGTGCGCCCGCGAAATGATTGTGACAGGAGATTATTCCACCGTGCAGATAAACTTTCAACCCTTTTGGGAAAAACCGCCTCTCTTTATCTGGATGCAGGCAATCAGCATGAATATATTTGGTGTGAACGAATTCGCGGCACGATTGCCTAATGCTATTTGCGGGATTATTACCCTGCTCGTATTATTCAACATCGGTAAAAAACTATTTGACGAGAAATTTGCATTAATATGGGTGCTCGCATTTGCCGGAAGTTTGCTTCCTCATTTTTATTTCAAAAGTGGAATCATCGACCCATGGTTCAATCTGTTTATCTTTTTGGGCATACATCATTTCATTTTGTTTTCGAACGATACGGAGAAAAACAAAAATTTAATTCTCTCGGCAGTTTTTATTTCGCTTGCCATGCTTACCAAAGGGCCTGTGGCGTTTTTAATTTTTGTGCTCGCAGTCGGCACTTTTTATATCCTGAAAAGATTTAAGGATTTCCCTTCAGTAAAAAATATTTTGCTTTATCTCTTAATCATTACACTTGTTGGTGGTTTGTGGTTCGCTTCTTTAATCATCAGCGGTAAATCAAATGTTATAGTTGAGTTTATATTATATCAGATTCGACTGTTTACTACTGAGGATGCCACACACGGTGGTCCGTTTTATTATCATTTTATTATTCTTCTTACCGGATGTTTTCCCGCTTCGGTGTTTGCCATTGCGGGTATGCGCAAAAAACAGGAGACTCCTTTCCGCGAATTGTATAAAAAGTGGATGATGATTTTATTTTGGGTAACACTTATTTTGTTTTCGGTGGTGCAAACTAAAATCATTCACTATTCATCGCTCTGCTGGTTTCCGCTCACGTTTCTTGCCGCTTATTGCGTTTATAAATTAATGGATTACGCAATGCACTGGAAAAAGTGGATGACAGTTTTCCTTATTATTATTGCGCTTTTGCTTGGTACAGTATTTACTTCGCTGCAATTTATCGACAAGTACAAAAACGAAATAATTAATTCGGGAATAATTAAAGACCCCTTTGCAATAGAAAACCTGAAAGCCGATGTGCATTGGAGCGGTTACGAATTTTTAGTAGGTATTTTCTTTTTAATCGGAATACTTGTTACACTTTATTATATTGTTAAAAAACAGAAAACAAAATACATTCCAGCACTTTTCATCATCACACTTGTTACAACTAATCTTGCGGCATTACTATTTGCGCCTAAGATTGAACAATACACGCAGGGGGCGGCTATTGAGTTTTACGAAAAGTTTGAAGGAAAGGAATTTAATGTAACAGCTTACGGATTTAAAACCTATGCCGATTTTTTTTACTCCAACAATATACCTCTCATTAATCATCCTGTTCCTTCCGACAAACTCTACTATGTTTGTAAAATACAAGATGTGGAAAAGATAAATAAAGAATGGGACGGACTAAAAGAACTCTACCGCAAAAACGGTTTTGTATTTTTTGAGATGATGAGGAAATAAAAAAGCATCCGATTTCTCAGATGCTTTTAATTTTGTGGGCTGTCAGTTCGAGTGCCCGAAGGGTGTATCGAGAACGTGTGTAAGCCCTCGCACCTTCTCGATACATTTTTTCGCGGAGTTTATCCTGACGAAGGAAGGGCTCAAAAACACTCGAAGTGACCACTCACATTTTTTTCTACGTTCCCTTTATCGCCTGCACAAATTCGATGTAGAGCGTATTCTTTTTTCTGCCCGGGTAAGTAATCAGGTAATCTTTTATCAGTTCGATGCGCTTGTTCATTCCTGTTTGTTTGTTGTCGTATAATTCTTTTCGGTTGCGGTTGGCGGTGCCGTATTCTAATTCGGCTGCCTGAATGGAAATGTTTAAGGCGCGCAATTGGTCGCGCACTGCGGTTAATTCGCCTACGTGTAACAGTGGGTCAACCGGTGCAAAAACAAATCCTCCGCCAATACCCGCTATGCAGGTGAGTATTCCGGTTAAGTGTTTTTCCAATCCGGCAAATGTTTTTTCTGATTGCGATACGCTTATTGTTTTATCCGACTTTACTGTTACTTTTATTTTTCCTGCTTTTAATTTCGAATCGTTCTTCACCAAAATTGTTCCGCTTGGTGCGAGAATAGTTGTTTCCTCACCTGCATTTACTGTTTCGGGTGGGTTGGGTCCGCCCGGTTCGCTCCAATCTAAATTTGTAGTACCTGTATTAAATCCTAATTCGCCACTCACCACATTATTTATGATAATACTTCCGCCTGCAATGATGTTAAAGGTTTGGCTTTTGGTGGCGCCTTTGTAATGCGGACGCATTTTTTTCAATATCGCTTTTGCTGTGCTTGCCTGACTGTTTTTCTCACCCAATTCGGCTTTCATATATTTTACCACTCCTTCAATTCTGCGCTCGATGCAATCGGGGTTCACGTTTTCGGGCAACACAAATGAAATCATTTTGCGTGTGGCACTTTGGTTGTTCACCGTGTTCAGTGTGGTTATCACACTTGCGTTAGCATTTTCTACTGTTACAATAAATGCGGTGTTCCCCGCTTTGGTTATTAAAGGGTTCACCGGATTGTAAGCTGCGTTTGCCTGAATTAAGCCATCGGCATTGCCAAATCTGCCAAAGCGAGTTTCAAATGTTTCGTTGCTTGCCATGTTTTAGATGTTTGATGTTAGATGTTAGATGTTTGATGTTTGATTTACAATTTGTGATTTAGAATTTAGAATTTAGAATTTAGAATTTGTGATTTAGAATTTGTGATTTGCTATTTGCATTTTGATATTTGCTCTTTAATATTTGATATATAACCATTGTTGTGCGTTATATTGTGTTTGCTCACCGTTATGTTGTATGTTCAGTTGGTGAATAGCCTCCATAACCGTGGGTTTTGCCAACATAACCGCAAGGTTTGTGAACATAACCGTGGGGTTTGCCAACATAACCGTGGGGTTTGCCTCCGTAACCGTGGGGTTTGCCAACATAACCGTGAGGTTTGCTAACATAACCGTGGGGTTTGCCAACATAACCGTGGGGTTTGCCTCCGTAACCATGGGGTTTGTCAACATAACGTTCATTTTTGCTTTCATCTCCTCTCAATTAATAAAGGCGCAAGGTACAACCCGCCAATACCCCTTGTCAATAGTATTAATACGGTACCCCTTCGTGAGTTTCGGTGTCATAGGTATATAACCAAAACCTATAATTATGAAATCCGCCATTCATTTGAGCGGATTCACGAATACGTTAAACCAAAATAATAAAGACATGAGTAAACTAAAACTGAAAACCATTTATCACGAAGTGCTTTTTCTCACCTGGCTGGGATTAAGCGCGCAACAAATTCACGAGGCAAGCGGCATCCCACTGCGCACCGTAGAAAGCCACCACAAATGGCTGATACGAAATTTTACAAGCCCCAACGAAGCGCAAACTATGGTGCGTGTATTATTTAAAGCGCGCGCACACGGAGTTTTAAAACTGCTCCTGCGCAAATTTGCGGTGCGCTTTGCTAAGCAAATTAAGGACGCTAAAAAATTACCGAATGATTTTGTGGGGGTTTGTTTAGAGGATTAAAATTAAAAGCCCCGATTTTTTTCTCGGGGCTTTTTAAAATGGATTGCAAATCCTAAACCATCACGGACGCGTTACAAACGCGCCCGAGCGGTAGAATTGATTTATTCTGAAATTATTACAAGTTTACCATTATTCTCATTTATGCCATTGAAAGCTATTTTGTAAATGTAAACTCCGTTTTTAAGATTTAAATCTGAAATTAAAACAGTTTGTTCTCCTCCAATTATTGTTTGTTGGAAAACTTCTTTTCCTGTTAAATCATAGATGATGAAGTTTCCATTGGTTTCGGATGGGATATTGTACTTTAAAGTAATCGTATTTGTTGCTGGGTTAGGGAACAGCATAAAATTATCACGCAAAATTTTTAAATTTTCATAATTATTGTTTTGAATACTATCTTCTTGTTGCAACATTTGTCTAAAATTTACTGCTTCACATTCCAACCCGATATATACATTTAGTATTGAACCATAATTAGCAGAAAATCCGGGGGAAATTATCACTTCATTCCCAGCTACTAAGTCCAGTTTTCCAGGTGGATTTACAGTTACATTCGGACCAGCAATAACATTATTTGATGCAGTAAAACGCAAACTGAATACGGAAGAAAATGGAATTATCATATTAGTAAGAGTACGATTAACGGGCACGGAAGCCATTTGTAAAATAGGTGAAGTATTTATTGCAGAAAACATTCTGTTTACTTGATCGTTACTAAAGTAGTTCCAACATACTGCTAATGCATACGACATAATGTTATTGGGATTAGGCATATAAGTTTGACCATTTCCGTCTACTGCTGTTACCGTGTATTGACACGCAGATTGAGGATAGAGACGCAAATTGGGATCAGCCGGTGTATCGAGACAGTAATCTCCACATAAAGTCCCGTTTGTACCATTTACAAGTTCGGGACATTGACCAGGATCACTACCGACTTCAGTAAAAGTTCCATGATGAGTATGCCATAAGCCTAAACAATGCCCCATTTCGTGTGCCATCGTACCTCCTGCAAATGGAGTATTTGCAAACTGCCTTAGAACAGGGTTATCTGGATCTATTGGATTATCAACCATTACAAATGCTGAACCTACAATACTTTCAGCTAACCCCCAATATGTAGGTCCATAAATATTTTCATAATGTTTCCAAAATTTTGGTACTACATATATATCAATGGCATCTGGCTGTGCATTTTGAGTGATAAGAGTGTTAAAATCAGAAGTTCCTGGTTGTCTTCCATAGTTTTTAAAAAACTCATTATTATCAATAAAATCGTTCCCTTTTAAATTAAAACAAATATTGTTGGGGCTATAAAGTGATTTCATGTATTGAAACGCATTCAATACCTCAGTTAAAGAAACACCCTGAGTTCCATTGCTTTTTCTAATGATATGTATGAAAACATTGATATAATGCAACTCGGATGCAGGCCTCTGAACTACTGGAATATTATTTATTTGAAAATAATCACCTGGATCATTATAATTACCACAAACATTTGTTTGTGCAATAAGGGAAATTGAAATGCAAATTTTCCCGAATATGAGCAATGCGAATTTTTTCATAATACTTTAGTTTAATTGAATTGACAATTTTAGTTGAAAGTAATTGGGGGCATGATACACATCTGAATATCCAGGATTCACGACCGCCCCCTCAGCGTAAGTTATATTACTTCCGATATTTTTAGTTTCTCTTGACCACATTAACTCTATTGTGGGTTTAATCTTAAAACACTCAAATTTATAGTTTGCAGATGTAAAGAACGTAGCTGTTGTTTGTGGTGAAAAAAAATCACTGTTTTTATTTTCCTTGTAATTAAATGAGTAAAATATTGGGTCTGTAATATATGGTTGCCCGGAAGAATCTACCAGAACACTTCTCCAATAATAATTACACGTGCCTGAAATAATTTGTTCGATACTCATTCCTAATTTCAGAGAAATTGAATTTGCTTTTTTCAAATCGTACTTATAAGATACTGCTGAGCTAAAAAACAATCTATTGTGCCGTAAGTTAAAGTCGTATGGATTTAAGCTAGCCACGTCAATAAAATACCATGGATAGTATCCGTTTTTTCTTAAATTAAGTTGTTTGAATCCGAAATCAAAAAAGAAAGAAATTTTTTTATATATTTCGATTTGCATATATGCACTTGAAGACCATGATGGATCAATTTTCCATGCTTTTTGGGAGGGTATCCATAAATCCATATAAGATACCGAAACACCAAAGTGCAATTTGGTACAAGTAGAATCTTTTTTTGTTGCCGCTTCGTTTTTAACTAAAAAGCAAAGAAAAAAAAGAAGTAAAAGTAAACAGCGTTTCATTTTATTTTTGTTGCAACAAAATAATTTGCTGTTTTAATAATGCGTTTTCTTGTTCTAATGCAGTTATTTTATTACCAAATTGGAATAAATACAAATAGCTATCTTCAATTTTTTCCATTTGCAATGTTTGCATTTTACCTAAGCTAAGCCCGCCATCTTTTATCAAGTCATCGGCAGAGGGCATACCGGGGAGATGTTTGTATTTCAAGGTAAATTTTTGCACTGAATCAAGTGGCATTAATTTGTAATTTTTATGAAACACATAATCTGGCCAAAGATTAAGGTTTACTTTTATTTCCCTTGCTCCCAAAGTACCTTCAACAACTAATTTATAAATTGTGCTTGGTGGTGTTCCGATTCCAACATTTCCACCGTTTGCGATATTTATTGCATCTGTTGATGCAGAAACTCCATCCCAAACTCCCAATGTTACACCGCCCCCAAAAGTAGTTTTGATAAAATTATAATTATCACCAAGGTAAAGAACAGCAGTATTACCATTTGCCATAAAATTATTTGCTCCTTTGATTAGGATGTTGCCGCTGTTGACTTGAAGTTTTTCAGTAGGGTTTGTTGTGGCGATTCCTACATTTCCTGTAGTATTTACACCACCGGATGCACCTACAAAAAGAGTTGGAATATCACTGTTAAAGCCAACCATTAATGTATTTGGTATACCGTTTGTTAATTGGTCGATAGTATTTACTCCACTTCCAATTGTAATTCCGTTCAATGCATTTCCAGAGGTGCCAACACTAAATCCTATTGCCAAAGAATTTTGACCTCCGGCAAAACTTTCACCATTTCCTATTGACAAACCTCCAACTGTAAGAACATTTGAGGGTGTCCACGTTATAGAGTTTGTATTTGTATTAATAGAAATTGTACTATCGCCAAATCTAATAATGCTATCTCCGGAAAGGGGAACAATTCTGAAAGCTTGAAGTTTGCCGCTTATACGCGCATCTCCAACAACATTAAGTTTAATAGAAGGTAGAACACCACCCCCAATACCAACATTGCCTATGAGACTTACATCATCGGCAATTACTCCGATTCTTCCAGTATCAGCTTTTACAGCATCGGTAATAACAACTCCCGAAGTGAAAACGGTATCTGTTACGCGAATATTTCCAAAGACATCTAGTTTATATTGTGGGTTTGTTGTTCCAATACCTACATTTCCGCTCGAAGGAAAAGTGTTTGTTTGGGAGAAGCTGTTGATTGAAAAAAAAACAGCAGAAAGGAGAAATAATTTTTTCATGAGATTCTGTTTTGTGATTTGAGTTGCTAATGTAATATAAGTTGGCTAAGAAACAAATTGTTTGAGGAAAATTTCGACAAAGTGAGGATGGAAACCCCGTTGAATATTTTGCGAAAGCAAAATTCTACGGGGTGAAT
>Ga0209002_10004892_pt1 | contig 10458 bp, 10 predicted proteins | sample Rifsed16ft2_FD_184010 | JGI IMG/M metagenome (GOLD analysis project Ga0209002, IMG submission 184010) | Soil microbial communities from Rifle, Colorado, USA - sediment 16ft 2 (version 2) | ecosystem: Environmental > Terrestrial > Deep subsurface > Rock core/Sediment | place: Rifle, Colorado...
TTATTGCAGGGCCGCGAGCCGGTTGTCTGGAATGTCCGCCTGCTGGGGGCGCTAGCTTATCTCGCCGGGTTCGGCTCAATCAGCGACCTACGCCTACGTCAATCCGATCGTCGCCGTGTTCCTCGGCTGGTGGCTGTTGCGCGAATCGGTTGACGCTTACGTGCTGGGCGGGATGGCGATCATCCTGCTGGCCGTCGTGCTGGTCACCGGCGCGCGGGTGGGGGCCGCGCCGGCGAATAAAACTGCCCCGCCCGTCCGGGCAACGCTGAAGCCGGTTGAGGAACTCGCCGATTAGGGGTCCGAGAACATCCGCCGAAAGTCGGACAGGGGACAGGCCTTCAGCCCGATGCGCCGGGCAGGCGTCTCATGCTATCTTGAGCGCAAGATTATTTCAGTATCTCTCTCCTCCTCCTCGTTTCGGTGGGGCGAGTTCTCATCTCGCCCCACCCCCTCCTTTTCACCGCCATTGCACCCTCCTTATCTGGCAGGGCAACTGCTGGTATGATACTGGCCGTGCGCGTTCGTGCATCTGAATACAGCCTGGCGACAAGAGTTGACCCATGCCCAACGCTATTCCCGTCCTCATCCTCACCCAATCACCCACCCCCGCCTCGCTCATCGAAAACCTGCGCGCCGTCTCGCCCCGGCTGGTGATCGAGCACCGGACAGCCCAGACGCTCGACGAGTTGGGCGACGCGCTGCGCGAGGTGGAAGTGCTGTACACCACCGGCCTGATGCCCTCGCCGGAAAGCGCGCCTGCGCTGCGGTGGGTGCAGGGTCACTTCGCCGGGGTTGATCCCTTTCTCGATCATCCTCTCCTCAAGCGTGCGACTCTCACCACAGCGAGCGGCGTTCACGCGCCCGCGATGGCCGAGCATATTTTGATGATGATGCTCGCCAGCGCCCATCACCTGCCGCGCATGATTGAATATCAAACAAAAGTGGAGTGGCCCAAAGAGCGCTGGGCCTTGTTCGCGCCGCGCGAGTTGCGCGAGAGCACGGTCGGAATTGTCGGCTACGGGAGCGTAGGCCGAGAAGTCGCCCGGTTGGCGAAGGCGTTCGGGATGCGCGTGCTGGCGACGAAGCGCAATGTGGGGCGCGCCGCCGACGCGGGGTGGCAATTGCCCGGGGTGGGTGATCCTGAGGCGCGGAACGTGGATCGGCTATACCCCCCGGAGTCGCTACGCTCGATGTTGAGCGAGTGTGACTACGTTGTGCTTACCGTCCCGCTCACGCCTGCCACGCGAGGGCTGATGGGCGTGGAGGAACTTAAGCGCATGAAGCGCGATGCGGTCCTGATCAACGTTGCAAGAGGGGGGGTGGTGGACGAGCCAGCGCTGATCGCGGCGTTGCGCGATGGGACGATCGGGGGCGCGGCGCTCGACGTATTTGCTGAAGAACCCCTGCCGGCCGCCAGCCCACTGTGGAGTCTGCCCGCTACGCGCGTGATCCTCAGCCCGCACGTCTCCGGCTTCACGCTCGAATACGATAACCGGGCAATGGCGCTCTTCGCCGAGAACCTGCGCCGATATGTCGCGGGTGAGCCGCTGTTGAATGTGGTGGACCCGGCGCGGGGTTACTGACGCCGGCGTGGCCGCCAGCGACGCCCTCAAGCGGGCGAACAACGTCCTCCCCCGCATCGGTTAGGCTACGGGTATCCTGTTTGCGCATATGGACCTCTCCGCCGCCATCCACCTCCTGGGCGAACTGCTCGGCCAGACGCTGAGCGAGCAAGAGTCGCCGGCGCTCTTTGAAACCGAGGAGCGCATCCGCGCGTTCGCCAAGGCCCGTCGCGCCGCTGTAGAGACGCGCCCTGGCGCGTCTCTACAGCCTGCGGAGGCCGCCGCGCGGCTCGCCGCCGAGGTCGCCGCGCTTCAGCCGGATGCAGCGCGCGCCGTCGCCGCCGCCTTCGCGCTATATTTCGACCTCGTCAACCTCGCGGAAGAGTCCAACCGGGTGCGCGCCCTCCGCCAGCGTGAGGGTGAAGGCCACCCCGCGCCGGTCGCCGAGTCCATCCGCGAGACGATCGCCCATCTCCAGTCTCTCGGCGTCACGGCTGGAGAAATACGGGCTTTGCTCGACAACCTGCACATCGAGCTTGTCCTCACCGCGCATCCCACCGAGGCCAAACGCCGCACCATCCTCTCCAAGCTGGAGCGCATCTCTGAGGCGCTTCGCGCGCTGCACGCGACCGGCCTCCTGCCGCGCGAGCGTGAGGACCTCGTCGCCAGCCTGCACGCGGAAATCACCGCCCTCTGGCTCACCGACCGCGCGCGCACCGCTCGCCCGGCCGTCACCGACGAGGTCCGTACCGGCCTGTACTTTGTGGACAACATCTTCTGGGAGGCCCTCCCGCGCGTCTACGCCGACCTCGACGCCGCGCTCGCCGAATATTATCCCGGCCTCAAGGCCCCGCCGCGCTGGCTGACGCTCGCCTCGTGGATCGGCGGCGACCGGGACGGCAACCCCAACGTCACCGCCGCCGTGACGGCTGAGACTCTGCGTCTGCATCGCGGCCTGGCCGTCGAGCATCACCGCCGCTCGCTGCAGGACCTCGCGCGCCGCCTCAGCCTCAACGCGCGCCTGGTTCCGCTCCCGCCCGAGCTGCAGACCTGGCTCGAGGCCCGCCGGCCTCTTCCCGCACACGCGGTCTACCTCGAATCCCGCTACGCCGCCGAGCCTTATCGCCTCATCGTCTCGCTCCTGGCCTCCGACCTCGAAACCGCCTCGCGCGACGACATGACCGCGCGCCTCCTCGAAACCGCGCCGCAGGCCGCCCGCGCTCAGGCGGAAGACTTCACCCTTCCCCTCCGATTGATCTCGACCCCCATCCCCTCTTCAATTGCCCATTACCAACTGCGGCCTGTCCTCCGCCAATTCGACATCTTCGGCCTGCACGCCGCGCGGTTGGACATTCGCGAAGACTCGTCCCGCCTGGCCTCTGCCCTGGGCGAAATTCTCCGCGCCTTGAATATTGAACTCGCCTTCGAACAGGGGGATGACCGCGCTCGCCTGGATGTGCTGATCCGGTTGTTATCCGCGTCCGAAGCGGGCGCATCCAGGGCCTACGGTCGTCCCCACAATCTTGCGCCCCAGCCGGGCGTGACGGTCGAGACCGCCGAAACGTGGGCGCTCTTCCAACTCATTGCCCGCGTGCGTGCGCTCTATGGCCGCGCGCTCCTCGGCCCGTTCATCATCTCCATGACGCGCGGCCCCGCCGACGTGCTGACCGTGCTGCTCCTCGCGCGCTGGGCCGGATGCGACGATGGCCTCCAGATCGCCCCTCTCTTTGAGACGCTCGACGACCTCGACGCTGCGCCGCGCATCCTGGCCGACCTCTTCACCCTCGACCTCTACCGCGCGCACCTCGCCGCCTGCGGGGACGAGCAGGTGGTGATGATCGGCTACTCCGACAGCAACAAGGACGGCGGCTACCTGGCGGCGAACTGGGCGCTCTACCAGGCGCAGGAGCGCATCGCGCAGGCCTGCCGCGCGCACGGGGTGAAACTCATGCTCTTTCACGGGCGCGGGGGGACGGTGGCGCGGGGCGGCGGCCCGGCGAATCGCGCCATCCGCGCCCAGCCGCCGGGCACGGTCAATGGCCGCTTCCGCCTCACCGAGCAGGGCGAGGTCGTCGCCTCCCGCTACGCCGACCGCGCTTTGGCGCAGCGACATCTGGAGCAGATTGTGAGCGCAGTGTTGCTGGCGAGCGTGACCGATCGCGCCGGGGAGCGGGAGGGTCATGGAGCAGGAGAGCGGGAGAGCAAGGGAACAGGGGAGAAAAGCGAACTCACTCCGGCACGCCAGCACGCCAGTTCCGCTGCCTTTATCGCCCCTGCATGGCGTGAGGTGATCGCCGCCATGTCCAACATCGCTCGGCGGACATACCGGGGCCTTGTCTACGAGACTCCCGGCTTCATGGACTACTGGCGTGACGCGACGCCGCTGGACGAAATTAGCCGGCTGCGCATCGGCTCACGCCCGGCGACCCGGCGCGGCGGCGCGTTGAACGTGGCGCACATCCGCGCCATCCCGTGGGTCTTCTCGTGGATGCAGGCGCGCTTCAACCTGCCTGGCTGGTACGGCCTGGGCGCGGCCCTGCACGCAACACGCAGTACGCAATCCGGCGATACGCTGCTCCGTGAGATGCACGCCGATTGGCCCTTCTTCCGCGCCCTCCTCGACAACGCCGAGATGTCCCTCCTCAAGGCCGACCTCGGCATCGCCGCGCTCTACTCCGCCCTCGTCCCCGACCAGGACCTGGCCGATCGCATCTTCGTCCGCCTGCGCGACGAATACGAGCGCACGCGCGAGGCGATCCTCGCCATCACCGGCCACACGGAGTTGATGGAGGCCGATCCCGTCATCCAACGCTCCATCTACCTCCGCAACCCCTACGTAGACCCGCTCAATTACCTGCAAATTGAAATGCTGCGCCGCCTCCGTGCTCTGCCGGACCCGGACAGCCCGGACGCCGAGGCCCTGCGGGAGGTGATTGTGTTGACGATCAATGGAATCGCGGCGGGGCTGAGGAACACGGGGTAAGGGCGGCTAGCCCTCGAACAAGCAGACCTGATTCCGTCCGGCGCGTTTGGCGCGGTAGAGCGCTTCATCGGCCTGGTGCAGGAGTTGATCGAGGGCGAGGTTGGCGTCTGGCCGGGAGGCGGTGCTGGTGACGCCCAGGCTGATGTGCAGGTGCAGATGGTTGTTGTGATCCGGCAGGGTGACGGATGCCCTGGCCACGTTTTCGCGGATGCGCTCGGCGACGATCCTGGCCTCGTTCAGGCCGGTGTTCGGCAGCACGACTAAAAACTCCTCGCCCCCCCAACGCCCGGCCCAGTCGTAAGGCCGTTTGCTGTGTGTGATGATGTCGGCGACCACCTTGAGAGCCTGATCGCCGACCAGATGTCCGTGCTGGTCGTTGACCATCTTGAAATGGTCAATATCCAGCATCACCAGGCTCAAAGGGAAATGCTCACGCCGGGCGCGGCTTAGCTCGCCTTCGCTGTGCTGATACAGCGCCCGCCGGTTGAACAGGCCCGTCAACCCGTCGCGCATCGCCAGTTCTTCCAGCCGGGCGAGCGACTCGCTCAGGCGGGTTTCCAGATTCAGGATGCGCTTGCCGATGGCCACGCGCGCCCGGAACTCGCCGGGATCGAAGGGCTTGGTCAAATAGTCGTCGGCGCCGGCCTCCAGCCCGGTCACGACTGCCTCTTTCCCCTCCTTGGCGGTGAGCATGATGATGTAGGTATAGCCGGTAAAGTTCGCCTGCCGGATGCGCCGGATAAGCTGCGGCCCGTCCATTTCCGGCATCATCCAATCGGTGATGACAAAGCGAATGTTCTCGTTCTGCAACAGGTCCCAGGCGACCTGGCCATCCTCGGCTTCCGCCACCTCGTATCCGGCGCGGGTGAGTTGAATCTGCAAGATATGGCGCAGAGTGTTGTCGTCGTCAACGACCAGGATTTTCATGCTCTGATTTCCCTGTCTCGTCCCCTGCGACTGTTCTGGCTGGAATTGGCGGCTGGGGCAAGCGGGCAATCAAAACGCCGTTAGCGAGGGGATCCCCGAGTATGATCCTTTTGCCACTATTTTACTCGAAATAGCAGACGGCGAAATCAGCCGCGCCAGCGCGGCAGCACGTACAGGCTGGCGGCCAGCGAGGCCAGGAGAGCCGTCGTGGCGCTGCCTAGTAGCAGGGGCGCGAAGGCGAGCAGACTGAATTGCTGTTGCAGGATCAGGAATTGTATCTGCAGGCGCGCCGCCATCTCCGGCGTGGTGGATTGCCATAAGAGGAACACCAACCCGGTCATGATTGCCCCGAACAGGCTGATTGCCAGGTCAATCCACTCCAGCCGGAAACGCGGGACCAGGGCAACCGTGCGGAGGCGGGCTGTCACCGCCGGGGTCAGGGAGCGCGGGGGCGCGGCCAGCGGGTAGGTTCGCAGCGCGTCCTCCACTGCTGCCAGGGCCTGTCGTTCCCGGTCCGTCAGTGTGCTCATGCTCCTCCCGCCTCGTATTTTAGCAGGGCCGCGCGCAATTGGGCCTTGGCGCGGTGCAGCCCGGTCTTCACGGTTCCCAACGGCAGGCTCACCACCGCCGCGATTTCTTCATAGGACAGTTCCTGCTGATAGCGCAGCGTGATGAGCAAGCGATAGCTCCGGGGCAGGGCGTCAATCTGGCGGTGCAAAAAGGCGCGGCGCTCTTCGGCCTCCAGCTCCGCCGCCGGGTTGGCGCTCGACGGCGCATCGTCAGGCATGGAAACGGCCTCCGTCTCGCTCAGCGCCAACAGTTCCCGGCGGAGGCGGGGCAGGCGGTTGCAACACAGGTTGGTCACAATCCGGTACAGCCACGTGCGGAACTGCGCCTTGCCCCGGAAGTTGGGCAACGCCAGCCAGGCGCGCACAAAAGCCTCCTGCGCGGCGTCCTCTGCCTCCCGCTCGTCGCTGAGGGTGCGGAGCGCCAGGTTGTAGACGAAAAGCTGGTGCTTGGCCACGAGCGCGGCAAACGCCTCCGCCTCGCCCGCCTGCGCCCGCTGAACCAGTTTCCATTCTGCCTCCTCCACGCACAGTCCTCTCTTCTCTATTTAGACCGCCTTCGGTGGGGAAAGTTTCATTTGAGCCGGAAATGAAACTTTCTCTCACTGCGCCGGTCTAATCTTTTGAAAGTATATGACAGGAGGTTTTCAGACACATGAAATATAAGTGGTTAATCGTCGGCGCGCTAATGCTGGCCCTGCTCGTCCTGTGCGTCGCCATGGTCGGCATCTTGTGGGCGACGGCCGGATTCGCCCAGACGGAGGGCCTGCGCCTGCGGATGTTCTCCGCCGATACCGTCTCGGCGGAGGCGGATGAGGAACAGCGCTTCACGGTGTCCGGCCCGGCGGAGCTGGCAGTGACGAACGTCGTCGGCGACGTGACGGTGACGGGCGGGGGAGGGGACGAGATCGTGGTCAAGGCGCACAAGACGGCCTGGGGCGCGACGCAATCCGAGGCCAACGCCGCGCTCGCCGGGTTGCAGATCAGCATGACCCAGGCAGGCGACAAGGTCATTGTAACCGTCCAACAGCCGGAGGAGGTGACCGTGGTGGGGACGAGCCGGAGCGACTCGGTGGATTTCACCATCGCTGTCCCCGCCGAGACAGCGGTGACGGCGCGAGCTGATTTCGGGGACGTGGCCCTCTCCGGCACGACCGGGAAAGTTGACTTGCAGACGAAGTCCGGGAAAATCGGCGTCGAGGCCGTCTCCGGCGAGATCATACTGGAGAGCGACTTTGGCAATGTGACTCTGGAGGATGCGCAAGCCGTCGAGGTGGGGGTTGCCTCTAAAAGCGGCGCGATCACGCTGAGGCGCGTAGAAGCCGAGGGGACGATCAGCCTGAGCTCGGATTTTGGCTCAGTGACGTTCACTACCGGCCGGGCGGCGTCGCTCACACTGGAGGCGAAGAGCGGGGAGGTGAAACTGGCTGATTTGACCGTGAAGGGCGCGGTCAAGGTTCACAGCGACTTCGGCCAATTGACGCTGGAGCAGGTGGCCGGCGAGGCCTACGATTTGACCACGAACAGCGGCGCGGTCACGGTTGACGGCGCGCGCGGCCCTGTGATCATCCACAGCGACTTCGGCAATGTCGAGCTGAGGGGCGGCGAAGACGTCGCGCTCGACTTGCGGACCAAGAGCGGCGGGATCACGTTCTCCGGAACGCTCGGCGAAGGGCCGCATCGCGTCGAGACTGACTTCGGGAGCATCTGGCTGGCGTTGCCTGAAAGCGCCGCGCTGACTCTGGACCTGAAGACGGACTTCGGCAAAGTCAAATCGGACCTGCCGGTCACCCTCAGCGGTGAGTTCAGCGACGAGCACTGGCAGGGCACGACGAACGGCGGCGGCGACAGCCTGACGGTGCGCACCAAAAACGGCAACATTACACTCGTAACGCTCAATCCGTAGGAGATTAATGACATGGACGATATCATCATCCCTTGCGCAAGTCTTGGCTTTTTCATCATCCTGTTCGGTTTCATTGCGCTGATGCGTTTCCTGAGTTACCGCGAGACGCTCGCCCTGGCCGAAAAAGGGCTGGTCCGCGCCGACCGCCTCCCGCGGGATGGCAAGGACACGCTGCGATGGGGCATCGCCCTGGCGGCGATAGGCGCCGCCCTGTGCGTCGGACTATATCCGATTGGGTTTGTAGCTGGCGGCCGGTGGCCGTTGGGGGTTGGCCCGTGGCTGCTGGCCGGGCTGATCCCGATGTTCTTCGGGCTGGGGCTGGTCCTGATCTATGTGTTGACGCGCGAGGAGAAACCGAAGCGAGAGGAGATCAGCAAAGCCGAGATGCAGGAGAAGATTGAAGACACGCCGGGCGCGTGAGGCGCTCCTCACCCCCGGGCCCCTCTCCTGACCGGAACCGCACGGTCAGGAGAGGAGGTGAAACAGGGGGGTGAATCACAAATCCCGGCGTGAAAACCAGCGCATGGCCAGGACGAGAGCCGCGAGCGCGTATCCGGCGGCGTAGACGATCATGAACGGGCTGGGGATCGAGCGCGCAGAGAAAGGCGAGAAGCCGACCGCCGACACGAGCGGCGATTGCATCTCAAACGCAGCGCGCTTCCACAACGCTTCGCTGGGGATGATCAGGCTGGAGAGGATGCCGATGTTGACGGCGGTCTGGTTGCCCAGGAATGAGCCGATCTGCTCGACCCATCCGCCGATGAAGGCGAGGCCGTAGAGGCCGAAGACCACGCCGCCCGTGGCGAGCGTCGAGATAAGGCTGCTGCACATAAGCGTGATGGACATGATGAGCAGGCTTTCCAAGTAGATCAGCCCGACGCCGCGCAGGAAGTTCGGCGGCGCGTACCGTGCCTGCACCCACACGCTCCCCGCCACGCCCCCGGCCATCAAAAGCAGATACAGCGCGAGCAGCCCCGCAAAACCGAGCCATTTGCCGAACACCACCTCGGCGCGGCGCACCGGCTTGGTCACGATGGATTGGATCGCGCCGGAGCCGATCTCGCCTGCCAGTGTGTCCGCCGAGACGAGCGCTCCCATCGCGACGGAGAGGAAAGTCACCGCGTACAGGCCCGCCATCGTCATGAAGTTATAAATTTCCCGCCGCGCGACTGCGTTCGGCGCGCTGCCCACGCCCTCCGCGCGGGTCATCTCGAGGTTGATAAAGTGAAAGCCAAGGCTGTAGAGAATTAGGAAGGCAAGGCCCAGCAGCAGCGCGGCCAGCGCGATCCTGCGGCGCACGGCCTCGCGGAAGGTCAGCCGGGCGATGATGAGCATCGGATTCATAGGCCCCCGTCCGTCCCCACGGTTTGAATGAACAACTCCTCCAGCGAGAGGCGCTGCGGCGTAATGGCGTAGACCTCCGCGCCCTGCGCGACGAGGTAGCGCGTGATGGCTGGCAGCGCCGCCTCGCCGGGAACCGCCAGCGTCACGTGGTCGCCGTCCGTGCGGACATCCTGCCCCCACTCGTTCAGCCCGGCGAGGATGGACGGGGTCAGGCCGCTGGCCCGGATGGTCACGCTCGTCTCGCCCTCGGCCAGTTCCTTGAGCTCGCTGACGCGGATGACCTCGCCGTGCTTGATGAAGGCCACGCGATCGCAGGTGACCTCGATCTCGCTGAGCAGGTGCGAGTTCAGAAATACCGTCGTCCCCTGCGCGCGCAGGTCGTGGATGATGTCGCGGACGAGGCGGCGGCCCACCGGGTCGAGGCCGGAGGTCGGCTCGTCGAGGAAGATCAGCGCGGGGGTGTTGAGCAGCGCCTGCGCCAGGCCAATACGCTGGAGCATCCCTTTGGAGAAAGTGCGCAGGTGTTTACGGCGGAAGGGGGCCAGCCCGACCAGTTCGAGCAGTTCGTCAATCTGTGGGCGCAGGCGCGCCGGGGGCATTCCGTAGAGTTGGCCGTGCAGAGTTAAAAACTCCTGGGCCGTGAGCCAGTCGTGGAAGCGAAAATGCTCCGGCAGAAAGCCGATGCGGGCGCGCGCCAGCCGGTCGCCGAGCGGCGCGCCGAGCAGCATCCCGTCGCCCGAAGTCGGCGCGACGAGGCCGAGCAGCATTTTGACGGAGGTCGTTTTGCCCGCGCCATTGGGGCCGAGAAAGCCAAAGACCTCGGCCTGCTGGACCTGGAGCGTAAGGCCCTTGACGGCGACGTTATCGCCGAACTCCTTGCGGAGCGCGTGCGTGTCTATGGCGAGCGTGTTGGTCGTCACGCGTGTGATTGTAACTTAAGGTGAGGGGGATGGCAGCAAGGGAGCGGGGGAGCAGAGATGAGGCCCTCTCCTGCCCCCGCTCCCCCGCCTTGAGAGCGCGGCTATTCCATCGAGTTGGCTAAGGCGAGGCCCGCGTCGGGGTCGCCGAACCCGCTCAAACCATAGATGATGCCGTTCTTCACCCACAACAGCGTGTAGCGGGCCGGGACGCCGTCGTCGCTCTTCCGGTAGATCAGGTTGCCCATCACGC
>Ga0209002_10004893_pt1 | contig 10457 bp, 11 predicted proteins | sample Rifsed16ft2_FD_184010 | JGI IMG/M metagenome (GOLD analysis project Ga0209002, IMG submission 184010) | Soil microbial communities from Rifle, Colorado, USA - sediment 16ft 2 (version 2) | ecosystem: Environmental > Terrestrial > Deep subsurface > Rock core/Sediment | place: Rifle, Colorado...
GGCCAGCGCCACGGCGGCCCGGGAGCCCTCCGCGCTGGTCCCGATGGTCAGGATCCACCTGACGCCGACGGCCCGGGCGCGCTCCAGCACCCCGGGAAGATCCTCCGCAAACTCGGGGAAGTGCAGGTGGGCGTGGGTGTCGAAGAGCACGACGCCATCTTACCCTGCTCAATCCACCACCACCAGGCCGCGATCCTCCTCCTCCAAGTGTTAACTGGCTATTTTTTCAGACAGCCGTACCGACTGGTTCGTGACCGTCCGCCGCCCCAACAGCAAAGAGTGACGGCTCACCGGATGACCGCGTCGCTCCTCTCCCTGCTCTGCGCTTGACAAAGTAGCTTCCAGAGGCTACTTTCGGACTGTGCATGCTGTCGGCCTCAAGACGTTGAAGAACAAGCTCAGCGAGTACGTCCGGCTCGCCGCAAGGGGAGAAACTGTGCTCGTGACTGACCGAGATCGCGTGGTCGCCGAGCTCGGGCCACCTCGCGAGGGCCGGAGTCCTTTACTGGCGGACGCAGTCCTAGCGGAGGCCGTCCGGCAGGGCTGGCTCACACCTCCGGCCCTTCCGGCCAGCGGGCCGCCACCCAGAAGGCCCGTGATGAAGTTCCGCGCGCTGCTGGAGGAGCTCGAACGCGACCGGGACGACCGGTGATCTACCTCGACACCTCTGTCGCCCTCGCGCAGCTCCTGGCCGAAGACCGGGAACCTCCTGCATCCCTCTGGCGCGATCCGCTGGTCTCGAGCCGCCTGCTTGAGTACGAAGTCTGGACTCGCATTCACGCGCTGAGGCTCGGTCGCACCCACGGGGACGACGTTCGGGCGCTGCTGGGGCGCGTGGCCTTGATCGAGATGGCCCCGCCCGTCCTGGCCAGGGCGCTCGAGCCCTTCCCCACGCCGGTCCGCACGCTGGATGCCCTGCACCTGGCCTCCATCGAATTCCTTCGCGCCCACGGCCAGGTCGTGAAGCTCGCCAGCTACGACGAGCGGCTCATCGACGTCGCGCGGGGACTGAGAATCCCGATCTACAAGCTCTGACATCCCCGCCCCTCGGCCCGAAGGGCTAAACGTCGCTAGGCGGCCGCCTCTTGAGACAGGAGCAACCCTGGAACCGGAGTCAAGCGACGCCCCACCGGATCGGCCGCGAGCCGCAATCCTTCAAGCGTGTACGCTCCGAGAAGCGGCTGAGTCCCTGGTTCACCAAAGACGACGAGGGTGAGTTCCGTGCGCCCGTCCACCCGGATCCAGGTGCGTCCGATATCCCGCTCCACCCGCCGGCCATCCGCGAGGACAAAAGTTTCTCGCGCGTGCGGGACTACCCCCAGGGCGTGGAGGAGAGGCGCCGGAAGGGTCGCGTACGTGGCTCCGGTGTCCACCAGGGCCTCGACAGTCTCGTAGCGCTGACCGGCCGGGTCCCCCACCTCGATGCTCACGCGAAACGTCCCCATCGGGGCCTACTGGATGACTTCGTCGGCCCGGATCAAGAGGGACTGGGGGAGCGTGAGGCCGAGGGCCTTCGCGGTCCTGAGGTTGATGACGAATTCGAACTTCGTTGGCTGCTCGACGGGGAGGTCGGCGGGCTTGGCGCCCTTTAGGATTTTGTCCACGTAGGCGGCAGCGCGGCGAAACATCTCCCGCAGGCTCGGACCGTAGCTTACGAGCCCCCCCTCATCCACAAACGAGCGCACCTCGTACATCGCCGCCAGCCGGTGCTTGGCCGCCAGGTCCGCAATCACTTTCCGGTGCTCGAACGACAGCGGGGAAACCTGCACGATCAGAGCCCCGGCGCGTTCTCGCTTCATCGCCGCGAAGGCGCCGTCGAACTCGTCGGGACCCTGCAGCGCCAGCAGCTGAAGCTGGACGCCCACGACCCCAGCCGCGGCTTGCATCTCTCGGAACAAGAGCTGCGTCGCCGCAGTGGCCCCGGAGGCGAGGACGGCCACGCGCGTGGCGCCCGGAACCAGCTCTTTGATGAGCTGCAGCCGTTTTCCCGCCAGCTCGGTGGAGAGGAGGGTCAAACCGGTGATGTTGCCTCCCGGTCGCGCGAGACTGGCCACGAGGCCGGTCGCAATGGGATCGCCAGCTGCCGCCATGACGATGGGGATCGTCCGGGTTGCGTCCTTGGCGGCCTGGATCACCGGTGTCGCCGACGCCACGATGATGTCAACCTTCAGGCGGACCAGATCGGCTGCAAGGTCGGGAAGTCGATCAGCCTTTCCCTCCGCCCATCGGTACTCAATGGCGATGTTCTGGCCCACCACGTAGCCGTGCTCGCGCAGCCCTTGCAGGAATGCGTCAGTGGCCTCGCTCGGCCCGGACGGGAGCGCCAGATAACCGATCCGGGCGACCTTCCCCGCCTGCTGCGCGGCGGCGGGGGACGAGGACAGGAAGAGGCCGAGGGCGAGCGTGAAGAAACCGACGGCGGCTCGGCGCGTCATGGCGGTCTCGAGGCCCCTCACCCTGCCCTCTCCCCGATGGGGAGAGGGGCACATGGGTTACAGGTGGATGGCGAAGTCCTCCAACTTGGGCTTGACCAGCCGGGCGTAGTCGCGCCAGGTCATCTTGACCGTCAGGGTGTGGGTCCCCGCGTTGAAGACGATCTCCTCGTCCTTTTCCAGGGACCGGTCGGCGTAGACGAGCAGGTTGAAGAGGTTGCCGAAGGGTGGCATGGCCCCCACCTCGCAGCCGGGGAACACGCCGCTGAACTCCCCCTCCTGGGCCAGCCTCACATCTTTGGCCCCCAGGATCGTCTTGAGACGGCTGAAGTCCACCTTGTGGTCAGCAGGGAGCACCACCATGGCGAGGTCGGCCCCGGCCTTGACCATCACCACCTTGGCGAGGGCCCGCCCCTTGACGTGGGACAGGGCGGCGATCTCCTGGGCCGTGTAGGCGGTCGGGTGGGAGTGGACCGAGTAGGCAGCCTTGTTGGCGTCGAGGAACTCCCGGAGCTTCGCAAGAATAGGCATAATGGCCTACCTCCTTCCGCGCGCCCGTTGAGGAGGGCGCGGGGTCAGTTCATACCAGAAGGGGCCGGAGGTCAAGGGTCCCTCATTCCGTGACGACGAAGCGCAACCGGCCGACCAGTTGGCCGTGCTCGGTCACCACATCCACCTCCCAGCGCCCCGCCGGCGACGGCCCGAAGTCGGTCTTGCGCGAGTAGGTGCGGAATCCCTCGGCCCTCCCGCCTCGAACCGGGGAGAGCGGGACGGTCGCAACCGCCCGGCCGTCTTTCTTCCAGACGTGGAAGACGGGCTCGCGCAGCCCGGCCGGGGCATAGATGGCCGTGTAGGCCGCGAGCCCACCGAGCTCGCGCAGGTTCGCCGCGGAGATGGGGCTCGCGAGCGGGCCGACCGGCTCCAGGCCGCTGACGGACCAGGCGAGGGTGGCGCGGGCCAGGTGGAGCGGCGCCGGCGGGATCCCCGCGCGCAGCGGCGCGAGAACCACCACCGCCACCCCGGCGAAGACCGCCGCGCGGATGGCGGCACCCTTCCAGCTCCCGCCCGAGCCCCGGAGCGCCGGGGTCAGGGCGAGCGCGCAGAGGATCGCGCTCCCCTCGAGCGCCCAGAACGGGCGAAGGCCGACCAGCGGCAGCGCCACGTTCAGGGCCGCGAACATCGAAAAGGCCAGGAGCGCGTGACCGAGCCACCGGCGCGGGTGAACCACGGCGCGGTACCAGGGGTCCACCGCCGTCACGAGGGCCCCGCCGGCCAGCAGGAGGAGGAACCAGGCGTTCGCTGCGGTGAGCGTCGCGCTCGCGTAATACGACGGCAGGACGAACAGGAGCACGTTGTGGTAGAGGGTCTGCAGCGTGTAGTCCGCCGCGTCAAGCACGAGGCGGCGGCCGCGGGCTAGGAGCGGCGCGCGCAGCTCGGTGAAGACGGCGAAGACCAGCCAGAGGAGGAGGAGATAGCCCACGATCCAGGGGAGGTTGGGAAGCCCGCGCCGGAAAACGAAGAGCGCGAGGAGCCCGGAGGCCAGCGAGGCGAGGGAGACCCCCCACTTCCTCGCCCAGGAGAGCCGGGGCCTCCGGCTCACGGCTCGTCGGCGCCGCGGCTCCTCTGGCGCCGGAGTGTGTCGCGAGCCACGAGAACGAGAAGAGCGACCAGGCAGGCGACCGCGATCAGGAGGAACGCCCAGGCCGCGAGTCTCGAGCGCTCGGCCACCGGGCCCTTGAAGACGAACAACTCGAACACGGCAAAGGCGATCCCGGGGGCGAAGATGACCAGCAGCGCGACGAGGACGCCCTTGCGCACTTACTCCGTCACGCGCCCCCCTGGCCTACGGGAGCACGCTGAGGAAGGCGCTGGCGACGAGGCCCACCATCCACAGCCCCCACGGAATCCACACCTCGCCCTCCAGGTACGCCAGGCCGCCTAACCCTCCGACCACCAGCGTCATGAGAATCCAGTTCGGCACGCCGAGCAGGCGCCCGACCGGTGCGAGGGTCCCGGCCAGAACCACCAGCACGAACAGTCCCAGCAAGAGCGCAACCAGCGCGGCGAACGGCGCCAGCAGCATGAACGCGAGCAGGACGAAAAATCCCTCCCCGCGGATCGCGCCGGGCCGTTGAAACGTGTCACCCGCACCCGACTGTGCCTGGAGCCACTCGAGCGCTCCCTGAACTCCCCCTAACCAGAGCACGCCGAGGTAGGTGGCGAGGATCAGGACTCCCAGGAGCAGCAGGGACCACCGACCCCACCCCCAGGATGAGAGACTCAGCATCGCAGACCTATTTGACTTTGGCGCCGGGGGGGAGGTCGCGATCCAGCACGACGAGGGCGAGGTCGTTCCCCTCCGAGGCGGCGAGGACCATGCCATTGGACTCGACGCCCATCAGGGTGGCGGGCTCCAGGTTGGCGACGATCACCAATTTCCTGCCGACCAGGGAGGCGGGCTCGTAGTGCTCGGCGATTCCCGCCACGAGAGTCCGCGTCTCGGCTCCCACTCTGACCGTGAGCTTCAGCAGCCGCTTCGACTTCGCGACCTTCTCGGCGGTCACCACCTCGGCCACGCGCAGGTCAACGCGGGCGAAATCATCAATGCTGATCCGCAAGGACTTCCCTCCCTCACCCTGCCCTCTCCCCACGCGGGGGAGAGGGGAAGCCGATTCGATGCGCGGGAATAGGGCCGGCGCCTTCTGGATCCCCGTCCCGGGCTTGAGGCGGCCCCGGGTCAGATCCGACAGCGCCATGGGAGTCTCACTCAGGCCCAGGAGCTCCCGGATCCGCTCCGCGGTGGAAGGCAGGAACGCCCCCAGGAGAATGGACAGGCAGCGGAGCGCTTCCGCGAGGGTGTACAGCACCGTGTCGAGGCGCGCGCGCTTGGCCGGATCCTTGGCCAGCGCCCACGGGGCGGTCGCGTCCACATAGCGGTTCGCCGCACCGATGAACTCCCAGATGGCGATCAGCGCGCGCTGGAAGGCGAACTCCTCCATCGCCGCGTCCACTTCCGCCCGGGCTTTCTCCAGCGCCGCCTTGACCTCGGCCTCCTGGACGCCCTCGGCGCCCGCCGCCGGCACCACGCCGCCGGCGAAGTTCACGACCATCGTGGTGACGCGGCTCACCAGGTTCCCCAGGTCGTTGGCGAGATCGGCGTTGAGGCGGCCGACGAAGGCTTCCTCGGAGAAGTTCGCATCGAGGCCAAAGGTCATCTCGCGCATGACGAAGTAGCGGAAGGCGTCGTGGCCGTACTTGTCGGCGAGGGCCAGGGCCTCCACCACGTTGCCGATGGACTTGGACATCTTGCCGCCGGCCAGGCCCCAGTAGCCGTGGACGTTCAGGTGCGTGTAGATGGGCAGCCCCGCGGCCTTGAGCATCGTCGGCCAGTAGATGCCGTGGGGTTTCAAGATGTCCTTGCCGATCAGGTGCTGGACGTGGGGCCAGAAGGTCTCGAAGCGCTCGCTCCCGGGCAGCCCGAGGGCCGAGACGTAGTTGATCAGGGCATCGAACCAGACGTAGGTGACGTAGTTCGAGTCGAAGGGGAGCGGGATCCCCCACTCGAGCCGGCTCTTGGGGCGACTGATGCAGAGGTCCTCCAGGGGCTCGCGCAGGAAGGCCAGCACCTCGTTCCGGTAGCGCTCGGGGCGGATGAAGTCGGGATGGCTCTCGATGTGTTTGACGAGCCACTCCTGGTGGCGGCTCATGCGGAAAAAGTAGTTCTGCTCCTTGATGAAGGTCGGCGCCGTCTGGTGGTCGGGGCACTTGCCGTCCACCAGTTCCTTGTCCGTGTAAAAGCGCTCGCAGCCGTAGCAGTAGTTGCCGCCGTACTCCCCGAAGTAGATCTCCCCCGCGTCGTGGAGCTTCTGGAGGATCGCCTGCACCACCGTCTTGTGGCGGGGCTCCGTCGTGCGGATGAAATCGTCGTTGGTGACCCCGAGCCGGCGCCAGGTTTCCCTGAACATCCCGGCAATGCGATCCGCGTAGGCCTGCGGGGACTCCCCGGCCTTGGCGGCGGCCTGGGCGATCTTGTCGCCGTGCTCGTCGGTGCCGGTGAGGAAGCGCACCCGGTCCCCCGCCAGCCGCCGGTACCGGCACATGGCGTCGGCGATGAGCGTGGTGTAGGCGTGGCCCAGATGGGGGGCCGCGTTCACATAGTAGATGGGCGTGGTGAGGTAGAACGTCCGCACGGATCCTTACTCGCTATAGGGGCTGAATATGAGGGCGTCCCTCCCACGTCACCAGCTCCAGGGGCACCTCGGCCTCCGTGCCGTCCTGGAAGCCGACCACGACGGTCTGCTTCAGCACGCGGATGGACTTGACGACGCCCTGCATGCAGCCCCCGCCGCCGCACTCGGCCTGGCACGCCTTGCCGACGCGCGGGAGATAGGCGCGAAGCTGCTCGTAGGTGGAGAACTCGTAGAGCAGGCAGCACTTGAGCCGGCCGCAGTTCCCGAGGAGCCGGTTGTCCGTCAAGGGCATGTCCTGGGTCTTCGCCATCTTCACCGAGATCGGCTCGAACTTCCTGAGCCAGGAGGAGCAGCAGAGCTGGCGGCCGCACGGGCCGATCCCGTCCATCACCTTGGTGGTGTCGCGGGCGCCGATCTGGCGCATCTCGATGCGGGCGCGGAACTCGCGGGCCAGATCCCGGACCAGCTCCCTGAAATCCACGCGGTCTTCCGCGTTGAACAGGACGGTCACGCGCCGGCCGTCGGGCTGGATGTCCACGTCCACCACCTTCAGGTGGAGGCTCTTCTGCCGGGCACGCTCCTGGCAGGTCACGACCGCGCGCCTCTCGCGCTCGCGTCGCTCCCGCCAGTCGTTGGCCTCGGAGGTCGTCGCCTTCCGGATCACCTTCCGGAACAGGCGGTCACGCTTGGACTCGGGGAGCGGGCGCTTGGGGCGCCGGACCTCGCCCATGGCGGTGCCGGTGGCCGTCTCGACGACGCAGAAGTCCCCCACGTGGAGGTCGAACTCCTCCACCAGGTACTCCTCGGCCTGGAGCGGCTCGCGGAGCCTGATCCCGATCAGGTACCGGGGACTCATATCAACGGTTGGGGTTTCCGTCTCCATCGCGATCCTATAGTCTCCGTTCGGGCGCGGGCTTAGCCCGGGGCGAGACGGCTCAGCATCACTTCGAGGGTGAGCCGGGGGGTGACGTTGCGCTGGAGCGCCTGCCAGGCTTCCCGGCAGGCCGCGAGCCCCCCGACGATGCTGTCCCAGGAGCGCGCCGCGGCGTCCCGGGTCAGCTCGGCCGCTCGGTCACCGTGAATCAACACCCGGGGATCCCCGCCGGCCTTGGCGCAGAGGAGATCCCGGTACCAGAGCCACCAGGTCTCGATCAACTGCTCCATCTGGGCCCGGTCGCGCCCCAGAGTCTCGCCCCACTTGAAGACTGCCGTGGCGCCGTCGGCCCCGACGTCGGCCAGGATCGAGAGCGCCAGCTCCCGCCGCTCCAGCCACGCCGCGGGATCCTGCGCGAGCGCGAGCCCCGGACGGCCCTGGCTCGCGCGTGCCAGGAGCCGGGCCGTGCCCTCGTCCATCCCGCGCGCCTCCAGGAGCGCGACGGCCTCCTCCTCGTGGAGCGGCATGAAGCGCACCACCTGGCAGCGCGAGAGCACCGTCGCCGGGAGCTCGCGCGTGTGGGCGAGGATCAGGATGATGACCGTGCGTGCCGGCGGTTCCTCCAGGGTTTTCAGAAAGGCCTGAGGCGCCTCGGCCGTCATCCGCCCCGCGTCATCGACGATGAAAACCTTCCAGGCGCCCTCGGCGGGGCAGAGCGCGGCCCGCTGCTCGAGCTGGCGGATCGCCTCGATCCTGATCAAGAGGGTCCCGCTCGTCTTGCCCTCGGGCGGCGTCGGCGCGATCAGCATGTAATCCGGGTGGATTCCGGCCTCGACCCGCCGACATGTGGGGCACGACCCCGCTTCGTGCCCCGTTCCGCTTCCCCTCTCCCCGCCGGGGAGAGGTAAGGTGAGGGGGCAAAGTAGCGCCTTTGCGAACGCCTTCGCCGTGAGCTTCCGGCCGACGCCCGGCGGGCCCACGAAGGCGTAGGCGTGGGCCACCCGCCCCGAGGCGAGCGCCCGGGTCAGCACATCCACGGCGGCGGGTTGGCCCCGGACGGCGTCAAACGCCACGCGCCTGTCCCCGCCGCCTCAAGAGGTCTCCCACGGCTTTTCTGATTTCCCCCTGCAGCCGATCTACGGGTTGTTCGGCGTCGAGCACCACGATCCGGTTCTTCTCCTCGCGGGCCAGCTCGAGATACCCCTGCCGGACCTTGCGGTGGAAGGCGAGATCCAGCCTCTCGAAGGCGTCCCGCGCGCGGCCGCCGAGCCGCTCCAGGCCCACACCGGGGTCCAGGTCCAGAAGAAGGGTCAGGTCGGGAACCACGCCGCCGGTCGCCAGGGCGTTCAGCTCCCGGATCGTCTGGAGATCCAGGCCGCGCCCGTACCCCTGGTAGGCCAGCGTAGCGTCGGCGTAACGGTCGGAGACCACAATGTCGCCGGCGTTCAGCGCCGGCGTGATCACCTGCGCCACGTGCTGCTGGCGGGCGGCCATGAAGAGCAGCGCCTCGGTGAGCGGCGTGAGGCCGTCCTGCTCGAAGATGGCGCGAACCGCCGCGCCGATGGGGGAGCCGTCAGGCTCGCTGGTCTCGCTGACCCGGTGCCCCTGCCCCCGGAGCCACTCCGCCAGAAGCCGGCACTGGGTCGTTTTTCCCGACCCCTCGACACCTTCCACGGTGATCAGCGACCCGGCCATGACTCACTGTAACACGGGCGAATTCAGCCGACCAACCCGTGGACCGGGAAGATGCTCCGGCGAATGGCGTCCACCTGGCGCCCGGCGAACTCCTGGGCCCTGCCGCGGATCGTCGCCGGGATCTCGGACGGGGGATCCCATAAGGAGGGTGACCGGAAGTCGAAGCTGCGCATGTCGTCGGCGAAGGAGGCAGGCAGGTCCGGCCGCAGCTCGACGCCGTTCATGACGGCCCAGGCGGCGGTCCACGCCCGGGCCACATTCGTCAGATCGTAGCCGCCCCCGCCGAGCGCCACGAGCCGCGGCGACAGCTCGACGATTCGTGCCACCGTCCGCGCAAATCCCTGAACGGAGAGAGAAAGGTGAGTGAGCGGATCCGTGTGGTGGGAGTCGATGCCGAGCTGGGCCACCACCACGTCCGGCTTGAAGGCCCCGAGCAGCGGGGGAACCACGGCCTCGAACGCCTCGTGATAGACGGGGTCGTCGGTGTACGGCTCGAGCGGGACGTTGACCGCGTAGCCCTGGCCCGCGCCCTCGCCGTGCTCCTCCACGAAGCCGGTCCCGGGGAAGAGCCGGTCGCCGCGCTCGTGGGTCGAGATCGTCAGCACGTTCGGGTCGGCGTAGAACGCGAACTGCACGCCGTCGCCGTGGTGGGCGTCGATGTCCACGTAGCAGACGCGCCAGCCGCGCTCGCGCAGGGCGAGGATGGCCAGCACCGGGTCGTTGACGTAGCAGAAGCCCGAGGCCCGGTCGGGCATCGCGTGATGGAGCCCGCCGGCGAAGTGGAACGCGCGCTCCACGTCGCCGTCGGCCACGAGCCGGGCCGCCAGGAGCGAGCCGCCCGCCGCCAGGCAGGAGGCCTCCCAGAGCCCGGGAAAGATGGGGTTGTCGCCGGGGCCGAGGCCGTAGCGGTACGCCCCCGGCAGATGGAGCCCGCCGCTGACGGCCTTCAGGACCTCCAGGTACTGGCCCGCGTGAAAGCGCGCAAGGGCGGCCTCATCGGCCGGCTCGGGTGCCCACACCTTGGCGCCGGCCAGGGTCGTGAGGCCGTAGGCCTCCATGAGCCGCCAGGTGAGCCCGAGGCGCTCCATCCTGAGCGGGTGGTCCGGGCCGTAATCGAAGCGGGTGTACTGATCCGAGTGGATGAGCGCCGTCTTCACCGACGCCTCCGCCGCCACACGCCGCTCTTCCCGCCGGACTTTTCGAGAAGGCAGAGGTCGGTGAGGACCACGCCCTTGTCCACCGCTTTCACCATGTCGTACACCGTCA
>Ga0209002_10004898_pt1 | contig 10451 bp, 9 predicted proteins | sample Rifsed16ft2_FD_184010 | JGI IMG/M metagenome (GOLD analysis project Ga0209002, IMG submission 184010) | Soil microbial communities from Rifle, Colorado, USA - sediment 16ft 2 (version 2) | ecosystem: Environmental > Terrestrial > Deep subsurface > Rock core/Sediment | place: Rifle, Colorado...
GGTCACAAATTCTTCGATCTTTTTTTCTATCCCCTTATACCCTGCTATCTGATTCTGTACAATATATATGGAAAACGCTAAAGCGGCTATCACTGGGATCACAAAAGGATGTTTAGCCTTTAATAGGAGAGCATGCATATATTTTCAATTCTTCCCCATACAGGTTATACTAAATATATAATCTATAGTGATACCAATATCAATACCAATTCTGTAATTACTCGGGGTTGGAAAACCTGCCTGTTGATTGCAATGATAGACTACTGAGTGGTAACGTCATTTTGCTGAACAGTAAAACTCCTGTTCTGATTATAGAGCCATTGGTCTGTGAAGTTGTCTTTATCGATATTGCCAACAGCTCCTGCTACAAATGTATCAACTGCTGCTACAGAACCTGGATCTGAGTAATTAGTTCCTGTCTCAGGGGATGTAGGAGTTCCTGTTGCAGCCACTCCATTATACCAGTAACGATATCTGGTTGTTCCCTGAGGCTGCCAGCCGATCCCAGTCCAGTTTGTGATATATGTGTCGTATTCTGTCTTGTATGTAAGAGCTAACTCACCGATGGTACCTAAGTTTGTCTTTACCTCAGCCTGTTTGGCCTTAGCCTGGTAGCTGAGAAAAGCGCCAGTGGCCAGGGTAGCCAGAATACCCAGGATGGCTACAACGATCATCAACTCGATGAGGGTAAAACCATCCTGGTGAGTTCTTTTATACTTTTTCCTGAAGTAGAGTCCATAAGGTAAATAAAAAGAGAAAAGGGGCGAATATATATTCACCCCTTTCTGTGTTGAGAAAATAAATCTGTCCCATTTTTTGTACATTTGTATCACCGCATCTCCCCCGCCCATGAGCCATGAGATTACAGATGCTTCCCCATACAATTAACTACTGACATCATTTGTTGGGTTGGTCAATGCACGAAGTTCGTTATACTGCCATACATCACAAGTAGCATCGGCATCCACATCCCCATTGGCGACCGCAATAAATGTGGCAGCGGTGGCAACTGCAGCCGCGTTTAAGGCCCCGGATGTAGCACAGTTTCCGGCAGTAATATTTGCAGCTAACAGTAGAGCATTGTACGAATAGCCGTAACGAGTATTTCCCTGAGGGGCCCAACCCAATTGGGCTACCGTGGCAATATACGTATCGTTTTCGGTGCGCCATGCTTCAGCCGTCGTTCCCACAGCCCCCAGGTTCGTCTTTGCCTCACTTTGCTTTGATTTCGCCTGAAATCTCATAAAGTTCGGTATTGCTATGGCCGCCAATATACCAAGGATTGCAACCACGATCATCAATTCGATAAGGGTAAATCCCTTTTCCCTATCCTTCCTCATTGTTCTTATTATGTTGCTTATAAATAACATCTTGCTACCTCCTTTTACCATACATTAAGTGTTTGCGTTCTATTTATTGACTCTTTATATCAATTTCACCTCCTTTTTTTAACTGTCAGATTATTATCTAATACCAGTCAGATGCATTTTATATGCCTGTTAATTAAATCTCATTAAACATACCAATTAATGCTGTTTTATCAATAAGTTATGACTTTTATATCGCGGCATGTACTTGGGTTTTATGCACACAAATCATAATAAAAATGACAAATTTTGTCATTGCAGAATGAATAATTGACAAGTTTTTGTGGTAATTTTGAAATGGAAGGGAATGTTATTGTAAGGTTTTTTTCTTCATATGCTCTTCAAACTTACCCTTTAGTCTCTCTTCCTCATGAGGGTCACCAAATCCTGTTTCTCTGAATTTACCCAGGAGCTTTTCATTTTCTATATCCAGCAAAAGCGCCTTTAACCACTCCTCCCTGGCTTCACTCCTCATGTTTTTTTCTAAATAGACATCCCCAAGATGTTCAAGGATAGTAGGGTCATCCGGCGTTAGAACTGCGGCCCTTTTCAGTTGCTCCAGGGCAAGATCAGTCCATCCCTTCTTATAATAAGCCCATCCAAGGCTATCCACATATGCACCGTTATCCGGATTACCCTTGAGGGCATTTTTTATTAGTTCAATCGCCTCATCAAGGTTAATTCCTTTGTCCGCATAACTATACCCCAAATAATTTAATGCATTTTCCTGTTCAGGATCCAACTCAAGGGTCTTTTTCATCTCCCTTACCATATCATCAAACATCTCAAGTTTATCGTATACAACGCCAAGATTAAAATGCATCCCCGGATAATCCGGTACGGCTTCTATACCTCTAATGTAAACATCCTGCGCCTTTTTAAAATCCTTTTCCTGGGAATACAGCATACCCAGTATCAAATAGGCATTAGGGCGCTTAGGATCAAGCTCTATAGCCCTCTCGAGGATATTTATCGCATTATCCTTCTCACCATTCCTTGCCAGGATAAAACCCAGATGTATATGTGACTCTATGTCCGAAGGGTCTTTTGCAATCACATGTTCATATTCCTGCTTTGACTTATCATAGTCACCTGTCTCTTCATATAAATATCCCAGGAAAGCGTGCATCCTTGTATCACCTGGTCTGGCAGCAACTACTATCAATGCCTTCTGAATAGCCTTTGTGTAATCCTTAATCTCCTTGTAGAGGTATGACAATTTGAAAAGCATGTCATAGTCCCTGGGGTTATGTTCCAAAGCCCTTTCCAACACCTCTATAGCAGAGTTATATTCCTTTTTTTGTGCATGGATCTGCATAAGCTGCAATATTGCATCCCGGCTGAATGGATTAACCTTTGTCAGTATCTCTTTATAAATCTTTTCCGCATTATTATAATCCTTTTCTTTCAGATAAACAGCGCCAATCTTAAGATATGCCTGCTCATAGTTTTTTTTCCTGGCAATAGCTTTCTCATAATATTTTCTTGCCTTCTTTGTATTCCCATTTTCAAAATAGAGATCTCCCAGATATAAATAACCGGCCGGATTCTCACGGTCAAGGCTTATCCCTTTTTTTATTGACTCTTCAGCCTCTTTTAATCTCTTTAAATTTGCCAGTGCCATTCCCCTGTTCAAGTAAACCCTGACAGAGTCAGGCTCTTTTTCTATTAACTGATTGAATGTTTCGACAGATTTCTCATAATCTCCTACATTGAAATACATCTCAGCCAATAAGAAAATTGCCGGATTCGGTCTTGGCGCTAATGTAATCAACCTCTTCATCGTCTCAATTGCGCTTTCAACATGCCCCAACTTTGCCTGGAGAGTGGCAACGCGAGACAACAGAAAGAGAGAGTTTTCGTCAAAAGAGAGGGCAACCTCATATTTTAATAGTGCATCTCTAAGATTACCGGACTGTTCATCCATAAATGCAGCCAGGAAATTGTGATATGCCTCAGGTGAAGATATCGTTTGAGTGTCTTGTTCAATTTCCAGTGTCTCTTCTGACCGGATTACAGAAATATTCCTAACTGGTGTGCATGCACTAACTAATAACGCTAAAGTAATTATAAGGAGGCTTATCCGTAAGACCATATCATTCCTTTCTTTCATTACATGGCTACGCACCATGCACCTTTTCAAGATTCTCAAATTTTGTATATTTATCAAGGAAGGCCAATTTAACCGATCCAATAGGACCATTTCTCTGTTTTCCGATAATGATTTCTGCAATCCCTCTGTTTTCCTCTGTCTGTTTGTATACTTCTTCCCTGTTTATAAAAATAATAACATCCGCATCCTGTTCAATAGCGCCAGATTCCCTGAGGTCAGCCAGCATAGGCCTCCTGTCATGTCTTGATTCAACGGCACGGTTTAACTGTGAAAGGGCGATTACCGGTACATTTAACTCCTTGGCGAGCGCCTTAAGAGACCTCGATATCTCGGATATTTCCTGTTCACGGCTATCCGATCCGCCTCTTCTGCTATTACTCCTGCCTCCCATAATTTGAAGGTAGTCAACTATTATAAGGCTCAAACCATGTTCTGCCTTCAGTCGTCTTGCCTTAGCCTTTATCTCAAGAGAAGATATCGCCGGAGTATCATCAATAAAAATAGGAGACTCAGAGAGACGGCCGGCGGCATTTGTCAATTTCGGCCAGTCAGACTTGCTGAGGAAACCAGACCTCAGTTTATGGGCATCAACCCTTGCTTCGCCACATAGTAACCTTGTAACTATTTGTTGATTTGTCATCTCGAGACTGAAGATTGCCACTGGCTCCTTTTTTTCAATACCAGCGTGCTGGGCTATGCATAGACAAAAGGCGGTTTTCCCCATCGAAGGACGGCCTGCAATTATAATCAGATCAGCAGGATGGAATCCGGTCGTCATATTATCGAGATCAATGAAGCCGGAAGGGATTCCAACCACCATTCCCTTTTTCTCTGACAACTTCTCTATCGTCTCAAAGCTATCCTTGATAATATCCTTTATATGAATGAATGAACGTTTTATCTTATTTTCTGATATGCTGAAAATAGCATTCTCCGCAAAATCGAGAAGATCATCAACATCCTGCAGATTCTCATAACCCCTCGTAACGATCTCTGTAGCAGTGTTTATTAAATTTCTCAGCAACGATTTTTCATAAACAATCTTTGCATGGTATTTGATGTTGGCAGCCGTAGGGACAGTATTAGAGAGAGAGGAAAGATATGTTACACCGCCCACTATCTCAATCTCGTTCTTTTTCCGCAAATATTCTGTAAGGGTGACAAGGTCTATAGCCTCATTCTTTTCATTCAACTCCAGCATGGAAAGGAATATCCTTCTATGCGCCTCTTTGTAAAAATCACCGGCATTAATAATCTCTACAGCCTTATAGAAGGCACTATTTTCTATGAGTATTGCACCGAGAACGGATTGTTCAGCCTCAATATTCTGCGGAGGTACTTTGTATGTTGCATCTTCTATATCAGTTGTAAATGTCCCCATATCTCTCTTTGCCTGACTCCTGACTGTTTACTACCGCATCCCGCCAATTAACTTATCTATATCAACATGAGTTCTCCTGCCTGTCTGAACATCAATAACGGAGAACTGCTTATCATATTGCTCTTCTATAATTATAATCTTTTCTATATTGTTATTTATGGCATATTCAACCGCCATATCAGTAGTTTCCAAACCTGTGTTGAGAGCCACCTTATGACCGGCATTCCTTAACACTCCGGATAAATCCATAGCATTATGCCTGTATTTATCATGTGAAAAAACCAGGTACTTAATACCATCATCAGGCAAGGAAACTCCGTACCTTTCTTTTGCCATAATGATAGATTCTACATCAATAGCAAATCCTGTAGAAGGGCATTCATAGCCAAACTTCCCAATTAGATTATCATACCTCCCTCCACGTCCAATCGGAAATGCAACACCACTATGGAATATCTCAAAAAACAAGCCAGTATAGTAGTCAATCCCCCTCATCTCACATAAATCAATCAAAATATGATCTTTGAGACCGTACAAACATAACAGTTCATAAATCTCATTAAGATTCTTTATCGCATCTGTGGATTCCGCATTATTTATAATAGCTGCAGCCTTATCTAACACATCATCGGTGCCATAAAGTCTAAGCGCCAGCATAATGCTTTCCTTCGCCAATGCGTCTGCACCTGCACAATCAAGCACGGATTCTATACGGCATCCATCCTTTTTTGATATTGCATCCCGTAATGCATGCTCACTGTCAGGGGAAAATGGACTCTTCATTGAATGTTTAATATAAGACACTATCCCCGATAGATAACCTGCATGGCTGATTACAATTTTAAAGTCATTTATACCGAACCTCTTAATTGACTCGGAAGCAACGGCTATTATTTCTGCATCTGCTTCCGGAGATGCTACCCCTGCAAGCTCGCATCCCACCTGGAACATCTCCCGTTCTAATCCTGCGTGGGACTCTTCATACCTGAATATATTTCCGTAATAACACAGTCTTAAAGGTTTGGGTTCCTCAGCAAGTATACCGGCTACCATCCTGGCTACCTGAGGTGTAATATCCGGTCTCAGGATCATTAATTTTCCACTGTCCCTGTCAACGAATTTGTAACTCTTTTCAAGCAATACGCTGCTAAGACCTCTGGCAAGGACATCAAGGTATTCAAAGACCGGTGGAATTACTTCCCTGTATCCCCATTTGAAGAATGTTGTGAGAATAGTATCCTGGACATGACGCCGGAGCAGTGCACCGGCAGGTAAATGTGTCGCCATCCCACGAGGGGTTGAAGTCCTGGATGGCTGGATGTTTTTTTTCATAACAATCTATATGCTAAAGAAATATTCATGATTACTTTGTAATATTCAGATTATATTACATATAACATTTTAAATTTTTAATTGCAATCTTGAAAGGCAGGAATAATTACGACGCCGTATTTTATAATTTTATTTGTTTCACTGACAGGACATTAGGGAGCGTTCTTATCTGCTCCATCAGCTCAGGTGAGGCAGGAGAGTCTATGCTAATTACTGATAAAACCTTTCCACCGGGGAAATCCCTTCCAAATTGCATGCGTGCAATATTGATATTATGCTGACTCAGGATCGTACCTATGTTACCTACTACTCCAGGCTTATCTATGTTAGACAGGACTATCATGTACCCTTCCGGTACGACTTCCAGAGGATAGCCGTTTATCTCTATAATCCTTGGGTCCCTCCTGCTGAATAGCGCCCCCTTTGCCTCATTGGTACCGGCACTTGTCTGAACCTTCATGGTAATCAGACTGATGTAATCCCCGGCATCCCGGTTCTTGGACTCTTCTACACCTATCCCTCTCTCCTGTGCTATAGATGGGGCATTAACATAGTTCACAGTATCTTCTAAAATAGGGCTTAACAACCCTTTAAGTGCCGCAATCGTAAGCGGTGCCACGGAGAGTTCAGCAACTTTTCCACGGTATTCTATACTGACTTTTTCTATACCACCCTCACAAATACTTGATTGAAAAGCCCCCAGCTTTTCAGCAAGTGATATATATGGTTGGAGTTTAGGAAGAACGTCGGGAGAAACTGATGGTAAATTTGCCGCATTTCTTATTATACCCTTTGTCAGATAATCAACTAACTGTTCGGCAATTGCAAGTGCAACATTTTCCTGTGCCTCTGAAGTTGAAGCTCCAAGATGTGGCGTACATACAAAATTATCAAGTAATAGAATAGGGTTCTGTATATCTACCGGTTCCTGCACAAACACATCAAAGGCTGCCCCCCCTATCTTCTTCGATTTTAAACCTTCATATAGGGCAGTTTCATCAACAATGCCGCCACGAGCACAGTTTACTATCAAAACACCATCCTTCATTTTGCTTATTGCTTCAGTTCCGATCAGATTTTTTGTCTCGGCAGTAAGAGGTGTGTGTATAGTAATAAAGTCGGAACGGCGATAGATTTCATCGAGATTTACCAGTTCAACTCCAGCCTTCTGCGCATTTTCGGGCGATAAAAAAGGGTCGAAGGCAAGCACATTCATCATCAGGCCGTGACCTAGCTTTGCCACATGACCACCTACCCTGCCCATGCCAACTATCCCCAGTGTCTTATTATAAAATTCCTGACCGGTAAATTTATTTTTCTCCCATTTACCACTCTTGGTAGATGCTGTGGCCTGAGGGATCTTTCGTACAAGCGACAACAGCATAGCTATAGCATGTTCAGCAGTAGTCACAGTATTTCCACCAGGTGTATTCATTACAACAACACCTTTCTTAGTGGAAGCAGCCAAGTCTATATTGTCGAGACCTGCCCCTGCCCTGCCAACTACCTTAAGGTTCTTTGCGGCTTTTACAACATCAGCAGTAACCTTTGTAGCACTACGTACAACAAGGCCATCATATTCACTTATAATATTGATTAATTCAGACGGTGTTAACTTGGTTTTTACATCAACAGTAAGACCGGCGTTCCTAAGTATTTCGACGCCTTTTTCAGATATGCTGTCACTGACCAGTACGCGCATTTGTGCTCTATCCAAGACATTTGAAATTTCAAATGAGAAATGTCAAATTTTAAGAAAGACCTCCTCTGCCCTTCTCAATCCGCTTCCGAGTTCACCGGGATAACCCATTTCTTTCAGCACCATCTCTGTAGCTGCTATTGCTGTAATAACGTCAAATGTATCACAGTAACCCATATGGGATATCCTGAATATCTTGCCTTTTAAATGATCCTGCCCACCTGCGGCAGTAATACCGAATCTCTCTCTCAATCTCTTATATATCTGTTGTCCGTCAAAACCTTCAGGTGATTTCACTGCAGTAACTGCATCACTTGGCGACGATTTCGGGAGCAATTCAAGTCCAAATCCCTTCATACCTTCCCGTGTTGCATTCGCCAACAGCCTGTGCCTTGCAAATATATTTTCAAGTCCCTCTTCCTTTAACGTTCTAAGAACCTGCTGAAGACCAATAATCAGAGACACGGCAGGAGTATATGCTGAAGTGTTTTTCTTAATATTATCTCTCTCTTTTTTAAAATCCAGATAGAATCTTGAGCACTTTGATGTCTCGTTCATCTTCCATGCCTTGTCACTAACACTGGCAAAGGCAAGCCCTGGCGGTAACATCAGCGCCTTTTGAGAACCGGTCACCAGTATATCAATACCCCATTCATCAGGTCTTATGTCAAATACACCGAGTGCTGTTATTGCATCTACAACAAATATTGTATCAGGATAATTTTTTACAATCTCACCTATAGTCTTCACATCATGGGCTACACCGGTTGATGTCTCACTTGCCTGCACATATACGCCTTTTATTGTTGGATCTTTCTTGAGATGTTCTGAAATTATGGCAGGGTCAACAGCCTCACCCCACTCGACTTTTATCTCGATAGCATGAACACCGAATGCCTTGCAGATTTTCCCCCAACGCTCACCAAACTTACCGCCATTTACTGTAATGACCTTATCTCCCGGCGAAAGGAAGTTTGATATAGAACCTTCCATTGCACCAGTGCCGCTTGATGCCATTATCAGGACATCATTAGTGGTCTGAAACAGCCACTTAAGACCGGCACTCACCTCCACCATGATAGGTGTAAAATCAGGAGACCGGTGATGAATCATAGGATGCGCCATTCTAAGGAGAACCTCAGGCGGCACAGGTGTTGGACCTGGAGCTAATAAATATTTTTTATTCATGGCGTGATACCCTATCATAATTACGATTTGGTTGTCAAGTACTTTAAGGCCTCATTTGCGGCTCTTTGTTCGGCCTCTTTCTTATTCCTTCCCACTCCCAATCCCATTACCTCACTACTAATTAAAAGCTCAACTTCAAAGGTTTTTCTGTGATCCGGCCCCATCTCTTTTGACACCCGGTAAGACGGTAATTCGAGATCATGTGCCTGGCAATATTCCTGAAGGTCTGTCTTATAATCAAGGCTGATGCCCTCACGGGCTATTAACTGGATATGAGCGACAAACACCATCCTTACAAATCCGTCAGCAGCCGGCAATCCTCCATCAAGGTAAATGGCTGCAATAATGGCCTCTAATGCATTTGCCAGCAGAGACTCTTTTTTTCTTCCCCCTGTATGCTCTTCCCCCCTTCCAAGCAGCAGATAGTCACCAATATCAAGTTCTGACGCAATTTTTGTTAATGACGTTTCACTCACCATCATAGACTTAAGCTTCGAAAGCTCGCCTTCCTGATAATGTGGAAAGTTCTCTACAAGATAGGCGCTGATAGAAAGGTCTAAAACTGCATCCCCAAGGAATTCCAATCGCTCATTATCTTTAATATTAAGGTCAGGATTCTCATTCACATATGATTTATGTGTGAGTGCCTCTATGAGGATGTCAATATTACTGAAGTTATATGAAAGTCTTTTTTGAAGATCTCTTGTCAGTTCATCCTTCATAAACTTCAACCTGAGAATTTCCTGAAGAGGATACAGGCATTTGTTCCGCCAAATCCAAAGGAGTTTGACATTGCAACATCAACCTTGCATACACGGGATTTGTTAGGAACATAATCCAAATCACATTCAGTGTCCGGGAACTCATAATTTATGGTGGGAGGAATTATACCCTTATCTATCGCTAAAATTGAGAAGACAGCTTCTATACCACCTGCAGCCCCTAATAAATGTCCTGTCATTGATTTTGTCGAACTGACAGGGATGTCATAAGCCTTTTTTCCGAATACGGACTTGATCGCAGCAGTCTCATTTTGATCATTGAATTTGGTAGACGTTCCATGTGCATTAATGTATGAGATATCATCCGGAGACAAACCGGCATCCTTAAGTGTAGCTGCCATGCAGCGGGCTGCCCCAACCCCTTCAGGGGCAGGTGATGTTATATGATATGCATCACCGGTCATACCATAACCGCAGACTTCAGCGTAAATTTTAGCACCCCGTTTTTCTGCTGTAGTCAGCTCTTCCAGCACTACAATTCCGGCACCCTCACCTATCACAAATCCATCTCTCATAGCGTCAAACGGACGGCTCGCCTTCTCAGGCTCATCATTTCGGGCTGAAAGTGCACGCATGGCACAAAAGCCTC
>Ga0209002_10004899_pt1 | contig 10450 bp, 10 predicted proteins | sample Rifsed16ft2_FD_184010 | JGI IMG/M metagenome (GOLD analysis project Ga0209002, IMG submission 184010) | Soil microbial communities from Rifle, Colorado, USA - sediment 16ft 2 (version 2) | ecosystem: Environmental > Terrestrial > Deep subsurface > Rock core/Sediment | place: Rifle, Colorado...
TCTATTGCGTATAAATTTGTAGAGCCGGTAAAGAAGCTTGCTGTAGTTGTTGATGCGGTCGCAATTTGTCTTGCAGAAGTAACTTGATTACCTTGAAGTAGAAATGGACTTGAACCGTCAAAATTAGTAGTAAAAGTAGGATTTACGTCTTTTGGGGACATAATTCTACTGTTAGATAAGCTGAAGGATGCTGTCCTAGATACGGAATAATCAACTTCAGAATCACTGAAAATTGTTGATGTAAATGTGAGTTTTCCTAATGATAACTGACGACGTCCAGCGTCTGTGAGGCGAATATTTATAAAAGTTTGTGACTCATTTGCAAGGAAGCTCATGTAAATTTAGTTTTTGATAAATATACTCTAAAAAAAAATTAAGTAAACAATAAATATTAAACTTAAAAGTAGGTATTCAACAACAATAATTATAATCCACCTCTAAATAATCTCTTTTTCTTTGTGGTTCAAACACAAGAGGTGCAGGTTTAAACATTGCTCTTTTACTTTTTTTTGATGGACTTTTGATTTTTTGTTCATTTAAAATCGATATTTGATTTATTTTACATATTATTTCTTCGTCATTAATACATTTTCTAATATGAATATCAACTAAATTCTCATTAAATTTTACTATTTGATAATTTTCATTTATAGAACTTAACAATGAAACCCAAAAAAATGTTTTATAATATGTTTTATCTGAACTTCTTCTGACTTTTTCTATTGAGCCATCTGATTTTCTTATTTTAACTTCAAAACATGGATTGTGTTTTTCAAATAAAACTTTTCTTGTACATATATTATTTTTGGAAATGTATTTCATTTTTTAAAATTATTTTTTAATAAACAAAACTTGGTCAAATTCATATGATTTATCGTATCTTTTCTTTGGAAAAATATAAAATACATTCCCTAAAATTTTAAATAAATTACTGTATAAATTCATTCTTTTATCATCTGCTGCAAAAGCGAAACATTTTTCTTCTGGAAATCTTTTCATAAAATCAAGCCATAACCACAGCATATTTCCAACTGAAAATAAAGAGCCAATTTGTTTTTCTGGTTCTTTTTTTGTGCTTTTTGTTGTGTCAGTATGAGAACTGTCAGATTTTGGGTCAGCTCCTGCAAAAAAGAAATTAATAACATTAAACTCATAACCAAATGGAGTTTTGCCTTTTCCTTCTTGAATTTTTTTCATATATTTCAATTATACTTTTATCTTTTATATTAATGGAACTTTTTTTAAAAGACAGATGATAACCAACTCCATTTTCTGCATAAAAAACATATTGTTTATCCGTCTTTAACTTATGAAATTCAAAATTTTTTGGCTTTCGAGCTTTTATATTTATTTCTAATATAGTTTCTTCGTTTCTAAATAATTCAAACAAAGATTTCCTTACAATTTTTCTTATCTTTTCTTCCATATAAAGTTATATTTTTATTATAAATATCTAAATTTAAGAAATTCAACATAAAAATAAACTCCAAACAGATTTACTTCAAAATATTTTAGGTTTATATTTACATTAAAACAACTTTGTGGCAGATATTATAATAAATACCGGAAAAACCTTATCAATATTCACCTCGCCTGGACAAGATAAATTATTTCCAACAGTAAGCTCTCAATCCGTATTCACTTTTGGTGACTTTAGGATAGATAGGGGAAACATTTTTGATAATCTCGAGCTTTCTTCAAGCACAATATCTTTTTCGAACTTTTCAACTCTTGAGAATTTTTCTTCTTCAACTATTAATGAAGCAGCGTTTACAACAAAAGAAAATGAATTAAATCCAGATGTTAAAAATCCAAATAGCTATTCTTATTTTGGTAGTTTTTATACTAAAGTTTCAAGAGGAATAAATTCTTTAATTGAGAGTTTTCCATATGCCATATTAGTAAACACAAGCGGTTTATCAGATACTATTTTTGGTTATAGTATAGATTCTTTTGCAAAAAATTCAACATTTAATGTTCCAATATCTGCTATAACCAATCAAGGAAATATAATTTACGCTTCTGGCATAACAGATATCAATACTGCAACATTATTCAAAAACTTCAATGTATTTTCAATACAATTCAGTGGAACGGCAAATACTCAAAATTATGATATATTAAATTACTCATATACTACCGGAACAACTGGTTATATGCAATTTACTATTGATAGTTTATTAACTGGTGTAACCGCTTCTACTTCAACCCAAGCTTTATATATAAGACCAACTCCTCATAATTATAGTCAGTATCAAAGAACTATATCAAACCTTGAATATCAACTTGCATTTGATGGTACATTTAAAGTTCCGGATAATGATAATGATTCTGTATTTGTTTATGAAACATTTACATGGCCAAGATTAGTTGATGGGTTTAATATTGATACTTATGGGACGGATTTTGATTCCTATAAAGATTCTATATTAAGAGCCGCGACAAGAATAGATGAAGTTAAAACCTCATGGATGATTAGAACTATGATTCCTGAGCAATTCATAGAACTTGATACCGACACTCAGATATATCAGAAGTTAATTTCTGTTTATGGAGAAGAATTTGACACAATAAAAGCATACATAGATAATCTTGCTTTTATGCATACTGTTAATTATGATAGATTAGAAAGCGTACCAGATAAGTTTATGTATAAACTTTCTAAATTATTAGCTTTTGATTTTCACGATTCTTTTAGTAATGCTGATATATTTGAATATCTTTTAACAGAAGATGAAGATGGAAAAACTCTACAAGATTATAATCTAGAGTTGTGGAGAAAAATGTTAAAAAACATAGTTTGGCTCTATAAAAATAAAGGTACAAGAGATGCTTTAATGTTCATTTTTAAATTAATAGGAGCTCCTGAATCATTAATTTCACTTAATGAGTTTTCCTATAAGATAAATAAAATAAATTATTTTGGAAAAACAGCAGAACAAGAAAATGAAGATAGTTTAACAAACCAAAATAAAATAGCTGACGACGGTTATATCAATTATAATTCATCATCATTTTTATTTCAAGAAGGAGGCTCAGGAAGAGGAAATGGACAAGATTATATAAATCAATGGAGTCCTGAATTTAGTTTAGAAAAATATGTTGATAATATTAAAATAAAAACAGGTGATACTGAAATAGGAACCCGAGATATTGTTAATTCAAAAGAATTGCAAGCAGCTCTTGATCCAGCTAAAGCGATAGAATCAGATGTGTTTGATTGGTACAAACTGGGGAATAGTACATGGGGTTGGAATACTACCGGATTAACAACAAGTCCATTTAGTACTACTTATTTTAGTGGAATAACTGCTCTTAATGAATGGGCTCCTGAACCTTCTTCTATCTTAAATGTAATTCCAACAAACATATCAGCCATGACTATTTCTCAATGGCTTGATTATGTTTATGCTTCAAATATAAGTCCAACAAATAGAAAAACAACAAATGCATATTCATATAATATGTCAGAATATATTTCATTAAAGAAAATTTATATGACTTATATGCTTTGGACAGAAACTGACCAAAATTCAAATAAATTAACTTTTGCAAAACTTGAAAACTTATTAGAACTTTTAGAAAGAAATTTTTTCAAATACTTAACAGACTTTATACCTTCAACTTCTTCAATTGAAACAACAGGTACTGTTTATAGAAACACGATTTTTGAAAGACAGAAATTTGTTTATCCAGCCGGAATAAATACCGGTTCAGAATTTCAAAGCAAATTACCGGATGAACTAATTCCAATTACAGAAGGTTACTCAATAACAAGTCAAGTAGCTAATATTATTGAACCAGCATTAGACGGGTATTCAATAACAAATCAAATAGCTAATATTATAAAACCTGAAAATGATGCTTTTTCAATTTTAGCAAATGTAAAACCGCCTGTGAGTCTTACTAATTTTAGTTTTACTATGGTTGGTAATTTTTATCCGGAAACTGAACAGGATTTTACAACATCAAAATCTTATAGCACAAATACAATCAATTATACAAGTGGAAATACAATAGTTCAATTTTATGGAAACTAATACGAAAATAAGAAAAAAAATTTTTAGAATACTTTTAGAGATATGTGATTATAAAAAAATACCAGATAATTTAATTATAGATAGAAACTATTATAGTTTTATACGCAACGATGAAAATTATGGAGTTATATTTAGTGATTTGAGTGGAAATAGGTTGGTATCAATGGGACTAAATAATAAAACAGTAAAAAATGCAATAAGAAAATCTAATAAAATATTTCAAGTAGATTTTGGAACTTTAGATGATAATGGGAAAATTGAAACAGAAAGAAACACTAATTTTTTTGACTATGAATATGTTTTAGGAAGTATATCAGCAATAATAGAATATTTTATGACAGAAAATCAAGTTGATGTTTTAGTTTATTTTGCAGAGAAGAAAAGAAGAAATATTTATAAAAACATATACGAAAAATTTTTTAAAAACAACTTTTATTATTTTGAAAAAACAGAAATAACAAACGGTAAATATGAAATATTCTTTATTAAAAACGACTTATTAAAATGAAAAAAAAAGAAAAAATGATTTCTAAAGTAGATTTAAATCATAAAGGAGAAAATTATGAACTAAGATTCTTTAAAAGTGATATTAATTCGTATTCAATTAAATTTGGAATAATAAAAAATGAAAGAATTTCTTATAAAGAAACTAATTTATTTCATCAATATTATATTATTCTTTTTTTAATTAAAGAAATTAGAAATTTCATATATAACAACAATAAAAACAGCAACAAATTAGAGAGATTTGAGTATATTATAAAAAATAAAAAATTTAATAACCTAAATATATATGTACTAAAAAAGAATGCCCCATTTGGGTATATTTATGAAATCATTGAAAATCCAAGTGGAGTTTTTAAAACAACAATAAAATCAGACCCAGAGTTTTTAGCTCTTTTTAATTAATAACAAATGTCAATAGAAAAATTTACAACATCAAAAACGTCCGGTAGTGGAGATTCCATCTCTCAAGTTTTCGTGTCTAATACTATAGCAAGTTCTAAACAAGTTGTAGCTACTTCTCCGTTTAATTTTGATGTGCCAGTTTATACATTTTCAACTGGAAATAATGGAGCTACGTTCAATTTTTACACACAAAATACTGACGGAATTTCAGCGTCTCTTAATTCTATAAAAAATTTTACATTTAATTTCTCAGCAAATACAAACTCTTTGTCCGGAACGACAAGAATGAAACATGACATATATCGAATTGATTATGACACATTCACATCCACGGTTCCAGAAATTGTTTTAACGGCTTTTACTACTACAAATATTTATTCAGCTTTAACACAGCCAATTTATACAGTTTTTGAAGATACAAGTGGTTCAACTTTCGTAGTTAATTCTGCCCACACTTTAACTATATCTCAAAAAATTAAACCAACAGGTCAATATACTCAAGATTTATTTGTTGATAAAGCTCAATACTTTATTGATTCTACATTTGTATTTGATAAATCTATAGACCAAACACTTGGTGCTGTTGAAATGTATAGCGGAAGTCAAATAGTTCAACTATATGATATGCCTATTAGTGCAAATACGATTTTACAAACTTCTAATAATATTCACACGATAACTGGCGGTACATTTTCTGGAGTTTCAATTAGTGGGGCTACTTTTACATTTTTCACACCTCCTAAAAAAGCCGATATATTTGTTATTAATGGAGCTCCTGCAGTACAAGGAATATTAAATACATTTTGTCCAATTATGTCTTTTAAAAACACAGAGGATGGAGATAGTTATAAAATCGCTGTAACTTATAATACCGGTGATACAACATTTACTGGAACTACAACCACATTTAATATTAATCCTCAGCCAGGAAATGCTGAGCACATAAGAACTGCAGCAATTGTTATTAATCCGAATTCGGAATTTTTGTACAAAATTGGGAATGTAAAAGAAATAATAAATTTATTTGGAATCAAACAAAATGTTACTACTTGGAGCGAGTTTGTATATGCAAAAGCCAGCAATGATGGTACTTTCGAGATCTCAGGTCATTCATGGATTAATTCAATTAATGGAATGCCACTTATCGGTGCTACAATTACAATTACTGTTCAATCATCACTTTCTTCGGTTGATTTAGGATCAGATGCAGTAGACGATTCAAGCATAACATCTGAAATAACAACTCCTTTGGGCGGAGCTTTAGGGACAATTACAACAGTTACTTCGGATGTTAATGGGTATTTTACATTCGGTAAAATGAATGGTGGCCAATATACAATAGTTGCCACTCCAAATAATGTTAATTTTTCTCCAATAACCGTTAGTATGTTTATATCTGCAGATGTTAACCTCGACTTCGTGTTTAGTGTACTGTGGGGTTCAACTTTAATAAACTTCTCAGATTCTAATAATTACACATTCTTATAATTTTTTTAAATAAAGTTATAACCTATAATATAATTATTTACCACCTATTTATAATAAACTTTTTAAATATGGCATTATCCGAGTTGATTCTTAGCTCAGAAACTTTAAATCAGGGAAGAATTAAAATAAACGATATTTATAGTGGAACTTCTGCAATTTGGTCATCCAGTACAGGAGCTAATTCTGTAATAAGGAGCAATGCAAATGAAGATTTAGGTAATATATCATCTGGATTTCATAGTGCAGTATTGTTAGGTAGCGGAAATACTTCAAGTGGGATATTTTCAATTACTATTGGTCACATAAATTCAGCAACATCAGCTTATTCTTCTGTTATTGGTGGATTTTCTAATTTATCATCAGGAGTTGGCTCTTTTATTGGTGGTGGTAGTTTAAATTCAGCAACAACAACTTATTCAACTGTTATAGGTGGTACTATAAATTTATCTTCAGGAATTAATTCTTTTATAGGAGGAGGAGGAAGAAATTCAGTATCAGCAAATTATTCATCAGTAATTGGTGGTGCTTGGAACTATGTTTCAGCTGTTAATTCACTTATTGGGGCAGGACGCAATAATTCAATAACAGGAACTTATTCATTTATTGGAGGTGGTAGGTTAAATTCAGCAACAACAACTTATTCATCCGTAGCCGGCGGAAAAAGTAATATAGCATCCGGTACTCATTCTTTTATTGGTGGTGGTAAATCTAATTCAGCGACTACAAATTACTCATTTATAAGTGGTGGTAGAGAAAATAGAACAAGTGGATTTCATTCATCAGTAATAGGTGGTATTAATAATTCAGCATCAACAAATTACTCTTCAGTAGTTGGCGGAAGGGATAATATAACATCAGGACCAGGGTATTCTTCTTTCATTGGTGGTGGAAGATCTAATACAGTAACAGGAAGTTATATATCTGCAATTGGCGGTAAATCCAATTCAGCAACAGCAGCATATTCATCAATTGTTGGTGGTAAATCCAATTCAGCAACAGCAACATATTCATCAATTGTTGGTGGAAAACAGAATTTAGCTTCTGGAGTTTATTCTTTCATAGGAGGTGGTTCAGGAAATACGACTTCTGGAAATGCATCATTTATAGGTGGTGGTTCCGGAAATACAGCATCAGGGTTTACTTCTTTTGTAGGTGGTGGTAAAGCAAATAGAGCAAACGGGAATCATTCTTCTATAATAGGTGGGAGATTTAATTCAGCAACAACAACTGATTCAGCTGTAATTGGTGGAAATAATAATTTATCATCAGGATTAAGCTCATTCATAGGTGGTGGTTGGTTTAATACAGCATCAACAAGTACTTCCTCTATAAATGGTGGTATAGAAAATTTAGTTTCAGGTACAATATCTTCTATAGCTGGTGGGCAAAATAATATATTATCAGGCACTCTTTCATTTATAGGTGGAGGTTATCATAATACAATAAGCTCAAATTATAGTGCAATTTTAGGTTCTAGAGGCTGTGAAGTAGCTCATACTCATTCAGTTGCTATAGGTGGCGGAGCTAAAACAAGAGAAGACTTTTCTTTGGTTGCCGGAAATACAGATACAAATACTCCTGATGTGGCAAATAATAGAATTAGGATAGTTTTTTCTGGAATTGGAATAGCAAATGATAGTTGGGTTACTGGAACTGCCGATTTTGCAGAGTATTTTGAGTGGTCGGACGGAAATATAGACAATGAAAACAGATTAGGCTATTTTGTTTCTTTAACGGATAATAAAATAGAAATTGGAAACTCAAACATATTAGGAATAGTTTCTTCTAAGCCAGGTTTTATAGGAGATGCTGCTGAATTGTCTTGGGGAGATATGTATCTAAAAAATGATTGGGGAATGGAAATCTTATCAAGCTTTAAAAAACATTTTTGGTTTGAAGATAATAAAAAAGTAACAGTTTTCGAAGATGAAATTGGAAATAAATTTTCAGAGTATCCAAATCCGTCACATCCAAATGGAATAATTTTTAATGGTGAAATTTCAACAAGTGCAAAAACAGAAATTGTTAATTTTCAAAAAATAAATCCTAACTATAACAAAAATAGTGAATATATTCCTCGTTCCGGAAGAAAAGAATGGGCTCCAATTGGTTTGATTGGTAAATTACGTGTAAGAACAGCAGAACCTATTTCCGGTAATTCAATTGACTCTAATTCTCAAGGATTTGCAATAAATGGAACAAAATATAGAGTTTTAAATACAATAAGACAACATACTGATAATCAATATGGAATTGTGAGAGTATTTTTTAAATAAAATCTATATCATCTTTATATTTTTCAAGTAAAACAATTCTACTTAAAGCAAAATATTTAGAATATGTTTCTAATAAATTAGTTCCATTTTTTAATAATAGAACTCTATTTGAATAAATACGCAACACAAATCCTTTTATTTCTTCAGGCTTGCTATAATCATTTACATTACAAACAGTGTCTCCAATTTCCATAAAACAAAGATACATTTAAAATACTACATATTTATTAAAAATATCTTTAAATAACAATGGCTGATATAGATTTTAACGGAGGAAAAGGAGTTAATATGAACGACCCGAAATTCGGTCGTGACGGTGTTAATTTTCAAACTCTTAAAAGATTTACTTCATCAGCTATAACTATTTCAATTTCTACAGGAACTACCACAATAAATAATGGGATTAACACTTTTACTGCAGGAACATTTCCAAATGTCTCAATTAATATTACTGATGCAAGTCTGAATAATTTATTTACCAGTGGAACAACACGCTTTTTTCAAGCAAGTGCCACAACATTTTCAGCCGGAACATTATTTTCTGGTTCAACTGATTTATATGATATATTTTCCAATACAAAAATTCAACCTGGGACAAATACTCACACCGGAGGGACAATTAACAGACCGACAGTAAATATATCAGCTCTTACAATTAATACATTAACAGCAAGCGGAACAAGTTATTTTACCAATGGATTATCAGCAAATATATTAAGTGCCGGAACAATATTTAGTGCTTCAACTGATTTATATGATATATTTTCAACAACAAACACAAGAATTCAACCCGGAACAAATACATATACCGGAGGAACTCCTGACAGTCCAACAATAAATGTATCAGCACTTACTATATATAATTTAACAGCATCAGGAGAAAGTTATTTCACAGGAGGACTCTCCGCTAATACTTTAAGTGGAGGAACAATACTTAGCGCCTCAACTGATTTATACGATATATTTGAAATAATAGGAACCGGGGTTCAAGCTATTAGTCAAGGAAGTAATATTTTAACCGGCGGGACTACAAATTTTCCAATAATAAATACTGTTTCTTCTCCTTCTTTTAATAATATAAATTTTTCAGGAACTGCTACCGGAGGAGATTTGTTTGCGCAAAACATTCAAATAGGCTCATCTTCATTAAGTGGAAATGTTACAATATGGGGAGATGTAGTAGTGATGGGACAGTCTATAAGTGCTTTTACTTCTCAATTATATGTTGAAGACAATAACATATATTTAAATTTTAATCCAACAGCTGATACAACTTCCACTTCTCTTGGAGCAGGATGGACAATTCAAGATGGCTCAGGAACTGTCGGAACGGATGCGTTTTTTAACATAATGGGTACCGCATCAACAGTAGATGACCGTTCTTTTTCAACGAATTTAAATGATATACGAATTAGAGAAAGTGGGACAATATCCTCTCCTAATGGAGCCAGAGTGCTTGCAGATGGAGATTTTTTAGATGCAGGAGAATTTTAAGCATAAAGTTGTTTAATTTATTCTATTTAATAGAAACCTCTATAGGTTTAATTTTTACGAATTCTATAATTCAACAACAAAATGGCAACGGGTCAGACAAGGACTATTACTGGAATTGCTCCTAAAAAAAGCGCTATTCCAGGTAAAATTCCAACAGGAACAACAATAGGTGAAATATTTTCTAATTTACCAGATAAAAAATTATTTGGATATGACGGTTCAAATATATTTGAGTATGGCTCA
>Ga0209002_10004901_pt1 | contig 10449 bp, 10 predicted proteins | sample Rifsed16ft2_FD_184010 | JGI IMG/M metagenome (GOLD analysis project Ga0209002, IMG submission 184010) | Soil microbial communities from Rifle, Colorado, USA - sediment 16ft 2 (version 2) | ecosystem: Environmental > Terrestrial > Deep subsurface > Rock core/Sediment | place: Rifle, Colorado...
GTACGGCTCGAATATCACGACCTCGTCGCCGGGGTCGAGGACTCCGAGCATCGAGGAGATCATCGCCTCGGTAGAGCCGCAGGTGACGCAGAGGTTCCGCTCGGGGTCGACGTGCATGCCGTACAGGCGGTCGTATGTCTCGGCGATCGCCTCCCGGAGTTCCTGCTCGCCCCAGGTGATCGGGTACTGGTTGAGGTCTCGCGCGATGGCCTCCTGGGCGGCCCGCTTGAGCTCCCCAGGGGCGGCGAAGTCGGGGAAGCCCTGGGCGAGGTTGATCGCGTCGTGGTCCATCGCGAGACGCGTCATCTCTCGAATCACCGACTCGGTGAACGAGTCGGTGCGGAGCGAGGCCCTGAGCTTCCCCTCCATCTAAGGCGCCTTCGCGAATAAGCCGAGGAGCTCGTATGCGACGTGGGAGGCGGCCACGCAGGTGACCTCGGCGTGGTCGTATGGCGGACTAACCTCGACTACGTCGGCGCCCACGAGATTCAGTCCGGCGAGCCCGCGGATGATACCCAAGAGCTCCCGGGACGTTAGACCGCCGGCCTCCGGAGTGCCGGTTCCCGGCGCGTGCGCGGGATCCAGCACGTCGATGTCCACGGAGACATAGACCGGCGCGTCGCCGAGGCGCGCGTGGATCCGCTCGACGGCGCCCCCGACACCGAGGTCGGCAAGCTCGAAAGCACCGACGATCGCGAAGCCGAAGCGCGCGTCGTCGGTGAGGTCCTCGGGAGAGAAGAGCGGCCCGCGGATGCCGACGTGCGCGGCGCGCTCCTCGAGCAGGAGCCCCTCCTCCCAGGCTCGCCGGAACGGCGTTCCGTGCGTGTACGGCTCGCCGAAGTAAGTGTCCCATGTGTCGAGGTGCGCGTCGAAGTGCAGCAGCGCGACGGGCCCGTGCTTGCGGTTCATCACTCGCAGGAGCGGTAGCGCGATCGTGTGATCGCCGCCGATCGTGAGGAGCTTCCCGGCCCCCGCCAAGAGCTCGTCGGCGCCGGCCTCGATCTGCGAGATCGACTCCTTGATCGAGAAGGGGTTGCAAGCGATGTCGCCGGCGTCGGCGACCTGCTGGGTCGCGAAGGGCGCCACGTCGAGTCCGGGGTTGTACCCCCTCAGCAGACGCGTGGCGTTCCTGACCGCGTGGGGACCGAAGCGTGCCCCCGGCCGGTACGTCGCGCCCGAGTCGAACGGAACACCTACGACCGCCACGTCGCAGCGCTCGACCTCGTCGCGGCGCGGCAGGCGGGCGAACGTCGAGCGCCCGGCGAATCGCGGAACCGTTAGGGGATCCTCGGGTCCAAGCGGGGCACGGTCCTGGTCGTCGGCCACGGCCGGATGCTACCCCGCCCGGCCTCCCGGCGTGCCTGAGAAGGACGGCTCTGCAAGGCCCCTCGGGAAGGGGCAAGATTCTGGACGTCGCGTTCGCAACGGAGGGGGACCATGAGCGAGACCGCTGGCGAGACCATCCGGCCGGGGATGTTCGAACGCAAGGCGTCCGGGCTGGTTCGCGAGGCCGGGACGGTCGATGTCCTCGTCTACAACATCAACTTCGTCTCGTTGGGGCTGACGGCGGCGTTCGTGTTCCTGTTCTCGACCGCCTTCTACCCCGGGGCGAACCTGTATCTCACCGCGATCCTCATGTTCCTGGTTGTCATCCCGACCAGCCTGGTCTTCGCCTTCTTCGCCGCGGCGATGCCGCGGAGCGGGGCGGACTACGTGTACGTGTCCAGGTGCCTCCACCCGGCTCTCGGCATGATGTCGAGCTGGAACAACACGGTGTGGTGGTTCATCTACGGGGGCGTCCCCTCCGCCTTCTTCGCGCAGTTCGGCCTCGGTCCGTTCTTCTCAACGATCGGACAGATGGCGGACATCGAGTGGATGCAGGACCTCGGCGCGTGGTTCGTCTCGGACTGGGGGACGTTCATCACCGGCTCGATCCTGATCGCGTTCCTCGTATTCGTGTTCGCTAGGGGCATGCGTCTGTTCTTCCAGCTGCAGAACACGCTTTTCTTCGCGTCGCTGTTCGGCTTCGCGCTGACGATGATCGTGTGGCTCGTGACCTCGAAGGCGGACACCGCGGCCAACCTCGGGACCGGTCTCGGCGAGGACGTGCTCCGCGGACTCGGTGAAGCCGCGAAGGAAGGCGGGTTCGCCGGCGGCGGGCCCTTCAGCTTCAAGTGGACGTTGCTCGCGGGGACCTGGATCTACATCAACCTCGTGTTCAACCAGTCCTCCGCCTATATCGGGTCGGAGGTGAAGCGAGCGACGAAGCTCCAGCTCTGGTCGATGCCGGCGGCGGCGATCCTCGCGACCGTGTTCATGCTCGTCATGCTGAGCCTCGCCGACAAGGCGATCGGCCTGGAGACTACGGGTCAGCTCGCGGCCTCGCAGGGCCTCCTGTTCACCCAGATCGCGGCGTTCGGGTCGGGCAACACACTGATCGCGTTGCTCATCATGGGACTGTTCGTGTTTCAGAGCTACACGTGGCTGCCGGGGCAGATCGCGAACGCGAGCCGGAACTTCCTCGCCTACTCGCTGGACGGCCTCGCGCCCCAGAAGCTCGGCGAGGTTCACCCCCGCTACAACACGCCGATGAACGCGCTCGTCCTTGTGGGTGCCGGATCGATCGCCGCGCTCGCGGCGTTCATCTGGGTCGAGGGGTTCGCGACCCTGGGCGGTATCTTCGGGTTCATCCTCGGGTTCATCCTGGTGTCGATCTCGGCGATCCTCTTTCCCTACCGGATGAAGGATATCTTCGAGGCCTCGCCGGTGAAGTGGCGGGTCGGCAGCGTGCCGCTCATGAGCGTCGTCGGGGCGCTCTCGGTCGTCGCCCTCGTGATCATGGCCTGGGCGTTCCTCACCGACCCGAGCGCCGGTCTCGTTGGGAACGACTTCCTGTTCTGGCTGAACATCGTCATCTTCGTGTCGGGCTTCGTGCTGTACTACATCGCCGTGGCGGTGCAGCAACAGCGTGGCATCGACGTGACCCGCGCCTTCAAGACGCTGCCGGTGGAGTAGTCAGGGGGCGAGCTCGAGGGCGACCGCCCTGCAGGGCGCGCCGTCGGCGTCGCCTCCCAGCCGGATCGGCAGGAGACTGAGGACCGGGTCGGGGAAGTCCACGGCGGAGAGGTTCGTGAGGTTCTCCACGACCACACCGCCGGCACCCAGCCAGAGGTCGTGGACCGGGAGCTCGGAGGTTCCCTCGAGCGCCGTCGGGTCGGGGTTCAGGGCGTCCACCGCGAGCGTGCGCACGCCGAGGTCGAGGATCCTCCGCGCGGCGTCGGGATCGAGGAACGGGTGGTCGTAGTAGCGGTCGGTGCCGTAGTGGCGCTCCGACCACCCGGTACGGAGCGCCAGGATCGCGCCGGCCTCCAGCCGGTCCGCGTGCGGCCGGATCGCCTCCCAGGCGATCGGCGACCTGTCGCCGTGGCCGCTCACGTCCACGATCACGCCGGGCCCGGCGAAGAGCGACAGGTCCAGGTCCTCGAGCCGGGCGCCCGCTTCCACGACGTGGTACGGGGCGTCGACGTGCGTCCCGGAGTGTGAGCCTAGGTGCAACGAGAGCACGTTGAACCCCTCTGTCTCGATCCTGGTCGCCCGCCGGAGGTCGGGTTTCGGATCCCCCGGGTAGACCTGAGTGTCGGCGTCCAGGACGATCGAGAGATCGACGATGCGCCGGACCCGCAACATGCCTCGCTCCGGGTCAGGGCGCCGGGCCACGCTCGGCCAGATAGCGCTCGTTGAACGCGGCGATCCACCGCTCCTGGCGAGGGTAGATCCCGTGATCGTAGAAGCGCGAGCGAACGCCCTGTTGCGCGAGCTCGCAGACGACCCAGTCCTGCTTGGCGACCAGGTCTCGGAACTCGACGACCTCGCTCGGGTCGAAGTCGGGCACGTCGACGGTCTCCGTGGCGAACAGGAACTCGCTCATGACGAGCGACCGCTCGGGACCGATCGGGTGGATCGTGACGGCGTTCACGGTCTCGGAGTGGTAGTTGAGGATCAGGTTCGGGAACATGTACACGCCGTAGAAGGTGTGAACGTCCAGATCGGATAGGCCGGGAAGCGGCGGCAGGCTCGACGTGCCGGTCATCGTGAACGAAGTGAGACCCTCCCCCATCGAGTTGCCGAGAACCTGTCCCTCCTCCTCGACCTCGCCGCGGCGATAGAGAGGCACGATACGCACGAGCTCGGGATGGACGGTCGGGCAGTGCAGGCACTCGTGGTAGTTCTCGACGACGATCTTCCAGTTCGCCGCCACGTCGTACTCTCGGCGGGCCCCCACGCGCAGCTCTCCCACGCGGTAGCGCTCGAGCTGGAGGGGAGAATCCGGCTCCCCGGCCAGGCGCTCGGCAAGCGGCCGGGCGTTCCCGTCGAGGTTCACGAACACGAAGCCGTCCCACTCCTCGAGAGCTATCTCCCACAGGCCGATCGAGTCGCGATCGATGCCGTCCTCGGGACGCAGGTTGGGGGTGGCGCGCAGGCGACCGTCGATACCGTAGGTCCAGGCGTGGTACGGGCACTTGATCGCGGTGACGCGAGCCCGACCCTGAAGGAGCTGCGTGCCGCGGTGCCGGCACGTGTTAGCGAACGCTCGGAGGCGACGGTGCTGATCGCGGATCACGACGACCGACTCGCCGGCGATCTCGGGAGTGGCGTAGTCGCCGGGGGCGACGAAGGCCTCGGAACGCCCGACGCAGTGCCAAGAGCGTGCGAAGACCCGCTCGCGGTCCAGGTCGTAGATCTCCGGCGCGTGGTAGTCGCGCCCGGGGAGCGTCTGCCAAGGCCCCTTGCCGACCGGCCCTCCGCTCGTCTGTAGGTGCCCGCGCTCCTCCATCGCCGCGCCGGATCGTAGCGGGTCCTATCCGAAGGCGAGCGCCGCGCCGAAGGCGTCCGCTTCCTCGACCACGTCAAGGACGCCCGCCCGGTCCTGGTGCCAGAACTGGTCGCCGTCGGCGCTCAACCCGGTGGTCGAGCCATGCAACACGTGGACCGCTCCGGCGCCGCCGATGAACCCGATGTCCTCGCCGGACACGCCCACCGCGAGGCTGTTGACGCCGGCCTCGAACTTGGCGTCGCCGAACTCGGAGCCGAACCCGTCGGCCACCTCCGCCGCGTCGAGCACGCTGGGCGAGTCCTGGGACCAGACGTCGTCGTTGGACGCGGTGAGCCCTGCTCCGGACGAGCCGTAGAGGACGTGCACCCAGCCCGCACCCCCCTGCCCCGAGATCTCCTGCCCGGGGGTGCCGATAGCGAGATCGCCCTGCGGACCCTTGCCGAAGTTCCCGGCCAGGAGCGCGAAGCCGAGCGAGTCGGAGGTCTCCGCGGAACCAGGAACGCCGTTGGACTCCTCGCTCCAGACCTGGTCGCCGGCGCCCGAGAGGCCGCCCGCGTCGCCGTAGAGGACCTGGGCGACGCCAGCGGCGCCCGCACCGCCGATCGTCTCGTCGGGCACGCCCACGGCAAGGTCGTATGCGCCGTCGCCGTCGAAGTCGCCCGAGGCGAGCTCCTCGCCGAAGCGGTCGTTCGCCTCGGCCTCCTCCTGGACGCTGGTGCTGTTCTGGTGGAACACCCGATCGCCTGCGGATGACAGGCCGGCGGCGGTGCCGTAGATGACGTTCACGGCACCGACTTCCTCCATGTAGCCGACGCCGCCGCAGCCGGCTCCGCCCAGGTCCTCGCCTGGCACGCCGGCTGCGAGGTCGTCGACACCGTCGCCGTTGAAGTTGGCCGCCGCGACCGCCTGGCCGAAGAACTCGCTCTGGCACTCGAAGTCCTGGCCGTTTATGCCTGGGCTATCCTGGCTCCAGAGCTGGTTCCCGGCGTCGGTGAGACCGGCGGAGGAGCCGTACATGACGGCCACCGCGCCGTTGTCGTTCTCGTAGAGCACGCCGATCGCCAGGTCCGCGTACGCATCTGCGTTGAACTTCCCCGTCGCTAGCGACCAGCCGAAGAACTCGGCATCGGCGGGGGTGTCGAGCATGGTCCCCGTGTTCTGGGTCCACTGCGCGTCGCCGTCCTCGGTCAGCCCGAGCGAGGAGCCGTAGATGATGTGGACCGCGCCGGCCGAGCTCACACCCGACACGTCTTGGTGCGGGACGCCGACAGCCAGATCACCGCATCCATCCCCGTTGAAGTCCCCGGCCGCCAGCGCCTGCCCGAAGCTGTCGTAGTCCTCAGCCGCAGAGAGGATCCCGGCGGAGGCCTCGCTCCAGAACTGGTCCCCGGTCGCCGTAGGGCCGGGCCCGTAGAGCACGTTCACCGCTCCGGCCTCCGGGATGGCACCCACGTCTTCGGACGGCACACCGATGGGGAGCTCATCCGACCCGTCGCCGTTGAAGTCGTTCCAGATCCCACGCGAGGTCGAGCCGCATCCGGCCGCCACGGCCGGTTGCCCCACCAGACCGAGCGTTCCGAGGGCGAGCGCAACGGCGACCGCCGCCGATCGCCCGGTCCACCTACCGTGCGAGAAACGAGACGTGCCCACGGCTCCCTCCCCTCGAGCGACCGCCGGGCCCACTCATCCTCCCCCGGGCAGCGCGGCGAGGTCAACCCGGATAACATGCGCCGCAACGGCCCGCAGCAGGGAAGGAGCAGCCCGTGAAGAACGTCGAGCACGACGAGGTGATCCCGGCTCTAGCAGAGCAACTGCGCCCGGTGTTCGAGGCCAGCCCCGACGGCGTCTATGTCTGGCTCGACGAGCACCACTCGATCTGCAACGAGAAGCTCGCGGCCATCTTCGGAACCACCGTCGAGGAGTGGTCGAACACGCCGGGATTCCTCGACACGTTCGTGCACCAGGAAGACCGGGGCATGTTTTCCTGGAACTACTGGAACCGCGTCCAGGCGCTTGCCTACCCGGTCACGTTCCGGTTCCGGGGAGTCCGCGGGGACGGCTCGACGTTCGACGCCGAGACCGACATGATCCCCCTCTCCTACGGCGGACGCTCGGTCGCCTATCACTTCGTCCGCCGGGTCGGGGGTCGTAGGCCGAAACTACCGGACGCGGCCGCGGAGGGCGAGCAGCGCCGCGGTGATCGTGACCGACCCCAAGGCGAGAACGGCAACGAGCGCGACCCCTAGCTCCCCTGCGTCCCATCCGGTCATCGTGAGCTCTCGCATCCCGCGGAGCACGTACGTCATCGGGTTGAACCTCGCGGCGGTGGCGAGCCAGCCCGACAGCGCCTCCATCGGCGCGAAGGTCGTCGTCAAGAAGACGAACGGGATGAACAAGGCCCACATGCTCTGCGTCGCTTGGGCGTTGCCTGTCTTGAGCGCTATCGCGAAGCCTATCGCCGAGTAGGCCAGACCCCAGACGCTCGCGATCAGCACCATCGCGAGCATGCCCCCCACGCCGGTCGCGAACTGCGTTCCCGTGAGCATCGCGAGCACGGCGACGAGGAACGCCTGCGCCATGATCCGGAGGAAGTCGGCGGCCATCGCGCCGACGAGGATCGACAGGCGGCTCGCCGGCGTGACGAGCAGCTTGTCGAAGTAGCCGCTCTCGATGTCCTCCACCATGTTGAGGCCTGCGCTGCCGCTCATGACGGCGAACATGATCGAGACGGGAAGCTGGAACCCCTTCCAGTTCGTGAACCCGGAGCGGCCGGCGAACTCCTCGAGCGAGCCGACCATGATGTAGAAGAAGAAGATCGGCATCAGCAGGTTGGGGATGAAGAACGCCGGCGTGCGGATAACGGTCCTGACCTCGCGAACGCCGAGCCAGAAGGTCGCCCGGAGGGCCTCGCGGCCGGGGCTCCAGAGCGGCGGCGCTTCAACCGCGACGCTCACGTTCCTTCCTCCACGTGCTCGGCCGGCCTAGCGCCCTCGAGGCGCGAGCCGGTCGCCCGCAGGAACACCTCGTCGAGCGTCGGCCGGGAGACGGCGACCGCACCTACCGGCACGCTCGCCTCGTCGAGGAGTCGGATCGCGTTTGCGACGGCTCCCTGTCCGTCGTTCACGAACAGCGTGAGGCCGGTCGGTTCGAGCTTGAAGTCGCGGAGGCCCTCGAGCCGGGAAAGGGCGGCGGTCGCGTCCTCGGGTCGCCCGGCGGGGAGCTCGACGGTTACGACGTCGCTCCCGATCGAGGCCTTCAGCTCGTCGGGCGTTCCCTCCGCGACGATCCGTCCGTGGTCGATGATCGCCACGCGCTCGACCACGCGGTCCGCCTCTTCCAGGTACTGGGTGGTGAGGAACACGGGGATGCCTTCCTCCTGATTGAGTCGCCGCACCTCCTCCCAGATCGCGTGGCGGGAGGTGACGTCCAGCCCGGTCGTGGGCTCGTCGAGGAAGAGCACTCGCGGGCGGTGGACGAGCGCGCTCGCGAGGTCCAGGCGGCGCTTCATGCCCCCCGAGTAGGTACGAACTCGGCGATCGGCCGCACCGGACAGCCCGACAATCTCGAGGACCTCCTCGGCGCGCCGGTGGGCCTCGAGACCGCGTAGGCCGTGCAGACGGGACTGGAGGATGAGCATCTCGCGGCCGGTGGCCAGCCGGTCGAGCCCCGCCTCCTGGAGGGCGACGCCGATCACCCGGCGCACTTCGGCGGCGTGTGAGACGACGTCGAGCCCGGCGACGCGGGCGCGTCCGGCCGTCGGGCGGAGCAGGGTCGTGAGGATCCTGGCCGTCGTGCTCTTGCCGGCGCCGTTGGGGCCGAGGAAACCGACTATCTCTGCCTCGCCGACGACGAGATCGATCCCGGCTACGGCTTCGATCCCCCCCGGGAACGTCTTTGCGAGGCCCTCCACCTCGATCGCGTTCACTGGGAGGGATTCTGCCAGAAACGTCGCCAGCTACCGCGCGCCGGGCCCCACCGCAACCCCCGAGTCGATCGCCGCGACGCTCAAACGAACGCGCGGTCCTCGATCCCAAGCGTGATCGAGCACGTGCCACGCCTCCCGCCTCACCAAGTAGCGAGGCTTCCAGAGCTTGCCGCCTCGCGGGCCGATCTCGGGAAGCCCCTCGTCGGCCGCGTGCTCGAGAGCCTCGGCCACCGCCTCGCGGCCCCTTTTGCATCGTCATTGCCGCTCCTGCACCACCCCGGCCAGTTGACGGCCCCCGGCGAAGACGCTTCGCACCGACTTCGAGGTAGACATCGACGGCGGATCCGGTACCCGCAGACCCCTCGCCGCACGCTACACGAGTACGAACCGAGCTCACCGCGGGCCCGAGATTGACATGCAGGAGAGCGTCGGTGTATCCACGCGCATCGGCTCGAAACTCGGAGGGGAGATGGAGCGATCGCAGGAGTTGGAGGACCTGGTCCGCTCGTGGTTCGGAGCCGCCTCGAAGGGAGACGCTTCCCTGATCGATCGCCACGTCTCGCGAGACCCGGGAACGCGCCTCATCGGGAGCGACCCCAACGAATGGCTCGACGGCGAGGAGATCGCGGGGTTCCTTCGCGGCGAGGCTGAGAACGCGGCGGGCAACGCAACCTTTACGCCGTCCGAGGCGGAAGCCTACAGCGAGGGAAGCGTCGGCTGGGCGAGCACGCGCCTCACGATCACCCTGCCCGACGGGAGGTTCGTCTCGCCGCGCTGGAGCGCCGTGTTCCACCGAGAGGACGGCGAGTGGCGCTTCGTGCAGACCCATGCCTCGATCGCGGTCCCCAACGAGGAGATCGGCTGGCAATACACCGGCTGACCACCATCCCGCCCCCGGAGGCGACCTCGAGAAGGGGAAGGGCCAGGGCCTACGGTGACCGCCGTGGTCCGCGAACCCGCAGCGACCCCGCCGCCTGCCACGATCCTGCCTCGGCCCGGTCTACGACCGGAGGGCGGCGATCCCAGGCGCTACCGGGATGGTGCCGTCGGCTGGGGTCACGATCTCGCGGCGTTCGTCCCGCCCGACCGAGCCCCCACGCCCGTCCGCATCACCTCGGTCTTCCACCACGTGGTGGGCGCGTGGGGCATGGTCCAGAGCCACGCGTCGATCGGCGTCCCGAACGAGGGGGCAGTGGGTCGGGAACTCACAACCTGACTAGGCCCGACTGCGTCGGCTCTCAGAGCCGCATGCCGAGGCGCTCCATCGCGGAGACCCACGCCCGAGCGCCTGCGACGCCCGGTGTCGTCTCGCCGCGCTCCCAGCGCGAGAGGGTCGACGGATCCACGCCCACCATGCCGGCGAGTTCCCGCACCGAAAGCGCCGACTGCTCCCGGAGCCGACGGGCACGGCCGTTCCGGAACATCCGGCGAACCCTCGAGACCCGCGCCATGTCCATGCCTTTGGTGTTCGGCACGTCCGTGGCCCGACTGAAGCGTGCCCCGCGCACGTCCGGCAACGCGTCTGTTGCAATTTCGTTGCACGAAGTGGCAGGATGCGGTGGGGACCTGCTGCGCCCTAGGGCCCCGCACGGGGCAGGTCACGCGGGTTGCTGGCCAACCTCCTTCTCCGTGTGAGGGGCCCGGGCGCAGCTGGGCGGCCGGCCGCTGCTCGGGGGGGAGCGTGCCGGCC
>Ga0209002_10004902_pt1 | contig 10448 bp, 11 predicted proteins | sample Rifsed16ft2_FD_184010 | JGI IMG/M metagenome (GOLD analysis project Ga0209002, IMG submission 184010) | Soil microbial communities from Rifle, Colorado, USA - sediment 16ft 2 (version 2) | ecosystem: Environmental > Terrestrial > Deep subsurface > Rock core/Sediment | place: Rifle, Colorado...
CGCTCGAGCACGAATACATCCAGACCTACCTCGACCACAAGGCCGAGTTCGGCGGCGCGAATCGCCTGCTGATCGCGCTGGTCGCGCGCGACGGCAACATGTTCACGCCGCAGTTCTTCGAGGCGCTCAAGATCGCGACTGATGAGGTGTTCTTCATCGAAGGCGTGGACCGCTCGCGCGTGCAATCCCTGTGGACGCCCAACACGCGCTACACCGAGGTCGTCGAGGGTGGCATCGAGGCCGGCGACGTCATCCCGTCCGATTTCCGCCCCGACCCCGAGGGTCTTGCACGGGTCAAGGAGAACATCCTCAAGGCCGGGATCGTCGGCCGGCTGGTCGCCAACGATTTTTCGGGCGCAATGGTCAGCGCGCAGTTACTCGACGCTGACCCGGAAACCGGCGTGCCGGTCGATTACATCGCCATCTCGCGCGAGCTCGAGCAAAAAGTCCGGGCCAGGATCGAAGGCCGGGGCGTCGACGTAGCTGTCACCGTGCCGGTATCGGTGCACATGATCGGCTTTGCCAAGGTGGTCGGCGACGTGGCCGCCGGTGCACTGTCGGTTGTCACCTTCGCGATCGCGACGATCGCACTGACGCTGCTGTTCGTCTGGATCTACATCCAGTCGCTGCGCATCGCGCTGGTGCCGGTCGTGTCATCACTGGTCGCGATGGTCTGGATGATGGGCTTGCTGGTGATCCTCGGCTACGGCGTCGACCCGCTCGGCATCCTGGTGCCGTTCATCATCTTCGCGATCGGCACCAGCCACGGTGTCCAGAAGATCAGCGCGGTCAGCGACGCCGCGATGTCGGGTTCGGACAGCAATGAGGCAGCGCGCCGGACGTTCCGCCTGCTGTTCCTGCCCGCAATCATCGCGCTGCTCGCAAACCTGGTCGGTTTCGTGACGATCCTGCTGATCCCGGTGCAGGTGATCCGCGAGATGGCGGTGACCGCGAGCCTCGGTATCGGCGTCATCATCCTGACCGACCTGGTCCTGCTGCCCGTGCTGGTTTCCTATGTGCCGATCAGCGACCGCTTCCGCGAGCGTGTGGCGCGCCGCCAGCGCGCGTTGCAGTCGATCTGGAATCATCTCGCCAGGATCACGAACCGGGGGCCTGCGGCCGTCATCATCGGCATCGCACTTGTGCTCGGCATTCTCGGCTTCATCAAGGGCCGCGAGACGCCAATCGGCGACACCCAGGCGGGCGTGCCGGAGCTGCGGCCGGATTCGCGCTACAACCAGGACAGCAACCTGATCAGCCAGCGCTTCTCGATCGGCACCGACATCATCAACGTCATCGTCGAGACGAAACCGGACGGCTGCATCGACTTCCGCATTATCGACGCCATAGACCGGTTTGCCTGGCACATGGCGAATGTCGAGGGCGTGCGCGACGTCATGAGCCTTGCGGGAGTTTCCAAGGTGGTCAGCGCCGGGTGGAGCGAAGGCAGCCTGAAGTGGCGCAACCTGCCGCGCGACGAGCGCCAGCTGGTGCAGGCGCAGAACTACATCGAGACCAGCACCGGGCTCCTGAATCGCGACTGCAGCGTCATGCCGGTGATGCTGTTCCTGTCGGATCACCGGGCCGAGACGATCGAACGCGTGGTCGCGGCCGTCAAGGAGTACCGCGAAAAGGAGCCGACCGAAGGGGCGACCTACCGCCTGGCGACCGGCAACGTGGGCGTGATGGCCGCGCAGAACGAGGAGGTCATGGCCAAGGAGTTCGTGATCCTCGGCTGGGTGTTTGCGGCAGTGACGATTATGTGCCTGGTGAACTTTCGCTCGGTCATCGGCACGGTCATGGTGATCCTGCCGCTGCTGCTCGTGTCGATTCTGGTCTATGCCGTGATGGCCTTCGTCGGCATCGGCCTCAAGGTCAACACCCTGCCGATGGTCGCGCTCGGCGCCGGCATCGGCGTCGACTACGGTATCTACCTGTTCAGCCGCATGCAGGAGTTCCTGCGCCGCGGCGAGAGTGTGCAGCAGGCCTATCTCGGTGCGCTTCGCGTCACCGGTGCCGCGATTTTCTTCACCGGCGTGACGCTTGCGATCGGGGTCGCGACCTGGGCATTTTCGCCGCTCAAGTTCCAGGCCGACGTAGGCCTGATGCTGACCTTCATGTTCCTGGTCAACATGCTGGGCGCGATGCTGCTGCTACCGGCGCTCGGCGCCTGGCTGCTGCGCGCCAAAGCGCCCGCCGCGCCGGCGTCTGGCGACTGAGCCGGGAAGTCACTCGAGCGGTGGCCGCGCGCGCAGACGCTTGGCGTCCTTGCGTTGGCGTTTGCCCTCCAGCCTACGGGCTCGCGCGGCCCGTGTCGGCCGGGTCGGTCGTCGCACCTTCGGCTGGACGCGCGCTCGCGCGATCAATTCGACGAGCCGCTTGATCGCATCCTGGCGATTGGCCTCGCGGCTGCGGTGCCGATGGGCGTCGAGCACGATTTCGTCGGACAAAGTCAGGCGCCGGCCAGCCAGGACCCGCAATCTTTGCTTGGCGGCATCGTCGAGGAGCATCGTCGCACCGACCGGAAAGCGAAGTTCACAGGCGGTCGCCACCTTGTTGACGTTCTGACCGCCGGGGCCGGGGCTTCGCACGAAGCTCAGCGTGTACTCGCCCTCGGGAATGTGTGGCGCACTCGCGCTCTTGCTCATGGTGTCGCGCGCCGCGGCTTCAGGCATTGAGGTCCGGTATGAGCTCGCTCTCGAGCCGCATGATCTGGTCCTTCAGCAGCAACTTGCGCTTCTTGAGTCGCCGCAACTGCAGTTCGTCGACATAAATGTCCATGGAGAGGCGGCAGATCACATCATCGAGATCGCGGTGTTCAATGCGCAGTTCGCGCAGACGCTGCATCCGCTCGAACAGCTCGGTGTTGACCTTCTCTTCGTCCGTCATGCCGGCTCGGCGTCGGTCTCGAATGCGGGGAACGGTGGGCCTGACCACACCGGCCGGACCGACCCTGGCAGCTTAGCCAAACGTCCCGGAGGATTCCACGGAATCGCGGGGTCGTGGAAGTCGGAGCCGACCGAGCCGTCGAGGCCGCTGCGCACCGCGAGCGAGACGGCCTGATCACGGTCGCGGATCCCGCCGCCGCCGGTGATAACCTCGATCGCCCGGCCACCCGAGGCCGCGAACTCGGCACAAAGCTCGCGGCGCGCGCCTGCCGAGAGCGGATATCGCATCGGATGTGCAATGACGGGCGCCCCGCCGGCAGCGGCGACCCAGCCGGTGGCTTCCGCCAGCGACGGCCATTCAGTGGCGACATGGCCGGGGCGGCCACGACCGAGCCAGCGATCAAAGGCGGTGGCGACATCCGGCGCGGCTCCGAGCGCAACCAGCGCACGGGCGAAGTGCATGCGCGTCGGCAGGCGTCCCACCGTGCGGACCATCGTGAGCGCCTCGCGACCGGGCGCCCCGGCGGAAGCGAGCCCTGAAGCAATGCGCTCCGCGCGCAAGCTGCGCAGTTCCTGCAGGCGACGCAGGCCACGCACCAGCACCGCCGCGCGCGGATCGATCGCCAGGCCCAGCACATGCAGGGTGCGGCCCCTCCAGTCAACCGAGAGCTCGACGCCGGCGACGAACACGATGCCCAACGCCCGCGTTGCCGCGGCGGCGTCCTCAAGGCCGGCGACGGTATCGTGGTCGGTGAGCGCCATCAACCTGACGCCGCATCCGGCCACGTGCGCGACGAGCGAAACCGGATCGAGCACGCCGTCGGAAGCCGAGGAGTGCAGGTGAAGGTCAACGACCGAGCGCGGAGTCACACCGGCCTCGGGCCAAGACCGACCGTGTCGACCCGGTCGCCGGTCAGCACGACGAAACCCCGGCAGCGGCTGAAGCCGTCTTCCGTGTAATCGAAGACATAACTGCGCCGCCAGGCAATTGGCGCACGCGAATCACGAACCAGGCTCAGGCGGTGGATCGAGACGGTGCCGTCCAGCATCTGGACACGCGCGCTCGCACACGTGTCCATTGCCGCGCGATTGGCACTTTCCCGCGCCGCCAGGCTCGAGTGCCAGAAACCCGCGAGCGCGGCAAGCAGGAGCGCGGCAAGCAGCAGCTCCCAGCTCATCGCAACAAGGCCAGCCAGTCGCTGCCCGAATCCGCGCACGCCAGGAAATGCGGATTGACGATCTCCTCACCCTCGTTGTACGCGAGCGGCCGGCCATCGAGCCGGAGCACGTGGCCGCCGGCTTGCTCGAGCACGCACTGGCCCGCCGCCGTGTCCCATTCGCAGGTGGGACCCAGGCGCGGGTATACGTCGGCCGCGCCCTCGGCGACCAGGCACAACTTCAGCGAACTGCCGACCTCGACGAGCTCGTGCGGCCCGACGCGCGCCAGGAAAACGTCGAGTGAGCTGCCACGATGCGAGCGGCTGCCGACCACGCGGAGCACCCCGGCGCCGCGTTTCGCGACATGGATCGGCCGACCCGCGGCGGCGGCATCCGAGCGGAACGCGCCGACTCCCTCGCAAGCGTAGTAATCGCGTTCCAAGACCGGCGCGTGAACGATGCCGAGCACCGGCCGGTGATCGTGAATCAGCGCGATGTTGACCGTGAACTCGCCGTTGCGCTGGACGAACTCCTTGGTGCCGTCGAGCGGGTCCACGACCCATAGCCAGTCCCAGGCGGAGCGCGTCGTCCAGCCTGCCCGTGCCGACTCTTCCGACAGCACCGGGATTTCCGGCGCAAGCCGTTGCAGGCCCGCCAGTATCAAGTGTTCGGATTGCAGGTCCGCCTCGGTCAGCGGCGAGCGGTCGTCCTTTTCGGCGACCGCGAATGAAGATGCATATACCTTCAATATGGCCTGGCCTGCTTCGCGGGCAAGCGCCGTTACGCCGAGCAACAGATGGTGCAGGTCGGGATTCATTGCCGCTCCGGAAAGGGGCGCGTTATATCATAGGCGGGTGCATGGCATTGCGAATGCGCCTGACTGGCTGTCCATCGACACGGTGTTGCTCGACATGGACGGCACGCTGCTCGACCTGGGCTTCGACAACCGTTTCTGGCAGGAATTGGTACCGCGGCATCTTGCAGAAAGCCGGAACCTGCCTGTCGACGAGGCGCGCAGGCTCATGCAGCCGATCCACGAGGCGACCAACGGGACGCTCAACTGGTACTGCGTCGAATACTGGAGCCACGCACTTTCCCTCGATATTGCCGCATTGAAGAGGGCGACGCGCCACCAGATCGCGTGGCTGCCGATGGCACGTGATTTCCTCGCGCGGCTGCGCGCCGCCGGCCGCCGGATCATACTGGTGACCAATGCGCATCCGGAGATACTTGCGATCAAGGACGCGCATCTCGGGCTCCGTCGTCGCGTGGATGCGGCGTACTCGGCGCATGAATTGGGCGAGGTCAAGGAATGCCCGGGGTTCTGGCCGCGTCTCGCGGCGCGGGAATGCTTCGATTCACGGCGCACCCTGCTCGTGGACGACAGTCTGCCGGTGCTGCGTGCCGCGCGCCTGCACGGCATTGAGTGGCTCTACGCAGTTCGCCGGCCGGACAGCCGGGTGCCGGCGCGCGCCGTGCCCGATTTCCCGGCCGTGGACTCCGTGCACGAACTCGGGCACGGGCTGGCGCCGCCCGATCCCGCGGGTCAGTCGGCCGGCGGTCCCTGAGGGCCGCCGTCAGGCCGTCCGCCGCCATGACGCCGGCGCCGCCGCCGGCCCTTCCTGGCTGGCGCAGCCTGGTCAGCCGGTGCCTGAACCGGAGCCAGCGGAGCGGCCAATACCGGGACCGCGCTGCGCTCCGGCCGCGGGGTCACCGGTTGCGGATGCGGCCTGCCCCCGCGATGCTCTTGGCGGCCCTGTTCATGGCTGCGGCGCTGGCGTGGGGGCGGCGCCGGGCCATCCTCCTCTTCGTCATCCTGACGCGGCGCCAGGTAGCCAGGCCTGAGCCTGGGCAATTCCGCCGGGTCGAAGCTGCCAACCGGAATGCGCTGGCCGATGAATGCCTCGATTTCCGGCAATGACTCGACATATTGCTCGCAGCCGAAACTGACCGCATCGCCGGACGCCCCGGCGCGCGCAGTGCGGCCGATGCGGTGCACATAGTCCTGCGCATCCTGGGGCAGGTCGTAATTGAACACGTGGCTGACATCCGGAATGTGGAGGCCACGGGCCGCGACGTCGGTTGCAACCAGTACGGCGAGCTTGCCTTCGTGGAACTCGCGCAGCATGCGCATGCGCTTGCGCTGCGGCACGTCGCCGGACATCGCCGCCGCGACGATGCCATTTGCGCGCAACACGCGTTCGAGACGCTCCGCGAGCCGTTTGGTATTGACGAATACCATCGTGCGAGTCGTGTCGGTCATCCGTAAGCGGTGGACCAGCAGCGGCGCTTTTTCCTCCATGGCCGGGTAGTAGATGACCTGGCGGACGCGGTCGACGGTGACGCGCTCGGGCTCGATGCGGATCAGCTCCGGGTCATTCATGTGCTCGTAGGCAAGCTCCAGCACGCGGTGCGAAAGAGTCGCGGAAAACAGCATGTTCAGCCGGTACTCAGGCGCCGGCAGGCGACGCAGCAGGTAGCGTATGTCCTTGATGAAACCGAGGTCGAACATCCGGTCAGCCTCGTCGAGGACCATCACCTGCGCGTGGTGCAGGTCGAAGACGTGCTGCTTGAAGTAATCGATAATGCGGCCGGGCGTGCCGATCAGGACGTCCACGCCGGCCTGCAATTCCCGCCGCTGCTTGTCGTAATCGACTCCGCCATAGGCCAGGCCCAGGGTCAGGCCGGTGTATTGCCCGAGGAGCTCGGCGTCGCGATGAATCTGGATTGCAAGTTCGCGTGTCGGCGCCAGCACCATCGCGCGCGGCGAGGTGCTGGGCCGGTCCGCCGAAGCAGGGTAGCGCAGCAGGTGGGTGAAGAGCGCCACGAGGAAAGCCGCGGTCTTGCCGGTGCCGGTCTGCGCCTGGCCCGCCACATCGAGGCCCGCCAGTGCTCGTGGCAGCGCCTCCGCCTGGATCGGGGTGCAGCGCTCAAAGCCCGCATCAGCGATGCCGCGGGCCACGGATTCGGGTAATTGCAAGCCAGTGAACGAGATTTCGGAGAATTGCTGATCTGTCACTTGGCTACTACTGTGGCATTCATCTCTTGAAAAATGTCCTCCGACGCGCTACAAAAGCACCTGAGTACCGCGGTTCCCCGCTAACATCCGCGTCCACCGGCACTCCGGAAGCGTCCCGAACAGGACCCCGGGCATGTGCAAACACCCTGACAGGCAGCCAGAGCTTCAGCGCCAGAACCCTTATTGTGCCGTATCGGGCATTCGCCCGTCACCGATCAACCCAAGACCAGGAGAACCCCCCGCGTGAGCGGCAATATTGTCCACACCTCCGACGCCACCTTCGAGTCCGACGTCCTGAAGTCGGATTTGCCGGTGCTACTCGATTTCTGGGCCGAATGGTGCGGCCCCTGCAAGGCCATCGCCCCGGTCCTCGACGACATCGCCAAGGACTATTCGGGCCGGGTCAAGATCGCCAAGCTGAATATCGATGACAACCGCCAGACACCCGTCAAGTACGGTGTGCGCGGCATCCCGACGCTGATCCTGTTCAAGAACGGCACTCCCGAGGCGCAGCAGGTCGGCCTGGTCGGGAAATCGAAGCTGGCGGCCCTGCTGGACCAGCACCTGTGAGGGGCTATCTCGGCAATCAGGCGCGCAATCGCCAAAAGGGCCATCGCAACCGCGGTGGCGGCGGGCCGCGGCATGGCCATGAAGGGTTGCCGGTCGACGATCATGTCGACGGTTCGGAAGGCGACATCATCTCCCCGGAGGAGCTGGCTGCATCGCGCAGTTCGATGAATCTGACCGAGCTCAAGAACAAGCCGGTCCACGAACTCGTAACGATGGCCGACTCCATGGGGCTCGAGAACATGGCGCGCCAGCGCAAGCAGGACGTGATCTTCTCGATCCTGAAGACGCATGCGCGCAGCGGCGAGGACATCTACGGCGACGGCGTGCTCGAGATCCTGCAGGACGGTTTTGGCTTCCTGCGCTCCGCTGACAGCTCATACCTGGCAGGCCCGGACGACATCTACGTCAGCCCCAGCCAGATCCGGCGCTTCAACCTGCGCACCGGTGACACGATCTCCGGGCTGATTCGCCCGCCCAAGGACGGCGAGCGTTATTTCGCGCTGTTGAAGGTCGGCGAGATCAATTTCGACACGCCGGAAAGCGCCCGTCACAAGATCCTGTTCGAGAACCTGACGCCGCTGCACCCGACCAAGCGACTCAAGCTCGAGCGCGGCAATGGTTCGACCGAAGACCTGACCGCGCGGATGATCGACCTGATGGCGCCGCTCGGCAAGGGCCAGCGCGGCCTGATCATCTCTCCGCCGAAAGCCGGCAAGACGATGCTCCTGCAGAACATCGCGACCTCGATCACCTGGAACCACCCCGACCTTTACCTGATCGTGCTGCTGATCGACGAACGGCCTGAGGAAGTGACCGAGATGACGCGCACCGTGAAGGGCGAGGTTGTCGCGTCCACCTTCGACGAGCCGGCCAGCCGCCACGTGCAGGTCGCGGAGATGGTCATCGAGAAGGCCAAGCGCCTGGTCGAGCACAAGCGCGATGTCGTGATCCTGCTCGACTCCATCACGCGCCTGGCGCGCGCCTACAACACGGTCGTGCCGAGCTCCGGTAAGGTGCTGACCGGCGGCGTGGACGCGAATGCCCTGCAGCGGCCCAAGCGTTTCTTCGGCGCAGCGCGCAATGTCGAGGAGGGTGGCTCGCTGACGATCATAGCGACCGCGCTGATCGACACCGGCTCGCGCATGGACGACGTGATCTACGAGGAGTTCAAGGGCACCGGCAACAGCGAGATCCACCTCGATCGCCGGATTTCTGAAAAGCGCGTATTCCCGGCCTTCAACATCAATCGTTCGGGCACGCGCCGCGAGGAGCTCATCACGGCCCAGGACGAGCTCGCCAAGATGTGGATCCTGCGCAAGCTCCTGCACCCGATGGATGAACTCGCGGCAGTCGAGTTCCTGATCGACAAGATGAAGGACACCAAGACCAACGCGGAGTTCTTCGACTCGATGAAGCGCGGATGACGGACGCGCTGCGCCACCTGCGCCGGGACGATCCGGTGATGGCGCAGCTCATTCGCCGCGCCGGACCGTTTACGCCCAGGCCCGAACGCGGCCGCAGCCCCTACGAGGCGCTACTGCGCGCGGTCGCGCACCAACAACTCACCGGCAAGGCCGCCAATACGATCCTCGGCCGTTTCTGCGCGCTCTACGGCGGGGACAGCTATCCGCACCCCGATCAGCTCGTCGCCACGCCGGATGATCAGTTGCGGGATGTCGGATTCTCGAGAGCCAAGGCGGCGTCGCTGAAAGACATCGCCGCAAAGACCCTCGACGGCACGATTCCGGAACGCCGCGTACTGGCCAGGCTATCGGATGAGGCAATCATCGAGCGGCTCACTGAGGCGCGTGGTGTCGGCCGCTGGACCGTCGAGATGTTGCTGATGTTCACACTCGGCAGGCCGGACGTGCTGCCCGTGGACGATTACGGAATCCAGAATGGCTACCGCCTGGCCTATGGCAAACGGCGCCTGCCTAAACCGCGTGTTCTCGCCACATTCGGCGAGCGCTGGGCGCCCTACCGGACCACAGCTGCGTGGTACCTTTGGCGGGCCGTGGACTTCAATCGCGAACGGCGGCCGCTGGCTGCGCAGAAGGATTAGGTCCACACCCAGGGTGGGGGCGATCCATGCATCGGCAGCAGTGGATGCGCGCGATGGCGAATCGCGCAGGCAAGCTGAAGCAATGTTTCGCCGCGTTCATTGCGTGCGTCGCTTTGATGCCCCGCATTGCGTTCGCGCAGGACACTGGTTTTCATCCGCCGCGCGTGCTCGGCAACCTCAGCAACGCGACCGACAACTGCTACGCGATGCACAGTCGCAGCGGCGTGGTGACCGGCGAGGTCGAAGTCACGGTCATGGTCGATGCGCAGGGTCGCGTGACGGGCGCGTCGAGTCCTGCTGGAACGGAGGAACGCCTGGCCGCCGCCGCGCAATGCGTCGCGATCACGATGCGCTACCAGCCGGCCGCGCTCGATAGCGAGCCGGTGGCGGGAAGGGTAACGCTGGATGTCGGCTTTCCGAGTCCGCCGTCTCTCCGGCAGGACGTCCGGCGTGCCGCGCTTGTGCTGTTCACCATTGCCTTCATCACCGCGGGGGTCGCTGGGATCTTCGGCGCGTTCATCAACAAGGTTGCGCCGATCCGCTAAGGAGGCCGGGCCATGGCACAGATGACGAAGACGAAGCCCAACGGCCCGGTCGCCGCAGCCTTCCTGGCGGCCGGGATCGGCTCGTTCGCGCTTGGCCTGTTCACCACAGGGGCCGCTGCGTTCCAGGGCGTCGCCGACGCGCTGCGCTGGTCAACCCCGGTCGGGCCGCTCTCGGGCAAGAGCACGGGCGCGGTGATCGTCTGGCT
>Ga0209002_10004905_pt1 | contig 10445 bp, 10 predicted proteins | sample Rifsed16ft2_FD_184010 | JGI IMG/M metagenome (GOLD analysis project Ga0209002, IMG submission 184010) | Soil microbial communities from Rifle, Colorado, USA - sediment 16ft 2 (version 2) | ecosystem: Environmental > Terrestrial > Deep subsurface > Rock core/Sediment | place: Rifle, Colorado...
CGGGAGGCCTCGCCACCAGGAACACGCCCTTGGCAGGCTCGATCTTCTCCGTCTTCTGAGCCTTGAGGGCCGGTTCGAGGCTCAGAAGCAAGACAAACGCAAGTAGGGGCAGGAGGAGACGCCGGTATCGCGAAAAGAGTCGAGCCAGGCTCACCGCTTTGCTCCTCGCTGGGGCGCCCCTCATTGTAACCGAGACGGACACGAAGTGCTCAGAACCTGAGAGACAGACTCAGGAAAAAACGGTCTCGGGACTCCTGGGGCAGCGGTTCGAGATTGACCCCGTAGCCGAATCGGATGGGCACGTTCCAAACCGGCGTCAAGAACCCAGGGAGCTCCCAGAGCACACCACCGCCGGCGACGATTCCCCGACTGGTGGGCCGATGGGCCCTGCCATATAATAACCGCCCGGCGGTGCGACCCCGCCAGAAGGGATTCCAACAGAGTTGATCGGCCAGACGATTTCCCACTATCGCGTCGTGAAGAAGCTCGGCGGCGGCGGCATGGGCATCGTGTACGAAGCGGAGGACGCCCGCCTGGGGCGGCACGTGGCCCTCAAGGTTCTGCCCGACAAGCTGGGGAGTGATGCGGAAGCCCTGGACCGGTTTCAGCGGGAAGCCCGTGCCGCATCCGCACTCAACCACCCTCACATCTGCACCATCTACGACATCGGAGAGCACGACGGCCGCCCCTTCATCGTGATGGAGCTCATGAAGGGGCAGACCCTCAAGGAGCTCATCGACAAGAGGCCTTTGGACCCCGGTCGGGTCGTCGAGATTGCGGTCCAAGTCACCGACGCGCTCGATGCCGCTCACTCCGCGGGCATCCTCCACCGTGACATCAAGCCGGCCAACATCTTCGTGACCGACCGCGGCCAGGCCAAGCTCCTCGATTTCGGACTGGCCAAGCTCACACCGGCAGGCCAACCGAGCGATACCGCGGATTCCGAGAGACCCACCGCGGCCGTCGTGGGGCAGCTCACCCACACCGGCGCCACCATGGGTACGGTGGCGTACATGTCGCCGGAGCAGATTCGCGGTGAGAGTCTCGACGCGCGGTCCGATATCTTCTCTCTGGGAGTCGTCCTCTACGAGATGGCTACCGGCAGCGAGCCCTTCCAAGGCAAGACTGCCGGCATCATCATCGACGGGATTCTGAACAAGGCCCCGATCCCCCCGCGGGAGCTCGCACCCGGGATTCCGGAGGTGTTGGAGCGCATCATTAATAGGGCGCTCTCCAAGGATCGCGCTCAACGCTACCGAAGCGCCAAAGACCTTCTCACCGCCCTGCGATTCCTCACCACCCAGAGCGGCGAGACGGCCGCACTCGGAGATTCGGGCGGCCTGGCGGCGCGGCCGGGGGCGAAGCGAGCCTTCGTGATAGCCGCCGCGGTCGGGACAGTGGTGCTTCTGGCGGTGGCCTTCTGGCTGGGACGTCGAGAGCAGGGCCCGGCAACTTCCGAAATTGCAGCCGCCGCTTCGAGGGAAAGCGAGGCCTCCGTTGCCGTCCTGCCCTTCGCCAACCTGAGCGCCGACGCCGAGAACGAGTACTTCACCGACGGTCTGACCGACGAGCTGATCCACGCGCTCAGTAAGGTGGAAGGACTCCGCGTTCCTTCCCGCACCTCGGTCTTCGCCTTCAAGGGGAAGGAGGTGGACGTCCGGGAAGTGGGTGACAAGCTGGGCGTCGCGAACGTCCTGGAGGGAAGCGTGCGGAAATCGGGCGATCGCCTTCGTATCAGCGCTCAGCTCGTCAAAGTGGAGGATGGTTTTCAGCTCTGGTCGGAGACCTACGACCGAGAGATGCAGGACATCTTCGCCATCCAAGAGGGCATCGCCCAGAGCATCGTCGACGCGCTGCAAGTGACCTTGAGCCCCGCGGAAATGCGGGCGATGGAGGTGGCCCCTACCAAAGACGTCAAGGCCTATGACTATTACTTGCGCGGGAAGGAGTTCTTTTATTGGGGGAAAAACAAGAGGAACCTGGAGTACGCCCGCCAGATGTTCGCGAGAGCCATCGAGGCCGACCCCCAGTATGCCGCCGCCCATGCCGGTCTCGCCGACTGCTACTCGTATCTCTACGACTACCATGACCGCGACACGGTGATCCTGGGGTTGGCCAACGAGTCCAGTCGCCGAGCCGTGGAGCTAGCCCCGGAGCTGGCGGAGGCACACGCCTCCCTGGGGCTCGCTCTCTCGCTGACCAATCGATGGGAAGAGGCGGCCAGGGAGTTCGCGACGGCTCTTCGCCTGAATCCCAAGCTCTTCGAAGCCGCCTTCTACTACGCTCGGTCCCATTTCCGCCAGGGAAACTTCGAGGAGGCGGCACGCTTGTTCGAAGATTCGGTGAAGCTCGACCCCTACAATTACCAAGGCCTGTCGCTTCTGCCCCAGGTGTATCGAAGCATGGGAGAGGAGGCCAAAGCTAGAGAAGCGGATCGCCGCTTGGCAGTCGTCGTCGAGCAGCACGTCGCCCTCAATCCCGACGATGTGGAGGCCCTCCTCTTCGGAGCGGGTGCGTCGATTCGGCTCGGTGAGAAGGAAAAAGGCCTGGAATGGACCAACCGGGTCCTCACGCTCGAGCCCGAGGATCCGACCGTTCTCTATAACGCCGCCTGCAACTTTTCTCTGGCCGGGGATGTCCAGAAAGGCCTAGAAACCCTGGAGAGAGCCGTCTCGGCGGGTTTTGCGGACAAGGAATGGATTGAGCAGGACAGCGACCTGAAAGCACTGCGCGCCGATCCGCGGTTCCAGACCATCCTCGATCGACTCCAGCCGGGAACCGCCCAGTAGTGAACCAACGGCTGGTCTCCTTCCTCAACATCCTCCTCGCGCTCACTGCCTCAACGGCCTTCTCGCAAAACGAATCCCTCGAGAACGAGACGGTCGCCCGTCTTCAACAATACCTGCGCGTCGACACCATCAATCCCCCGGGAAACGAGTCCCGCGCCGTCGAGTTCTTCGCCAAGCTCCTGGAAGCGGAGGGGATTCCCTACCAGACGGCGGAGTCGGCTCCCGGGCGGGGAAATCTCTGGGCCCGTTTGGAGGGCGGCGACGAGCCGGCACTGGTGCTGCTCAACCATACCGACGTGGTCCCCGCGGACGAGAGCTATTGGAGGGTCGGTCCTCTCTCCGGCGAGATCCGGGACGGTGAGATCTACGGCCGCGGCGCGCTCGACATGAAGTCGACCGGCATGCTGCAGTTCCAGGCGTTCCTGGCGCTCCATCGCACCGGAAAACCCCTGCGGCGCGACGTGTTGTTCGTGGCCACCGCAGATGAGGAAGCGGGTGGCTTCCTCGGAGCGGGTTGGCTGGTCGAGCATCGACCCGAGATCTTCGAGGGCGTTGGTCTTCTCCTCAATGAGGGCGGGAACGGAAGCCGCGACGGCGAGAGCGTCACCTTCGGCGTGGAGGTGACGCAGAAAGTTCCTCTCTGGCTCCGCCTGGTGGCGGCGGGAGAGCCGAGTCATGGCTCGACACCGCATGCCACCTCCTCGGTCAGCCGGCTCCTGGCGGCGCTCTCCCGGATCGAGGACCACGAGTTCGAGCCTCGCATCGTCCCCGCGGTGGCGACTTACTTCCGGGGCCTGGCGAAAACGGAACCAGAGCCGCGGCGCAATCGGTTCCTCTACATCGAACAAGCCGTGCAGGATCCCGAGTTCTTACGCCAGCTCCAGCTCGACAGTCCCTTCCTGCACGCCCTCACCCGGAACACCTGTTCCATCACCCGGCTGGAAGGAAGCAACAAGATCAACGTGGTACCGCCGGAGGCGACGGCGGAGATCGATTGCCGTCTCCTTCCCGACCAAGATCAAGTGGACTTCATCGAGCGCTTGGAGAAGATCGTCGACGATCCCCATATCGAGATCCTAACGATCATGGCCTTTACGCCCGCCGTATCGAGGACCGACACCGAGCTCTACCGTGCTATCGGCACGGTCTGCCAGAAGGACTTCCCCAATGCCCAGGTCATCCCCATGGTCTCCACCGGCTTCACCGACAGCCATTTCTTCCGCGACCTCGGCATCGTGAGCTACGGCTTCGACCCCACCGTCATCCCAGCCGAGATCGAGGGCACCATTCACGGCAACGACGAGCGCATCCCGGTGGAGGCGGTGAAGGAGGGACTGTGGCGGCTTCTGGAAGTCCTGGAGCTGGTCGTCTACTAGCGCCGGGCTTCCCAAAGAAAGCTGGGTCAAACCCGCTCGATGATGGTGGCGACGCCTTGGCCTCCACCAATGCAGAGCGTAACCAGTGCGGTCGAGGCGTCCCTCCGCTCGAGCTCATCGAGGACGGTGCCCAGCAAGATCGCCCCGGTGGCACCGAGCGGGTGACCCAAGGCAATGGCCCCCCCGTTGACGTTGACTCGCTGAGGGTCGAGGCCCAGCTCCTTCATGGTTTGAAGCGGTACCGCGGCGAAGGCCTCGTTGATCTCCCACAGATCGATGTCGGAGACTTTCATCCTCGCCTTGGCGAGTGCCTTCTTGGAGGTGGGCGCCGGCGCGGTCAACATGATGACCGGCTCGCTGCCGTGCGCGGCGATGGCGCGGATCTTGGCCCGCGGCCTCAGCCCGTGCGCCTTCAGGTAATCCTCCGACGCCAGCAGGACGAGCCCCGCACCGTCCACGATGCCACTCGAGTTTCCGGCGGTGTGCACGTGGAGCATCTCCCTCACTTCCGGGTAGCGGGCAAGCGCGATCTGATCGAGGGTCTCGCCGTGGGGACCGACCGGCTTTTCTCCCAGCCTGGCGAAGGCCGGCTCGAGAGCTGCCAAACCCTCAAGCGTCGCGTCGGGCCGCGGGTGCTCGTCGACTTCCAGAACCACCTGGCCGGTCTCCGGATCCCGCACCGGAAAGAGGCTCTTGCTGAAACGGCAATCCTTCTGCGCCTCCCCCGCTCTTTTCTGGGATTCCAGCGCATAGCGGTCCACGTCCTCCCGGGTGAAGCCCTCGCGAGAAGCGATCAGATCGGCGCTGATCCCCTGGGGGACTTGAAAGTGCTTTTTTCGTAGACGCAGGTTGTTGCCGTCCGTTCCGGCGCCATCGGAGCCGATGGGCGCCCGGGACATGCTCTCGATGCCGCCCGCCACCACCAGGTTCTGGGCACCCGAGGCGACCCCCATCGCGGCGAAGTTCACCGCCTGGAGTCCGGAGGCGCAGAAGCGGTTGAGCGAGACCCCGGGGATCTCGATGGGCCAGTCCGAGGCGAGCACCGCGTTCCGAGCCACGTTGGCGCCCTGCTCGCCCGCCTGAGAGACACACCCAACCACGACGTCTTCGACCTCGCTCACCGCGATCCCGGTGCGCGTCGCGATCTGCTGAAGCGTTTGTGCGAGAAGCTCCTGGGGATGGATTCCCGAAAGGGCACCCTTACCAGGCTTTCCCCGCCCGCGCGGTGTCCGCACGGCATCAATAATGTAGGCCGGTTTCATGGAGAGTCCCCCTTTTTCCCTATTGTGCCGCGACGGAGGGGAAGCCTCAAACGGTAAGGAAGGAAGTCTCGGTGTGGCATTCCGAAGGCAATGGGGTTATCTTGGGCGATCACTAGCGAGGGGAACCTTCTCATGGCGGACGCGAAGTCGATCAAAGGGTCCTTCGAGAGGCAAGCGAAGGCGGTGGGGCTCCGGCCATCCATCGGGCGGCGCACCGTGGTATCAAAGGCGCGGGTGGTCGACGGTCTGAAGTGCGAGATCGAGGAGGGTCCCTGGAAGCTCACCGCGGATCTCGCCAAGGAGGGGGGCGGCGAGGATCAGGGACCGACGCCCGGCGTCCTCGGACGCGGGGCCTTGGGTGCCTGCCTGGCGATGGGCTACGTCCTGTGGGCCTCGAAGTTCGAAGTTCCCATCTCGAATATCGAGGTCGAGGTGCATACCGACGTCGACGAGCGCGGCCGGTTCGGATTCCACGACGAGATCTCCCCCGGTTATCAGCGGGTCCGCTACATCGTAAGGATCGAGAGCACCGCACCGGACGCCGATATCATGAGAGTCCTCGACATGGCCGACCGTCACAGCCCCTACCTCGATAACTTTGCCCGGGGGCTCGATATCAGCCGCGAGGTTCGGATCGCAGCGCGCAAGAGCTAGGCCGGTGAATCCCAAGCTACAGCGACGGGTCCAGCGCTACGGCTGGGACCGGGCGGCCGATCATTACGAACTCTACTGGCGGAAGCAGCTCGAACCGGCTCAAGCCCGCCTCCTGGAAATGGCCGAGCTCCAGCCGGGAGAGCACGTTCTCGACGTCTCCTGTGGAACGGGGATGGTGACCTTCCCGGCCGCGGACAGAGTCGGGCGGGAAGGAAGGGTCCTGGGGACCGACATCTCCCAGGCCATGATCGAGATCGCGCGGGAGGAAGCGGCCCGGCGCAACCTCTCCCACGTCACCTTCGAGCGCATGGACGCCGAGGAGCTCGGGGTGGAAGACGGCGGCTTCGATGCCGCTCTCAACTCTCTCGGGCTCATGTTCATACCCGACGTCGGGAAGGCGTTCCGAGAAATGCACCGTGCTCTCCGTCCCGGGGGCCGAGCCGTCGCCGCAGTCTGGGGTGAAAGGAAACGCTGCGGATGGGCCGAGATCTTCCCCATCGTCGACGCGCGGGTCGAGTCCGAAGTCTGTCCTCTCTTCTTTCAATTGGGTACCGGCGACACGATGCGAAGACGTTTGGAAGACGCCGGCTTCACCGACGTCGTTCTGGATCGCATCGCCACGTTCCTTCGCTACGATTCGCCCCAAGCGGCCTTGGGTGCCGTTTTGCAAGGTGGCGCCATGGCCCTGGCCTACTCCCGCTTCGATGAACCGACCCGCGACGAGGTACACGCGGAATACCTTGCCTCCATCGAGCCCTATCGCAAGGGTACCGACTACCAGGTGCCGGCCGAGTTCGTCGTCGCCCAAGGTCGCAAGAAATGATGCCGCAAGAAATCATGGAGATGGCCTATGCGATGGTCACAGTTCAAGAAGGAGGCGCCCGAGATAGCGGCGGCCACCGAGAAACTTTTCGATAAGAGCGGCGTCATACTCCTGGGAAGCTACTGAGAGCTCTCCTCGTGAGGCACCGAGGCGGTGGCGACCACCTGCCAAATTCCGCCCCGCTTGGCCCAGACATGGAGACTGTGATGTTCTGCTGCACTATGCGACATGATGGCGGTCTCCGGGCCGAGAAACATGACCTGGTAGTCACCGGCCTGGTAGCGCGCGTTGGGATCCGGATCTGGCTCGTTCTCTGCAATGGTCTCGGCCTTGCCCACCGTGCCGTTCGCTTGAACCACCATCACGTCGTCGGCAAGGATGGTTCCGAGCTTTGCCCTGTCGTCCTTCATGCCCCCCTCGCCCCACTGCTTGTCGAGAGCGATGAGCGCGTCTGTCTCTTGTTGCTGAGCGGCCGCCACCGCCACACCCGCTACCACCACGAGTAAAGCAAAAGCGTAATAACGCTTCATGGACTTCCCTCCTCTTTGAATCCCTCGCCTCGGCGAGGGCGCCAGATGGAATCACGAAGACTCCGTTCTTGTCAACGACCGGGACTGTCTCACCCACGGGCTTTTCCCCACAGGTCAGAGTTCTGATCAGGGTCCGAAGTCGCCCAACCACAAGCCGCGCGTCACTTAGGCCGTCTCCGAGAGGTCGCCTCGAGACGGTACGCAGTTTGCTTCCACGATCGGCACCGGCTTTCGCACCCGCGAGGCCCCACCCAACCAGCTGCCGTGGCGCTCTTTCCCCGAGCCGACGGCGATTGAGAGATCGAAGGAGGTGAGTGGTGGCCATCACCCTGGAGTTCTACGGAGGCCTCTTCGTGGTGAGCGAAAAGGACACCGACGCGGTCAAGGTCCACTTCTGGAGACCTCAGCCGGTCAAGGTCCAAATCGACGGACTGCCCGATCATGGACTGGCTCGGCTATTAACGGTAGCGTCGCGACTCGATTTCGAGGGAACACCCGCCGCGGAGAGCGGCGACCTCCCTATCCGGCCGCTTTCGGATACGCTTCCCGTCGACTATAAGAGCTCCACCAAGACCGTCGGTTTCACTGCAGGCGAGATCACCGGTGCGGGTCCATCGGCCACCGAAAGGGCCCTGAGTCTCTTCCAGGAGGCGAAGAGCGCTGCAACCAACGGCGGGGAGAGGCTTCAGGCCTTCCGCCAGCTCAGCGGCATCTCAGGAAAGACGGGTCCTCAACTGCAGACCCTGGCCGACGAGTTCTTCGCCCAGAACGCGGAAGCGCTCAAGTACTGGCAGCTCGGCTACCACATCGCCATCGACTTTCTCGAGCTGCACGTACTGCCCAGCGGTCATTCCGGATCCTCCTACCCCCTGCCCGATGACTCCCGCATCGTCTTCGACGCGGAAGAGAACTCCACCATCCCCCATGCGCCCTGGGACAACCCCCATGTTCTGGAGAGGCCACCGACCCGAAGAGGGGGTAAGAGCTAACGCACAGCCTTAGACTCCGCTATTCGCCCGCAGGGATTTCCCCACTTGCGCCGTTCTCTCCCATGACTATATTCAGGAGATTGTGTGCGATAAGATGCATTCATCTCTTGGTCGATTGTCATTGGGGGACTCCTATGAAATACCGGATCCGCATTCATGTCGTTGAGCTAGATCCTTCCGGACGAGAAAAAGACCTGGGACCGTGGCCGGAGCACGTGGCCGACGTGCGCCACGTGGAGGACGCCATGGATCTCTGCGCCCTTCTCTCCCACCAGATCGACTCATTCCTTTTCCCGAAGGAAAGAGCGAGCTAGAGATTCCGGCTTTCTCGCCGTCAGTTCCGCGAAAAGTGGAAACTCATACGCTTCACCGCCATCTGCCTTTGGTTCTGAAGCCCTAAGCCGCCTTCTGTTATGGCAGAGCTGAAGAAAGCCCTGGGCGTCTGGGACGTCGTCCTCTTCAACGTCACCGCCATCGTCGGCCTGCGCTGGATCTCTCTCGCTGCGGCCGGTGGCAATACCTCGATGACCCTGTGGGTCGCCGCTCTCGCTCTCTTCTTCCTTCCTCAGGCGGTCGCCGTCATCGAGCTCACCCGGCGCATGCCGGAGGAAGGCGGCGTGTACGTCTGGACCAAAAGCACCCTGGGAGACTTTCACGCCTTCATGGCCGGCTGGTGCTACTGGACCAACAATCTGGTGTATTTCCCCAACCTGCTCGTCTACGTGGCCGGCGTCTCGGTCTTCATCGCCGGAAGCGGCTACCAGGATCTCGGGGAGAGCAAGGCGTATGTGATGGCATTTTCTTTGCTGGCCCTTCTTGGGGTCACGGTGGCCAACGTCATCGGCCTCGAGACCGGCAAGTGGGTGCACAACGCCGGTGGCGTGGGCACCTGGGGAGCGGGGGCGGTGCTCCTCGTCTTCGGGGTCTTGGCCCTGGCCCGCTTCGGCTCCGCCAACCCGATGCCCGCGGAAAGCTTCTTCGCGGACATCCTGACTTTCGACAAGCTCTCGTTCTTCGCGGCGATCTGTTTCGGATTCGCCGGGCTCGAGCTGGCTGCCGTGCTCGCCGGTGAGATCAAAGACCCCAAGCGGACCGTCCCCCGGGCCATCGTGGTATCCGGGGTGGTAGTGACCGCGATCTATGTTCTGGGGACCTTCGCTCTTCTCGTCGCTCTGCCCCGATCGGAGATCAACATCATTACCGGATTTCTCCAAGGGATCGCGACGGTAGGAAACAAGCTGGGAGTGGGCTGGACGACGAGTCCCCTGGCGCTTCTCATCACCCTGGGTGGAATCGGCGGGCTCATGGCCTGGTTCACCGGTGCGGCGCGCATGCCTTTCGTTGCCGGGATCGATCGTTTCCTTCCCGGCTCGTTGGGGCGCGTCCATCCCAAGTACGGATCGCCCTATGTCGCCATCGTCCTCCAAGCCATCATCGCCTCGGTCTTCGTGGTCATGAGCTTCGCCGGATCCACCGTGCAGGAAGCCTACCTGGTGCTGCTCGACACCACTCTGCTCGTTTACTTCGTTCCCTATGTGTACCTCTTCACCACCTATGTGTTGCTACGCGGCAAGGACCAAGAGTCAGAAAACCACTACCTGCTTCTGAAGAGCCCTCGGCTGGCGAGACTCGCCGGAGTATGCGGTCTGGCGACGACCCTTCTCGCCATGGCCATGGCGCTCGTCCCACCCGAAGGCATGACCAGCGTCTTGCTCTTCGAGGCCAAGGTGATCGGCGGCTTTCTGGGCTTCCTGACGGTGGGAGCGATTGTCTACTGGATGGGAACACGACGCTCCATCTGAACCCGGCGCTCGCTCGCCAGCCCTCGATGCCACAAGACGGTTGTTACTTTTCCACCCCAATTTGCCTTTGGCAAACGTTTGCCAAACTGAACGTTGACTCAGGTTCGGCGCCCGAGCATGGTGATTTGCTCCAAAGCGCGGCCAGCTCGAGATCATTCCGATTGATTCCTCCGGAAAATGTGGGAAGAACGATGGGAAACGGCTCTCGGGGTGCCCAACA
>Ga0209002_10004907_pt1 | contig 10444 bp, 11 predicted proteins | sample Rifsed16ft2_FD_184010 | JGI IMG/M metagenome (GOLD analysis project Ga0209002, IMG submission 184010) | Soil microbial communities from Rifle, Colorado, USA - sediment 16ft 2 (version 2) | ecosystem: Environmental > Terrestrial > Deep subsurface > Rock core/Sediment | place: Rifle, Colorado...
CGCCTGTTTCCTTGTTGACCTCACCCCATTTTCGCTTCAATAGACTTCTTCAGCCGCTGCCGCACGCCCTCGAACGGGATGCGCTGGAGGATCGGGTCGAAGAAGCCGTCCACCACCAGCCTCTCAGCTTCCTTGCGCGGCAGGCCGCGGGCCATCAGGTAGAAGAGGTGCTCTTCTTCCATTTGTCCGACCGTCGCGCCGTGGGTGCAGCGCACGTCGTCGGCGAGGATCTCCAGGCCGGGGATGGAGTCGGCGCGGGCGCTCTTGCTCAGCACCAGGTTGCGGTTCGCCTGATAGCCGTCCGTCTTCTGTGCGCCGGGGGCCACGTAGATCATGCCCTGCCACACCGAGCGGCTGTTTTCCTTCACCGCGCCCTTGAACAGCAGGTCGCTCGTCGTGTGCGGCGCGTTGTGGTTCTGCTGGGTGTCGTGGTCGAGATGCTGATCGCCGTCGGCGAAGTAGAAGCCGGACATCTTGCCGACCGCGCCTTCGCCGTCCAGGTCAATCGTCGAGAAGTTTTTGGTCACCTTCGTCCCGACCGCCGAGAAGATCCAGTCCACCTTGGAGTTCCGGCCCACGCGCACGCGCTCGTGGGTGAAATTCCAGACGTTCTTGCCCAGCGATTGCAGCTCGACGAACGTCAGGTGCGCGTCCTTGCCCACCAGCACCTCGACCGTGGCTGCGTGCAGGGTCTGCTCCGTCGCGCTGGCGGGCGAGGCCGTCTCGTGCACCACCGTCGCCGAGGCGCCGTCGTCCACGACGATCACCACCCGGCTGAAGTGGGCCGGGCCGGTGAGCCAGGCGACCGAATGCAACGGCAGTTCGAGCGCCACGCCTTTCGGGACGTAGACGAACAACCCGCCGTCCGCGAGGGCTTCCGCCAGCGCGGCGAACTTGCCCTCGGCGATTTTGACCACCTTGCCCAGATACTTCTTGACGAGTTCCGGGCGCTTTTTGGTCGCGGTGATGAAATCGGCGAAGACGACCTTCTTTCGCTTGAGCGCGGCGTCGAGCGCATACTGCTCGACCCGGCCCCCGACCAGCACCAGCTGCCCGCCCTGTTCCTTGCCGACGAGCGGCTTGAGCAATTCGCCCGGCACGCGCTGCCCTGGGAGTTTGCCGTTCAAGTGATGCGGCAGGGTGATCGCGCTCCATTTGAACGGGCGGATGTCGGTGCGCCGCCAGGCCTCGTCGTTGAGCGTCGGCATCGGCGCGACCTCGTAGACTTTCCACGCGGCGAGGCGCCGCCGCGCGTACCAGGCGGCGTCCTTTTTGGCCCTGGAGAGCGCCAGCACCTCGGCTTTAGCCAGCCTGAACTCAGCCGCCTTTGGTTCTTCCTTCCTCCGGCCAGTGGTGATCACCGTCCGCTGGTATTTCGGAGTCTGTTCCGCCGGCTTCGCGGCGGGGGTTTCAATCGTCGTCATCATGGTCCTATTCACGCAAAGGGGCGGGCGTCCTTACCCGCCCCAGCCATTCATGAAATCGTCGTCGCGACTTCAGTCGTTTCCGCTGCGAATTACCCGACGCTGCCTTCCATCTGCAGCTGGACGAGGCGGTTCAGTTCCACGGCATACTCCATCGGCAGTTCCTTCACCAGCGGCTCGATGAACCCGCCCACGACCATGCTCGCCGCCTGCTCCGCGGAGAGGCCGCGGCTCATCAGATAGAAGAGCTGATCCTCGCCCACCTTCGACACCGAGGCCTCGTGGCCGATGTTGACCTCGTCCTCGTCAATCTCGATCACCGGGTAGGTGTCCGAGCGGGACTGGTCGTCAATCAGCAGGGCGTCGCACACGACGTTGGAGCGGGAGTGATGCGCGCCCTTGTAGACTTTGAGCAGGCCGCGATACGACGCGCGCCCGCCGCCCTTGCTGATGGACTTGGAGGTGATCTTGCTGGACGTGTGCGGCGCGCCGTGGACGACCTTGCCGCCCGCGTCCAACTGCTGCCCCTTGCCCGCAAAGGCGATGGAGAGAACCTCGCCATGCGCGCCCGGCTCCAACAGGTACACCGCCGGGTATTTCATCGTCACCTTCGAGCCGAGGTTCCCGTCAATCCATTCCATCGTCGCGTTCTCGTACGCGGCGGCGCGCTTGGTCACCAGGTTGTACACGTTCGTAGACCAGTTCTGGATGGTGGTGTAGCGGCAGCGCGCGCCTTTCTTGACGATGATCTCGACCACGGCTGAGTGAAGCGAGTCGCTCGAGTAAATCGGCGCGGTGCAACCCTCCACGTAGTGCACGTACGCGCCCTCGTCCACGATGATGAGCGTGCGCTCGAACTGCCCCATGTTCTTGGCGTTGATGCGGAAGTACGCCTGCAGCGGCATCTCCACCTGCACGCCCTTCGGGACATAGATGAACGAACCGCCCGACCAGACGGCGCTGTTCAACGCCGCAAACTTGTTGTCCGTCGGCGGGATGATCGTCCCGAAGTATTGCTTGACCAGATCAGGATGCTCGCGCAGGCCGTCGTCCATCGAGAGGAAGATGACGCCTTTCTCTTCCAGGTCCTTGCGGACGGCGTGATACACCATCTCGGACTCGTACTGCGCGCCCATGCCTGCCAGGAACTTCTGCTCGGCCTCGGGGATGCCCAGTTTGTCAAAGGTGTTCTTTACTTCCGGCGAGACGTCGTCCCACGACTTCACGCTCTCTTCGGAGGGCTTGATGTAGTAGTAAATGTTGTCGAAATCAATCCCGCTCAAATCCGCGCCCCAGTTGGGCATCGGCTTCTTCCAGAAGATGTCGAGCGCCTTCAGGCGGAAGTCGATCATCCACTGCGGCTCGCCCTTCATCCGTGACATATCAATCACGACCTCGCGGTTCAGCCCCTTCTTCGCCTTGAAGGTGTAGTTCTCCGCCTCGTGAAAACCGTACTCTTCCTCGTAGCGGTCTTTGGAGTCAAGAACAACGTCTTTGTCAGCCATTGGAGACCTCCTCATACTTCTCGCGCACCCAGTCGTAGCCGTGCTCTTCGAGATGCAGCGCGAGCTCCGCGCCGCCCGATTCGACAATCTGCCCGTTGAGCATCACGTGCACAAAGTGCGGCTTGACGTGATTGAGGATGCGCTGATAGTGGGTGATGACGAGCACGCCCAGGTTCGGGCCGGCGAGCGCGTTCACGCCGTTCGCCACAATCCGCAGCGCGTCAATGTCGAGGCCCGAGTCCGTCTCGTCGAGCACGGCGATCTCCGGCTCGAGCGTCGCCAACTGCAAAATCTCGGCGCGCTTCTTCTCGCCGCCGGAGAAGCCGTCGTTCAGATAGCGTCCGGCAAAGTCGTGCGGCATCTGCAGCATATCCATCTTGGTCCTGAGCAGCTTGCGGAACTCGGGGATGGCGATGCCCTTGTCCTCCGGGTTGGCCGCGCGGCGCTTCGCATTGATCGCCGTCCGCAAAAAGTTCGCCACGCTCACGCCGGGGATGGCCACCGGATACTGGAACGCGAGGAACAACCCGAGCCGCGCGCGCGCGTCGGGTTCCAATTCCAAAATGTCCACGCCCTTGAAAATAATCTGCCCGGCCGTCGCGGTGTAGCCGGGATGCCCCATGATGGTGTAAGCCAGCGTGGACTTGCCCGTCCCGTTCGGCCCCATGATGGCGTGAATCTCGCCCTGCTTGACGATGAGATTCACCCCTTTGAGAATGGGCTTGTCTTCAACCGACACATGCAAATTGCGAATTTCGAGCACCGAAGGCATGAAACTTTTCGCTCCTTACTGCTGAATCATTCCATCAGCATCTGACTATGCCCGGATATTCTTCTGCACCCAAACAGTTCTATCCGCGCCCGTGTGGACTGCTGCACCCAAGCGTCCTATCTTTGAGCCACGCACATTATATCATCTCTCACAAATAAATGTCAATATTTTATATAAAAATATACTTTATTGACAATACTGCCAGTTTAGTGCTATACTCGCGTCGGAAGTACGATAAACGCTGCCTTTTGCTGGTTGAAAGATAAAACCGGCGTGGCATCGGTTTGTGCGGCGCTTCACCAGGCCATGAGCATCACACGCGAACGCATCCTTCAGACGATCAGAGCGGGCGGGCAGGCGACTATCGCCGGCCTTGTCGAGGCGATCTCGATTTCGCACATTTCGGTGCGCCACCATCTTGCGGCGCTCCAAGCCGAAGGCCTGGTCACAGCCTCCGAAGTCCGGCACGGCGTCGGCCGGCCTCACCTGGCTTACTCGCTTACTGAGGCTGCCATCGAACGCGCCCCAGCGCCTCAATATGTGCGCCTGAGCGGGCGCTTGCTCGACGAGCTTAAAGCCTCCATGCCGCCGGACGGGATTGAGGCCATGTTCACGCGTATGGCCGAAGGCATCGTGGCCGAGTACGCCGCCAAACTGGAGGGCAAGTCGCTCGAAGAGAAGATGGAACTCCTCGTCGAGATGCTCGGCGCGGAGGGCTTCACGGCCCGCTGGAACCGCACCGGCGAGACCATCTCGCTCAGCGAGTACAACTGCCCCTACCTGCGCCTCGGCCAGAAGCACCCCGAGGTCTGCGCGATAGACCAGACCCTGATCAGCCAGGTGCTGGCTGCCAACGTCGAAAAAACCACGTGCGTGCTCGACGGCGCAGGACACTGCGTCTACGTCATCACGCCCGGCAAGGCGACCTCGATCGCCGTTGATACCATTTCTCTCCCGGAGAGTTAGCATGTCCGAAGCTCCTGCGCCCAACCAACTGGTCTGGCAGGCCGAATCCCAGGACAAAGCCAAGGCCGACGAAGTCCGCGAAGCCCTGCGCGATGTGGTTGACCCTGAAATCGGGCTGAACATCGTCGAGCTTGGCCTCGTCCGTGACCTCGAGCTTGAGCCGGGCCAGACGCTGGTGAAGATGATCCTCACCACCCCCTTCTGCCCCTACGGCCCGGCCCTGCTCGAGCAGACCCGCAAGAAGGTCGAAGTCGTCTCCGGCCAGCCGACCCGCATCGAGATGAGCATGGAAATGTGGGACCCCTCGATGATGGAAGAAGGCGCTGGCGCGGACTGGGGGCTGTTCTAAGATCGCATCCAGACCCGACAGATTTTGAAAACCTGTTGGGTCTGCTTTAACGACAACAGCAGGCGGCTCACATCGCCGCCTGCTTCGTGTTTAATCGCAGGCGCATCACGCATTTTTACAGCCAAAAGGCCAGCACCAAAAACACAACTGCCATAATCGCAAAGAGGACGATCATCACCAGCATCACCGTCGTCGCCGTCGCCATCTGCGCCGTATAGGTCGGGTTGGTGGCTCTCAGGACGTCGCTCGTCGTTTCCGCTTCAAGCGGCTCAGGCTCAGGCGGCGGCTCAGCGCGGACGAACGGCTTCGGCTCAGGGACAGCCGTATTCAGCGCCCGCTTCAGCTCGCCCGTGTCCGGCGGCAGGGTGGGGATCTCTTTCTGCCGCTGGGCCTGCCGCATCGTCGGCAGACCGCACTCCCGGCAGAACTTGTCCGCCGGATCGAGCTGGCGGCCGCAGTTCGCGCAAACCATCTCCACTCCCATTTCAGCCATACTCTCCTTGCCTTTCTCTCGCGCGCGGGGATTGTACTGCGTCTCGGGTTGCGGCTCAAGCCCGCTTGACGCGCCCGCAGAGTATGATACTCTCCCCGCCACCCACCACATTCTTAGGAGTCGACCTGCACATGAAGCAACGGTTTTCCTCCCTCCTCGGCGGATTGTTAGCCGTGGTGATCGCCGGCGTGCTTGCGCTGGGCTTCTGGCCCGCCGCGCCCGATGTCCCCAAGCTCGGCGGGCATGGCAAGGCCGGTGATCCCACCCCGCCTAACAACCCTGACCGGCGCGGCGCGGGGCAGGTGGTCAGTGTGCAAGCCGGAGAGTCTATTCAGGCTGCGGTAGACCGCGCCCAGCCTGGCGACACGATCCGCGTCATGCCCGGCGTCTACAACGAAGAAGTATTGGTCAGCGCGGAGAGCATCACGTTGGAAGGCGTCGTCCAGGGAGATCAGCGGCCAACGCTCGACGGCCAGGGCCAGAAGGCCAACGGGGTCGTCTCCGTCGGCGATTACTTCACGATCACCGGCTTCAAGATCATCCACTACACCTCCAACGGCGTCCAGGCGCAGGGCGTCACCAGCGCCGTCTTCCGCGACGTGGTCACCGACGACACGGGCGAGTACGGCCTCTTCCCCATCCTCTCGACCGACGTGCTGATCGAGCAGTGCCAGACGAGCGGCGTGAACGACACCGGCATCTACGTCGGCCAGTCGCGCCAGATCGTCGTCCGCGACAACGAGGCCTTCGGCAACGTCTCCGGCTTCGAGATCGAGAATTCCGTAGACGCGTTGGTGGAGGACAACTCCAGCCACGACAACACCGCCGGGCTGTTGGTCTTCCTGCTCCCTGGCAAGACCGCCGCCGAAGGTTCAAACACACGCGTCGTGAACAACCGCTTCGAGAACAACAACCTGGCGAACTTCTCGCGCCCGGAGATGACCGTCCACCTTGTCCCGCCGGGCAGCGGGCTGCTGATCATGTCGGCGGACTCGACCGAGGTGACGGGCAACACCTTCAGCGGCAACAAGTCTTTTGCCGTGGCGCTCGTGGCCATGAGCGATTTTCCTGAGTTCTTCGGCGACAAGAAGGAGTGGGACGTCCCGGTCGTCCCTGAAGACAACTGGATTCACGACAACACCTACGTCAACAACGGTTATGACCCCGACCAGGGCGTGATTGACGCCGGCTTCAAGGGCCGCGATTTGTTGTGGTCCACGAGCGGCGACGGCAACCGCTGGGACGACCCCGGCGCGACGCGCTTCCCCTCGCCCCTGCCTTCGTCCGCGTGGCCGGGCTTCGTCAGCCGCGCCTTCGGGCGTGTGCTGAACTTCCTGGCGCATCTCTAACCCGCATGAGATTCATTAACCTGAAGCCGCTCCGGCTCCTCCGCCAGCCGCTGTTCCTGGCCGTCTCGCTCAACCATTTCGCCGTGGACGTGCTCAACGGCCAGACCAGCATCCTGCTGGCCGTGCTCAGCACGCCCCTCGGATTGACCAACGCCGTCATCGGGTTGATCGCGATGATGTATTCGATGGTCGGCTCTTTGTCGCAACCGGTCTTCGGCTGGCTGTCCGACCGCTATAGCGCGCGTTGGGCTGCCGCCGGAGGCGTGCTGTGGATGGCGGGCCTCTTCGCGCTGGCCGCCGTCACGCCCGGTTACGGGTCTATTGCCTGCCTGGTCCTCGGCGCGCTTGGCTCGGGCGCATTCCACCCGCCGGGGACGATGAAAGCCGCGCAGGTCGGCCGGCAGTACATGGCCGGGCAGATGGCGACGGCGGCCTCCATCTTTTTCCTCTTCGGCCAGGGCGGGCTTTCCCTCGGCCCGGCCATTGGCGGCGTAATCATGGATAACCTGGGGCCGGCGGGGATCCTCATCCCGGCGGGCCTGACGGTCCCGGTCGGATTGTTTATGGTCTGGGCGATGCGCCCCTCGGCGCAACCGACGCCCGTGGCGAGCCGCGAGACCGGCGCCGCAACCTCGCCGCCGGATTTGAATCTGTTCGCAGTCGTCATGCTGCTGGCCGGCCTGCGCGTCTGGGCGCAATCCGTCATGACGACCTTCGCGCCCAAATATCTTCACGACCTCGGCCTGGCGCCGACGATCTACGGGGCCGTCGTGGCGCTGTTCATGGGCGGGTCGGCCATCGGCGGCGTGATCGGCGCGATGTTCAGCGAACGCTGGGGGCAGCGCCGGACGATCGCGCTCGCCTGCGGGTTGAGCGCCCTGCCCTTTTTCCTCTTTCCGGGAGCGCAGGGCGCGTGGATTTACCTGCTGGCCGCTCTCGCCGGGCTGCTCAACGGCGCGCCGCACAGCATCCTGGTCACTACCGCTCAGCGGTCGTTTCCGAGCCGCGCGGCGCTGGCCTCGGGCGTCATCCTGGGCTTCATGTTCACCGCCGGCGCGATTGGGGCGTACGTGAGCGGCATCGCCGCCGACCGTGTCGGCCTGGCGTACGTCCTGCAGGCGAACTCGGCCCTCGGCCTGACCGCGGCGTTGGCCAGCCTCTGGCTGATGCCGCGCCACGCTCTGAAACCGAGCGCCGTCGCCGAGGTGGGTGATTAGTGCCTTTCCGCAACAACGTCACCCGCCTGCTCGACGCGCACAAAATCCAGTACGAGGTCTTTGAATTTTCTCCGGAGAAGCATTCGGCCGAGGAGGTTGCCGAACTGCTGGGTGTGCCGCCGGAGTGCGTCTACAAAACGCTGGTGGTCTTGCGCGAGGGTAAGGGCGGGTCTCGCGCCCGCCCTCTACTCGTGATGGTCCCTGCCGGGCGCGAGTTGAATCTCAAGGCGCTGGCCGCCTCGCTCGGCGAGAAGAAACTCAAGATGGCGACGCAGCGCGAGGCCGAAGCGCTCACCGGCCTCCAAGTCGGGGGCATTTCGGCGCTGGCGCTGCTCAACAAGGGTTTTGAGATTTGCATCGAGCGCGCGGCGCTGGCGCTGCCCTATATCCACATCAGCGCGGGGCAGCGGGGAGCAAATATCCGGCTGGGGGTGAAGGATTTGATGGAGATAACGGGGGCGAAACCCGTCGAGACGACTTAATCCAGCTTTTTCGTTTTCGACTCTGCCAAAAGGCGTGTGTAGTCTGTGAGTATCTCCGGCTTCTCCAGCGCCTCGGCAAATTGAGAGAGCCAGTCTTCAATGTAGGCTTCGTCCAACTTGCCGCACTGAGCAATCAGCAAGGCCTCGACATCAGGCCAATCCTTGCCGCGCCCCGCTACCACCTTTTGGATAATCAAGTCTTCCGCTGAACAAACCCACGCCGAGAAATTTCCAAAATCGCGGCGAACCGCGCGCTCAATGATCAATTCTTCGTAACCGGGTAAAGTCAATAGAAAATCCACTACGACACCCCCTATTTCAACTGCAACAATGAAGGGGTTTTCTGGAACATGCTCCCGTGCGCGAGTGGGGAAGGCGGCACGCAACGCGGCGCGCATAGCCGTATATTCTGTATCTGTCACGAGGACTTTGAAGTCCACATCCTGTGTAACACGGATACGCCCCCACTGCGACAAAGCTACGCCTACGATAATGGCGTAGCGATAGTCGTTCTTTTCAAGGAACTCCACTGCAGTATTGACAGGCACCTCAAGCTGCTTTTGCACGTGCACGCCTCCACGCTTCTAGCTTTTGCACCCGTTCGTAATACTGCGCCAAAGCGATCAATTTCTGCTTCCGCTCCCAATCACCTGATTCGGGAGCGATCCGCCAACAGAATTCGACAAGCGCGGCGTACCGTTCCCATGCCTCACGAGAGGACAGAGCGCTCTCGTGCCGAATCTGATACAACAGTTTTTCTTCACTCCACTGTCGGTGAGCAGCGTAAACCTTGCGATAAAGTTCCTTGTCTAGCGCCATGGTCTGATTCTACTCCGAACGTCGCCCGCCCACAATCAGACGGAATATCACGGAGTCCTTATCACAACCAATTTATCCACGCCCGACTCCGCGCCCCACACCTCCCCGCGGCGGCCGAGGATTTGCCGCACGTTCGCCGGGGAACTCGGCAGCGTGAAGACCTCGAATGCTTCCCGCGCAGGGTCAAAGCGCACCAGCGCGTTCGCGCCGAAGTCGCTCAACCACACCTGGTCGCGGTCGTCCACGTAAACCGCATAAGCCCTGGGGCTGCTCCCAGGGAGCTGCCACTCGCGCCACGCGCCTGTAGCAGGATCATACATCCCTACCTGGCCCGCGTTCCACTCGCTCACCCAAATCCGCCCGCGCGAGTCTGACCAGACGCGGCGCGCGCCTTGATTAGGCGTGGGCGGTTCCAGCACCGCCGCCGCGCCCGTGACCAGATCAATCCAGGCAATATGACTGCCCGCGAGCGAGGCGTAATACACATCGCCTCCTGGCGTCGTGGCAATCCCATACGGCCCACGGCCGCGCGGGGCGTTGAACACCTCCACCTGCCCCACTCCCGGGTCTAAACGGCCATATACCCCGCTCTGCCCGGTGAACCACAACACGCCGCGCCCGTCGAACGAGGCGGTGTTGAGATTGGCACGGCCGCTCCCGGCCGGCAACGGGAAAACCTGAACCGCTTCGGTCGCGGGATCAACCCGGACGATGGCGTTGAGGCCGCTATCCGTGATCCACGGCGCGCCATCCGGCCCGACGATCACGCCATGCGGCGCCGATCCGCTGCCCAGTTTGATGTGATGCGTCTCCCCTGTGTCCGGATTCAACCGTCCCAGCTCGCCGGTCGCCTGCGCGGTGTACCACACTGCGCCATCGGGTGCAGGGGCGACGTCGTGCGGGTGAGAACCGGAAGGAACCGGATATTCGTGTAGGACTGGAACAGCAAGGGTCGTCGGCGTTTCGGAGACAACCGTCGCAGGAGTCGAAGTGATTGCCCCTGACTGTATCGCTGTGACAGTAGGCACTTGAGGCGGTCGAACGGTCGGGGCCTGCGCCGTCCGCACA
>Ga0209002_10004912_pt1 | contig 10440 bp, 7 predicted proteins | sample Rifsed16ft2_FD_184010 | JGI IMG/M metagenome (GOLD analysis project Ga0209002, IMG submission 184010) | Soil microbial communities from Rifle, Colorado, USA - sediment 16ft 2 (version 2) | ecosystem: Environmental > Terrestrial > Deep subsurface > Rock core/Sediment | place: Rifle, Colorado...
GGCGGATGAGAACGTCCGCTCACTCTACCGTTCGCTTCCTGACAGGGCTAAGATCCTGTTCACGCCCGTCTGGTAGAGCAGCCATCGGGCTCAGTTGGATCCTGGGCAACTCGCTGGATGTCTCATCTACAAGGAGCTGGAAGCGAAGAAAACCGGTGTGGAAGGCTGGGAAAACCGAGAGGCGGCGCTTCAGACGATCCGGGAGTCCGAGCTGAGATACCAGCGGTCTTCAGACCGCTAGGGCTCGTGCCCCATGGAACGGGTGGCTCTGGCGGAGCGACCCGCTAGCTGCTGGCCTGCCGAACGCGCCAGAACCGAACCGGACTCATTACCTTCACCGGCATGCGCTGGGGAGCGATCCGGACAGGCTGGAGCGGCTTGAGGGCCTTGACGAGCCGGGGTATGGCCGGTTCGTGTTTTCTATGAATCTGGATCTGAGTCATGCTGCATGGCAGAGCAAGAGAGGTGCCACCGGGAAACAAGGGTCCAAAGAGGTTATAAGCTTCTTGTTTACTTCATTTTGAACAGAAACATCTCGCCGCCGCCGCTCATGTAATTTTTTCAAGACCGGCATTGGATGCCCGAAATAATCGGATCTATACTACCGAATTCGGTATCCCATGTTGCTACGTGCCCTCCTCGTCCTCGAGCTTCCCGAGCCCGGCCACAGACTTGAACGCCTTCTCCGAGAAAAGGGTTTCCTACCCGAGCTCGTCGACAGTGAGGAAACTCTGTGGGAACGCCTGGGGCGAGAAGATCACGACTTGGTGCTGGTTGACTCCTCCCGGGCGGGTGGCCTCATGGACTCCGTGAGGCAACTCCCCACGCCCCCGGCGGTGGTCGCTCTGACGCTCAAAGAAAATCCGGAGGAGAGGGCCGAGCTTCTCTCGGCGGGGTACCGGGCCGTCTTGGGGCTAGGTCTTTCCGACAGCGTCCTAGGCGAGACGCTCTTCGCGCTCGCCAACCGGAGGAGCGAAGACCTTATCACGCATCTAGGAGCTCAGCGGCGACAGAAACGCTCGAAGCTGAGTGACTTCGTCTCGGCCAGTCCGGCGATGATTCATCTGGTCGATCTGGCGGAGCGAGTTGCCCGTACCGACAGTGCGCTCCTCATCCTGGGGGAGACCGGTGTGGGAAAGGAGCGATTGGCGCGTTCCATTCATTTCGAGAGCAGTCGCGCCCGCGGACCTTTCATTCCCGTGAACTGCGGGGCACTCCCGGAAGGCCTGCTGGAAAGCGAGCTCTTCGGCCACGAGGAAGGTGCCTTCACCGGTGCCACCCGCGCCCGGCGTGGGTACTTCGAGCTCGCCCAGCGCGGAACGATCCTCCTCGACGAGATCGGCGAAATGCCGCTCCATCTCCAGGTGAAGCTGCTGCGCGTTCTGGAGGGACGGCAAATCCGGCGGGTGGGCGGAGAGCACGCCGTCGAGATCGACGTGCGAGTCATGGCGGCCACCAATCGTGACCTCAAGGCGGAGATGGAGGCGCAGGCGTTTCGCGCCGATCTCTACTATCGGCTGGCCGTGATCACCCTCATCATCCCTTCACTGCGAGAAAGGCGAGAAGACGTCCCGGAGTTGGCCCAAGACTTTCTGCAGCGTCTACGACGGCAGTTCGGGGGCAAGGCGACTCGCTTCCACCCCGACGCCCTACGGGCGCTCGTTCACTACCACTGGCCGGGCAACGTGCGAGAGCTCATCAACGTGATCGAGCGTGCGGTGCTCGTCGCGCCCGGCGAGGAGATTCGCGAATCGGATCTGCGTCTGGAAGAGGTACAGACTCCGAGAGAAACCGGACCGCGGACCCCGGACCGCGAGCGCCCTCGTGAGGGTACCGAAGGTTGGGCCGGTCTGTCCTTGACGGCGGCGCGGGAGCAATGGACCGCTGCTTTCGAACGAAGCTATTTGACCCAACTCCTGGAGGCGACTCACGGACGCATCGGCGAGACGGCCAAGCGTGCCGGCATCAACGAACGCACTCTCTACAACCTGATGCAACGCCACGGCCTCCGCAAGGAAGACTTCAAACGGCGGGGGCTCTAAGAGGAATGACTGGCCCCTGCCGCCAAGTTATATCCCCTCGTTCGGACGAAAAGCTTGGGAGCGAAGAGTCGATCCCGATTCGCCCAGCGGCCAGGAGGGGGGGACGCGACGCCGCGTCCCCCTCCTTAATCCCGTCCTTAAATGTCAAAGTACAGAGCGAACTCGTACGGGTGCGGGCGCAGACGGATGGCGTCGACCTCGTTCTTTCGCTTGTACTCGATCCAGGTATCGATCAAGTCCCTGGTGAAAACGTCCCCCTTGAGAAGGAACTCATAGTCCTTTTCGAGGTCGTCCAGCACCACGTCCAGGGAACCCGGAAGCTGCTTGACTTTCGCCGCCTCCTCCGCGGGCAGCTCATAGAGGTCCTTGTCGAGGGGCTGGCCGGGGTCGATCTTGTTCTGGATGCCGTCGAGGCCGGCCATCAAACAGGCCGCGAAGGACAGGTACGGGTTGCAGGTCGGGTCGGGCGTGCGGAACTCGATGCGCTTCGAGCTCTCCGAGCCGAAGTACATCGGGATGCGCACCGCGGCGGAGCGGTTCCGGGCGCTGTAGGCAAGGTTGATAGGGGCCTCGTAACCGGGCACGAGGCGCCGATACGAGTTGGTGGACGGAGCGATGAACGCGCACAGCGCCGGCGCGTGCTTAAGTATGCCGCCGATGTAGTGCTTGCAGGTCGTCGAGATGTCGGCGTAGCTCCCCTTCGCGTAAAAGAGGTTCTTCCCGCCCTTCCACAGCGACTGGTGGGTGTGCATGCCCGAGCCGTTGTCCATGAAGACCGGCTTCGGCATGAAGGTCACCGTCTTGCCGTGCTTCTTCGCCGTGTTCTTCGTGCAGTACTTGTACCACATCACCTTGTCCGCCATCTTGACCAGCGTGTCGAAGCGCATGTCGATCTCGGCCTGGCCGGAGGAGGCGACCTCGTGGTGGTGGACCTCGATCTTGACGCCCACGCTCTCCAGGTTCAGCACCATCTCCGAGCGCAGGTCCTGGTGGTGGTCGGCGGGAGCCACCGGAAAGTAACCCTGCTTGTAGCGGGGGCGGTAGCCCAGGTTCGGGTTCTCAGGCGTCCCTACGCGCCCGCTGTTCCAGGTTCCCGCTTCCGCGTCCAGGTGGTAGAACCCGAAGTTGTAGCCCTGGTCGAAGCGCACGTCGTCGAAAATGAAGAACTCGAGCTCGGGACCGATGTAGACGGTGTCGGCGATGCCCGTGCTCTTGACGTAGGCTTCCGCCTTCTTGGCCACGTAGCGCGGATCGCGCTCGTAGTTGGCCCCCGTCACGGGGTCCTTCACGTCGCAGATCAGCACCAGGGTGGGTACTGCGGTGAACGGGTCCATCTGGGCGGTCTCGGGGTCGGGGAAGAGCAGCATGTCCGACTCGTTGATCGCCTGGAACCCGCGGATCGACGAGCCGTCGAAACCGATGCCCTCCGAGAACAGCTCCGCGTTGAGCTCGCTCGCCGGAATCGAGAAGTGTTGCCAGAGACCGGGCATGTCGATGAACCGGAGGTCCACGATCTTCGCGCCCTTCTCCTTGCCTAACTTGAGAACGTCACTTGGGGTCATTCCGCCTCCTTCGGGCACTGTTAGCAGGGTACCGATCGCAAGACCGGCGCCGCGAGTCGATCATATCTCACCCCCGAAGGTGACAACCAGCCCGAAGGCAAGGGTGGTCTGGGAATCTTTCGATGTGCCGTCGTCCTTCGGGAAGACCGGCTCGTCCGCAAAGTCGGTCCTGTACTCGAACCGTAGCCGGAGATTCTCCGCCATCACGTGGTCACTGGTGACGGTCAAGCTCTGGGCGGCGGTGCCGAGGGTCATGAAACCGCCATCCTTGTCGTCTAGGTACTCCAAGCGGCCGACCAGGTCCCAATCGTCCTTCACCTGATACTTCGCGTAACCGCCGATACCCCACCAGGAGACGTCTCCTTCCGCACCGTAGTCGATGTTGGCCATGAGGCTCAGCTTCTCCTGCGTTGCCAGGATGACGGTGGTGTCGAAGAGGTGCCGAGTATCGGCGTCGGGCGCCTCCTGGCCGAACATGTAGTTCGCGATCCAGGTGAGCTCGGAGCTCGGTTTCACGGTCGCCTGTATCGCCAGGCAAGGGACGTCTCCGAACATCTCGCTGCTATTGTTCCAGCCGTTCACCACGAGCCCGGCTACGCTGAGCTTGTCGTTGACGGGTGCGGTGGCGCGGATGCCGACGTGGTAGAAGGGAATGGCCAAGGTGAAGAGCATCGAGCGCGTGTAGTTCCAGTTGTCCTGCGACTCGATGACCTCCGCGCCGTGCGGGGTGACGAACTTACCCACGTCCCACTGCACTTTGCCCGTGAGCAGGCTGCCGTAGGCCTGCTGGATATTCTTGTAGATCTCCTTACCCTCGACTCCTTCCGGCTCGAAAGAGGCGACGATATCGGCAGTCTTCCCGAAGTCGAGATCGACCCGGAAGCCGACCCTGCTCTCGGGGGTGACCCCCTTGGCGAAAGACAGCTCGGCCAGGCTGAGGGAGAACGCGTTGTGCTGCACGTCGAAGGCCCGATATGTCGGGTCGACCTTGTTGAAGCTGTACTCGTAATAGACGTCGACGAAACCGGTGATGTCGATCTTCGGAGCCTCGGGCGTGGGCGACGAGGCCGGATCCTGGGCGTAGACCGCAGCCGCGCCCAGGGTCAACCAGGCGAAGACAACGAGTCCAAATCGTCTCAACGGATGGCTCCTGCATGTCATAGTCGGGTCACTGCCATGGTTCAATGTCATAATCGGTTCGCTCCTTTGGTTTGTTGGTGACTGACATCTTCAGAGACCCGCGCGTGACGTGAAGCCTGGGTAGGCCTCCATGCCATGCTCGCCCGTGTCGAGACCCTCGCGCTCCTCCTCCGCCGAAACCCGGATACCGATGGTGAGCTTGAGTACGTACCAGACCACGGCGCTCGCCGCGGCCGTGAAGGCACCCACCGCCAGGATGCCCTTGATCTGGGTGAGGGTGAGGGCGATACCGCCTCCCGCGAAAAGCCCGCCCTCCGTCGCGAAGAGGCCCACCGCGAGGGTGCCGAAAACCCCATTGACGAGGTGCACGCTGAGCGCGCCCACTGGATCGTCGAGCTTGACCCGGTCGAAGAACAGAACGGCGGACACCACCAAAACGCCCGCGAGCGTGCCGATGATTACAGAGCTGGCGGTGGTGACGAAGGCACACGGCGCGGTGATGGCCACCAGGCCGGCAAGCGTGCCGTTCAGGATCATGCTCAGGTCGGGCTTGCCGAGGACGATCCAGGCCACGGCCGTGGCGGCCAGGCATCCCGCGGCCGCGGCCATGTTGGTGTTTAGGGCGACAGTGGAGATCAGCTCCACGTCGGCCGCCATCGTGCTGCCGGGGTTAAAACCAAACCAGCCGAGCCACAGGATGAGGGTGCCGAGGGTGGCGAAGCCCATGTTGTGGCCGGGGATGGGCTGGACTTTCCCGCTGGCCGAGTACTTGCCGATGCGGGGGCCGAGGATGATCACGCCCATCAGCGCGGCCCAGCCTCCGATGGAATGGACGACGGTCGAACCCGCGAAGTCCTTGAAGCCGGCGGTCCCGAGCCAGCCCCCGCCCCACGCCCAGTGCCCTCCTACAGGATAGATAAGGGCCACCAGGGCGAAGGAGAAGAGAATGAAGCTCAGAAACTTGACCCTCTCCGCTACCGCCCCGCTCACGATGGTGGCGGCCGTCCCAGCGAAAACGAGCTGGAAGAAGAACTTCGCGGCCAGGGGCACGCCAGTCCAGTTCAGCGAGGCGAACACTCCCTGATAGGCCTCGCCGGTTGCCGGGCTGTTGTCAACTCCTGAGAGAAACCAGCCGTTCAGGCCTATGAAGGGGGTTCCGTCACCGAACATGAGGCCGAAGCCCAAGACCCAGAATGCCAGCGACGAGACGGCGAAGACGATGAAGTTCTTCGCCAGGATGTTCACCGCGTTCTTGGCCTGGCAGAGCCCCGATTCCAGCATGGCGAATCCCGCATTCATGAAGAACACGAGGCACGCCGTCACGACGACCCAGATGGTGTCGAGAGCAACCTTAGCTTGCAATAAGTCCATCACTCCTCCTTAAGAAGATTCGACGCGGGCTGGTCCAGGACGCGGCTAGAGCGCGGCCTCTCCACGCTCTCCGGTACGGATACGCACGACGTCTTCCACTGTGCTCACGAAGACCTTGCCGTCCCCGAACTTTCCGGTCTTGGCCGTCTTCAGCACTGCTTCCACTGCCTGATCCACGAGCTCGTCGCCCAGGACGACCTCGATCTTGATCTTGGGCAGGAACTGCACTTCGTACTCGCTGCCCCGGTAGGTCTCGGTGTGGCCTTTCTGGCGACCGAACCCCTTCACCTCAGTGACCGTCATCCCCACGATTCCCACCTCTTGGAGGGCGGTCTTCACCGCCTCCAGAAAGTGCGGCCTCACGATGGCTTCCATCTTCTTCATCACGCCTCCTTGCTCAAGCTTCGCGTCCGCTCTTCGCCCCTAAAGCGGAGAGCAGAGCCTTCTCAACTCCCACGCGCGTCTCCGGGGAGAGCTTTTGCCCTTCCGCGTCCGTCACGTAGAAGACATCAAGGGCCAGAGCCTTCTCGGTCGCGATCCGCGCGAAGCGGATATCCAGCCCCAGACCAGACAAAGTATGGGCGAGGGTGTAGGCCAGACCCGGCTGGTCAGCCGCCCTCACCTCTACCACGGTGGCCGTCGGGGAGGCTTCGAGGTCGAAGCGCACCCGCGGCTTCTTGGCGGCTCGCCCCCAAAGCTTACGGGGACGGCGGGCCTTGGCCCGCCACCGTTCTACCGCGACCTCCACGTCCAGGTGACCCGCCGCCGCCTCCGAGAGCGCCCGACCGATGCGCTCACGACGCTCGGAAAGGACCGAGCTGAGCCGGAACGTGTCGAGGGCGCGGCCGTCGCGGCGCGTGAAAACATCCACGCTTAGGATGTCGAGCCCGTGGGCGGTGAGCGTGCCGGCGAGGCTGGCGAAGAGTCCGGGCCGATCGAGGGCAATCACAGTCAGCTCCGTCACGCCTCCTTCTTCCAGGTCCGACCACTCGACGAGCGCCGGTAGGTCGCCGAGCGACTGGAGCAGGCGGAAGTGTCGGGCCATGCTGCTCGCGTCCGTGGTCCAGAGGTAGCGCTGCGGCATCTGCGCGAAGTGTTTGTCGACCGCAGCAGCGGGGAACTCCGTCCCCAACGCCGCCCGCGCGACCTCGAGCGCCGCCACTTCGTCGCGCGGCCGCCGGCGCCGTTCTCCACCGGGCAAATGGGGCCGGGTGCGAACGTAGAGGCTCCACAGAAGGGAGGCCTTCCACTCGTTCCAGATTCCGGGACCAACGCCGCGATGGTCGGCGTAGGTCAGGAGCATGAGCTGGTTCAGGCGGTCGAGCGTTTCCACCTGGCGGGCGAAAGCCTCCGCGACGCCGGGCTCAGTCACGTCGCGCCGCTGGGAGAGCCGCGACATCTCCAGGTGCGCGCCGACCAAGAACACCACGTCCGCGGCGGTGCGCGCCTCCAGCCCCAGGCGGCGGACGATCCGCTGGGCAATCTTCACGCCGCGGGCCACGTGCCCGCTGCCCCGGCCCTTCCCGATGTCGTGGAGCAGAAGCCCCAGGTACAGAGCGGTACGGTTCTCGATCTCGGCGAAGACCTGGGTGAAGGCCGTCGGTACGCCCTCCTCTCCCCGCGCTACCTCGTCCAGAGCGGCGATGGCCGTCAGCGTGTGCTCGTCCACGGTGTAGCGGTGGAAGTGGTCGTGCTGAACGAGGAAAGTCACGCGCGCGAACTCGGGCAGGAGCCGACCGAGGAAGCCCGTCTCGTGTAGCTCGCGCAGGGCAGGGGCAACGCGCCCCGGTAGATCGAAGAGGCGCAGGAAGGCCCGACTGGCCGCCCGCGACGTGCGGAAGCGGACATCCGCCTGGTGCAGCCGCTCCCGCACCGCGTGCTGGAGGGAATCGCTGAGGTGTACTTCCTCGGCCTGAGCGACGGCGACACACTGCAGCACCCAGAGCGGCCCGCCCCTCACCCCGCTTCCGCGCGCGAAGAGCTCTCCCCCTTGAACTTCAAAGCCACTCCGGACCCGCGGCCGGGACGGCTTCGCGGCGGGGACGTGGTGGAGCGAGAAACGAGTGGCCAGATGGAAGAGCTCGGAGGCGCGCCGGTAGTAGTCGCGCATGAAAAGCTCGGAGCCGAGAAGACCTCCCCGGGCCTGGTACCCGAGGCCTGTGGCCAGCTCCGGCTGCAGATCGAGAGTGAGCACGTCGGCTCGGCGGCCGGTGGCGAAGTGCGCCTCGTTCCGAACGCGGGAGAGGAAGCCGTGGGCGCGGCGCGCTATCACGTAGTCCGCGTCGCTGAGCCATCCATCGCGGTGCAGCCCGTGAAGCCCGCGGCTCCCGTAGAGGGCGTGGCCGAGCCAGACCACGGTGTGGAGATCGCGCAGCCCGCCCACTCCCTCCTTGACGTTCGGCTCCTGGAGTCCGACCGCCCTGCCCCACCGTGCGTGCCGCTCCTCCAGCTCGGCGCGCATGAGGGCGAAGAAGTCCCGGGTCGCGCGGGGGTCGCGCAGGCCGTCCTCGACCTCCTTGGTCAGGGACGCGAAGAGCGAGGCGCTACCCATGACGAGTCGGGCTTCTGTGAGGCTCGTTCGGGCATGGAGGTCGGTGCGGGCGAGTGAGACGCACTCGCGCGTGGAGCGGAGGGCGTGTCCTACGTTCAGGCCCACGTCCCACAGTAACTGAAGGGCTCGCTCAACGAAGCTCCGGACCCCGGGGGAGACGCGGCCGGCGTGCAGGAGGAGGAGATCCACGTCGGAGTACGGGGCGAGCTCCCGCCGGCCGTATCCACCCAGCGCGACCACGGCACACTCCGCCAGCTCGCGGCGCCCCGTGGGGTCGGCCTCCGCCGCCGCCACCTGGCACACGCGGGTCACGACGGCATCGACGTGGTCGCTCCGGCCCCTCGCGATCTCGGCGCCGCCCAGGCCGAGGCGGTGGCGCATGCGGAGGCGCTCCATCTCGAGCCGGAGGAGACGGCGGAAAGACTCGATCTGCCCGGTCCGCCCCCCACCCGGGGTGTGCGGCTCCAGGGAATCTCGACCCGCAAAGGCCAGCGAGATCGAGTCGCCGGCTATGAAGTTGGTTGTGCCGTGTTCGTCGGACTTTCCCATTCGGGAACCGAGTATCACGGTTCTAGGTCCTTGTTCTGGGCAGGAGCGACAAAGGCCCCGCCAAACCACCAACAAAATGCCGGGGATGTTCTTCTGAGAGAACGGGCTCCGGGGCTACCCTTGGACCACCGCCTGATGTCTGCGATTCCTCAGGACTCCTCAGCCAGAACAACTCGACGTTTCTCACTGCATAATTTTTTCGTATTAATTCTTTAAATATTAGTTTTATTTTCTGTTTAATTGCTCAACATGGATCTCACGAGCGCAAATATACCGGGCCATGTGTTCTTCTGTCAACACAAAATTGCATGATTGCCAAAATATTAGAATCACTATTGCGTAATTTTGCAACTCCTAGAAGGATTGTCGATCATATTGAGCATAATTGGCACATAGTGTAGATCAGATGGATCTTTCCTTGTATGTATTCAGAATACAGTTAAATGGAATAACGAAACATAAACGAAAGCATCGCTCGTCGACCCCGCGAAAGGCCGTTTTTCATCTTTTTTCATCTTTTTTCATCTCCCTTGACAAAGGCTCTTATCCGGTTTACAAATCTGAAGCTTGCGCAGCGTTCGAGCATTTCTCCCCCTGATTGCCTGCCTGATACTGGGCGCGACCGGTTGCGGCATCGATCTCATCGAGTCCATCTTCCCGGACAACAGCAAACCGGATCTGCGATTGGTTCTTCCCGAGGGAAGCTCAACCGGCCCGGGTCCTTTTTGCCGGGCTGGGCCAACCGCCCTGGTCACGGTCGAGAATCGCGGGGACGCGGATGCCGGCACCTCCATCACCACCTTCGTTTTCGTCCCTGGCGGATCCGTCGACGTGCAAACCCCTGAAATAAGGAAGGACGAATCGGTTCAGCTTTCGGCGGTCGCAGTTCCCGCAGCTTGCTTCGCTCCAGATTGCCGCTTCGCCATCCTCGCGGATGCCAGCTTCCGGGTGGACGAGTCGGACGAGAACAACAACCGCGCCGAAGGTCAGTGCCCGGCCTCCGCCGCCCCACCGCGGTAAGGCCCACCATGGGCTTGGTACCGCAAGCTTCACTGGCGGATCCTGATCGGACTTTTCTCAGGGCTCGTTTACGGTGTCGTCGCCGCGCCAATGGTTGGGGTCCGGCGAACCGGGATTTCAAAGGCTCAGGCTTGTTCTGGGCGAACGATTCCGATCGACATCAGGGAAAGTCAGGGGTCGTGAGGTGGACGGCGAGAGCTTTCTC
>Ga0209002_10004914_pt1 | contig 10438 bp, 9 predicted proteins | sample Rifsed16ft2_FD_184010 | JGI IMG/M metagenome (GOLD analysis project Ga0209002, IMG submission 184010) | Soil microbial communities from Rifle, Colorado, USA - sediment 16ft 2 (version 2) | ecosystem: Environmental > Terrestrial > Deep subsurface > Rock core/Sediment | place: Rifle, Colorado...
GACATCTGGGCGAGCCGCAGCATACGCGGTATCAGGGACCCTGCCTAGCCCTGATTTTCGCACGGCTCCGAACGGCGACGCAGTGCCGAGGACTCGACGCCTGAAGGTCAGTCCGGGCGCGCCCAGCCGCGGACGCGATCGACCGCCCGCGCCCACATCCGGCGACGCTCGGTCCGCTCCGGTGAGCTCATCGACGGCTCGAACCGCCGGTCGAGTGCCCAGTGCGCGCGCACCTCCTCGGGACCAGCCCAGAACCCGATGGCCAGCCCGGCCAGGTAGGCCGCTCCGAGCGCGGTGGTCTCGCGGACCGCCGGCCGCTCGACGGGAAGGTCGAGGAGGTCCGCCTGGAACTGGAGCAGGCCGTCGTTGCCGGCCGCGCCACCATCCACCCTGAGCGCTGCAAGCGGGCCCTCCGTGTCGGCCGCCATGGCCGTGACGACATCGGCGACCTGCTGAGCGATCGACTCGAGGGTGGCCCGCGCGATCTCGGCGAGCCCGGTTCCGCGGGTGATTCCCAGGATCGCGCCGCGGGCGTCGGGGTCCCAGTACGGCGCGCCGAGCCCCGTAAAGGCCGGCACCACCACGACGCCGCCCGAATCGGCGACCCCGGCCGCCAGCGCCTCGACATCCTTCGAGTTCTCGACTGCGTGGAGACCGTCGCGTAACCACTGGACCGCGGCGCCTGCCACGAACACCGATCCCTCCAGGGCGTAGGTCACGGGACCGCCAACCTCGAGCTGCCAGAGGATCGTGGTGATGAGGCGGTTCCGCGATGCGACGGGCGTCTGGCCGGTGTTGAGGAGCAGGAAGGCGCCCGTCCCGTACGTCGTCTTCGCCTGGCCGGGTTCGAAGCACGCCTGCCCGAAGGTCGCAGCCTGTTGATCGCCCGCGAGGGCCGCGATCGGAATTGGTCGGCCGAACAGGTCCGGCTCGGTCTCCCCGATGACGCCCGAGCTCGGTACGACCCCGGGCAATATCTCCGCGGGGACTCCCACGTGCTCCAGGAGCTCGGCATCCCAGGCCAATGTGTGGATGTCGAAGAGCAGGGTCCGGCTGGCATTCGAGACGTCGGTGAGGTGGACGCGGCCACCGGTCAGCCGCCAGGCGAGGAAGCTGTCCACCGTCCCGAAGGCCAGCTCCCCGCGCTCCGCCCGCTGCCGCAGCCCGGGCGCGTCGTCGAGGATGTGGGCGATCTTGGGTCCGGAGAAGTAGGCGTCGAGCGGCAGCCCGGTCCGCTCACGGAAGACTGCCTCCAGGCCCCGCGCACGGAGCGCCTCACAGGCCGGCGCGGTGATCCGGCTCTGCCACACGATCGCGTCGGCGACGGGTGCCCCGGTCGCGCGATCCCAGACGATCGTCGTCTCGCGCTGGTTCGCGATCCCGATGGCGGCAATCCGGTCCGGGCCGCCGACGGCCGCGACCACCTCCCGCGCGGCCGCGAGCTGCGTACTCCAGATGGCCTCCGGGTCATGGGTCACGTGTCCGGGCGAAGGAAACATCTGCTCGAAGGGCCGCTGCGCACTCGCGACGGGCCGGCCATCGCGCCCAAAGGCAATCGCCCGCGATGATGTCGTGCCCTGGTCCAGCGCGAGGATCAGGTGATCGTCGGACACGTGGGACTCAGCGTCCCGGGACGCCGTACTCGACGCGCGCGGTTTCGAGGTAGGCGCTCACCTCGACCGCCTGGCGCGCGGCGTCCCAGCCCAACTCCGCCCCCAGGATCTCCGCCGTCCGCTGGGCGATCGACGCTCCGCGGTCCGGCAGCTCCTGGGCCAGCCGCATCCGGCGGCTCAGCACATCATCCAGTGAGCTCGCCAGCTCGCGGCTGGCGGCCCATGCCACCTCGGCCTCCAGGTGTTCCGTCTCGAATCCAAGGGGCCGCAGGAGATCCCGCTCGCGCCCGAGGCCGACCACCGCGTCTGCCTCGGTGCCGTGTCGGTCGACGAGTCTGCGCGCGAAGGCGCTGAGGAGTCCGGTCTCGCGCTCGATGCGTGCCGCCAGGACCGCCAGATCGCCGAGCGGGGCAGCCCCGACGATCGGCAGCTCCGCGGTCTTCGACGGGCGGGCCTTCGTCCCCTCGGGCCCAAGGGCAGCGTCGATCGTGTCGCGGGCCATGACCCGGTAGGTCGTGTACTTGCCGCCGCCGATCCGGACCACGCCGGATGGGTCCGTGCTGACCTTGTGTTCGCGCGACGCCTTGACGGTCGAGCCGCCGGCCTCCCCGACCAGCGGCCGAAGGCCGGCGTAGGTCCCGAGGATATCGTCCCTCGAGAGGTCGAGCGTCATCCGGTGGTTGACGACGCCGAGGAGCTCGTCGACATCTTCGTCGAGTGCCGTGGGGCGCGCAGGAGGCCGCTCATCCTCGTGATCCGTGGTGCCGATGACCCAGTGGTTCGGCCACGGGATGACGAACACGACCCGGCCGGGGATGCGGAGCGTCATCCCGCCCTGCGCCACGAGGCGGTCCCGGCGGATGACGATATGGGCACCCCGACTCGGCACGATCCGGGCAGCTCCCGGGACAGGCGCGAACCGCTCGTCCGGATGGGCCGCCCAGACGCCCGTGGCGTCGATCACGTGGGTCGCCCGGATCTCAAGCTCGGCGCCGGTCGCGAGGTCACGGGCTCTCACGCCGATCGCGCGTCCGCCATCCAGCAGCGGTGCCGCCGCCTGGACGCGCGTCGCGGCCAGCGCGCCGAGGCCCGTCGCCGTTCGGAGCACTGCCAGCGTGAAGCGGGCGTCGTCCTCCACGCCGTCGTGATAGAGGATGCCGGCCTGAAGACCCTCACGTCGGAGCTGCGGCGCGAACTCAATGGCCGCGTCGGGACGCATGTGACGAGCGAAACCCGCACCGTGCCGCGAGCCGAGCAGGTCGTACAGGAAGATGCCGGACCCATAGAAGCCCTGGTGGACGAGGGGCCAGCCGTAGATCGGGAACAGGAAGGGCTCCAGGCGGACGAGATGCGGCGCCAGCCGGATCAGGCGCGCCCGCTCCTCGAGGGCCTCGGCGACGAGCCCGAAGTGAAGCTGTTCCAGGTAGCGCAGGCCTCCGTGGATCAGGCGGGAGGACCGACCGGATGTGCCGGCCGCGATGTCCGTCTGCTCGATGAGGGCGACCCGCAGGCCACGGCTCGCTGCATCGAGGAGGGCGCCGGAGCCCACGACGCCGCCGCCGACGATGAGGACGTCGAACTGCTCGCTCGCGAGCGCCGCAAGCGTCATTTCGCGCTGCGACAGTGCGCTCGCGGTCGTTGTGTCAGTCACCCTCATGCCTCCGGCGGGCGGCGCCGGGCGACACGCCAGAGCACGAAGGCCGTACCTGCCAGCAGGACGATGATCGTCAGCGGTGCGTGGAAGATCAGGCGCTGGACGGCCTCGGGCAGGAAGCCGGTGGCGATGGCAGCGCCGAGGATCACGGCCACGGCCGCCGCCGCGACGAGGACGACTTCACGAAGGCCCGGCTGGGCGCCCTCAGCCATGGTCGGCCTCGGGCGGAATGCCGATCGGGGCGACGAGAACCTTGCCGGCGAGGGCCGCGCCTCGACGCGTGCGCAGCCCCGTCTTCGGGCGGTGGAAGGTCACGGTGAGGTCGGCCTGCACGACCGGATCCGATGGATCGCCCGAGGACAGGTCGACGGCCGTCGGGGTGTCGACCGAGACAACCGGAACCCCGGCGGCGCGAGCACGGGCGATCAGCTCAACGGCGCCCCGGATCGGTTCGCGCAGGGCACCGGCCACGCCCGTGCCGAGCAGTGCATCCACCACGACCGACGCGCGCTCGATCTCCCCGCCCAGGATCATGAGATCCCGCGCGACGGGTGCGTGGAGCCGGGTGACGCGCGGCTCGGCGGCGAGACGGTCCCAGTTGCGGGTCGCATCTGGCGTTCGGGGCCTGGCTGCCGTGGCAACAAGCGCAGCGATCACGTCGAAGCCGGCCTGGGCCAGGCGCCGCGCCGCGACGAAGCCGTCGCCGCCGTTGTTGCCGGGCCCGCACAGGACGAGGATCGGGCCACGGCCGAGCCGTCCGGTCGCCTCCGCGAGGGCGCGGGCCGCGGCAGCAACCGCCGTCCCCGCATGCTCCATGAGGCGCAATCCGGGCACTCCGAACGCGTTGGCCCGCAGATCTGCTCCGGCCATTGCCTCGGCACCGATCGGCCCCCGCTCGGCAGCCTCGGACCAGCGCCGCCGCAACCCCCGAAGATCGAGCGCGAACAGCTCCGGATCGTCCCCGGGCAAGGGAGGGGCACCTGGGTTCGGGTGAGTGGAGGCGGGTTTCACGGCACGCGAAGCGTAGCCGAGCCTCAGGCGATCGGTAGCCGGGCACGACGGCGATCGGTGGGATGGCGCTCTGCGAGGCCGTCGCGCACCAGCGCATCGAGGGCGACGGTCATGGATCCGCCGTCATGCCCACCCATCGACGTCGGGATCGCGGCCCACGCCTCCCCGGGTGCGTCCCTGAGGAGATCGAGCAGACGGCCCCTCAACCAGCGGCTCGTGGTCTCGAATCGCGCCGGGCGTTCGCGCGCCGCCCGAAGGCCGGTGCCCTCGTAGTCGCCCGAGACGGCATCTCGACTGGACGCCAGCGCGTAGCGGCACCACGGCACGGCCGGGCAGCCCCCACACCGAGGCGCACGCGGCCGGCAGAACGTCGCGCCGATGTCCATGAGGGCGTGCGTCCAGGTACCCGGCTCCTCGAGCGGGACGCTGGCGTCGGCGACCCTCTGCAACTCTGCCGCCCCAAATGCGTCGAGCGATCCGCCGATCGCCCGGGAGAGCACGCGTCGGACGTTGACATCGACCGCGCCGACCGGCCGCCCGAACGCCAGGGCTGCAACGGCGCGTGCCGTGTACGGCCCGACCCCGGGAAGCCGAACGAGCGTCTCGAGATCATCGGGAACGCGCCCGCCGTGGTCGGCCACGATCGCGATCGCGGCCTTCCGCAGCGCGAGGGCCCGACGGTTGTAGCCGAGGCCGCGCCAGGCGCGGAGGACGGCGGCCGGCGTCGCCGTGGCGAGCGCATGGACGGTCGGGAACTCGACCATGAACCGCGTCCAGTAGTCCGCCGCGCGGGCTGCCTGGGTCTGCTGCGCCATCGCCTCGGACACGAGGATCGCGTATGGGTCCGCGGTGGCACGGAAGGCCAGGTGGCGACCCCGCCTGGCGAACGAGTCGAGGACGGCGGCGCGCAATTCCGGGGACGCGGCTGGGGCCGGGGGTGGCGCGCCTGATCGGGCAACGACGGAACGGGGCACGGCCGTACGATAGTGGCATGCGATTCGGCGCGGCCTACTGGATCCAGCGCACCGACTGGCCGGCGTTGCGCGACGCCTGTCTGGCCGCTGAAGCGGCCGGCTTCGATGCCATCTGGCTGGATGACCATCTGCTATCCGACGAGGGCGACTGGACGAGCCCCAAGCTCGAGGGCTGGACCTCGCTTGCGGCGCTCGCGCCGCTCACGACCCGGGTGGACCTCGGAACGATGGTGGCCGCCAACACGTTCCGCAATCCAGGCCTCACCGCGAAACTCGCCACGACCCTCGACCACATCTCGGGTGGGCGGGCCGTCCTCGGCATCGGCGGCGGCTGGTTCGAGCGAGAGCATGACGCGTTCGGCTTTGACTTCGGGTCCGGGTTCGGCGAGCGGCTGGACCGTCTCGACGAGGCGGTCATGCTCATCCGCGGCCTCCTCGACGGCGAGCGAATCACGCACGAGGGCCGGTTCTACACGTTCCACGACGCCCTGTGCGAGCCGCGACCGATCCGGCAGCCCCTCCCGATCCTCATCGGCGGCTCGGGACGCCAGAAGACGCTCCGAACCACCGCCCGCTACGCCAACCGATGGAACGGCTACGGGACGCCGGACGAGATCGCCGAGACCTCGGCCGTGCTCCGCGAGCGGTGCGAGGAGATCGGGCGACCGTTCGAGGCCATCCGCCGATCCGTGACGATGGAAGTGGTGATCCGGCGCACGGCCGTCCTCGCGGAGGAGGCATTCGCCTTGATCCAGCGCCGTCACGGCATTGCCAGTGGTCCGTCAGGTGGGCGGAACGGGGAGGCACTCAGTGTGGGCGGCCCTCCTGAGGCTGTCGCCGAGCTGGTCCGGGCCTATCGCGCGCTCGGTATCGACGAGGTCCTCTGGATCTTCCGCGACCCGTTTGACCTCGAGACAATGGCCCGACTGCCCGAGGTACGCGCGGCTCTCGGCTAAGCCAACGCGTCCTCAGGCTCGGCGGGCGTCGCTTCCGCGCCCGCACCCACACCCGGACCCGCTCCCAGCAGCTCGAGGATCTCACCGATCGGCCGGTGGATGCCCAGCAGGATCGGCGTGTCACGGACGGTCGAGCGGCGGCCGTCCGTCCCGCGCAGGTCGCGCACGAGGCTGGAGAAGGACGGCAGATCGTCCGTCTCGTAGGCCACCAGGAAGTCCTGGTCGTCGAGCCCGAAGGAATAGGCGAGCAGCTGGCGCACCCCTGGGTAGTTGTGGCCGACCTTCATGTGCTCGTTCATCGAACCCTGCCGCACCTCGCGCGAGGACAGGTACCAGTCGGTCGACTTCGTGAACGGATAGACGATGAGATACCGCGAGCGCTCGCCATCGAAGAGGGACTGCTCCTGGCTCGTCGGCTTGGCCACGTATTGCGACTCCCGGATCAGGCCCACGAAGCTCTCCCGGACGGTCAGCCAGGCTCCGAGCTCCGAGCGCAGGAGGCGTGCGGCCGCCGCCTCGATGGCGTCGACGCTGGGCGCGAGTCTCCAGACCAGGAGGTCGATCCCGGGCTTCAGCCCAATGAGCGAATAGACGTACGAGACGACCTCCGGATCAGCGGACACCGCGGATCCGAACCGCGCGGCCGTCGCTGCGCGGCGCTCGGCCGGAAGGCGGCGCCACGACGGATCGAGACCGAGCGCAAGGGCCTGCACGTAGTTGCTCATCGTCATCCTCGAGTGGCTGCACCGCAGTGAGCGGCGCAAGCGCGCAACTCCCAAAGCTTCGCGATATTATCCATATCTACCACGCCGCTGCCCACAACTGCAGCTCTCGACGGCAGGGCCGAAAGTGCAAAGGATCGTGGGCCGAATGGCACCCGGCCGTAGCCGCATCGGCCCGTCACCGGACAGGATGGTATGGGGATACTGCGAGCGATTCGAGCGATTTGCACATTTCCGAGCGGATCCAACAGGCAGAGGACCAGATGACGGACGCGCCTCGTCCCGCCCGCGCCTGGCTATCCATCCAGGAAGCAAGCGACCTGATCGGTGTTTCGCCCGCCACGCTCCGTCGGTGGACGGAGTCTGGCGACGTCGAGGCGTTCGTCACGCCCGGTGGGCACCGGCGATTCGCTCGGAACTCGATCCTCGGTCTCCTGCCCAGCGGCGTGAAGCCACGCCGCAGGCTCCAGGACCTGGGCGAGACGCCGGACCGAATCGTGCGGCAGTACCGGCGCGAGATGACGAATCACATCATGCCCGGCGAGTGGGTCCGTGACCTCGACGACGCGGAGCGCGCGCCATTCCGCGAACATGGACGGCAGATCCTTACCGGCGTCCTTGGCTTCCTGGACGCCGCGACGTCGGACGAGAGCGAGGCGTCGCTCCTTGGGGCACTCGACGCGTCTGCCCGCTACGGTGCCCTGGCGCGTGGTCAAGGCATGGGCATCGACGTCCTGACGGACACGTTCCTCCGGTTCCGACTGCCGTTCCTGCACGAGCTCGGTCGGATCGCGCGTCGCCGCCGACTGGCGACCGACGAGGCGATGGACCTGATCCTTGCTGCCTCGCGCGTCTTCGATCGCCTCCTCCTCGCCCTCCTCCGGGGACATCACGACGCCACGCAGCCCACCTCGGCAACGGCGACAGATGCCCCTCCTGCCGTCCCCCGATCGCGGTCGCGAGCCACGCACCGGGCGAACGCTTCGACGGGCGGTCCGGAGTGACACTCCTCGAGCAGGCCCCCTCCCCTTCTCGTGCGACCGGCTCGCCGGGCGCCGCCATCGTCGCGCTGGTGGCCCACGCGCGGTCCGTCCCCAGCCTGCGGCGGGAGGCGTTCGCCTCTGAGCTCGCCGCCCTCGGCGAGGACCCCGGGCACGTGGTCGTGCACACCTGCCACCGCGTTGAGTTGTACGTCGCCCCCCAGGCCTTCCGCGGTGAGCTCCCCGTACTCCCGGCCGGAGGCAACAGGATCGAGGACGCCGCCGCGGCTCGCCACCTGATCTCGGTCGGGTGCGGCCTCGACAGCGCGGTCTTCGGCGAAACGCAGATCCTCCACCAGCTCCGGGAGACGATCGCCCAGCGCCAGGCGGAGCGCGCCCTCGATCCCGTTCTCGACCGGCTGTTCCAGGCCGCACTCCACGCTGGTCGTGCCGCGCATGCATGGTTCAGTGGCTCGCCGCGCTCGCTCGCGGATGTCGCACTCGACCGGATCGCGAAGGCGACCGGGCCGCTCGAAGGCAGGCGCATCCTCGTCGTGGGTGTCGGGCGGATGGGACGGCTTGCGGCCTTTGCCGCCTTCCGACGCGGATGCGCGGTCGTGGTGACGAACCGAAACCTCGAGCGAGCCGCGCAACTGGCCCGGGAGGTGAGCGGAACGACCGTCCCATTCGGCTTCGAGGGAGACCTCGGCAACCTCGACGGAGTCGTCGTCGCCATCGCCGGAGCGTGGCCCGTGGCGCCGAGAGATGCGGGCCGGCTGATCGAGTTCGCGGTGCCGATCGTGGACCTCTCGTCGCCTCCCGCAGTCCCGGACTTGCTGCGACATCGCCTTGGAGGAGTGTTCAGCTCGATCGACGATCTCGTGGACGACGATCAGGGCCCCGGCGAGCGCATCCGCCGACGACTGGATCGCTTGATCTCCGAGACCGGCCGCGAATACTGTCAGTGGCTCCGAGCGCGCGATAGCGTCCCCGCGATCCACGCCGTCGTGGCGACCGCCGAAGGCTACCGGGACGCCGAACTTGAGTGGCTGCGCCGACGACTGCCGGACCTGTCTGCCGACGAAGTCGACGTCATCGACCAGATGAGTCACCGGCTTGTGGCCGCGATGCTCCATGCGCCCCTGACTGCGCTGAACAACGACGCCACCGGCGAACTCGAGCGCGCCGCCCGCGAACTCTTCCAGCTCTGACGATGACGGCCGTCCCCGTCCCGGCCACGACTCCGGCCGCCGCCCCGCCGCATTTCCGTCTCGGAACCCGCGGCAGTGCCCTTGCCATCGCCCAGTCGTCGACGATCGCGGAGGCGCTTCGTGCGCTCGGGGCGGCGGTCGAGCTCGTCACGGTCCGGACCCTGGGCGACGACCGGCCGCCGGACACGACCTGGGGGGAGGGCGCGTTCGTCGGCGCCCTCGAGGCTGCCGTCCTGCAAGGGGAAGTTGACCTTGCAGTTCACAGCGCGAAGGACGTCCCCACGACCGAGGACCCTCGGCTCCTGATCGCCGCCTATCCGCGGCGGGCGGATCCACGCGACACGCTCGTCGGCCGGGAACCCGGGACGACACTCGAAGGCCTTCCACAGGGCGCCCGCGTCGGGACCGATAGCCCGCGCCGATCGGCCTTCCTCCGGGCCGCGCGACCGGACCTCCACGTCCATCCGCTCCACGGCAACGTAGACACGCGCCTCCGCCGGCTCGACGAGGGCGAGACGGATGCCCTGATCCTCGCGGTAGCCGGACTGTCCAGGCTCGGGCTCACCGGGCGGATCGGCCAGATCCTCCCCGCCGAGCTCGTTCCACCGGCGCCCGGTCAGGGTTCTCTCGCGATCCAGTGCCGCGCCGACGACGAGGTCACGCGCTCGTGGCTCGCCCGCCTGGACGACCGAGCGACGCGGATCGCGGTCGAGGCCGAGAGAGCCTTCCTTCAGGCGACGGGCGGCGGGTGTCGCGCGCCGATCGGAGCGCTCGGGCTGGTCGAGGGCGACGAGATCGTGCTCCGCGCCGGAACAGCGGGCACAGAGGCCCCACGGACACCCGAAGGTGACCGGCCGGCCGTTGCCTGGGGCGAAGTGCGCGGACATGTCGTGGACCGCATGGCCCTCGCGGCGGACCTCGCATCTCGGCTGACCGCGGAGCTCGTGGGCCTCCCCTCTGCCTCGCTCGCCGTCGACGGCTCGGCCCGGGGACCCTGGGTGCTCGTGACGCGTCCGACGACGCAGTCGGAGAGCCTCGTCACCGCTCTGGGGGCGCGTGGCTGGCGGCCGATCTCCATCCCGACGATCGAGATCGGGCGTGTCGAGGCCGGGGGCGAACTCGACGCCGCCATCCTTCGGATCACCGATGCGAGCTGGATCGCCGTCACGAGCGCCAACGGCGGCTCCGCGGTCCTCGACGCGGCGGCTCGACTGCGCGTGGACATCACCCGGGCGCGCTGGGCAGCCGTTGGGGCGTCTACGAAGGCTGCGCTTGAGGCGAGGGGGATCACGGTCTCGTTCACCCCGAGCACGGCGA
>Ga0209002_10004916_pt1 | contig 10437 bp, 9 predicted proteins | sample Rifsed16ft2_FD_184010 | JGI IMG/M metagenome (GOLD analysis project Ga0209002, IMG submission 184010) | Soil microbial communities from Rifle, Colorado, USA - sediment 16ft 2 (version 2) | ecosystem: Environmental > Terrestrial > Deep subsurface > Rock core/Sediment | place: Rifle, Colorado...
CAGCCAGCCACACCCAGGGGCGAAGGTTCACCCTTTACTTGTCGTCGCTTCGATGAAGACGTGATAGACCCGGATGCCTAGCTCGCGAAGATCGCGGCCGCCGGACGGGAGTTTTGCCGGCACGAACGCCTTGTCGACGTCGATGGTGAGATCGGTCATTTCCGCCGCGCCCAACTGGGCCGCGGCGATGGGAATGCGCTGCAGGGTCGGCGCCGATGTCTCGGCGGCAAACGTCCTGAGCGTCTGGTCGCCCGCGCGAACGGTGACCTGCTGCGCCGCGCCAGGAAAGAGATCCGGCCGCGCATCGTACTCGAGATACAGCGTCACGTCGGTCTTCGGATTGCGGACCGAGACGGTCGCGGAGCGCTGGGTCCACTTCCACGTGAGCGACGGGTCGTCCGGCGAGAACTCGTCAGCATGCCACCCGGTCTTGTAGATCACGAAGACGTTTTCGGATGTCGGCAGAAACTGCAGCGACGCCACCCGGTAGGAACGGGCCAGTGAGTCGCGGTCGCTCGGATCCGACGCCTGAAGCGGCAGCCGTTCGTTCTCGCGATAGAGGCCGACTTCCACGACGGCCTCGCCGAGAAACGGCACGACGGGCACAAAGCGCGTGCGCGTGTACTCGATCTTCTGCCCCGGCTTCCACTGCGTTGTCGGAATCGGGGGATCGTGGTCGTCGGTCCACATCCGCTCGTTGTCGGCGTCGAGAAAATGCACGAACACCCGGAAGTTCTCCGGGATGGGCGGCGCGTTCTTCTCGACGACCGGGCCGGTGTCCACGCTAGGTCAGCCCGAGGCCAACACCGTGACCATGCTCGTCGAGCAAATCAATGCGGCTGGCGGCATCATGGGGCCGGATGGGCTGATGCACAAGCTTGAAGTGAAGATGTACGACGATCAGTCGGACGCCACCACGGCCGTCGAGGTGGCGAAGAAGCTGGTCGACGAAGATAAGGTGCCGGTGATCGTCGGTGGGTCGGGCAGCCCGGCCAGCATCGCCGTGAACGAGACCGTCAGCACCGCCAGCATCCCGTTCATCTCGGTTGCCTCGTCGTCCGCGATCGTCACGAAGGAGGATGGGTCGCAGCACGAGTGGGTGTTCAAGACGCCGCAGCAGAACTACCCCGTGGCCCAGGTGCAGGGCGACTGGCTGCAGGCGAACGGCGTCACCAAGGTCGCGTCGCTGGGCGTCAACAACGCCTTCGGCGCCGACTCGATGGCGGCGCTGAGGCGAGTGGCAGAGGAACTCGGCATCGAGATCGTGTACGAAGGCACGTTCGAGCCAGGCGACACCGACTTCTCGGCGCAACTGACGCAAATCGCCGGCAGCGACGCTGAAGCGGTGATTATCCACGCCACACCCGGCGAGGGCGCGCCGCTCACGGTGCAGTATCGCGACCTGGGCCTGGAGATGCCGATCCTGCATAACCACGGTATCGGCAACAGGGCGTTCATCGACACGGCCGGCGAGGCTGCCGAAGGTGTGCTGTTTCCGATCGGCAAGCTGCTGGTGGCCGACCAACTGCCGGACGACGATCCCCAGAAGGAAACCCTGTTGACGTATCAGGCCGACTACGAAGGCGCGTATGGCACACCACCCAGCACGTTCGGTGGGCATGCCTGGGATGCGCTGATGATGGTGAAAGCCGCGCTGGAAGCGGTGGGGCCTGACCCGGCGGCGATCCGCGATTATCTCGAAAACGAGATCAAGGACTTCGTCGGGATCAGCGGCGTCTTCAACATCGGCAAGGACGATCACACCGGCATCGCCAAGGAATCGTTGGTGTTGGTGGAGATCAAGGATGGCACATGGGTGTTCGTCGATCCGGCGGACTACGCCAATGTGCCGTGAAACGTGGAGCGTGAAGCGTGAAACGTGATGCGTGATGCGTGATTCCCCTCTCCCGTCTGTGCATCACCGTGGACGGGAGAGGGGATGACCAGGTTTTTACGTTTCACGGAACACGCATTACGGACGATATGACTTTCGCCGATCAGCTTGCTCAATTCGTCGTCTCCGGCATCACGCAGGGCAGCATCTATGCGCTGATCGCGCTGGGCTTCGTCACGATCTATAGCGTGACCGGAGTGATCAACTTCGCCCAGGGCGAGTTTGCCGTTCTCGGCGCGCTGGTCGCCATCACGGTATCGCAGGGCGCCTCGCTCTTCCGGGGCCAAATGGCGATTGAGCTGGAACTGCCGCTGGCGCTGGCCGCGCTCGCCGGCATCGCGGCGTCGGTGCTGGCTGGCGCGCTCGTGTATCGCCTGGGCATTCAACCCGCGCGACACGCGTCGGTGCTCAGCCAGATCGTCGTGACGATCGGCGCATCGATCGTGCTACGCGGGCTGATGCTGCTGGCGTGGGGAACCGAGCCGTACCGCCTGTCGCCGTTCACGCCCGGCAAGCCGATCGAGCTATTCGGAGCGATTGTCACCCGGCAGAGTATTTGGGTGATGGGCTTGACGGTGGTGACCCTCTTGGGCTTGTATCTGTTTTTCCAGCATACGCTGATCGGCAAGGCGCTGCGGGCGAGCGCGGCCAACCCGGGCGCCGCGCGCCTGATGGGCATCAACACACTGCGCATGGGTCTGATCGCTTTCGCGCTCAGCGCGGCGCTCGGTGCGGTGGCCGGGATCGTCATCGCGCCGGTGACGTTCGTGACGTACGACCGGGGCTTGATGCTCTCGTTGAAGGGTTTCGTGGCGATGATCATCGGCGGCCTGACCAGCCCTGTCGGGGCAGTGATTGGCGGCCTGGCCCTGGGGGTCGTGGAGTCGTTGGCCGCGGGGTTGATCTCGTCCGGCTACAGAGACGCCTTCACATTTGGTGTGCTGTTCGCCGTGTTGCTCGTGCGGCTGGGCGGCGTGGTGCGGCGCGGAAAGGGTCAGGCTCTGGTGGGGGCGGGGTTGTGATCGTGGAGCGTGGGGCGTGGAGCGTGAAGCGTGGAGTGTGGAGTCGTGAAGCGCTGCTTGCGCCCCGCCCAGCGGGGTGGAGCGAGATGGTGCAATGAAGATGAGACTTCCGGCTAGGCGGCTGGCCATCGTCGGGCTGGTGGCAGCCCTGGCGGTCATCCCGCAGACCGTCGGCAACAACTATCAGATATTCGTCCTGACGCTGATCGGCCTGTACACGATGCTGACCGTGGGGTTGTCACTCGTAATGGGCTACGCCGGACAAGTATCGCTGGGCCACGCCACGTTCTACGGCATCGGCGCCTACACGACGGCGCTGCTGAGCACGAAAGCCAACCTGCCCCCCTGGCTCGCGCTCGTCGGCGCCGTGATCGTGACGGCGCTGATCGGCTTTCTTATCGGCGTGCCGATCTTCCGCCTTCGCGGCCATTACCTGGCGATGGCTACGCTCGGGTTCAACGTGATCTTCATCCTGATCGTCAAGAACGAGTCGTCGGTCACCGGAGGCCCTTCAGGCTTCACCAGCATCCCGCCCCTGTCGATCGCCGGCGTCACCTTCGACACCGACGTGTCGATGTATTACGTGGTGTGGATCGCCACACTGGTCATCCTGATGTTGTCGCTGAATATCGTCAATTCACGCGTGGGCCGGGCGCTGCGCGCGATCCACGCCAGCGAGATCGCGGCGGAGACGCTCGGCGTCGATTCCACGGCTTTCAAGCTCAAGGTGTTCGCGCTGGCCGCCGGGTACGCGGGCGTCGCGGGCGGGCTGTACGCGCAGACCGTCCGCTTCATCAGCCCATCCAGCTTCGATCTGCTGTTTTCGATCGAGCTCGTGACGATGGCTGCCGTCGGCGGGCTGGCCAGCGTGTGGGGATCGATCTTCGGCGCTGCGGCGGTCGTATTCCTCACGCAGTTTATTCGAGACCGGTTGGGTGATCTGCTTGCAGGCGCGGCGGGCGAGGGCGAGATCATCATCTTCGGTATGCTTCTGATTCTCATTATGGTGTTCCTGCCGGAAGGGCTGACGACCGGCGGCTTGAACGCCGTTCGGAGATGGCAAGCGAGGCGGAAGGAAAATGTACCAGCCTGAACTCGAGTCGCTTTCCCGTATCGAGCTGGAAGCCCTACAGATCCACCGCCTGCGGGCGACGCTGCGCCGCATCTGCGCCGACAATCCGCGCTACGCGCAGCGGCTGAACGGGCCTGGCCCGGACGACGTCCACAGTCTGGATGACATCCGTCGCTTTCCGTTCATGCATAAGGAAGACCTGCGCCAGAACTATCCGTTCGGACTGGCCTGCGCGCCGCAGAAGGATTTCGTGCGCATGCACATGAGCTCGGGGACGACGGGCACGCCGATCATCTGCCCGCACACGGCGAACGATGTGAAGCAGTGGAGCGAGATCATGGCGCGCTGCCTGGCCGCGGCCGGCGTCACCCGTGAGGACGTGATTCAGATCACGCCTTCATTCGGCCTGTTCAACGGCGGCTTCGGCTTTCACTACGGCGCGAGCGCCATCGGCGCGATGATCGTTCCGATCGGGGCGGGGCGCACGCCGCTGCAACTGCAGTTCATGCGCGATCTGGGCTCGACAGCCCTGGCCGCCATCGCCTCGTATCCGCTGCGCCTGATCGAGGTCGCCGCGCAGGAAGGCTTCGACTTTCGCCGCGACGCCCGGCTGCGCGTGGGCATCCTCGGCGCGGAGATCTGGAGCGACGAGATACGCCGCCGCATCGAGGAGCGGATGGGCATCGAGACGTTCGACATCATCGGCATGACCGAGACGGCCGGCGTTGGCATGGGGATCGACTGCGCCGAGCACGACGGCATTCACGTGTGGGAAGATCATTATCTCATCGAGATCGTCGATCTGGACGACGGCGAGCCGGTTCCCGACGGTGAGCCGGGCGAAATGGTGGTGACGACGCTGACGCGCGAAGGACTGCCGCTCATTCGCTTCCGCACGCACGACCTCACGCGCATCATCAGCCGTGCGCCGTGCCAGTGCGGCCGCACGAGCCTGCGCGTCGCCCGCATCGCCTGCCGCACCGACGATATGCTCAAAGTCAAGGGCATCAACTTCTATCCCAAGCAGGTGGAAAGCGTGCTGCTCAAGCACCCCGAGGTGGGCAGCGACTACCTCATCGTGATTGAGCGCGTGGACGGCGCCGACCGGATCACCGCGAATGTGGAGACGCGGGGTTTGCCGTGGCCGGAGGAATTGTCCCAGCGGCTCTCGGACGAGGTGTACAGCCTGCTCGGCCTGCGCGCCGAAGTGAACCTCCTGCATCCAGGTGAGCTGCCGCGCCCCGAGGGGAAAGCCGTGCGGGTGCTGGACAAGCGGAAATGAAGGAGGCAGCCTCAAACTCCGAAGCGTAACGTCTGGAGTCTGAGGTTCAGAATTTGGAGTTTTCGTGAGCGACGCGTTTCTTGAAGCCCAAGGTCTCCAAAAAGCTTTCGGCGGTGTGATGGCCGTGGCCGGAGTAGATTTGACGATTCGCCGGGGCGAGATTTTCGCGCTCATCGGCCCGAATGGCGCAGGGAAGACGACGACGTTCAACTTGCTCTCCGGCGCCTATCCACTCGACCGGGGGCAGATCATCTTTGACGGGGCGCCGATTCACGGCCTGCCGGCCCATCGCATCGCCGCGCGGGGGCTGGTGCGCACCTTTCAAAATCTACAAGTCTTCAATGCGATGACCGTCCTGGAAAACGTCATGGTGGGCCGCCACCTCCGCAGTCGGACGGGTTTTTTTGAGGCGGCGCTGCGCCTGCCGCGCGTGGCGACGGAGGAGCGCCTCACGCGCGCCCGCGCCGTGGAGTTCCTGGCGATGGTCGGGCTGGAAGCCAGAGCCGATTACCCGGCGGCCGGACTGCCCTTCGGCCAGCAGCGACTGTTGGAGGTCGCGCGGGCGCTCGCGGCCGAGCCGAAACTGCTCATGCTCGACGAACCGGCAGCCGGCCTCACCCGACCTGAGATCGAGGCGCTCGATGCGCTCATCGGCCGCATCCGCGCAGAAGGGGTTACAGTGCTGCTGGTCGAGCACGACATGAACCTCGTGATGGGTATTGCCGATCGCGTGGCGGTGCTGCACTACGGGCGTAAAATTGCAGATGGCACGCCGGCCGAAGTGCAGGCGGATGAGCAGGTCATTGGCGCGTACCTGGGCATGGACTGGCAAGAGGCTGCCTATGCTTGAGGTCCGTGAGGTCTGCACTTATTACGGGCGCATTCGCGCGCTCGACCATGTCTCGCTGAGTGTGGCCGAGGGCGAGATCGTCAGCCTCATTGGCGCGAACGGCGCCGGCAAGACGACGCTGCTCAATACCATCTCGGGCATCACGCCGGCGGCGCAGGGCGAAGTGTATTTTGGCGCGCGGCCCATCACCCGCATGCCCGCCGAGCAGCTTGTCCGGCTGGGCATCAGCCATGTCCCCGAGCGGCGGCAGGTCTTTAGCTCGCTCAACGTGCTGGAGAACCTGACACTGGGCGCGTACTGCCGCGCGGGAAAGGAGAGTCAGACGGCCATCCGGGTGGATATTGAACGGATGTTCTCCCTCTTCCCGGTGCTGAAGGACCGCCGGGCGCAACTGGCGGGCACGCTCTCGGGCGGGGAACAGCAAATGCTGGCCGTGGCGCGCGGCCTGATGGCGCGTCCTAAATTGATGCTGCTGGACGAGCCGTCGTTGGGCCTCGCCCCACTCATCGTGCAGGAGATTTTCCGCATCATCGGCGACCTGCGCCGGAATGGGACGACGATCCTGCTGGTGGAGCAGAATGCGCGCGCTGCGCTGCGCGTGGCTGACCGGGGTTACGTGCTCGAAAACGGGCGGGTGGTGATGAGCGGCGCAGCGGAGGCGCTGGCGCGCAACGAGCAACTGCAGCGCGCCTACCTGGGCAGGAAGAATCATCGGAGCAGGAGAGGTGGATGATGAAGAAACTACTATCTGGCAACGAAGCCCTCGCGCGGGGCGCGTGGGAAGCGGGCGTGGAAGTGGCCGCCGCTTATCCAGGCACGCCCAGCACCGAAATCCTGGAGAACGTCGCGCATTATCCTGAAATCTATGCCGAGTGGTCGGCCAACGAAAAAGTCGCGCTCGATATTGCGATTGGCGCGGCGTACGCGGGCAAGCGGGCGATGGCGACCATGAAGCATGTCGGCCTGAACGTCGCCTCGGAATCGCTGTTCTACGTCTCGTACACCGGCGTCAACGCCGGGCTGGTCATCGTCAACGCCGACGACCCCGGCCTGCACTCGTCGCAGAACGAGCAGGACAACCGCCATTACGCCAGATTTGCCAAGGTGCCGATGCTGGAGCCGAGCGACAGCCAGGAAGCCAAGGACATGGTGGGTGCGGCGCTGGATCTGAGCGAGCAGTTCGACACGCCGGTCATCTTGCGCACCACCACGCGCAGCTCTCACGCCAAATCCGTCGTCGCGCTGGGCGAGCGCAAGGTCTTCCCCAAGCGACCCTACGAGAAGAATCCGCAGAAGTACGTCATGATCCCCGGCCATGCCAAACGCCGCCATCCGGTGGTCGAGGCGCGCCTGGCGCAACTGGCGGAGTATGCGGAGACGTGCCCGTTCAACGCCATGGAGATGGGCGATCTGAGCCTGGGGATTGTCGCCGCCGGGCCGAGCTACCAGTACGCCCGCGAGGTGTTCCCGCACGCTTCTTTCCTGAAGCTGGGCATGGTCTGGCCCATGCCGAAGCGGCTCATCGCCGAATTCGCCTCCAGAGTCAAACGGTTGATCGTCGTCGAGGAGCTTGATCCTTTCTTCGAGGAGAATATCAAAATCATGGGGATCCCGGTTGAAGGCAAGACCATCTTCCCCGTGGTTGATGAGTTTTCGCCAGAGGTGGTGCGCCAGGCCGCCTACGCCGCCGGCCTGGTGGGTCAGCCGCCGGTCGAGCGCGCTTTCGACAAGGGCGCGCTGCCCATGCGCCCGCCCGTGCTGTGCGCCGGCTGCGGCCACCGCGACGTGTTCTGGATATTGCGGAAGATGAAGGTCACGGTGAATAGCGATATCGGCTGTTACGCGCTGGGCGTGATGCCGCCCCTCACCGCTACCGACACCATCGGGTGCATGGGCGCGAGCATCGGCGTGGCGACCGGGATGCGGCGCGGCGACCTGGAATTCCCCAACGTCGCCGTGATCGGGGACAGCACCTTCTTCCACGCCGGGATGCCTGCGCTGGCCAACGCCGTCTATAACCAGACGCCCATCACGACCATCGTCGTGGACAACCGCACCACCGGCATGACCGGCCACCAGGGTAACCCGGCCTCCGGTTTGAGCATCCACCGGGACATGCATACGCGCGTGGACATCGAAGCCGTCGTGCGCGGGATGGGCGTCGAGGAGGTGCACACCGTCGACTCGCGTGACCTGAAGGGCTTCGAAGAGTCGGTGAAGCAGGCGATCAAGAGCAATAAGCCGGCGGTGGTGATCGCCAAGACGCCCTGCGTGTTTGTCACCTCGCACCCGCGCGAGGCGTATCAGGTGGTCACCGAAGACTGCAACGGCTGCTCGATGTGCTTCCGCATCGGCTGCCCGGCGATCTCGAAGAGCGACGTGCTGGACGAAAAATACAAGCGGCCCAAGGCCTACATTGACCCCCTGGCCTGCGTGGGGTGCGGGTTGTGCTTCGACGTGTGCGCCCCGCAGGCGATCCTGGAAGGCGCATTGAAGCAGGAAACGATGCTCGCGGCGCATGTGGCGTGAGGAGACAACGATGGTTACGGCAAACTTTCTTCTAGCCGGCGTGGGTGGGCAAGGCACGCTGCTGGCGAGCGATATCCTGGCTGACATCGGACTGCGGATTGGCGCGGACGTGAAGAAGTCCGAGGTGCACGGCATGTCCCAGCGGGGTGGGGCGGTCACCAGCCACGTGCGCTGGGGCGCGCGGATCGCCTCGCCGTTGTGCGAGAAGGGGGCGGTGGATTACTTCATCGCGCAGGAGATGCTCGAGGCCCTGCGCTGGATCGAGTTCGTGCGCCCCGGCGGGACAGTCCTGCTGAGCCGCCAGCAGATTGTGCCGACCTCCACGGTGTACGGCGCCGACCAATACCCGGCCGATGAGAGCATATTTTCAGTCGTCAGGCAGGCCGCCGGCAAGGTGCTGTTGATTGACGCGCGGCGGGTGGCCGAGGAGCTGGGCAACCCGCGAGTAGCGAACGGCGTGCTGCTGGGGGCGCTCTCAGCGCAAATGGAGATGCCGGCCGAAGACTGGCTGGAGGTGATTATCGCCCGCGTGCCGCAAAAGCACGCGGAGACAAACCGCAAAGCGTTCATTGTGGGACGCGAAAAAGACTGGGCGATCTGATTGCTGACGGCTGATTGGTGTTTGCTGATTGAATCAATCGGCCATGAGCCATCCACCCTCATAAATCAGAGGAGGTCATCATGCCGATCTGGAATCCCGAATACGAATCCATGCCCCGCGACCAACTGGAAAAACTTCAAGCCCAGCGGTTGCGGGAAACCATCGCTCGCGTGACGGCGACGGTGCCACACTACCGGAAGAAGTTCGCCGACGCCAAAGTGTCCGCCGACGGCATCAAAACGTTGGACGACCTGAAGCGCCTGCCGTTCACCGAAAAGGGCGATTTGCGCGAAAACTATCCCTTCGGCATGTTCACCGTCCCGCTGGAGCAGGTTGTCCGGGTTCACGCCTCGTCCGGCACCACGGGCAAACCCACCGTCGGCGGGTACACGCGCGCCGACGTTGAATTGTGGGCCGAGGTGATGGCGCGCACGGTGACGAGCGGCGGGATCACAAGCCAGGATGTCGTCCACAACGCCTATGGTTATGGCCTGTTCACCGGCGGCCTCGGCTTCCACCTTGGGGCGGAGAAGGTGGGGGCGACCGTGATTCCCATGTCGGGCGGGTTGACCCGGCGGCAGGTGATGCTCATGGAAGACTTCGGCGCGACGGCGCTGACTTGCACGCCCTCCTACGCGCTGGTCATCGGCGAGGAAGCCGCCGAGATGGGCGTAGATTTCAAGAAGCGGATGAAGGTTCGGGTGGGCATCTTTGGCGCCGAGCCGTGGAGCGAGAAGATGCGGCACGAGATCGAAGAGAAACTCGGCGTGAAGGCCTATGACATCTACGGCCTCACGGAACTCATCGGCCCCGGCGTGTCGGTCGAGTGCGAGCATCACACCGGCATGCACATTCAAGAAGACCACTTCCTGGCCGAGATCATTGACCCAGACACGGGCGAGCAGCTGCCCTGCGACGAAGAGGGCGAGTTGGTCTTCACCACGCTGACGAAAGAGGCGATGCCGGTGATCCGCTATCGCACGCGCGACCGCACACGCCTGCATGCCGAGAAGTGCGCCTGTGGGCGGACGACGGTGCGCATGGAGAAGGTGCTGGGCCGCACCGACGACATGCTCATCGTGCGCGGCGTCAACCTCTTCCCGCAGCTCATCGAGAAGACCCTGCTGTCCATCGAGGACATCGAGCCGCATTACCAGATCGTGATTGACCGCCCGAAGGATCAGCTC
>Ga0209002_10004917_pt1 | contig 10436 bp, 8 predicted proteins | sample Rifsed16ft2_FD_184010 | JGI IMG/M metagenome (GOLD analysis project Ga0209002, IMG submission 184010) | Soil microbial communities from Rifle, Colorado, USA - sediment 16ft 2 (version 2) | ecosystem: Environmental > Terrestrial > Deep subsurface > Rock core/Sediment | place: Rifle, Colorado...
GTCAGCGGCTGAGGCGGAATCCCCGTAAAAAGGTTCCTCCACCTCCAGAAACTTTCAGACCTGTGCTGAACCCTGTGCTGAACTTGTTTCAGCATTGTTTCAGTATTGTTTCAGTATCTGAAAGTTTTTGCTTATCTAAAGATGAAAAGGCTTGAATACAAGGTGGTTGAATTAAGTACCGTTACGGACAAAGACCTTGAAGAGGCGATAAACTCTGCCGTTAAAGACGGCTGGGCGCTGGAAGGAATACACTTTGCAATGAGGGAGGCGTCTAAAAGGCCTGCCATGGCCTTCATACTCTTTACAAAAGAGGTTTTGGAAGAACAGGCCAACTGACCGATTATGGAAAACGAAGGGCTTAAAGAAAGCGAACTGTTCGAAAAAACCGGAGAGGCCGAAGCATCCGAAGGAATCCCCCCCGAAGAATTTCCACCGGAAGAGATCCCATTTGAGAAGGCGCAACTTACCGAGAGGTATCTGGCAAAACTCATAGATTTTCTTATAGTCGGCGCAATGCTGGAGGTATTCACGTTTATCGGGCCGTTTGCGGCCATAACCTATATCTCCATAGCCGATGGTTTAAAAGGCGGGCAGAGCGTTGGCAAAAGGCTGATGGGGCTCAAGACGGTCTCGCTTTTAAGGGACGCGGAGGCGTGCGATTTCAGGGAATCGGCCTTAAGAAACTCCTCCTTTGCGCTCCTCATTGCCGCCTATTTTGTCCTGGGGTGGATACCTTACGTCGGAAAATTCCTCGTAGTCCTTGCCGCAGGCGCTGTCATTTTTACGGAGGCGGCCGTTGTCTATAATGACGAAAATGGGATACGTTTCGGCGACAAAATCGCCGGGACAATGGTTGTGAAGGCGGAAGATTTTTAATGGAACCCGTCCCTTTTCCCGCCGCGAAATCCCGGCAGCCGATTTTCCTGCCGAAGATAATCTCAACGCTTAAAACCTATTCTTTGGAAAACTTCTGGGGAGACCTCTCGGGAGGGGTTATTGTCGGCATCGTGGCGCTCCCCCTGGCAATCGCATTTGCCATAGCCTCCGGCGTTACGCCGGAGAGGGGGCTGATTACCGCGATTGTAGCGGGGTTTCTTATATCTTCTCTGGGAGGGTCGCGTGTTCAGATAGGCGGCCCGACAGGCGCTTTTGTTATTGTTGTGTATACAATCGTTGAGAAGCACGGCATAAACGGCCTTATTATCTGCACGCTCATGGCCGGGGTGATGCTTATACTTATGGGCGTTGCCCGGCTTGGCGCAGTCCTCAAATTCATCCCTTACCCCCTGACGGTCGGATTTACAGCCGGCATCGCGGTAGTCATCTTCTCATCGCAGGTGAAGGACTTTTTGGGCCTGCAAACAGAGTCAGTGCCTGCCGATTTTCTGGAAAAGTGGGCGGTTTATTTTAAAAATATCCACACGCTCCATCTTCCAACCGTTGCCCTGTCATTGGCATCGCTTTTCATCATCCTTTTATGGCCGCGGATCAGCCGGAGGATTCCCGGACCGGTTGCCGCGCTTTTAATCGTGACAGCCGTTGTGAATGTCTTTAATATTCCGGTAGAAACAATCGGCGGAAGATTTGGCTCCATTCCCAGCGGGCTTCCCAAACCGGTCTGGCCCCATTTCACGTTTGCCGACGTTAAGATGTTGATTCCGTCAGCCCTGACGGTGGCCCTTCTGGGCGCGATAGAATCGCTTCTGTCCGCAACCGTGGCCGATGGAATGATTGAAGGCAAACACCGGCCCAATACCGAACTGATAGGTCAGGGCATTGCGAATATCATAACCTCGCTCTTCGGGGGCATCCCGGCCACCGGGGCGATTGCGCGTACGGCAACCAATGTCAAAAACGGCGGAAGAACTCCTGTCGCGGGCATAATCCACGCCCTGACCCTTCTGGGGATAGTGCTGATATTCGGCCGGTGGGCAACCGCTATCCCGCTGTGCGTATTGGCCGCCATCCTTGTCGTGGTGTCATATCACATGAGCGAATGGCACGCCTTCAAGAGTTTGCTGCGCGCCCCCCGGATGGATGTTTCGGTGCTTCTGACCACTTTTCTTTTAACAGTCTTTGTTGACCTCACCATAGCGGTTGAAGTCGGCATCCTGATGTCCGCTGTTCTTTTTATGAAACGGATGACGGACGTCACTGTAATCAAGGAGATAACCAGAGAGTTGGAAGAACCCGTTGATGAAGAGGCGTTAAGAGAAGCCGAGGATGCCGTAAGCCGCCGGAAAGTCCCTGACGAGGTGGCTGTCTATGAGGCGGAAGGGGCGCTTTTTTTCGGGGTTGCGGAATTGATAAGAGACACCATGGATATCGGCAAAAATCCGCCGCGGGTATTGATCCTCCAGACGCGCCATGTGCTTGCCCTGGATGCCACCGGCCTCAGGGCGCTTGCCGACCTGAAGAAGCAATGCGCACGCTACAAAACGCATTTTATTATCTCCGGGATTCACGCGCAACCCATGATTGCCATGGAGCGTTCGGGGTTCCTTTACGAGATTGGAGAAAACAATGTATTCAAGACCATTGACGAGGCCCTTAATCGCGCCAGGGAGGTTCTGGGAACCGAATAGGCTTAAATACCCCTGGCATTTTTGAGATGAAATTCCCCGTTTTCATACAGGATGTGGCTCATATCCATTGAAAAGCTCCCCGGGTTCGCATAGATGCCCTTTTTCCCGTCTATATCAAGGGTTTCTATTGAAGGTATATGGCAGTGGGCGAGTAAAACCGCGTCATAACCCATCCGGATTTTTTCTTTTGCAAAGTCCTTCAGATGCCTTTCTATCCCGGACGCCTTTTTGCTGTCGATAGTTCCCCCGCCGGTATATACCCTGCTTTTTTTTGAAAGCATCTGTCCCGCCTTCCAGACAAATTGGGGAGAAAATATCTTTGTAAGCCCCTTAAAAACAGAACTTCTCAAAAATCCCCTCCAGAGCGCGTAGGTAAATGTCTTATCTATTATATCGCCGTGGGAAAGGAATACCCGCCGGCCGTCAAGCGTAATCTCGCCGCAGTCCGGGTAAACCCTCGCGCCGATTACCGCGGTAAAAAAATCCCCCATGGAGAAATCGTGGTTGCCCTCAAGGTATATTATCTCAACCCCTTTTCCCCGGAGTTTTGAGAATACGGCAAGTGTGGGGGAATAATGGCGGCAGGTAACGTCATTAAAACCGGTCCAGAGGTCGAAGAGGTCCCCCAGGATAATAACCTTGTCGGGCAGGGCGGCATCCGGGAAATCAAGGAACTGACAGAGGGTTTTCTGGTTCGGGTCATCAAGCCCTTTTATGTGGGCGTCAGCGACGATTATGGCCTTCATTAAACACCCAGCGCCTGCACAGCGGCAAACCTCATCGTATCAACGGGGGCGGGAAGCCCCGTCCACAGCGTAAAAGAAAGCGCCCCCTGCCAGATAAGCATCCCGAGCCCCCTGTGCACCTTATGCCCCGCTTTTTCAGCCTCTTTTAGAAGAGGCGTTTGGGGCGGCCTGTATACAATGTCGGAGACGATTGCCGCTTTTGAAAGGCCGTGGATGGAAAGGGGAGGTTTTTTTTCTTCCGTCATTCCGGAAGATGTTGTATTTATCAGCAAATCCGCGTCCGCCATGTATCTTGATATGTCAAGGCCGGCTGCCTTTAAATCAATTTCAGGATGGAGTTTCGCAAATTCCCCCGCAATGGATTTTGCCCTGTCAACGGTCCTGTTCGCAATGATTACACTCTTGGGTTTTTTGCCTAAAAGGGAAAAGGCAATCGCCCTGGCCGCCCCTCCGGCCCCGAGAACTATTATGTTTTTACCATTTGCGTCAAAACCCGTCTCGGAAAACAGGCTCATCCAGTAGCCCCTGCCGTCCGTATTATAGCCGAAGAGTTTTCCGTTTTTATTTACGATTGTATTTACAGCGCCTATTTTAACGGCCTCCTCATCCACCCAATCAAGGAAAGGAACGACCTTTTCTTTGTGGGGTATGGTGACGTTCACGCCGGCGATTTCAAGCGCCTTTATCGCGGATACCGCGTCCTTGATGGAATCCGGCCTGACCCTCCACGGCACATAGACAAATTCAAGCCCCATCGCCTCAAATGCCGCGTTGTGCATGTAAGGCGAGATCGTATGAGCGATGGGGTCCCCGAATATCCCGACCACTTTTATCCTGCCGGATATCTTCATGTTAAGTTTTCCGGAACCAAGAGGATATTGCGCGCCTTCTCTATATCCTTTTTTATCTGACGGGAAAGTTCTTCTCCCGACCCGAAACGCACTTCGTCCCTTATCCTTTCCGCAAACCAGACCCTTATATCCTTACCATAGATAGAGCCCGCAAAGTCAAGTATATGGACCTCGATAACGGTTTTCCCCCTTCCAAAGGTCGGCGCCTTGCCGATGTTTATGACCCCAAGGCGACATCCGCCGTTAAAAGAGACCCGTCCGGCATATACCCCCTCTTTGGGGATGAGTTCGTTTCTGGTAGAAAGGTTTGCGGTCGGGAATCCCAGTTTTTGCCCCATAACCCTGCCCCTCACAACCCTGCCATTCAGCGAAAAGTTTCTGCCGAGAAGGCGCGCCGCCCCGGCCACGTTACCCTTTTTTATAAGTTCCCTCACCCTTGAACTGCTTACAACGCCGCCGCTTATTTTATGGGGCGCAATTACAAAGACCCTGAAGTTAAAAAGGCCTCCGAGTTTTTTAAGATATCCTACCGTTCCGAGTTTGCCTCTTCCAAAAGAAAAATCATGTCCCACCCATACCTCTTTCGCGGAGATTTTTTTAACCAGCACCTCTTCCACGAACTCACCGGGGTGCTTCCCCGCAAACTCCTTTGTAAAGCGCGCAAGCACGCAGTACCCTATTCCAAAGGAACCGAGGAGTTTTAGTTTATCTTCAAGGCTTATGATAAGGGGAGGGCTTTTCCCAGGCGATACCACCTTCAGGGGATGGGGTTCGAATGTGTATACAACCGACGGAAGGGCGAGTTTTTTCGCCCTCTCAAGGACCTTTTTAAGGATTTTCTGGTGCCCCAGATGGAGTCCGTCGAAGTTCCCGAGCGTAAGCACCGCATCCTTTATCTTTTTTAAACCGCGTTCGTTTTTTATGACTATCATCTGGTTTTTTCCGGCAGGAACCTTTTCCGGGCGCGGGCACCCATCCGAAGGATGGGTCGGGGCCGGGGTTTCCACATGTCAGAATTTACCGGACCTGAGTATCTGGAAAGCCAGCCCGAGCCCCAGAATGGCCGCTATCATAAACCCGACTATGCCCAATGCCGGATAGCCCATGACAGAGGGGCCGGCCTCCGAGGCGATTACGAGAGAGGACCCTATGACCATCGCGGCCATTATAATCGCGAAGGTGAGCCGGTTGGAGGAGCGGTCCATCTCACCCACCAAATCCTCAAGGCCCCTGTGGATAAACTCAATTGCCAGGTTGTCGGACAGTATCTTTTTCAATATCTTCCTGGTGTAGCCCGGCATATTCTCCACAAGGTCGCGGTATTCGTTTACCGTGGATATCCCTTCGGAAATCACCGCCTCGGGGAGGAGGCGCCTGCGGACTGCCTTTGCCGCGAAAGGTTCGCACTCCTTTATAAGGTCGGCGTCCGGATAAAGATGCCTTGCAAGGCCCTCAAGCTCCAGTATGCATTTGCTGAAAAGAAGGATATCCCTCGGAATTTTTATATTATACCTTGAGATAAGCCTTATATGGTCCATGAAAAGGTCCCCTATCCTTATGTGGCTTAAAGGGCGTCCCAGGTAATGGACGGCAAGGTCATAGTAATCGCGGCTGAATGCCTCCTCGTCGATATCCTCCGGCAGCACCCCCATCTTGAGGTACAGATTGGTAAGCCTTTTAAAATCCTCGTTCAAAATATCCAGAAACATTTCGGCAACGTGCCCTTTAAGTTCATCCTCCATCCTTCCCACGATGCCGAAATCGAGGAGGGCTATTTTTTCCTGGTTTATCACGAAGATGTTTCCCGCGTGGAGGTCTCCGTGGAAAAGCCCGTAATCAAAAACCTGCGTAAAGAATATCTCAACAAGGAGGCTTGCGAGTTTTTTTGTATCAATGCCTTCTTCCCTGAGTCTTGAAACATTGTCTATTTTTATCCCGGAGACCCTGTCCATGGTGAGGAGCCTTTTCCTCGTGTATTCCCAGTAGACCCCCGGGATCTCTATTCTTTTTTCATGCGCGAAGTTTGCCCTGAACTTTTCCATGTAGCTTGCCTCAAGTGTAAAGTCCATCTCCTTCCTTATGACCCTCGAAAACTCCTCAACCATGCCCGCCGGGTCGTGGATACGCGCCTCCGGCATGTATTTTGCCATGAGCCTCGCGAGGTATTTCAGTATTGCCAGGTCGGTATTTATGATTTCTTCAATACCCGGCCTTTGAACCTTTATCATTACCTCGCTTCCCGAGGCGGTGGTTGCGCGGTGCACCTGCGCGATGGAGGCGGCGGCAACCGGGATTTTTTCTATTGAAGGGAAGATTTCGCGCGCGGGCTTTTTAAATTCCTTTTCCACAGTATCCAGGACATCTTCAAACGGGAAAGGGGGAACCTCGTCCTGAAGCTTCAGGAGTTCCGTTATAAACTCCTCGGAAATGACATCCGGACGGGTGGAGAGTATCTGGCCGAATTTTACGAATGTCGGCCCGAGCTCCTCAAGCGCAAGCCGGAGCCTTATCGCGGCGCCAAGGGCCTCTTTCCCAACTCCCATCTTTTTTCCGATAATCCTTCTCGGCATGGATATAAGGCCGGTCAGATGCATGCTTTCCAGAACCGGATAAAACCCGTGTTTTACCAGGATGGAGACTATATCCCTGAGCCTTTTTATATTCTTGTATGCAAGATGCAGTCTTACGGGTATCATTTCCTGCGCCCTTTTTTTGCCTTCGCCCCGGGAAAATTTTCGGAAAGTTCCAGGTCTATCCGCCTGCGTTCAATATCCACATTCTTTATTGCGACCGAAACCTCGCCTCCGATCCGGAATCTCCTCTTTGTATTTTCCCCGACAAGGGCGTGCTCTTTTTCCATAAGGCTGTAGTAGTCGTCTTTAAGGGTTGTGACGTGCACAAGGCCTTCGACAAACCAATCCTTGAGTTCAACAAAGAAACCGAAACTCGTAACCCCGGATATAAGCCCCGCAAAGACCTCCCCCACCTTATCCTGCATAAACTGGGCCTTTTTAAGGTCAACCCCCTCCCTTTCCGCCTCCATCGCCTTGCGTTCCCTCTGCGACGAATGAAGCGCTGTCTGCGGAAGCGCCGCTTCCATGTGTTCCCTTTCGTGGTGCGTGGGGTGTCTGTGCAGGAATTTTTTCAACAACCTGTGGACAGTGAGGTCCGGGTATCTGCGGATAGGGGATGTGAAGTGGGTGTAGTCTTTGAACGCAAGCCCGAAGTGCCCTATGTTTGCGCTTGAATAGGAGGCCTGCTTCATGCTCCTTAAAAGGACGTGGTTGATAAGCTTCTCTTCCGGCCTTCCCTCAACGCTTTTCAGAAGTTTCTGGAATGTCTTTGGCGTTACGCCTTTTTCCATACGGTGGCCGAAAGAAGAGATAAACTCCCGGAACTCCGCTATATCCCCTTCGTCCGGCGTGGCATGCACCCTGTAGACGAAGGGATAATTTTTTTTCGTAAAAAACTCCGCCACGACCCTGTTTGCCGCGAGCATAAACTCCTCTATTATCCGGTGGGCGATGTTTCTTTCGGCCCTTACGATATCCTGCGGGCGCCCTTCTATATCGAGTATTATCTCCGGTTCGGGAAGGTCAAAATCTATAGAGCCCTCTTCCGCGCGGTTCTCTCTTAATTTCAGCGCGAGTTCTTCCATTGTCCTTAAGTCCCCGAGTATGTGCGAATACCTCTCCTCAAGGGTCTTATCGCCGCCGGAAAGTATTTCCTTTACTTTTGTATAGGTGAGCCTTTCCAGGCTTTTTATGACGCTTTCATAGAATTTGGTCTTAATGGTATTTCCGTTCTGGTCAAATTCGAGTTCGGCGGTGAGCGTGAGCCTTTCCACGCGCGGGTTTAAACTGCATATGCCGTTTGAAAGGGCGATAGGGAGCATCGGGATGCATCTGCCGGGGAAATATACGCTTGTGCCCCTTGAAAACGCCTCTTTATCCAGGAAAGTGCCTTCTTTAACATAGTGGCTGACGTCGGCGATTGATACAAGGAGTCTGTAGCCCTTTTTGGTTCTTTCTATGCCAACGCTGTCGTCAAAGTCCTTTGCGGTTTCCCCGTCTACCGTAAAGACCCTCATGTTCCTTAAGTCCGCCCTGCCTTCCAGATCCTCTTCCCGGACCTCCGTCGGCATATCTTTGACTTCATGAAGGACATCGGGGGGAAACCTGTGGGGAAGCCCGTATTTTCTCGCAATCACCTCTATCTCCACTTCAGGGTCCCTGGGGTTGCCGAGCACAGAGAGAACCTTGCCGACGGCCGATGGAAAGCCCGCGCCGGGGAATCTTATAATCTCGGCTTCAACCATCTCGCCGTTATTCGCGTCCATGCCCTTATCCGAAGCGATGGTTATGGAATTGAGTATTTTTTCATCCGAGGGAATGACAAAAGCGCCTGTCTTTGTCTTTTTAAAAGTCCCGATGATTTTTTTATGCGCCCTTTCAAGAACCCTTATAATGATGCCCTCGCGCCTGCCGCCCGTTTTATAACCCTCAATCCTCGCGACAACCTTATCCCCGTGCATCGCGTCCCTTAATTTCCTCGGGTTTATGAAGATATCCTCGCCCCCTTCTTCAGGCACGACAAAGCCGAACCCGTCGGGGTGGCAGGAAAGGGTGCCCGCCATAAGGTTCATCTTCTTTGTAAGCCCGAACCTTCCGTCCCTCGTCCTTATAATCAGCCCTTCGTCGGCAAGTTTTCTCAACAGCCTCATCAGGGTATTCCTTTCGTATTTCGGGATTTTCATCTCCCCCATGAGTTCCCTTAAGGACAGCGGACGCTCGGCCCCGGAGGACATAAACTTAAGTATTTCTCCCCTGTCAATCTTCATATGCGGTTATATTACCCTCTTCCCCCATACATTGCAATCGTGCCGCCCCGAAGGAAACTTTTAGACCTGTGCTGAACTTGTTTCAGCATCCGAAAGTTTTCCCTAAAGAGGAGTTTTTTCACTCTCATAGAGTTTTTCTATAATGTCCATGTATTTTTCTTGAACCTTTTGCCTTTTAATTTTGAGCGTCGGGGTAAGCTCTCCGCCCTCTGTGCTTAAGGTGTCCTCTATGAGCGCAAATCTTCTTATCTGCTCAAACCTCGCGAGGTTTTTAAGCCGCGCGCGGATTCGTTCGCTGAAAAAATCATGAATGGCTTTATCGGACAGGAGTTTTTCCGGCCCTTTTATGCCTAACTTTTCTCCGAGGGTTTCCAATCTCGCCGTATCCGGAAAGATGAGCGCCACGAGGTGGGGTTTATTGTCGCCGCAGACAACGGCCTCTTTTATGTATCCGTCACCCCTGAGAAGGTTTTCAATCTTCTGGGGAGAGATGTTTTTGCCGACGGACGTGATAATCAGGTCTTTTTTTCTGCCCGTTATGGTTAAAAAGCCGTCCTTGTCCATAAAGCCGATATCCCCGGTATAGAACCACCCGTCCCTCTTTGCCTCTTCCCCGGGCATATTGTGGTAGCCCTTCATGACATTCGGGCCTTTTACCATTATCTCCCCTTCTTCGCTTATCTTAACGCTTACCCCCGGAAGGGGCCTTCCAACGGTTCCTATCTTATTTGAGCCGGGGGTATTTACAGTCACTATGGGGGATGTCTCGGTCAGCCCGTAACCCTGAAGCACCGGAAGCCCGATTTTGAAGAAAAATTCCGCGGTGCCGCTGTCAAGCGCCGCTCCGCCGGATATGAAAAATTTCAGCCCCGGGGCGGCCTTTTCCCTTATTTTTTTGAGAATAATGCCGTCCGGCATATCCGGCCCTTTTTTTATTGCCGTGTTAAAAGGCGCCCTTTTTACGGCCCCCGCCTCTTTTACCCCTTCCAGTATCTTTTCTCTTAACCTCTCGAAAAAAAACGGCACCCCGGTCAAGATGGTGGGCCGGAAAAACTGGATGTCAGCCCCGACGTAAGCAAACCCCTTTGAATAGGCGATACTTGAGCCGGCGTATAAAAAGAGATGGTGCATCATCCTTTCGAATATGTGGCTTAACGGGAGATATGACAGATAAGTGTCATCCCCTTTTACCGGAATTACCTTTAATGCCGCCTCTATATTTGAAAGTATGTTTCCGTGGGAAAGGACGACCCCCCTCTGCCTGCCTGTTGTGCCGGACGAGTAGATTATTGAAAAGGTATCGCCGGGGCCTATGTTTTCTATCCTTTCGGAAATGTCGCGTTCGCGCAGGGATTCCTTCCCGAGCTTTTTTACATTCTCAAAGGTAAGGACGCCTTCATCGCCGCGGTTCTCC
>Ga0209002_10004922_pt1 | contig 10432 bp, 10 predicted proteins | sample Rifsed16ft2_FD_184010 | JGI IMG/M metagenome (GOLD analysis project Ga0209002, IMG submission 184010) | Soil microbial communities from Rifle, Colorado, USA - sediment 16ft 2 (version 2) | ecosystem: Environmental > Terrestrial > Deep subsurface > Rock core/Sediment | place: Rifle, Colorado...
CCGGGCAGGTACGGCACCCTCTCGGAGATTGCTTTTTGCTTGAATTCAGGCACACCCCTTGTATCTTTATCCAACTGGAACGTGTCCAAGAAAATAATAAAAGTAAAGAATCCTCAGGAGGCAGTCCAACAGGCTCTAAAGGAAATTGCCAAGCGCAATGAATAATACCCAAGCCCAAGTGCATATACTGATTTCAGGTCTGGTTCAGATGGTCGGCTTCCGCTTTTTCCTGGAGAGAAAGGCTAGGCAGTACGGAATCTGTGGCTACGCCCGCAACCTGCCGGATGGCAGCGTAGAAGTAGAAGCAGAAGGGGAAAGGGGCCTTTTAGAAGAACTGGTGAAGGACTGCCGGATCGGCCCTCCGGCAGCCCGAGTGACAGATGTCAAGCTAGAGTGGAGGCCATTTCAGGCAGAGTTTAAGAGATTCAGCATTGATTTATAGACCGAGATGAAAATAGCTACAAAAGGAGAACTCTCGATGCAGAGATATGCCAAATTAATCCGGGACATTCCTGATTTTCCCAAGCCGGGGATAGTGTTCAAAGACATCACTACTCTGATTAAAAACGGAAAGGCCTTTGACGAGGTGGTGGATATTTTTTACAAGCAACTAAAAGGTAAGAAGGTAAACACGGTGGTGGCCATTGAATCCAGGGGGTTCATTTTTGGTGGGGCCCTGGCCAAAAGGCTAAAATGCGGGATAGTGCCGGTCAGAAAATCAGGCAAACTCCCCTGGTTTACTGAGAAAGAAGAGTATGAGTTAGAATATGGCACCGATTCACTGCACATTCACCGGGATGCTATCAAGAAAGGGGAACGAGTGGTCATAGTAGATGATCTTCTGGCAACTGGCGGAACAATTGGAGCGACCTGCCGGTTGGTTGAGAAATTGGGGGGTAAAGTGACCAAGATTTTGGTCTTGGTGGAGTTGAGTTTTTTGAATGGCAGGAAAAAACTTGATAACTACGATTTTTTCTCGATAGTCAAGTATGACTCGGAGTAAGGACATTGCGGAGATTATGTTCTTTAAGATTTCTTGCCCCCGTAGCTCAGTTTGGATAGAGCAGCGGTTTCCTAAACCGTTGGTCGGGTGTTCGAGTCACCCCGGGGGTAATGGCTGGCCCAATCGCCAAAGTTTGCGACTTTAGGGTAGCAAGTGAGCCAGATGCTATCGTATAGAGAACCTGCAAGTAATGGTAATTAGGTTTAGTTATTCCTATCTGAATACCCCTAAACCTCTAAAAAATTGCTTGACATTATTAGATACGTTCTCTATCATTTTGGTCGTTTTTCAAAATGAGCAAGCTAAATATGCCACCTAAGAAGGCAGGGAGGATATGAGATTAAAGTTAACTTTTGGGCTTTTGATTCTGGTATTCTTGATAGCCTTTTCCTGTACTACCAAGAAACCGTCTCAATTTGATGAGGTCACAATTTTCAGGGGTAAAGTTGTCGACAGCTCCGATACCACTAAAGCAGTACAGAATGCTCTGGTAGTTCTCACCTGGTTTAAGGGAAGCGGCTGTAGATGTATACCGACTCCCAATCCCTGCGGGTCGATTAATATTGAATGCGGCGAATGCGACTCGGTCTTCACGGTGCAGCCGACCAACCGAAGTGGAGAGTATTTAATGGAGATGCGCTGGCAAGACCTGGGATTTTTATTTGACAGCACTTCCAGCTGCCAGATTAAGTTTACCTTGCTGGTAGAGGAGCCGAATTACAGCCAGGCAGATACGGTTTTTACTCTTTCCCTGGAAGACCGGCCCGCCACTCAGACTTATGATTTTAAATTGGAACCCTAATGGCCATAGAGACTAGGAGAAACAGGATGAAACCATTGAAACCTTGGTTAGTCTTACTATTTGCTTTAGGTGTCGTGGGAAAGGGTACTGCCCAGACCTACCCATTTATCGATATATTCAATACTCCCTTCACAGACCTGAGTTTTTTGGGAGCCGGTGCCAGGGCTCATGCCATGGGGGGAGCCTTTTACGCTGTCTCTGATGACCCCACCGCAATTAGCTGGAACCCGGCCGGACTGATGCAGATGGACAAACACCAAATGTCGGCCTCTTTTCACCATACCAGCTTTGAAAATAAGTACAGCGGCAATTATGCCTCCTCTTCGGCCGGTTTTTCTGGTCGGGCCGACCAATCCATTGACCAGGCCGCTTTTGTCGGTGTGGTTATACCCTTTGAGCTAAAAGGGAGAAAATTTGTGGGGAGCGCCAGCATACCCAACTCTGTTTCCGAAATCAGAGGAATAGATTTTCGAGACAGCATGCTTTTCACCCAGGAAATAAATGGCCGGCTGAGTATGGGCTCCTTGGGTCTGGCAACCAACTTATGGCAAAAACTTTCAGTCGGCCTGGCTGTTAATATTTATGGACATGGCTATGATAGAAATGCTAATGCGGTCTACCAGATTTCCGGACCGCCGGACGATACGGTCATAAACTATCGTCCCCGCACCAAATCTAGCTTTTCCGGATGGAATTTTACCCTGGGGGGGATGCTTAAAATGGAGAGGTTGCGTTTAGCAGCGGTCTTCAAATCTCCTTTCACCGAGGGGAGTCCGCTAAAGGAAAGAATGGATATCCGCCTGATATCCGACCTGATCGTACGAGGCATTAAGAACCCTTTCGGAGGAGCTCCGTCAGGAATCCTCTTTGACACCAATAGAGAGTGGATTCTCCCTTCTATATTGGGCCTGGGAGCTTCCTTCCAGGTAACCGATGACCTTCTGGTGGCGGCCGATTTTGATATTAAGCCTTTTTCTAAAGCCTGGTATAAAGTGCAGACCGATTTGTTTAATCCCACCTCCAGCTTTGAGGCCAGGGATTTGAAATGGAATGATATCAATCAATTTCGAATTGGTGGAGAATACTATCTTAAGGTCAGCAGATTCAAAGTTCCTCTGCGGGCCGGCTATCGCAACGACCCCAAGGTCTATGAGAATGTGGATAATATTTACATTTCCTTGTTAAACAATGGAACTAGCAATTATTTCCCGGGCAACGGGTCCCAGGTCAAAGGGAACGTAATAAGTTTCGGCAGCGGCTTGGCCTTTGGTCAGGTGGCTTTTGACCTCACCTGGGAACTGGCTAGCTACGACTTTGAAGAAAACGGGGTCATGCAATCCAATGATTCTAAATTAGTGCCCTTTTCGAGAACCTCAGAAGTCTCCAACAACCGGGTGATTTTCAACTTCACCGGAGTCTTTTAATCTAAGCCAGTATTTAACCCTCAGGGCGGAGCAAACTAAGCTCCGCCTTTTTGTTTGATAACGGCTTGCTATTTGGTGAAGTTTTACTAAGTTTAGAGTTGATTTGAGGAGGTAAGCCAATAATGTCACCTAAGAAGATTACCAAGCACCAGATGAAAGAAGATAAACTGGTTAACACTGTGTTCAAAGTCTGGGAATGGGCCCGGCTGCACACCAAACAGCTGGGGATAGTAAGTGGTTCGGTGGTTGTACTTTTGCTTATAGCGTACCTCTATACCACCAGCCGAGCCACAGGCAGCAGAAAGGCAGCCGAGCTCTTTGGCCAGGCTACCATTGAGATGCAGTCTTCTGTGGCCAGTGAGATTCAGGCCGCGGTCTCTAATTTACAGATAGTCATAAAAGACTACCCCAAGAGCAAATGGGCCTCCTACGCCTGTTTCTATCTGGCTAATCTCTTGTTTCAGGATGGGCAGTATCCCGCTGCCAGAGAGTACTTCCAAAGATACCTGAATCAGTACGGAGATGATTCTCTGTTGACCGGCTCGGCCTATGCCGGTATAGCCGAATGCCTGCGACAGGAAAAAGACTATTTAAGCGCGGCGGAGTACTATATCAAAGGAGCCGAAGCGCACCCGGGATCGCTTCTGGCGCCAGAATACCTGCTGGAGGCAGGTCGAAGATATCTGGAAGCCGATCAAAAACAAAAGGGAGTTGAGGTCTTTCACAGACTGGTCCGGGACTATCCCAAATCGAGCCAGGCTAAGACGGCCAGAGAGGAGCTTTCACAGATTCTCATTTCTTAGGCGGAAATGAGAGTAGTCAGATTGAATTTCTTTTAGGAACAGAAACTATAAAGACAGTATCTTGTGGATTAAAATTAGAGCGGAATTGAAGCTGTCGGAAGAATCGCCAGCTATGGCAATAATGAAGAAGGAATGTTCCTTAAGGAGAGGGGTCGCAGCTTTTGATCGAAGAGCAAACTGAAGGCGTTACTGAAAGCGCCAGCACTCAAACCCAGTCTGAAACTCTTGCTCAGGAAATCGAGGAGGGAAAGGCGGCTGCAATTTTGGCCTACGTTCCCTTTATGTGTTTTGTCCCTTTAGTCAAGATGCGGCAGAATTCGTTTGCGCTCAAGCATGGCAAACAGGGGCTGATTCTGTTCTTGGTCGAAATAGTAGCCTTAATCTTCCTGTTACCCAAGATTTCTGATCTGTTCTGGGGTTTTGTAATCATTGCCTGCCTGGCTCTGGCCCTGGCCGGAATTCTCTACGCGGTCCAGGGGAGAGAGTGGAAAATCCCCTTCTTAGGGGACTTGGCCGACAAGTTCAGAATTTGACCTCGCCAACAGCTCTCCGTATAAGATTAAGAGATGGCAGATACCGAACTTGCCTAGCCTGAGGAGATTTAGTGTCTGAAATTTACAAGCTCATAATCATCGGCTCCGGGCCGGCCGGCTTGACCGCCGCACTGTATGCGGCCCGGGCCAATCTGAACCCTTTAGTCTTGGAAGGTGCCCAGCCAGGCGGCCAGCTGATGACCACTACCGAAGTGGAGAATTATCCCGGCTTTCCAGAAGGACTCTTAGGTCCGGAGATGATGGAAAAATTCAGACAGCAGGCCAAAAGATTCGGAGCGTCGACTCTCTTTGAAACTGTGGCAAAAGTGGATTTTGCCAGAAAGCCCTTCACTATTTGGGCGGATGGTGAAATTTATCAAAGTCAGACCGTCATAATCGCCACTGGAGCCAGCGCCAAGACTTTAGGGCTACAGGCAGAGAAAAAACTGATGGGGTACGGGATGTCCGCCTGCGCAGTCTGTGACGGTTTCTTTTTCAAGGGAAAGGATTTGATTGTGGTAGGAGGAGGAGACTCGGCTATGGAAGAATCGACCTTCCTGACCAAGTTTGCCAATAAGGTGACCGTAGTGCATCGCCGGGACCGATTCAGAGCCAGCAAAATTATGCAGGAACGAGCCTTGAAGAACCCCAAGATTGACTTCATTTGGAACTCTACTTTAGTGGATGTGATAGGGGAGAGGGAGACCGGTGTAAAAGCCGTCAAAATAAAGAATGTCTTCACCCAGGAAGTAACAGAAAAGCCGGCTGGTGGGGTATTTTATGCCATAGGCCATTCGCCGAATACCGAAGTTTTCAAGGGACAGATTGAAATGGACGAGATAGGTTACATAATCACCAAGAACGGAACTACCGCAACCAGTCTGGAAGGGGTCTTTGCTGCCGGTGACGCAGTTGACCATCGCTATAGACAAGCGGTGACTGCGGCCGGGATGGGGTGTATGGCGGCTCTGGATGCGGAGAGGTACTTAGAGAGTCTAAGCTAATCAAACCATGCAAACAGGTAGGGTTTCAGATTCCATAGCGGCCTTTGAGGAATACCGGATTGAACCTGCCTGACTCCCCTGAGAGGGGCTGAAGGCTAAAGTAAAGCTTTAAGACCCTCTGCCGCAAAGTCTTATTCTCCATATTTTCTTGTAATAAAACCCTCCCGAATTCCGATAATTAATATGTCAAATCATGACCAAGGGAGGTGAGAAATAATGCCGAACATTAACCCCAACCAAATCCGGCAGATTGAGAGTGCTCCAGCCAACCCCAAGGCGATTTACTCTGCCCTGGGCAACATTATGAACAACTCCAGCACCTGCCGGGCCAAGGTGGAATCGATTAATGCCAGCACCGGTGAGTACCGGATTACTCTGACTGGCACGTACAGTGGTGGCAGTCAGTCGCCTGACCAGCCCCAGCGCTCTAAGGAGGATCGTTCCCGGGAAGACCGTACTTGGGAAGAGCGGGACCATTAATCATCCGTCAGTTCAGAAAAGGAGGCTTTAAGGTTCAACTTGTCAACGGGTTGACGGTAAAGCCTCTTTTTTAATTAGGAAAAGCCAGCCTGACGTCCTATAATATATATTATGTCAACTTATACTCTTCAAAACCTCATCCTCTCATATACCTTATCCCGCACTTCTCTTTTGGTTATTCAGCCCTCTATTTCACAACTAAGTTGACTAACTTATTTGGCACTATGATCGTCTTGAGAAGTTGTTTTTCCTTAATGTGATAAAGCACCTTTTCCTGGGCCAAAACTAGCTTTTTAAGCTCCTCCTCAGGTAGATTGACTGGCGCATCGAACGTGGCCCGCAAACGGCCGTTGATCTGTACGGCGTAGGTGACTTGCTCCATCTTGATAGCTTCCCGGTCATATTCTGGCCAGCTTGACTTGAAAACCGAGTCCAGGTAGCCGAGCTGCTGCCATATTTCTTCTGCTAAGTGAGGCGCTAATGGGGCGATAAGCTGGCTCACTTTATGCAAACAGTAGGCAAAGACACGAGATTCACCTGGTACAAGCTCAGAAATGCTGTTTAATAGCTCCATAAGGGCTGCTACGGCAGTGTTGAATTCAAAGCCCTGTATGTCTTCGGTTACTTTCTTGATAGCCCAGTTTAGCTTTCGGTAAGCGGCTGCGTCCGTCTCACTTAACAGAGATAGGTTAAACTTCTGATTTATGTCAATTGATTGTTTCCCAGCCATTTCTACAAGACGAAAGACTCGACTTAGAAACCGGGTAGCTCCGTTTAGTCCTTCTTCTGACCAGAACATCTCTTTTCCCGGTGGGGCAGCAAAAAGAATGGCTATTCTGGTAGTATCCACCCCATAATCTCCTATTACCGTCATGGGAGAGACGACATTCCCTTTGGATTTGGACATCACCTCCCCTTTTGAGTCCAAAACCATACCGTGATTAAAGAGTTCCACAGTAGGCTCGTCAAATCCCAGCAGGCCGATATCCTTGAAGAACTTGTTGAAAAAGCGGAAGTACAGCAAATGGCCGGTCGCGTGGGTAATACCACCGATGTATTTATCCACCGGCATCCAATCTGTAATCTTTTTACGGTCACATAAGGCTTGAGCGTTCTTGTTGTCCAAATACCTTAACTGATACCAGGAGGAGTCCACAAAGGTGTCCATTGTGTCCGGGTCTCTTTTGGCTGGTTCTTTACATTTGGGACAGCCGGTATTTATGAACTCCGGGACATCTTCTAAAGGAGACCTCCCTTTGGGCAGGAAATCTTTCACTTTTTCCGGCAGCAGGACAGGTAGTTCATCTTCCGGTACCGGGACTATTCCGCACTCAGGGCAGTGAACCATAGGAATGGGCGTCCCCCAGTAGCGTTGCCTGGAGACCAACCAGTCTCTGAGTTTGTAGTTAATCTTCCGTCGGCCTATTCCCTGTTTCGCCGAATACTCTATGACTTTCTGAATTCCCCCTTCTGATTTCAGATCATTGAAGACGCCCGAATTCACCATTGTTCCTGGCTTTTCGTAAGCAGCCTCCATTTTGTCCGGCTCAAGAATTTGATCCGGAGGTTGAATCACCACTTTTATGGGAAGACCGTACTTCTTAGCAAAGAGAAAGTCGCGCTGATCATGGGCCGGCACTCCCATGACAATGCCGGTTCCGTAGGTTGCCAGGACATAGTCGGCCACCCAGAGCTGGACTTTTTCACCGGAAAAAGGATTGATGGCATACAGGCCAGTAAAAACTCCCTCCTTTTCCCCGGAAACGGTGGTGCGCTCAATTTCTGACTTTTTTAAAGAGCGCTCAACGTAGCTTTCCACCTGTTTTCGGTAGTTAGCCGGGATCTGGATATTTTTCAAAAGGGGATGCTCCGGGGCTATGGACATAAAGGTTACCCCGAAGATGGTGTCCGGCCTGGTTGTGAAGACGGAGAGTTTCTCCCCGCTCTTCTCCAGGGTGAAATCCAGCTCCACCCCTTCGGATTTCCCAATCCAATTCCTCTGCATTATCTTGACGTTCTCAGGCCAGCCCGAAAGTTTATCCAAATCAGCCAAAAGTCTTTCCGCATAGGCAGTAATTCTGAAAAACCACTGTTCCAATTCTTTCTTGGTGACCTCTGACTCGCACCTCCAGCACCTCCCCCCTTCTACCTGCTCATTAGCTAAGACCGTCTTACAGGATGGGCACCAGTTGACCAGAGATTTAGCCCGGTAGGCCAGATCATTCTCATATAGTTTCAGGAATATCCACTGATTCCATTTATAATAATCTGGATTACAGGTGATTACTTCTTTGTCCCAGTCATAGGAGAGCCCGACCCTCTCTAGAGTCTGGCGAGAGACTTCTATATTCTTAAGGGTCCACTGGCGGGGATGGACCTTTCTTTGAATGGCCGCCTGTTCAGCCGGCAAGCCAAAGGCATCCCAGCCAAAGGGGTGGAACACATCATACCCCTGCATCATCTTAAAACGGGCCAGTACATCCCCGATGACGTAGTTACGGAAATGCCCCATATGAATGTCTCCGGAGGGATAGGCGAACATTTCCAGGCAGTAGAATTTCTTTTGGGGCTTATCCGGAGCTTTATAAAGCCCTGATTCTTCCCATTGTTCTTGCCACTTGGATTCGATCGATTTGAAATCGTAAGGCATGTTTTTACTGTTCGTTAGAATTTGATTAGCATAATATGCTTACCAACTTAGTTCGTCAAGTTCGATGGATTACCGTAGCTTCAAGTACCGGTTCTGCGATTAGAGAAGTTATCTGTTCAGAAAAAATAGAAAAACAGATTCTTCGCTTCGCTCAGAATGACAAATTCTAAATCTGTCATTCTGAGGAGCCCCGATAGCTATCGGGGCGACGAAGAATCTCAAAGACGCAGACTGGAAATACCCCCTGAGAAGCCGGCTTTAGGGGTAAAGCCGGTACAGCATTCTCGGGAAAGGAATGGATTCTCTGACGTGAGGCAGATGGCAAATCCAGGAGACGGTCCGCTCTAATCCTAAGCCAAAACCAGAGTGAGGCACAGAGCCATATTTCCTCAAATCCAAGTACCAGCCATAGGCCTCCTCCGGCAGTTTCTGCTCCTTTATCCTCTGCAGTAAAGAATCATAGTCATCATTCCTCTGTGAGCCGCCGATTATTTCTCCGTAACCTTCCGGGGCTAACATATCATTGTTCAAGACCAGCTCCGGCCTATCTGGATCAGGCTTCATATAGAAGGCTTTGATTTTCTCAGGGTAATTGTAAATACAGACCGGTTTATCAAACTGGCCAGACAGAAGGGTCTCTTCATCTCCTCCCACATCTTCTCCCGTCTATGTACAACAACTTCAGACGGCCATGCAAAGAGAAAGAATTGGATCCTTCGGTTCCATAATGGGTCGCTACTATGCCATGGATCGTGATTTTCGTTGGGAAAGGACCGCCAGGGCATACCATTGTCTGACAGCCGGCCAGGGAAAAACGGCACCCAGTATAGAAGTGGCAATCTCTCAGGCCAGAAGTCTTAATCAAACGGATGAATTTATTGAACCCACACTGATTCTGGATCAGCAATCACAGCCATCGGGTGTTATTAGAGCAAATGACGCAGCAATCTTTGTTAACTTTCGTATTGATCGTCCCCGCCAGCTAACCCGGGCATTTGTCCTGGATGATTTTGAATCAACAGCAAATCAGGTCGCCTATGATCCTTACGCTGTGGAATACTACAAAAAACACGAATTGGATACATCTCAGTCATCCAAACAAAAACCATTTTCCCGTGGTCCAAAAGTTTCCAATCTTCTTTTTGCCACCATGACGGAATACGAAAAACAACTGCCGGTATTGGAGGCTTTTCCTCCTCAAAGTGTAGAAAATCCTCTTGGCAAGGTTATATCCGATCACAATCTTAAACAACTCAGAATGTCAGAGTCTGAAAAAGAGCGGTTTGTGACTTATTATCTCAACGGAATTTACGAACAACCGTTTCCCAATGAGGACAGGCTGATAATTCCTTCCCCGAAAGTTCCAACTTATGACAAAAAACCTGAGATGTCAGCCTTGGAAACCACCCCCAGGTTAATCTCCGAAATCCAGTCCGGTAAATATGATTTCATCGTCATTAATTACGCTAATCCGGACATGGTTGCCCATTCCGGCAATATTCCGGCTACCATCAAGGCCTGCGAAATAGTAGATACCTGTATTGGCCAATTGGTTCAGACTATTCTCAGTGTGGGAGGAGTGCTCATTATCACTGCAGACCACGGAAATGCCGAGGAGATGATAAATGTCACAACGGGAGCCTCTGATACGGAGCATAACGCCAATCCCGTTCCTCTCATAATCGTCGGTAATGCTTTCCGTACCGGTCAGCAGATAACTCAGGGAATACTGG
>Ga0209002_10004923_pt1 | contig 10432 bp, 9 predicted proteins | sample Rifsed16ft2_FD_184010 | JGI IMG/M metagenome (GOLD analysis project Ga0209002, IMG submission 184010) | Soil microbial communities from Rifle, Colorado, USA - sediment 16ft 2 (version 2) | ecosystem: Environmental > Terrestrial > Deep subsurface > Rock core/Sediment | place: Rifle, Colorado...
GCTTGCTATGGCCAGTGCAATTCGTCGTTACCACACATTCCACTCACATTGCGAACGAAGCTCCTTTTGATTCCATGAGGTATTTCCTCGCTACCCAGGAGAGGGATTCCAGCAAGATTCTTACGACTCAGATAAAAGACCTACGCAATGGACTCGGTGGCGAGTTGAAGAATGATCAAGACTTTCTACACAAGTATATGACATTGACCCGTTCTGACCTGTTTTTTGCCGACAAGGCTATTCTAATTGAAGGTCTGACCGAACGTTTGATGCTACCTAAAATGGTCGAAAAAATTGATGCTGAACAATCAGATGTTACAAAAAAACTATCCAGCCAATATTTCTCTGTTGTGGAAATTGGGGGGGCTTATGCCCATCGTTTCTTTAACTTACTGAAATTCCTTGAGTTGCGCACCCTAGTAATCACCGATTTAGATGCTGTGAAAAAGAACGCAGCTAATAAGCTTGTCGCCTGTACAGCTTCAGAAGGAAGTCAAACCAGCAACGGCTGCATAAAAGACTGGTTTGGAGACTCGGGCATCACACCTGCCGCCCTTATTCAGAAGTCCGGCGAAGAAAAGACTCATGGCATCCGTCGCTTGGCCTATCAGGTGCCGGAGTCGGTAGATAATCCCTGTGGTAGGAGCTTTGAAGACGCTTTCTTTTTGGCAAATCCAGGTCTTTTTGGGCTGAGTGTCAAGTCCGTCCCTGAAATGGAGGAAGACACGTGGAACAAAGCTAAAGAAGTTACGAAATCAGCATTTGCTTTGGAATATGCGATTGATAAAACAGAATGGCAGGTGCCACGCTACATTGCAGATGGACTTCGCTGGTTGGCAGAGGGTGGGCGCCGTTCAACAGCCGCTCCATCGATGCCGTCCTCTGCCCCTACACTACTGGCAGAAAATACTCCACAGCAGGAAAAATCCAATGACTGATGGTGCGCTAACCCCAGCAGAACAGGCCGCCCAAAAAGCCCTCGCCCGTATATATACCTGCATCGATGAAGGTAACAGCTTCCTGCTCGAAGCAGGGGCAGGCGCTGGCAAAACCTACTCCCTGATACAGGCACTAAGATATTTGATCGAAAAAAATGGGGCTGATTTATTACGCCAGCACCAGCGGGTTGCCTGCATCACTTATACCAATGTTGCTAAGGATGAAATTGAAACTCGCACTGACGGTCACAAGGCTATCTATTCTTCCACGATCCATTCCTTCTGCTGGTCGATAATCAAGGATTTCCAGCCTTATTTGCGAGATGAACTGCCTAACATCAAGGAATGGGCTGTAAAACTTGAGGAATTTGGCGGGATTGGCACACGGAGTATAGTTTACGATGAGTTCGGCTATCGTTCCATCAAAGAGACCCATGTTTCATTACACCATAATGACATTTTGATTCTTACTATCAAGCTTATGGAGCACGAGAAGTTTCGTGCTATCCTCACCAGTCGATATCCAGTCTTATTCATCGATGAATATCAGGACTCTGACAAGTATTTCGCCGAAGCCTTAAAAACCTACTTCCTTGATACAAACGAAGGTCCTCTTATTGGTTTTTTTGGTGACCATTGGCAAAAAATTTATCGGGATGGTTGCGGCAAAATTGAGCATAAGTCTCTTGAATTTATTGGCAAAGAAGCTAACTTTCGTTCTGTCCCTATAATAGTGGAGGGACTTAATCAAATGCGGCCAGAGCTGCCACAACATGTAAAGGACCCTAATGCCGTGGGGAGTGTAACCGTTTGCCACACTAATGCCTGGGTGGGTTCAAGACGCACTGGTTCGCACTGGGCAGGTGATTTGCCTGCTGAAGTCGCCCATAAATACCTTGAGGCCCTCAAAGAACATCTTGCAACTGAGGGTTGGGATTTTTCGCCAAACAAGACTAAGATACTTATGTTGACCCATAACATTCTTGCAATGGAACAGGGCTACAGCAGTCTTGATAAAGTATTTCCATACAAGGAAGCTTTTCTTAAAAAAGAAGACCCCCACATCAAGTTCTTTTGCGACACGCTGGAACCTGTTTGTGTTGCTTATGAAAATCAGCGTTTTGGTGAAATGTTCTCACTCCTTGGCGGTCGCACGCCTGCCATCCGCTCTCATGCCGATAAAATTCCGTGGGTTAAAGATATGGATGAACTGCTTACACTGCGAAATACAGAGACCATTGGCGCAATCCTTGATCACTTAAAGCGGACAAAACACCCTCGTCTGCCGGATACTGTTGAGCGTAAAGAGCAAGAACTTGAGCGTTTGGTAAAAGAGCCAAATACAGAAGAGACATCGCCCGTCAAAATCCTACGGGAACTTAAGGCTGTTTCCTACAGTGAAATTATTGCATTAGCTCGGTTTCTTGACGAAAAAACTCCCTTTGCTACCAAGCACGGTGTAAAGGGTGCTGAATTTGAAAATGTGCTTGTGGTTGTTGGGAGGGGATGGAACCTTTACAACTATAACCAATTTCTCGAATGGGCCGGAGATCCCGACAATATTCCTTCAGACAAACTGGATGCATTCGAACGGAATCGCAATTTGTTCTATGTTGCCTGTTCGCGCCCCAAGAAGCGACTCGCCATTTTATTCACACAAGAGCTGTCAGATAAAGCGATAACAACTCTCATAGCTTGGTTTGGTAATAAAGCAATTCACTCTTTGCCGATTATTAATCAGTAGTGGGCACTGCCACCGGTTTCGTGGAAACTGATTTTTGTGTGGGCTTCACCCATTGCATGCATTTTTTAGTAATTATTAATTCTCTGTCCAATTCAAAAAACAAGACTTGTATGTATAAGTAATAACCTCCTCAAATATCCAAAACAAGACAATTATTATTGCCATCTTCATGTGCTTGATTTTGAATTGAATGCAAAGCGTGGATTTCATATAATATAAATTGCAATCTACTTAGAGCCCTTTTTCTGCCCCGTCAAAATCTCTATCGCTTCCAGATATGTCTTCCCTTCGTTCTTCACCAGACGATCGAGGCGCACGTTGTCATCCGCATCGGAGGTATACAGGTAATACAGGAACGGGTTGACCACGAGCCGCACCGGCCCTTCGCCGACCGGCGTCTCAACGTATATCTCGGAGTACTTCGGACGGTTCAGTTTTATACTTTTAAGTATCTCGAACTTCAACTGCTCGCAGTCGATGAGCTTTTCCTCCCTGGCCTTCTCGAAATCTGAGCTCTGGGGGTAGAACTTGAACGCCGAGTTGTTGAGTATGACGTCGCCTATGTCCCTGAAACGCCTGAGGTCCAACATGCTCTGAACGACCTTCGTGAAACTCCCCTTATACTTCCTCGCCCTCCTGTCGCCGTCCTCGATGATATCCAACAGGAATCCGCCCATCTTAAAGAACTGCCACGCCTCATCGAATATGACCATCCTGGGGCTGCTTTTGTCAGACAGATATAGGTCCTGGGTCACGTAGTTTAGAACTTGCAGCACTACGACCTTGAAAAGCTCTTTCCTGGCCTGTAGCTCCTCGAGCTCCAGTACCACAAATTTATCGTTTTTTATATCGAGGTTGGCCTTGCCGCAGAACCATCTTCCGTAAGCCCCCTCCGACGTAAATTCCTTGAGATTAAAGGCTATTTTCGAGGCTATGGTAGCCATCTCTTTATCCCCGGCCTTTGCGTCCTCCGGACGAAGCGCATTGTGCATACCGCCGTAATCGGAAAGACACCTGTAAACGGTATCTATCGTGGCGTCCTGCCCTTCGGTCTGGTACGCCCATCTGACGGCCGCCTTGACCAGTGAGGCTTCAAGTTCGCTCGGGCGTGTATCGGTGAATGAATAGACCATTTGCAAAATTATAGAAGAGATCGTAAAAAGCTCGTTGTCGAGCTCATCAATAAGGATATTGGTGAACGGGTTGAGGCAGATCGTCGAGTCGGCTGTAAACTCTATGAACTTCCCGTCAAAGAGGGTACAGGCCTTCTTGTAGGACCTGCCTATGTCTATAACTCGTACATAAGCCCCCGAGGCGAGGTTCGGGATCACTATATGGTTCATGAGGAAACTCTTGCCGCCGCCTGAAGAGGCCGCTATCAAAGCGTTCATGTTCGGGGCCTTGAGGTCGAAAAGGTCTATCCCTGAAAGCTGTCCCTTCCTCCCCACGAACATGATCTTGGGGTCTCCGCTCCCCTGAAAATCCGCCTGGACCGGGAGCATCTCCGCAAGCGTTCCGGCAGGCACTATGAAGTCCCTGTCGAGCATCTTTACGTTGTCGCCGACGTTGTACAGACCGAAAGGCAGGGAAGAAAGGAATAGTATCGGGATTATCCCCTTATCCTCCTGCATGACGAATCCCCTATCCTCCCAGAGCCTTTTAACCCTCGCAGTGGAATCCCTTGCGTCTTCCTCATCCTTGCCGAGCACCACGGCTATCGGTATCACCCTGAAAAACGACTCTCCTTTCTCCATCTCGTCAATGGCCCACATGAATTCTTCTTTTCTTCTCGCGATGGAAGGGACAAAAGCCCCTATGGCCTGCTGCTGCATGACGACGGAGGCCTTGGCGCCTATCTTTGCCTTGGTATTCTCGAAGATGACGTTATACGCTATCAGGAACGGCGACTTGATCTGGTTATTGTCGGACTGAACGCCCCAGATGTCACCAGTGATAATATTGGAGGTCAGAAGCGACGACTCCACCGGGAGAGACTTCGGGGTGATGGTTCTGCATACCTTGGAGCCGAGCTTAAGACAGCTCATCTCGTTCACTATGGTGGTCTCTCCGGAGATGATCTGTTTTCTCATCTCCCTGGTCTTGTCGTATGCCAGGTGCTCCGGGAACCTGTCGTTAAATATCCTGTAGAGCATCCTTACAAGCCCGTCCGGCTCAAAAGGGCGCGGATAAAGCTTTGCGCCGACGAGGATATCGTATATGGAGGACTTCAGTTCCTCAAACTTTACAGGCGCGTTTTCCGGTATGTATATGGACACGAACAGCCTGAAGTTCCTTACAGGAATGCCCGAAAGACTCTCAAGACCCTCGGTTCCGTTGAGTATGAATTTCGCATATTCCTCCATGCTTCTTTTCAAAAGGGGGTCGTCGGAGGTCTTCGATTTTAGAAAAAGGTCAACTATCGGCTTGACATAAGGATCGGCGTACAGTATGAACTGCATGACCGAACCCTCTGGTATCCCGGACCTGAACAGCCCGGTAAGGGTCTTGGCCGTGGCTTCGCCGGCAAACCATAGCGGAGTACACTCCCATATCAGCCCTTTCGAGCCGTCGGCGTTATGGTAAGTATGCGTGTCGGAATCGTAAGCGACATACGGGAGGTAACTGGAAAATTTATCCCGTTCAGTCATTTTCCCGAGTAGCGCCTTCGTAAGACCTAAAGAAAGTTCCATTAAAAACCTCCTGCCTCATTTCAAGGATGGTTAGTTGACTATTTCGAGCCGTTTTCCTTAATAAGATAATTGCCGATCACCCATTCCGGCTCATCGATCATCATATAAATGTACCTCGGCATAAAAAGCAGGGTCTTGTCAGGATACGGGAAAATAAGGACTCGCATGACCTTCGGCGGGATGATCACCGGGGTCACAGGGGCTTCCAGAAGGCCGGAAAGCTCCTTTTGCAGGTTGTCTCTGTAAACATCCTTCGCACTCGCAGCCGGGATGTTTTTCCTGGCGCCGGTCTTTTCCGCCCCGCTGTCCTTTACGCTATCCTTTTTCTCATCTCTCTTTTCTTCTTTTTTCTCTTCCTTGCTTTTCCCGCCGGCATCGACGTCAACGGTATCTTTTTTCGATTCGTCGTACGCCGCCTTTACCGTGGCGCACTTCCCCTTATCCGGCGACTTGCACTGGAACTCGGTCTTATACGGCATCAGGGTGCCGCAACCGGACAGAAATACTGACAAAACGAATATCAATCCTGCTTTTCTGAACATTTTTTATCAAGCCCTCCCACGCAGTAGTCTTTAATCTCCAGTTCAACGCCCTGCTCAATCACCACGGTCACCGATTTGGCCGAGCCGACCTCCACTATCGGGAAGGTCTGTTTGGCCATCTCGAGATAAAATTTCTGAAGTTCGCCGAAACCCTTGGAAAGTCCGCCTCCCACCCCGGCCTGCATTATCTGGTTCGAGTCGATAGTCTGGGTCGTGCCGAGGCTGGAGATGGAATTCGTCGTGGAAGCCGCCTTGAAGGCATCGCCCACGCCCCCGAAGAACCCAGCCAGCACGGACCGTCCGAGCAGAGCCCCCATCTTGGTCACTACGTCCCCGGCAAGGCCGATCTTACCGTCTGAGTCCACTACAAACCCCTTGATCGGGGCGTCTATCACTGATTCGCCGTTCTTGCTTAAACAGCTTAAGTTTACGAGTCTCGCGTGAGCCCTCTCGTCAGAGAGATCCCCGTAGGCCGAGGCCATGATAAAGCACCCTTTGAGATCGGTCTTTATCTCGTTCGGCAGTACCGCTATGTCCTTTACCCTCAAAAGCAGAGGTTTTTCATAAGTCTTCGCCGACTGCATCGTAGCTGCGCTGAACCCAGTCAATAAGGATGCCTCCATGAAGGATGGCGGCAGATAGACCGTCCGTTTCGCTAATTTTTTCTGCTGATCCTTCTGTACAGCCGCTCCGTCCTTTCCATCTTTTTTGGTCCCGACCGTAGTTTCTATCCCGCCGACCGGCTGTGGCTTCTCTTCGCGAGGCGCGGACTGCCCCCAGGACCCTCCAAGCGGCGGAGATAAAAGAGGCGGATACCTGGACGGCTGCCCACCGGGGAGCTGCTGCCCTTGAGGTTGCTGTACCTGATACTGTTGCCCGGCTCCGGATGCGGGATAAGGTTCGTTACGGACTATCTTTTCAGTATTGCCTTGTCCGGATGACTGCTCCTTCCATTGCTGGAATTTAACCCTCTCGTCCTCGTCGACTTTCTTTTTTAGCTCTTCCACCGTCGCCCTGACCGCGTTCAGCTCCGCATCCTTCTTCTCAAGCTCCAGCTTGATATTGTCACTGTAGGCCCTCTCCAGCAGTCCGGGATCAAGACTTATCTTTTTCTTCTGCTCAACCCCCGTCTTCACCGGGATACCGCCATCCCTGAATTTATAGCCCATGAAAAGAAGACCGCCGCCAAGGATGATGATAATAGCGATCACAAAGAGCTTTTTCTGCTTAGGCGTAAGCTCGTTGAAAAACTTTTTTATGGATCCCATCCGGAAGTCCTCCTTACCGCAGACCCGGGGCCTGGTCGATCACGAAAAGACGGTATTCAAAGTCACGTTTCATGACGGTCGAATCCAGGGCGATGGCAGCCGGTCTCTCGGCCAGAAGCATGAAATCGACCTCGCGGACCTCGATATCATCGCCCGGAACCACCCTGTATTCCTTCAAAACAAACCCTTCGGTCCTTACAACCCTCCTCAGACGCAATTCCATCGAAGAGAACCGTATTTCAGGGATGGAAGCATCGCCCTGCACCTCCTCAATGGAAAAGGTATCCGTCGAAAGCTCGTCCATATAGGCCATCTTGAGGAACTTCAATACCTTTTCCTCGTAAACAAGCCCCTTGAACACGGCGGCGTTCCCCTTGACCCTGGTGTTCTTCCGGTCGGCCAGTCTGACCGTAACGGACGGCGTTTTCACAGGAGCCGCTATAAGGCTGTAGACCGACTCACCGCAGCTTATATACATCTCCGACGGCGCTTCGTCATAGACCATCTTGTCTTCCTTCTGGAACACCTGAAACTTGACATAGACGTCGCTTCCGGAGGCCTTCACGATAAGCCCCTTCTCCTTCGAATAGACGACATCCTTTATCTCCCCTCCTTCGCAAACGACCCTGTTGACATCGGTCGCGCTAAGCTCGACGCGGACCAGCGAATCCGGCGGAATCGTCAAAGACCCGTAAGCGCTCGGCGGGAAGAGCGGCGACATAACCGCAAGCAGGTAAAAAAAACTCTTTTTCAAGGCCAATCCCTTCCTATTTTTCGACATCCTTTACCTCCGTTATGTAAAACCTGCCATTCTCGAAAATGACCGTCATAAAAAACGAACTCGTCTTCTCATCAAGCTTCTGCCCCTTGCTGTAGAGGCTCCTTACCCCCTTGGCCTCTATTTCAAGGATATTACGCGCCTTATTCAAATACTCGATCCCGCTTAAGGTGAAGACGCTGATGACATTCGATATCTCGACCTTGCTCGCGAGATCATAAAGGGCTGTTTTGCCTTCGTCGTATGAGGCAGGATGATACAGGGACAGAAGCTCCGCGTACTGATTACGCACGGTGGCAGGGCTGTAGGTCAGATAGAGCCCCATCGCATACCTCGTCATCATCTTCAGGTAAGCCTCGTCACCTCCTCCGGTCCAAACGGAAACCTTCTCATCCAGACCTCCGGGCGGTATCACCACGATGCGCTGCTCGTTGAGGAATTTGTACGTATAATAGCTGTTGACCACCACGGCCAGAGCTATGACGATGACCGCGAATCTGTACATCTGGTTCTTAAGCTGGAGATTAGAGGTTTTCTGAACGAAAAGGTCTAACTTCATGGATTTCCGGTTCCTCCATCCTTCTTATTCGATAAAGTCCTTCATAAAAAACTCGGGATAACCCTTCAACGTCTTGATGCCGGAGAAATAAGAAAGATGCTTGAAAAACCCCCGGCTATGCTTTTTTTTGAATTTTGAATAGATATACGGGAGCACAAGACCTATCAGGATAAAATAATAGCCCCCGAATATCAGCCACAGGCCAAGGCCTATCATGACTATCAGGAATTCATCACTCTCCCACCACAGTACCTGGAGCGGTTTATGCAAATAACGAGGTATTTTCATTCGTTTAAATTTAAAAAACGATTCAATAAAAGCATTATAAAAGTGGGGCGGTTTTTGACCGGAACCGCCCCAAAACCGGGGAATGACCCGCGTTAGACCAGCATACCGAGTGTCTGGGTGATGGCGGTCGCCTTGAGTATTACGACCCCACCCAGGACCGCCGGAATGCCAAGGGGATAATCCCCCTGGGCTGTCACAACTCCGCCGTACGCCACAGCTGCCGCTCCACCAACGAAGCCTATTGGGCCGTTCATGATGCTGTCAAAAGCAGTGTAGACGTCAAAGGCGAAGCTGCCGGCCACTGGTGTCGTTATGGCCGACGCGTCATTCGCGAGCATCACGACAAGGCCGAATACCATAAAGCCTACGGCCAGCTTCGCGAAGCTCTTTGTGTCCTTGAAGAGTTTCTTAAACATTAGAAATTCACCTCCTTTCCTTGTTTAGTATTACCTCCACTCTGCGATTTCTCCCGTTCTCCCTATCAGAGTCCGCATAACAGCACTTGCCTTTCCCAGTTACGTTCATCCGGGCAGCATCCAGACCCAACTTAAGGAAAGCCTGATATACGGATTGGGCTCTACGCAGAGCGAGCCGGTAATTGTAATCCTCGTCACCGATGGAACAGGTATAGCCTGTAATGTCATACCTTGCGTCAGGGACGATTACATTCTTGAGTTTTTCAAGCTCCGATTTCTTTAAAAAAGCGCTGTCAAAGTCGAAAAAGACCGTCTCTTGTCCTACCTTGACAGGTTCCGGCTTTTTATCGACCTGCCCATTCTTTTCCTTCCCGTCCTTCTGCTCGACGGAGGCGTCATCAAAAACCGGAACACGGACCTTGATTATGTTCTCCACATAATCCGTCGGCACGACCGTAAGCTTCTTCAACGGATTGCAACCATCGCAGACCACATGTGCCGGTTTGGACTCCCATACCGCAACGGTACTGTCAAAAGATAAAACCGCCTGCCTGAGATCGGCAGCGCCGGCCTCGGCCCCAGCCATCGCATAAACGGAGAGAATCCCCAAAACCAGATAATGTACACTTGTAGACCTGCCGAGTTTTCTTCCGTTCATCCAGCAAACTCCTTACGGTAATTCGTAACAGTTTTATAGACCGGCCCGGGGTCAACCGGTGAAGATCTCAATTTAGTGATATTCCCGCCAGGCAGATAGGAATACTTGCCGCACTTGCTTATTACCGAGTCATCAGTATATTTTCCGGTAGTCAAAGCCTGCAACCCGTAACAGTAATGATTATGGCCGCCCATCCCTGCCGCTACCGTCTTTACCAGCCATTGCATCTATTACCTTTTTTACATAACTACGCGTCCTTGCACCGTCGACCCGTCCGGTGTTGTAGCATCCGACGGCCTCCCAAGCATAACCGTACCTTGAGAAGCACCGGCTCAGTATCCAAGCGCCGACCGTCACGTTGTAGCAAGGGTCGTGAATATAGGCCCACCGCTCCCCGAGTTCCCTAGCCCACCTTGAATTGACCTGCATAAGCCCGTAATCTATGGTCCCGTTCTTATTGCGGTTCTCGGCGGCAGGGTTATGGTTCGATTCGACCCGCGCGATGGACCTCAATAGATCAGCCGGGATGTTGTAGTAAAGCCCCGCCTGGT
>Ga0209002_10004924_pt1 | contig 10429 bp, 10 predicted proteins | sample Rifsed16ft2_FD_184010 | JGI IMG/M metagenome (GOLD analysis project Ga0209002, IMG submission 184010) | Soil microbial communities from Rifle, Colorado, USA - sediment 16ft 2 (version 2) | ecosystem: Environmental > Terrestrial > Deep subsurface > Rock core/Sediment | place: Rifle, Colorado...
AAGTAGCCCGTAGGGCGATTAGTATGACTACTACCTAAATATTTTACCTATAGATATTAACCATCAAACATCGTGCCGAACAGTATTGTGTCTGTCCCTGTTTGTTTCCCAGGGTGATGGGGATTATAATATGCCTTTTTAGCCTGCCGTTTATCCATAAGCCAATGACAAGCAAGCTTAATATCATGAGGATAATGAATTTTACGGCGCTCTTTGTTGCAATCGCAAAGGTTGCCCTCAGAAACCCAGGGTCTTTAAAACTGGGCAATGTGGTGTATCGGTCGCCCAGTAAATAAATTTTGTTTATGATGCCATGTTCCATATCCTGCCCCGATGTCTGAAAGAACAGAAAGAGAAAAGGCAACGATAAATATAAATTTGGAGTTCCCCCGAAACATATTGAATCCAGGTACGATAGTATAAAAAATTATAAAGAGCGGCGTAACCTTGCTGAGTGCAAGGATTGTGGTGATTAACGCCATAATAAGAAAGGCCTTTGTGAATTTATTTCTGTTATAAAATGCAGAATGTTTAATCATTTCAAAGGCCGGCAATAATTGGATTGCTGCAAGCAAAACACCTATTGTATATATAATGAAAACTCCGGATGCATGATAACCGACATATTTCCAATTTCTGTGTTATCTGAACTCTTGAGTAATGCGTATGATAAAATATGCAACCATAGCGATGGCAGTATAAAAAACGGTTTTCGCGTCCATAACTAATATGGTAAATAGTCTATGGAAGACCTCCCCTTCATCCCCTCCTTCGCAAGGAGGGGATGAAGGGGAGGTGCAGAAATAACATCCTTCCGATTTCCTCCTTGGGAAGGCAATGTCATTGAATTAAGGGAGAGAGGTTTTTTCTTTAAATTAGGTTGCCTTCGGCAAATTTTTTATGCAACCGAGACGGCTGCGCTACCAGTTTGAAATTCCTGAGCATATATTTAGACCATGCCTCTTGCCGGATTATAATAGCATTCGAACTGGAATAATTATGGAGGCTTTTATTTCGTATGTGGTTCATGCAGAATATTGCTTGTCATTAAATTTTGCCTAATATTTTTAGCATAAGTAGTATAATATTGAAGTTTGTATAAATTTAGTAAAACCTAATAATTGCAGTCGGACACAGATAAACGCTGATTTACACTGATTCCTCCCCCTGTCCCCTTCTGTGAGGGGGACAGGGGGAGGAATCACAGGTAATCACCTATTTAGTGTAGAGACGCACAGCAGTGCGTCTCTACTTAAACAAAAGAATTAAGTCGTTGTTTTATCTGCGCTCTTGTCTGCGTGCGGTCACGCACAGGCAGATATCTGCGTTAATCTGTGTCCCATTGCAGAATTTAGGTAAAACTTAGTTTACCCTTTTCGTAGGGCATTTCAAATAAAAAACAGGTAAAAAACATGCGAAACAAGACATTTTGTGTCTTAATTTTAACATTCCTTTGCATTGCTGCCATTGGTTGTTATGCAACCATTGCCCAGGTGGTGTTGATTCGTGAATTCCTGAATATCTTTTATGGTAATGAATTGTGTCTGGGTATCGTCTTTGGCGCATGGTTTCTTGGCATTGCGATCGGCGCCTTTGTAGGAGCTAAGATTGAGCATACCTTTAAACATGCATTCACTGTTTTTATGATTACGTTGATGGTTCTGTGTTTTGTATTGCCCATACAAATTGTTTTTGTGCGTGGTATACGTGGCCTTCTGAGCGTCGGAGTTGGTGAATACATTTCTATCCTGCCATTACTTCTTACCTCCATCGGGCTAGTCCTTCCTTTTAGCTTTATCATTGGTTTCATCTTTCCATTCTCATCAAAGGTTATATTAGGCACTACCCGTAATGCTGCTGTGGACATTGGAGTCGTTTACATTATAGAATCCATGGGCAACCTCTTTGGAGGACTCGTATTTTCATTTTTTCTGGTCTCAAGATTTCATCCATTTAAAATCATCACATTATTGAATGTCGGCATGTTTGTCCTTTTAACCTTTTTACTTTTCAATTTACACAGAAAGGGACAAGTTTATTCCAGTGGAGAAGAGAATAAGAAGACAAAAAGGGTTTTGGGCTATATTTCTCTCGGTATGGCGTTGGTTATGATAGTAGTTTGGTTTTTGCCAATCCCTGACAGCGCCGAGGCATTATCTGCGAAAATGCGATGGAATACCTTGAATCCCCATATTGAACTGGTGGCATCGGCGGACTCAAAATACCAACATATCGACATAGGCAGACAGGCCGAACAATATAACATTTATCTCAATGGACAATACGCCTCTGCCTTTCCCAACGAATACGAATACGCCCAGATTGCCCATCTGGTAATGACACAGCATCCGTCGCCAAAACACGTGCTATTGATTGGTTCTGGATTGGGCGGACTCGTTTCAGAAATGCTTCTGCACCCTGTTGCATTTCTTGATTACCTGGAACTCGATCAGCGTCTCTTGCAAATTTCTGACAAGTATCTTTCTCCTTCGGATAGGCAGGCGCTTTCAGATAGTCGGGTAACAATAATTCATCAGGACGGTCGTTATTACGTAAAAAACACCCCAAAAAGACAGTACTATGACGTCATTCTGGTAAATACCCCAGACCCCTCAACGGCATTCCTCAATCGTTTCTACACCTTAGAATTTTTCAAAGAGGCCCAGAAAATTTTAAAGTCCGATGGCGTCTTGATTGTTTCGGCTAGCTCGGCGGTTACCTATATTGGCAAGGAAGTCGGCAGTTATACGGGGTCTCTCTATCGCACCCTGCATGAGGCCTTTCAAGGTGTATTGGTGACACCTGGTCAAGCCAACTTCTACTTTGCATGCAATAAGGACGACATCACTACCCTGAACATCGAAACACTCATGGAACGATATCGAAAATCTCAGGTAAAATCTGATTATTTTAGTGAATACCTTTTTTACACCCTACTTCAGCCAGAGCAGGTTAAATTCATTGAAAGTCAACTGGGACAGAGAAAGGATTTGCTTGTTAATACGGATGCAAGACCCGTCACCTATTTTTTGAATCTTGTATTATGGGATTCACTTACGGGTGGGCGGTTACATGCATTATTCCATGTCCTGAAAGATATGAAATTACAATTGTTTCTTATCCCCATTGTGATTGCGCTTGCAGGCCGGATAATCTACGTGGTTTTAAGGCAATTTAAACCAAATATTAATCACCCTGAGTCTGTTGAAGAATTCAACCCTTATTACACCAAACAACTAAAAACCAATTGTCTCATTGCCCTTGCCACAACGGGGTTTACCGGTATTGCGCTTGAAATTGTGCTTCTCTATGCCTTTCAAAATATCTACGGTTATATTTATGAGAGAATGGGCGTCATTGTTGCCGTCTTTATGGTGGGGCTTGCATTCGGCGGGTACATAACAAACCGAATCATTCAAAAGAGTAATCTCAAATGGGTAAATCTCCTGATGGTCTTTGAAGGGGCAATTGGATTTTATGCCCTTGTTTTGCCGTTTATAATTTATGTATTATCTTTTTACTCAATTGCGGCAGAGGTTGGATTGACCTGTTTCATTGGTATCGCGGGGGTATTGACGGGCTTAGAATTCCCACTGGTTAATAAGCTATTTATGCAAAGCAACAAAGATATGGCCGTATCCGCAGGGGTGACGGACGGCGCCGACCATATCGGCGCATTTTTAGGGGCTATATTGACAGGGGTAATCTTCTTACCGCTTCTTGGTGTATTTGGCACGTGTTTGATCCTAGCCACACTCAATATGTTGAGCCTTGCCCTGATTGCTTTTTCAGTATTTTTGCATAAAAGAATTCGAGGAAAATTGCTATAATGTCTAGGAGATTTCAATGTAGGGGCAGGTTTGAAACCTGCCCCTAGTGCGCCTGAAAGTGCACAATGCCAGAGGGGTGAAAGTCTTCTTCAGGTAAAACGCTTTCCAAACCTGTAACCGACCGTAACTGCGTCATCGTGAGGTGAGGTGGAGAGCAACGGGTGGTTGGAGACGGAATGGCAGGAAGGCAAAGTGCATGAATCAGGGATACCCGACAGAGGGAGTGACTGTGTCAGGAGTCAGAGCCTCCATAGGAGCGAAGAAACATCGTAACGGATGTGGAGCAAAGGGAGGCAGGAAGGTGGATGAGGGAAGGCTATAGAGAAGGAAGAAAGACCATCGAAAGCGGAGGAAAAGCCTAAGCAAGATGGAGAAGTCCAAATTCGGGAAAGATGGAGGTGGACAGAACCTTCTGTATGGACGGAACGGATGTTGACGGCTTTGGAGAAAGGGGTGAAAGGAGGCAAGTGGTTTAGTTTGGTGGATAAGGTGTACTCAAGCGAGAACCTGAGAGCGTCATGGGAGAAGGTGAGGAGTAATGGAGGGGCTGCGGGAGTAGACCGACAGAGCATCGAGGCGTATGAGAAAGAAGTGGAAAAGAATCTTGTGGAATTAGAGAAGACACTCAGAGAGGGAAACTACAGGGCAAAACCCGTCAAGCGGGTATGGATACCGAAGATAGGAAGCAAAGAAAAGAGGCCATAAGGAATACCCGTGGTTACAGACCGAATCGTGCAGACGGCGATGAGGAATGTAATAGAACCGATATATGAGAGGACATTTGCGGAACAGAGTTACGGATTTCGACCAGGATGAGGATGTAAAGATGCGCTGAGGCGCGTAGAAGAACTCTTGAAGAAGGGAAACACGTGGGTGGTAGACGCAGACATCAAGAGCTACTTTGACAGCATTCCCCACGATAAGCTGATGAAAGAGGTGGAGGAACAGATAGCGGACGGAAGGATACTGGAGATGATTTTGAAATTTAACAAATCATCTTTTCGCAAGTTTGGAAAAGTTCCACCGCCTGCATTTTTCAGCAAAGCATCTATCTTTAACTCAATGCAATATCTAATATACTTAGTGTCTAATGAGGTTTCTCCAGTTATAGAACAAACTCCACGCCCTAATGAGTAAACTTTGTCTGCCCAATTCATTCTGCCAGTGGTTGATCCTCTGACACAAAACAATAACTCTCCTTTCTTACATTCTCTTTTTGAATCAGTTGTAAAAAGGGTGCAATTAGGATATGTTTCTCCAAATTCTGTGGGGCCATTTAATAACGGTAGTCCATCTTCGTTATTATTATATGTATTCCCTTTTGGTGATAAGCCCATCGTAATTTTTGCAATATTTCTTAGCGGTTCTTCAATCATCATTCAATTGATTCCATTATTTTCCAAACATTCTCTGCAATCCTATACTCAAGCTCCCTTGCTTCAGCGTTTAACTTTTCCAGTTCCTTCTTCTTATTTTTTCCCCTTTCTGATTCCGCCAAATTCTTTGTATCTCATCTATAAGACACAATCTGCTTTGTGTCTCACAAAACCAACAATATGAGACACAAAATTATTTCTCAACAATATAAATTAGTTCCTTAAACATGAGTATGGCTGCCTGTCTTCCTTTTCCGGAACGCAAGGCTACTAAAATATTATTGTCTTTCAAAGAGTTAAGGATACGCATTGCGCTTGCCCTCGGTATCCTTGACCGCGTTGGGAAATCAGTTGTCTTAAAAACAGGCCGGTCAAAAAGGGCATCAAGTGTCTGAATAGAAAACTGGGAATGCGTTAACTTGGCAACATCTGTTTTCATGCGCTCATAAAGGGCAAGAATTTCCTTTGCCTTTTCACTGTTTGCCTTTGCTTGTTCAATAATTGTAGTGAGGAAAAAATTTATCCAGCCTTGCCAATCTCCGTTTTTAGAAATACCGCGCAGCCTGTCATAGTACGTTGAGCGATTTTGTTCAAGATATGCACTGACATAAAACATCGGACTGTTAAGCAATCCCTTTTCATAAAGAAATAGCGGAACAAGTATTCTTCAGAGACGGCCGTTTCCATCTATAAAGGGATGAATCAACTCAAACTGGGCATGAATAATAGCAAGTTGAACGAGTCGATCTTCTTCATCATAGTGTATGTACTTCTCAAAATTGGAAAGATGCTCCATTAAATGATGTGGCTCAGGAGGAATGTAAGTCGCCTTGTCAATAGGAGTGCCCGGAACTCCTATCCAATTCTGAACAGTCCGGAATCTTCCCCTGCCTTTATTGTATCCTCTCACGCTGTTAAGCAGAACTGAGTGCATGTCGATAAGCATATTATAACGGATGAAAGATTCCCACGGCAAAGATTTTAAAGGCAACTTTTCAGGCACATATGGCTTCACTTGTGATACCTCCTTGTTAACTGAATCTATTTCTCTGTTTTTTATGCTACTTGAAATATTTAATTACATCAACAGGTTATTTCTGTTTCGCTAAGAGCCTTTTTCTCAAACGAAACAGTTAGTGCTGTTCAAGCAGCTTTTCCACATTATCGGCTATCCGTTCTTCCAAATCCCTCGCTTCTGTATTCAATTTCTCAAGCTCTTCATTCAACTCCTCAAGTTTTTCATAAAAATCGCCGTCATCTTCCTCTTTCTCCGCAACGCCCACATATCGACCGGGATTCAGGGAATAGCTATGCCCTTTTATCTGATCAATCGTGGCAACCTTGCAGAGTCCATCAATATCCCTGTATTTGCCTTTTGGGAAGTGTTCTTTCATCAACTTCCCGCTTCCGTTATCCGTCTCGATTTCTTCACCGCGGTAAAGTCTCACGATACTAGAGATGAATTCTATCTGCTCGGGCAGGAAGCCCCTGTGGGCACGGTCTAATTGACGGTAGATATGTCTGGCATCGATAAATAAAACTGTATCTCTATATCTTGCTCCATTTACCGTCAAACCCTCACCCCCAGCCCCTCTCCCACTGGGAGAGGGGTTTTGGGGTGAGGGTTTTATAGGTGAGGGTGTCAATTTTGCCTTACTCTTGTCAAGGAACCACAACGTACATGGCAAGGTTACTGTATAAAAGAAATTAGAGCCGATAGCGATTATCACATCCACAACGTTGCCTTCGATCATCTTTTGCCTGATGTCAAGCTCTGACTGCCTAGCATCGCTTGCTGAGCTTGCCTTTTTCTTGTGCCGTTCCAGAAATTTAGCGCTCTGGACGAACATACCACCTGATCCCCCTGCGGGATCGTAGATTCTACCATGAAAGGGTTCGATGACCTCCACAATGAGTTTAACAAGGGAAGTAGGAGTAAAAAACTCACCACCCTTCTTCCCTTCGCTCATGGCGAATTCGCCGAGAAATTACTCATAAATCTTCCCAAACATGTCACCCTCGATAATCCATGGGAATGTCGGAAAAGTGCTTGAGTAATGCCACGCGCACGTCGTTTTCAAACCGCGTGTAAGTCTGTGGAAGGACGCCCTTGAGTTCTTCATTTTCAGACTCAATGGCCTTCATGGCATCATTCACCGCCTTGCCGATATTGCGGCCTTCGGGAAGGTTCAGGAGATAGGAATAACGGGCTTCATCAGGCAGGTACATAATACCTTTTGACTGATAATCTGATTTACCGATCTTTCTCCGAGTGCCGGAAGGTTGATGCTTTTTCAATCTCGGTAAACTTGTAATCGGCATAGCGGAGAAAGATGAGCCCCAAGACTGGGACGGAATATTCATGGGAGGTTAGTTCAGAATTCGCCCTGAGCTGGTTTGCCGCCTCCCAGAGCCTTTTTCCTATTTCATTGTTATTCCCGATTGTCATTTAAATTATGCGTAATATTGAGCCACGAATTTACACAAATAAGCACGAGAGTTTGATTTGTAGAATTAATGTGAAGTTTTTATAAATTTCTTGATGGCATTGTACATTTCAGGCAATTTTTTAATTAAGACCTGGATGCGTTTTTCTTCATTGATAGGCTTAGCCGGTGAGCCCCACACAACAGAACCCGGCTCTAAACTCTTGTAAACGTTCGAACCTCCGCCAACGATACAGTTATCGCCGATGGTTACGTGATCTGTTATGCCCACATCCTCTGCGATCATAACGTTCTTTCCGATTTTCGTACTTCCTGCAATCTTGGCATAGGCAATGAGCATCGTGTTGTCTCCAATACTAACGTTATGGGCAATATGGGAGTGATTATCTATCTTCACCCCGTTTCCAATAATTGTCTTATCAAGTGCAGCTCGACAAATCGTTACCATAGCGCCTATTTCAACGTCATCCCCTATCTCGACGGTTCCTATTTGTGGAATTTTTTTATGCTTACCTTTTACTTGAAGATACCCGAATCCGTCATCCCCTATTACACTGTTGCAATGGATAATAGCCCGCTTCCCAATAATAACATTTTCACGAATAGAGACGTTGGCGTAAATAACAGAATCGTCACCAATACGACTCTCCTTCCCGATAAACGCATTCGGACAGATAGTAACATTATTCCCTATGCATACGTGATCATCAATAACAACATACGCCCCAATAGAAACTCCCTTTCCTATAATAGCTTCTTTGCTGATAATAGCCGTGGGGTGGATGCCTGCCGGACGTTTATATCTTTCTTCAGCTACAACCTCAGTAAACCTGATAAATGCCAGAAATGGGTTTTCGACAACGATCTGTGGCTTTTTAAGTGTTTGAATCTCGCGATGCACGACAATTGCGGAGGCCATTGATATCATGGCTTGTGGGATTAAAGAATCATCCTTGATGAAGGTGATGCTTCCTTCTTTTGCAGTTTCAATGCTGGCAACATCGGTAATTATCGTGTCTTCGTTGCCAATAATCTTTCCACCGATAATGGATTGGACATGATTTAGCGTATATTTAATACCCATGCGTGGAACATCGTATCACAACCATAAATTACTGTCAAATGAACTTTTATATTGACAATCTTATTCATTAAGCATAATAATATTTATAAACATTTTGTAACCGGTTGCTGCAGAGTAAAATGCTGTGGAACCTTTCAACCTTCCCTCTTTCCCCCCCTTCGCAAGGAGGGGTCAGGGGGTGGTTTTCTTTTTATCTAAGTACTACGATATGTGGTATTTTTGGGGGGGGGGAAATCTTATGTGTGGAATCGTAGGGTATATTGGGCATAAAGAGACCATCAAAGTCCTCCTCGACGGCATCAAAAGACTCGAATATCGTGGTTATGATTCTTCTGGAATAGCAGTTATCGAAAACGGTACCTTACGATGCGAAAAGGCCGTAGGCAAGATTGCCGAACTTGAAAAGAAGCTCAACGGAAACAATATCCACGCAAACATGGGAATCGCACATACTCGATGGGCAACCCACGGCGCGCCTACCATTGAAAACGCACACCCTCACATCGACTGCAAAAACGAAATTGCTGTGGTGCACAATGGAATTATCGAAAATTATGATTATTTAAAGACAAGATTAGTGCGGGAAGGGCATATTTTCAGGAGTGAAACAGACACAGAGGTATTAGCACACCTGATTGAAAAATATTTTCACGATAACCTGGAAATGGCAGTTATGGAGGCATTGAAAGAAGTAGAGGGGACGTATGGCATTGCAGTAATTTCCCCAAAAGACCCACAAAAAATTGTAGCAGCACGAAAAGGGTCACCTTTAGTTATAGGAATCGGTAACCAGGAATATTTTATTACCTCCGATGTTTCAGCATCGCTGGAACATACCCGAGACGTGGTGTATCTGGACGATGATGAGGTTGCCATTCTCACCGCGAACCACTATGAAACAAAGACTATCCAGAATATTCCCACAGATAAAAAAGTAGAAGAGGTGCTGTGGAATATAGATATGATTGAAAAGAGCGGGTATGAGCATTTCATGCTTAAAGAGATTCATGAACAACCACAGGCATTACAAAATGCGATGCGTGGAAGATTTGGAATCGGCAGCAACCTCATTAAACTTGGAGGACTCATTAATTACGAAAAGGAACTCTTAAAAACAAAACGCATCGTTATCGTCGCTTGCGGCACTTCCTGGCATGCGGGACTGGTAGGCGAATATATGTTAGAAGAACTGGCGCGCATACCAGTTGAAGTAGAATATGCCTCGGAGTTCCGATACCGGAACCCGATAATAGAAGAAGGCACTATCGTAATTTCAATAAGTCAGTCAGGTGAAACGGCAGACACCCTTGGCGCCATGCGTGAGGCGAAACACAAGGGCGCAAAGCTCTTCTCAATTTGCAACGTCGTTGGCAGCACCATAGCAAGAGAATCGGATTTTGGCGTTTATTTACACATAGGCCCGGAGATTGGGGTTGCATCTACTAAGGCATTCACTGCACAGATTGCCGTCATGTACTTGCTTACAATCTATCTGATGAAGCTGAAATATACCAATATTAATGGATATTCAGATATGGCAAATGCTATCAAATCCATACCTGATAAGATACAGACAATCCTCGAAAGGGAAGAAGAGATTATTGAACTTGCGAAAGACTACAAAGACAGTGACCATGCCCTTTATCTGGGAAGGGGATATAATTACCCCGTGGCGCTTGAAGGCGCTTTAAA
>Ga0209002_10004929_pt1 | contig 10420 bp, 8 predicted proteins | sample Rifsed16ft2_FD_184010 | JGI IMG/M metagenome (GOLD analysis project Ga0209002, IMG submission 184010) | Soil microbial communities from Rifle, Colorado, USA - sediment 16ft 2 (version 2) | ecosystem: Environmental > Terrestrial > Deep subsurface > Rock core/Sediment | place: Rifle, Colorado...
ATACTCATCTAAGTGATCCGAAAAAAATTGCCTGTAAAACTTATGCAGGTTTAAATCTTGTTGGACTTGCAAAGCGTTCCACTTTTATCATAAACAAGGAAGGAAAGATTGCAAAGATTTTCAGAGGCTCTGATGTAGATTCTCATGGCAATGATATAGTTGAAGCTTTGAAAAATCTAAAGTAGTTTTCACGTTTTTGTATTCCAACCATAAATATTTAAAGACCTGAAATAAGATTGGATTCGTGCTAGATCTAGTAGCAAAAAAAATGTTCCTTACTAGAGGTAGGGGAGTACATGAAGATCAACTGACAAGTTTTGAATATGCATTACGGGATGCCGGCATTGCTGGTACAAACTTGGTATTAATTTCGAGTATCTTTCCGCCTGGAGCAAAAATTATTCCCAGAACAGAGGGACTAAAACTAATCAGACTTGGCGCAGTTACTTTTGCGATATATGCAAGACAACAAAGTAATGAGCCTCATAGGTTGATGGCCGCTTCTGTAGGAATTGCCGAACCACGTGATAACACTCGATATGGTTATCTCTCAGAATATCATTCATTTGGAGAAACAGAAAAGGAAGCTGGCGACTACGCAGAAGATATTGCCGCACAAATGTTAGCATCATCACTTGGGATAAAATTTGATATTAACAAGAGTTGGGATGAAAAAAGAAAACAATGGAAAATCTCTGACGAGATATACAAAACACGAAACATAACACAAAGTGCGGTTGGCGACCCCAAAGGACGCTGGACTACTGTATTTGCTGCAGCTGTACTGATTCTTTAATTTTTAACTCTGATATTTTTTAGATACCATACTATTGCGACTGCTGCAGCTATTCCTATTCCGATTAGTATGTATGGTGAATTATCAGCAGGAATTTTAGTTGTAGGTTGTATTGGTGATGACAAATCACCTATGGTAAATTCCAAATCTTGGTTGGTTGCTTCAACAGTTTCGCCAAAAAGATATTTCCCTATTATTTGATCTCCAGAGTCAGGATCAAAAAGCCAACCATTTTTGGTAACATCTGATGGATACATTTCTCCATCTTTTTCAATCGTTGGTATGGTTTGGCTTCCATGACTGGTTATCTTTATTGGATCTTTGGATAACACTACCACCTGTACGATTGAATTAAGTGGAAAAAATCCTGAACTGAAATAACCTGATCTTTCAAGTTTTTCTACTCCAAAAAATTGTAAAGTATCTATTGATGTTATACTGTCTGTTATTTTTTGGTCACGTGAAACTTGAAGCTGAAAAAGAGAGGCGCCTGTTTTAGGTATGATTGAAAAAGTTACAGAAGACGTTGGGTCATCTGACATTTTTTTTGCAACATCTAAAAATCCACCTGAATTTCTTATTTCATTTGGAATTAAAAGAGTGGATAGTCCTTCATAAAGAAACGATGTATCATATCTTGAAAATGTATAGACTGCGGATACTGTCCCGCGACCAGAAATTACTCCTGCTGTTTCCAGTTCTTTGTTCATCTTATCATCAACATGAATGAAAACTGAATGAAATTTTGCATCTATATTAAATGCTTTATTAATGTCATTAATTAACGCATTACCAATTTCTTTTCCTTTGTCCTGTGCTTCAGTAATTCCTCCAGTAAATCCATCTCTGGAAATATTTATCAAAATACATGCCTTGTCAATTACTCCAAGCACACACTTGTCTTCATTTGTTATAACAACTGCTGTAACATTTTTCATATTGTGAATTTTTTGATCAAGTTCTATTGGAACACGAAACTCTTGATTGCTTGTACTTAAAACAGAGATAGCAGTTGACGTCTGATTCTGAAATTTCTGATCAATTACTATTTGCGCAGTTTCATGAAAAGTTGCAAGTCTTGGTTGTTGTGCGTATGCAATATATGTACTCAAGCATAGTAAAATAATTATCAATGAAAAAACTATTCTTGACGTGAACAATAATTCAGAGTTTCTATGAGTAACTATTAAGTTTACTCTCGTAATTTTTCTATCTTTATTGCAAATCGTTGGAAAGGTTCTTCTTTGTAATGATCTTTACAAACCAGAATTGTTTCATTTGGTTCCGGACCACAATCATAAGTAATCAAATACACAGGATCCTTGTTACAACATCGAGGAAATTTCACTTAGAATTACTTACATATGATAAAATAAAATAGTTTTAGCCGATCCGTATTCCAATAGTTTAAATTGTAATCTGTAGTCAATATATTGACATCGGTTCAAACCGCAGGGGAACATTGCCTAGCAGTGGGGGCGCCCACTGTTAGGCGCTTTTAATCATGATTTTATCAGTCTGTCAATCTGGTTTTTGATATATGCAAATCCGTCTTGCCAGAATTTTTCTGAGGTGATATCTATGTCATATTCTTTGAGTAGCATTTCTGGTTTCTTTGAACCTCCTGCACCTAGAATCTTAAGGTATATTGGCACAAAAGATCTTCCTTCCTCTTTGTATCGTTGGAAGAAAGAAAGTGCAAGCAAATTCCCAAATGAATATGCATAGCAGTAAAACGGCGTATGATAAAAGTGAGGTATACAACTCCACTCGATTCCAAAGTTTTCTGAGACGTCTATTGAATTCGCAAACTGTTCCTTGAGGTTCTTGCTGTATGCCTGAGTGATTTCTTCAACAGTTGCTCCATCTCCTATCATTTTATGGACAGAAATCTCAAACGTAGTAAAGAATGCCTGTCTCATTATAGTTGAATACAGATCATCCGCCTGCTCTGTAAGCATCATTCTTTTTTCTTCGTCTGTTACTTTGTTTAAAATTTCATCATACAATAACACTTCTGAAAAAGTAGATGCAGTTTCTGCTAAAGGTAAAGATGCCTCTTGTACAAATATGGATTTGTCAGAGGCTGATTCGCTATGTATGGCATGGCCAAGTTCATGTGCAAGAGTAAACACATCATTTGTTTTTCCATTGAAATTTACAAAAACATACGGTGTAATATTTGGCGAAACAGTACTACAAAATGCGCCACTTCTTTTTCCAGTTCTGATAGATGAATCGACGTGTCTTTTTGTAAATACTTTTCTTGCATGTTCTGATAGTTTTGGACTAAAATCGTTTAAGGTTTTCAAAACAAGTTTGACTGCTTGATCAAATGTGTATGTTTTTTGTTTTACGTTTGTCAAAGCTGGTGCATAGACGTCATATCGGCGAAGTTTTTTCATTCGTAGCATGTGAGCTTTGTATTTGAAGTATTTTTGAAACACCGGAGCATTATTTTTACAAACAGAAAGAATGGAATCTACAGTTTTATCATCCACATCATTTCCTATGTTTCTAACCGAAATTGGTGAAGTATATTTTCTAATTTCAAGACATTCGTTTTTCCAATTTAAAACTAAATTTTGATATATTTCACCAAGTACGCCTTTGTGTTTTTCATATTCTCCTAAAAGCGATCTGTAAGCAGCTTCTCTTGTTTTAGATTTGTGACTTTTAATTAGGTGTGTAAGTTGTTCTCTATTGTATTTTTTTTCTTTTCCATCAATTTTTACAACATATTGGAAACTATTGGTGATTTTATCATATAATTTTACAAGTGCAGTACTTCCTGTGACATCCAAGGTGTTAATTATTCTCTCTTCAGGCTCCGTGAGAGCGTACTTGGCAACAACCCGTTTATGTCTGAGGAACTCTGCCAACTGGCCTGCGGATTTCATCAATCTTTCAGCGTTTTTTTGGTCAATCTGTTTTTTCCACCATTGGTCAAAAAATAAAGTTCGATTCTCAATATCAGATCCCCATTTTGTTATTCTTGTAAGTAATGTTGTCGCCTCATCTGATTGGGTGTTTGCAGAATAAACAAGTGATGCATAACCACCAACGATACTTACCTCCTTTGAAATTTCCTCTAATTCTTTAAGAATCCTGAAAAACTTTTGTAGCAAAACAGTGTCTTTTAGATAAGCCTTATTTTTTTCAAAACTCCTTACCTTGTTTTCTATGATTTGGATTTGTCTTGTAAATTGGAGGCTCCTGTGGTTTTTTACTAGTTCTGTTAAATCCCATTCTCCAAGATCAAAATGCTGCATTTTATCTAAGAGGATCATTGTTGTTAAAAACTATATGCGGACTTTGTTAATTGTTGGTTTATCGATCTACTATGACTACATACAGCATGCTAAAAATTCAATAATTGATCTAAATTTACCATTTACTGAAGCAAAAATCATCCACCCAACATTTTCCCAAAACGAAAAATACGATCTAAAAATGATGGTCGAAATGAACGAAAGCTTTTAATCAGTGTGATTTAACTCACAGTAATATTGCAATCCAAGTTTTATGCGCTGACTTTAGCATTTTTGCTACTTTTTAGTGCTTTACCAAGTGTAATGGCTCAGGAAATAGATCGTGATAGGGATCAGATTCCTGATGATGTTGATGATTGTCCAGTTTTACCAGAAGACTATGAAGGAATAATGGATGAAGATGGATGTCCAGATCTATATCTCTCGGCTCTAGATACTGATTGGGACGGTGTATCAGACCTGTATGATACATGTCCTGATGCAAAGGAAACAAACAACAAATTTGAGGACGAAGACGGATGCCCTGACGTCTCACCTGCTGAGAAATCAAAGGGTGTGGCAGATGCTGATGACGATGGAATTTATGATAGACGAGACAATTGTCCAAGTCAACCAGAAACCTACAACAAATTCTTAGATAGTGACGGATGCCCAGACAAGCTTGATTCTCAACTTGATACGGATAGAGACGGATTGAAGGACACTGCTGACAAGTGTCCAACTCATCGTGAAACCTATAACAAATTCATTGATGAAGATGGGTGTCCAGACCGAGTTGTAGTTACTTCCAGTGCCTCCATGTTAATTGATACTGATGATGACGGGGTTCCTGACTGGAAAGACAGATGTATGACAGATGCTGAAGTCTTTAATCAATTCAAGGACACTGATGGATGTCCAGATGAATATGTTCCTCCACGTCAATATGTTCCAGGAACTCCAGATGATGACAAGGATGGATTTTTCAATGATGAAGATAGATGCCCTACTTCTCCTGAGACTTGGAATAAATACAAAGACAATGACGGTTGTCCAGACACTTATCCAAGAGAAAGATTACTTAATGATGACACTTATCATGTTGAAGAAGGAACCAAAGTAATACTAACTGGAGAAGGAACTGATCCAAACCCAGAAGATGTTTTGTCTTTCACATGGACACAAACTGAAGGCGAATCTGTCGAGTTATCATCAACAACTGCAGAAAATCCATGGTTTATTGCTCCTGATGTAGACAATGGTAAAACCAAGATTTTGGGATTTGAACTTACAGTAGATGATGGACGCGGTGGTGAAGCAACAGACTCTGTCAGAATTACAGTTGAACCATATAACCAGTATCCTACGGCAGATGCAGGTGAGAATCAATCTGTTGATCCACTTTCTGATGTGACTTTAACATGCTCTGGAACTGACCCTGATGGTGATAAATTATCGTTCTTATGGAGACAAATAAATGGAGTTCCGGTCGTACTCTCTTCAAGTACCACTACCACTCCTTCCTTTACTGCTCCATCTAGAATTGTCCAACAACCATTAACATTTGAATGCTCAGTAACTGACGGATTTGGAGGTAAGGCATCTGATATCACTATGGTGACTGTAGGTAAAACAGTAGTAAGTTTACTTGATGCAGATGCTGGCCCAGACCAAACTGTTGATGAAAGTACTCCAGTTGACTTGGATGGCACAAAAAGCAGCGCACCAAATGGTGAGGAATTGACATTTGCATGGACACAAACATTTGGTGAACAAGTATTGTTAGATGGTGATAATACAGCTACTCCTTCATTTATTGCACCAGACGTAGCAAATGGTGAAACAAAGGTTCTGATGTTCAGACTTACCGTTTCTGCTGAAGGACTAGGTAGTGCAACAGACTTGGTTGCAGTGAGAGTCGTAACAGGTAATAACGATCCAACGGCAGATGCTGGTCCTGACCAAACTGTATACAAACGCGCACTTGTTAAATTAGCAGGTTCTGGTGAAGATCCAGACGGTGATAAATTACGATATTCATGGAAACAAACTGGCGGAGAATCAGCAAAACTATCCTCAACAATAATTCCAGCACCAACATTTACTGCTCCAGCAGTAGCAAATGGTCAATCAAAGAGTTTGGAATTCACACTAACAGTGTCAGACAAGTATGGTGGTTCTGATTCGGATTCAGTTCAAATTACAGTTTCACCTTTCAACAGTAGTCCAAGTGCTACCGCAGGTTCTGATAAAATAGTTGATGAACAGACAGAAGTAAATCTAACTGGCTCTGGTAAGGATCCAAACAAAGATCCACTGTCATTCAGATGGGCACAGACTGGTGGTGAGCCAGTAGAATTGTCGTCTGCCGATGCTGCTAATACATCATTTACTGCACCGGTGGTAAATAACGGTGAAACAAAAACATTGACATTCAGACTAACAGTTGACGATGGACTTGGTGGTAAAGATACTGATTCTGTCATAGTTAGAGTTAATCCAGTTAATGAAGTACCAGTAGCAGACGCAGGTTCTGATCAAACAGTCTCAGAAAATACTTCTGCAAGACTTGCAGGCTCTGGAGATGATCCAGACGGTGACGCATTGACCTTCATGTGGTCACAAACTGAAGGACCGGCAGTTGCCCTGTCATCAACAACAGACCAGTATCCAACATTTACTGCGCCAAAAGTTGATGCAGACACTACACTTGCACTCACATTTGAGTTAATTGTAAACGATGGCATGGTAGACAGTGAACCTGACACTATGACATTTACTGTTAAGGATGTCAAACCAGCTGAATTGATAGCGGATGCAGGTAGAGACCAAGTAGTAGATGAAAATGTAACAGTTACCTTGCATGGTAGTGGCAATGATCCAAGCGGCACTACGGTGACATTCTCATGGGCACAGATCGAAGGAGAAGCAGTCACACTATCATCAAGTACTGTAGCAAGCCCGACATTTACTTCACCAGAAGTTGCAAATGGTGAAACAAAGACTCTGGTCTTTGAGCTAACAGTAACAGATGGACTAGGCCGTGTCAAGACGGACACTGTTACAATCACAGTAGACCCAATCAATGCGGATCCAACAGCAAAGGCTGGCGTAAGGACTGGATAAACCACTTCCGCACTTCTGAATCTTTTTAAATTTTTTATTTCATTTTTATATCATTGAAACAATTGATATGTTCTGCATGCAATTTGTCAATGCAGTATCAAGGAAAGAAAGGCAATGACTTTGTGTGGCAGTGTTTCAAATGCGGTACAAAATATTTTGATAATTCCAAAAGCAATGACTTGTTGATATCGGATAGAATTACCCCTAAATAGTGCTAAAAGAAAACAAGCTCGGATCGGTCGTCTAGCTGGTTAGGATGACGCACTCACACTGCGTAAGGAATAATCCCGCAAAGGTCGAGGGTTCGAATCCCTTCCGATCCACTATTATGATACAAATTCCTAATAAATGAAAAAGATAATGATTCGCATAAAAATTTGAAGCAAAACTACTTTTTAATTCCTAACGTTCTGTTCTTGAGTCGCAAATAGCTACTATGGCACTTGCGGCATCTTGATGCACCCATCGGGTTCTTTGCACCACAACCAAAGCAGACTTTAAAGTGAAGTCTGGCCTTTTGTGCAATTTGTTTTTTTAGCGGGTCAGTGATTGGCATTTCTGTATTTCTCCTAATTTACTCTATTATATTCTAACTCTTTTTGCCGCCAAGCTTGCCTGCTAAAAGCATGGGGACCTCGGCTGGCCTTTTTGCTACTGGCACGTTTGCTTTTGCATACATGGAAACTTTGGATTCTGCAGAACCATATGTTCCATAAATTATAGCACCGGCATGTCCCATCCTCTTTTCTTTTGGGGCAGCTCGGCCTGCAATATATGCAACAACTGGCTTGTCAAACTTTGTATCAATGATGTGTTGTGCGAGAAGCTCTTCTGCATCTCCACCTATTTCACCAACGACAACTACTCCATCAATGTCAGGTAGTCTTCTTATCATGTCAAATGCTTCAATTACCGTAGTTCCATTAATCGGATCCCCCCCAATTCCAAGTGATACGCTTTGACCAAGGTTTGCAACTGAAAGGTTATGCGAAACTTCATACATCAAAGTTCCACTTCTTGAAAGCACAGCAATTCTTCCAGGTTTGAAAGGAGTTGCGGGCATGATTCCAATTTTTATTATTCCTGGAACAATTATTCCTGGTGTGTTTGGTCCAATCATTATGGCGTCTTTCTTCTTGACAAGTTCAAGTATTGTCATTGCATCCCTTACTGGAACATGTTCTGGTATGGCAATGAGTAGTTTGATTCCTGCTTCTAACGCCTCAATTGCTGCATCTCTGAAGAATTTGGCAGGAACAAAGACGATGGAAATTTTTGCACCTGTAGCAGACACAGCTTTTTTTACTGTCTCATAAATTGGAGTATTCTCAAACTTTTGGCCACCTTTGCCTGGTGTTACTCCTGCAACAATGTTTGTTCCATATGCTATCATTTGGTGTGTGTGGAAAGAGCCAAACTTGCCAGTAATTCCTTGAACAATTACTGGTTTTTTCTTGTAGTCTTTTTCTCCTTCCTTTCCAATTAAAATTTCAAAAAGGTCAGCCACTTTTATTCACTCCAATTACTGCCGCATTGATTGCTTCTTCTACAGTGTCAAATATCTTTGTACGAGAATCTTTTAACATCGTTTTTGATTTTTCAGCTTCTGCCCCTGACATTCTTGCAAATACTGGTATGTCAATTATTTTGTCTTCATATGCTTTGATAAATGCAGTTGCAACCGTTGTTGTTTTTACAATTCCACCATAAAGATTTACAAGAATTCCTTTTACTTTTTTCATTTTACTAATCAAAGTTAGAGCTTCATAAACTGTTTCTGTTGTTGCGCCACCTCCCACATCAAGAAAACAAGCTGGTTTTCCTCCATGATCTGAAAGCATGTCAAGTGATGACATGACAAGTCCTGCACCATTTCCTACGACTGCTATGTTTCCATCAAGTTCTACCAATGAAAAACCGCTTTTTTCAGCGTGCTCTTCAAGCTCAGACACTTCTTGGAACTTTCTTAACTCATCGTGTCTGAACATGGCATTGTCATCAATTATTACTTTGCCATCAAGCGCAAGTAAGGTACCGTCATTTAGTATTGCCACGGGATTTATTTCTGCAAGTTCAGCTTCTTTTTCAACTGTAAGTTTTGATAATTTTTGAACCAGATTTACAAATTCTTCTATACTGTTATTCTTTAGGCCTATTGCCTTTGCAACCTCTTCTGCAGTATTTTTATCAACGTAGCCAAGTCCTACCTCGCGTATGACTTGGTTTTTGACTGATTCAATCTCAACACCACCTTCTGATGAGGCAATTACAGTATAGCATCTTTTGCTTCTGTTTAAGAACAAGGAAAGATACAATTCTTTTTTGTACTCTTGCATTTGTTCTAACAAGATTGCCTTTGTTTTCTCTCCTTTGACAATCTTTTGCATTATTTCTGGATATTTTAGCTCAAACTCGTCAGCATTATGACATTTTTGTATTGCGCCAGCTTTACCTCTGCCACCAACTGCCATCTGGGCTTTTATGACAAAAGGAAATCCAATTACTTTGGCATCTTTTCTGCCTTGTTCTATACTTGTAGAAGTTAATCCTTTTGGAATGCGGATTCCGTATTCAGCAAACAAGCTTTTTGCTTGATACTCTAATAACCGCATGAAAACTTTTCATTTTTATGGTTTTATAATCTGTTACTTTAGTTGTTCTTCAAGAAAATCAACGCATTGCAGCAAGAGATCTTTGCTTTTTCGCATCAACCAGTCTGGAAATTGATCAAACGTGAAAACAAATTGTTGCTGAAAGCTTGGCACTATGACTCCTCCTGACGTTACAACTTGGACAATCACATGTCCCTCAGTTAAGGTACAAACTGTTTCTTCATGTGAATCTTCTTCTTCTTCTATCATGTTTCTGTAAAGTACGATGGGGGTTCCAGTCTTTACAACGTTTAACGCTCCTTTTCTGAGAAGATCAGAAAAATGTTGTAAAAGCCAACTATCAAGAGTCGTTTGTTTTACCATGTGTTTTATTCTTGGTTTAATTATTTAATCAACTCGAATTGTTAAAAGCTCACCAATTACTCTACTGAATATGCCACAAATATGCTAATTTACGGCCAATTGAGGGTCTAAAATGACACCGCTCTGTCTGAACTACCGGACAATAGTTTTTTATTATTTTTTTGTAAAGATCTTTATTGCTTGTGGTGGACATACGCCTTCACATGCCAAGCAAAATATACAGTCTGGCTCTCGCGCCATCAACGGCTTTTTCTCAGATGCGGCGTGGCCAG
>Ga0209002_10004934_pt1 | contig 10416 bp, 12 predicted proteins | sample Rifsed16ft2_FD_184010 | JGI IMG/M metagenome (GOLD analysis project Ga0209002, IMG submission 184010) | Soil microbial communities from Rifle, Colorado, USA - sediment 16ft 2 (version 2) | ecosystem: Environmental > Terrestrial > Deep subsurface > Rock core/Sediment | place: Rifle, Colorado...
CATGCCCGCTGATCCCAGGAGTGCCTGGAGCATGATCCAGGACGACCCGTAGCGGCCCGGGATTCCGATCTTCCTGCCTTTCAGATCGGCCGCTGAGCCGATCCCCGAGGATGTCTTGGCGAACACGATCGACGGGAAGTCGCGATAGATCGTCGCGATGTAGCGGACCGGGATGCCCTGGCTGACCGCGGGAATGAGGCTCGTCCCATCGGCCAGCCCGATGTCGATGCTTCCCTGACCGACGAGCGTGACGAGGTCCGGATCGATCTTGTTCTGGAACGTGACGTCGAGGCCGGCGTCCCGGTAGTAGCCGGCCTGATCAGCCAGATAGAACGGCGCGAACTGGACGCTCGGGATGTACCCGAGGCCAACGGTCAGAGGCGTGAGCCCCTGTGCCGTGGCAGGCGACGCTGCCGATCCACCGCCGCAGGCGACAGCGAGCAGGGCGACGAGGAGGAGACCGACGAGGGTGGTGAGGCGACGAGTCACGGGTAGTGCTCCATTGCTTGGGGTCAGCGCGCGCGCACGAGGCGACGCTCGACCAGGACGACGATGAGGTACAACGCGACGCCGAAGGCAGCGATGGTCACGAGCGTGGCGAACATCAGCGGAATGTCGAAAAGGCTGCCGCGGGCGATGTTGACGAGGACGCCCAGGCCGCGCTCAGCCCCGGCCCATTCTCCCACGATGGCTCCGACCACGGCGAGCGTGACCCCGATCCGGAGCCCGCCGAAGATCGACGGCAGGGCCGCCGGGATCTCGAGGGTGAGGAGCACCTGGCGCCGAGTCGCGCGGAGGGAGCGCCCGAGCTCGAGCAGGCCCGCGTCGACGGACCGGATGCCCACCATCGCCGAGACCGCGACCGGGAAGAACACGATCAACCCGGAGATGACGACCTTGCCGAGAAGGCCCGGCCCGAACCACAGGGCCATGACCGGCGCCAGGGCGAGGATCGGCGTCGCCTGGGCGGCCACGAGGTAGGGCGACACGAGCCGGGCCACGAACGAGGACCGGCCCAGGGCGTACCCGACGATCAGCCCGACTGCTCCGCCGACCGTGAAGCCGAGGGCGACCTCGACGAGCGTGGTTGCGGCATGGGGCGCCATGAGGCCCTCGGCCCAGGCCTCGGCGAGACGCACGATCACCGACTCCGGCGACGGCAGGATGAACGGCGGATAGCCACCGATCACCACGACGACCTTCCAGAGCAGCAGGAAGCCAAGCGCGCCCGCGAGCGATGTCAGCGCCATCGACCTCATGCCGCGTCCGCGTCCAGGTGCGACCGGATCTCGTGCGCAGCCGCCGAGACAACGGCCTCATCGAGCTGGTCCAGTGTCCGCGGCGTCGGGAGGTCCACCCGGATGTCGGCCACCACGTGGCCGGGGCGCTTCGAGAGGACGATCACGCGGTCGCCCAGGAAGATGGCCTCGGGAATGCTGTGGGTCACGACGACGATCGTGGTCCGAAGGCGGCCCCACAGCTTGAGCAGCTCGACATTGAACCGGTCGCGGGTCATGGCGTCGAGCGCGCTGAACGGTTCGTCGAGGAGGAGCACCTCGGGTTCGAGTGCGAGCGCCCGCGCCAGCGCGGCCCGTTGGCGCATGCCGCCCGACAGCTGGGCGGGTCGCTCGCCGGCGGAGGCGACAAGGCCGACCCGGCGAAGCATCTCGGCGACCCGTTGGTCGCGCAGTGGCCGCCGGAGCCCCGCGAGCTCCATGGGGTAGGCGACGTTTCCGGCGACCGTCCGCCAGGGGAGGAGCCTGGGCTCCTGGAACACGAGCCCGATTCGCGGATCCGGCCCGGCGATCGGACGATCGTCGAGCAGGACGACGCCGCGACTCGGCCGAACGAGCCCGGCGATCGCCCGGAGGACGGTGCTCTTGCCGCAGCCATTCGGGCCGATCAAGGTGACGATCTCGCCCGCCGCGATGCGCAGGCCGACCCCGTCGAGCGCGACGAGCGGCGGCTCGTGCCTGCGCGGGAACGTCACCGCCAGATCCTGCAACTCGATTCGGCCACGACCCGGGACCGCCGTCATCGGACGAGGTCCTCGTCCGATGCGCGCAGCGACCGCAGGATCGGGGAGATGGCAGGGTGGAGCGACGTGTACGCGGCGTACGCCCTGTCATAGATCGGCGCTCGCTCGGGATCCGGTTCGAGGCGACGCTCGATCGTGGTCATGGCCTCAATCGCGGCGGCCAGTGTCGGATGCGCGCCCGTTCCGGTGGCGGCCAGGATCGCCGACCCGGCGACCGCCGTCTCGAGGATTCGCGGGACCTCCACCGGGAAGCCGGTGATGTCCGCCTTGATCTGGTTCCACGCGTCGCTCCGGGCCGGCCCGCCGGCGACCCGCATGGCCGACACCTGCACGCCGGCCCCGAGAATCGGCTCGGCGACGTGCCGGATCGCGAGCGCCGTCGCCTCGATCACCGCCCGTGCGAGGTGTGCGCGTCCATGCTGGAGCGTCAGTCCGATGAAGGCGCCGCGCGCATCCGGATCCCAGATCGGCGATCGCTCGCCGGCCAGGTACGGCAGAAAGACCAGGCCGTCCGCGCCGGGCTCGATTCGTGCCGCTTCCTCGATCAGGACATCGGCCGGCGTCCCGCCACCGAGGACGGCATCGCGCAGCCACTCGAGCGCCTTGCCCGTGGCCGCCATGGCGCCGCCCACGACGTAATGACCGGCAAGTGGGGCGGGCGTGGTGAACGATCCCGTCGCCATCACCGAGCGGTCCCAGTAGACACCGAACCCCCCGGCCGAGCCCCCGACATCGATTGCGTCGCCGGCCCCCAGCATGCGTGCCCCGTGAAAGCTGGCGAACGCATCGACGACTCCCGCGACCACGGGGATTCCGGCCACCAGACGCAGGGCCGATGCCGCGTCCGGCGACAGCGTCCCGACGACGTCGCCGGCCTCGATCGGCTCGGCAAGTCGGCTGGGCGGAAGTCCGAGCGCGGAGAGCGTCGCGGCCGAGGGCCAGACCTGGTCCGGGACGAGGCTCGCCCGAGCCGAGCCGGTGAGGCGGAGGGTCATGGCCTCCCAGCTGTTGAGGTACCAGCTCGTGCGGGCGGCTGTCTCGGGCTCGTGCCGCTCCAACCACAGGGCGGCGGGCAGGACGCCGAGAGACCAGCCGCGCAGGCCGGTCTCACGCGACAGCTCGTCCTGCTCCGCGCCGGCGCGCTGGTCCAGCCAGGTGATCGCGCGCCGCGTCGGCCGGCCGGACTGGTCGACCGGGGTGAGAGTCGGCCCGTGGCCATCGACCGAGATCCCCGCGACGTCGGCGTCAACCCGGCCGACCAGTTCCCGGACCGTCGTCACGAGTCCGGCCCACCACGCATCGGTGTCCTGCTCGGCGACGCCCCGGTCCGCGTCGACATCCATCTCGTGCCGGACACGTTCGAGCCCCAGCAGTCGTCCGTCGGGCGTCACGAGCCCGACCCGCAGCTCGGACGATCCGATATCGATACCCAGGAAGGCAGTCGGTCGGGAGGACATCAGGCGCCACCCGCTCCCGAGATGTCGTCCCCCCCGGAGGATGCCTCGTCGGCCAGCTCCAGGACAAGTTCCGCCGTGTTGAGGTCGGTCACGAGGACTCCTACTGCCCCGGCCCGCAGGGCGCCCAGGATCGGGCGGACCTTGGCTGACCCGCTGGCGACCCCGATGGCCGTCGGTACGAGGTGCAGGTTGCGAGCATCGCAGGCGATCGTCCGCCGGCGCAGGGATTCCCCGACGAACCTTCCATCGATGTCGAAGGGCGAGATGAGGATCTCGCCAACTGCCCGCGCGGCCTCGATCTCGTGCAGGACGTCTGGCCCGACCAGGGCTTCGCTCCAGCTGGGTCCACCGATCCCGAAGACGGCGACATCCAGGCGGTCCCAGAGCGCCGTCACCTCGCGGATCCCGGCATGCGCGCCGAGCGCGTCGCGCGTCACCACATCGTCCAGGAGTCCGGGAGCAAGGAGTCCGTGCGCGGTCGCGCCCAGCACATCGGCAATCCGACGATACGGCTCGCGCCCGCCGGTCGCACCCCAGAATCCGCCGCACAGTGGGACGACCGTCGCCGAGACCGGGGACGCGACCTCGTCCATGCCGTCCGCCAGGGCCGCCATCGAGGATCCGTCGCCGACGCCGACGATCATCCCGTCGCGAACCGCCGCCACGAGCACCTCCGCGGCCAGCCGCCCGACGCGGCGCCTCGTGAACTCATCCGAGCCGGTGAACGTCGGCGCCACGTGGACCGCTCGGAGCGCAAACCGATGTTGGAGCGCGGCCGCCACGGCACTCGGCCGCTCCGTCCGATCGACGATCCGGATCTCGACCACACCCTGGGCGCGCGCCTGCTTCAGGAGCTTCGAGACCTGTGGTCTCGTCACGCCGAGGACCCCGGCGATGGCCTCCTGGGTTTCGCCCAACTCGTAATAGAGACGGCTGGCCCGGACGAGCGTGGCCAGATCAGCCGGCCGAGTCATCGCCCATTCCGAGCATGCGATCGCGCCTGAGGCACATCTGCACGAATCATGTGTGCGTTCACCCGCCCATCGTCGCTGACGCGGCGCGGGCTGTCAACAGCCGAGTGACGCGCCGCATTCGCGACGCGGCGGTTGCTCAGGGAGCGAAGGTCTTGCCGGTCGCGCGCAACTCGGCCTTGTAGGCCCGCTTCCGCGCCTGGTACTCGGCGAGCGCCTCTGCCGAGTCGACATCGCCGAGGGTCGGGTAGGTCGGGAGGACATCGGCGATCCCGGGGACCGCCACGCCGAGCCGCTTGGCGAGAACCGCGAGAACTCCCTTCACCTTCATCTCCCCGAAGCCCGGCAGCGCCATGAGCCTGGCCTGGAGATCGCGGCCGTCACTCGCCTCAGCCCAGATCCGCGCCGCGTCGTTGCCGTACACGCCAGCGATAACTCGGCACAGCTCACCGACCTTGGCGGCCATGGCGCCCGGGAAGCGATGCAGGGCGGGCCGCTCGCGAAAGACGCGGTCGAGCTCCGCCGGATCCAGGGCCGCGATCTTCGCGGCATCGAGGTGGCCGAGCCGCGCCCGCAGGTCCAGCGGTCCCGAAAACGCCTTCTGGACCGTGATCTGCTGGTCCAGCGCGAACCCGATAAGGAGCGCGAGCGGTTCCTCGACGAGGAGTCGGTCGGCGGCTTCGTTGCCGGTGAGGTAGAGGCGCTGATCTGAGGTTGACATGGCCGGGATGGTAGCGCGACCGGCCATGACCGGCCACGACCACGCCCAGGGCCCGGTTGACCGGGGCGATAGGATGGATGGACAGGAGGTTGCCTGGATCCATGACCGGACAGCACCGCTCCCCGGCTCCAGAGTCCGGACGCAGGCGCGCGACCATCCGGGTCGAGCGCCTGACGAACACCGCGGATGTCAGTCGCGGCTGCAGCAACCTCGCCACCGTGCCCCGCGCGGGCAACATCAGCAGCGATACGCGGGCGGGCAGTCACGGGTGAGCCGGAGCACGGTCCATCGGGATCGGACCGGTTCGCCACTCAGATGAATCGAGACCCGCGCCCATCGGGGCGCGGGTTTTCGATTCTGCCGACGGCCGCGGAGGAGCTCCCGCCGGGGGAGCGCTCGTCACCGCCAGGCGCGACGCACCGTCGCGGGATGGGCGCCGCTCACCAGCGCCGTGCCCGCGGTCAGGAGCAGCGTGCCGACCCAGAGCCGCAACTCGAGGAGCCGGCCGGGCCCGCTTTCGCCTGCTCGCACGTGGCGCAGCTCGGCGGCCGTGGCGTAGAGGTCGTTGATCCGATCGTCGGTGAGGCTCGTCATGTGAAACATCGGGTGCATCCCTTTCGCGGTTGGCGTGAGATCTGAGGGCTATTCGAGGACGATCCGCACACCGCTGCCGTCGGCGTCCTCGATATCGAGAATCGGGCCGCGATTGCCGCTGGCCACGGCCTCCTCGACATCGGCGATGTGCTGGCTGGAGAGGCCCGGAACGCGATGGAGCGCGAACCGGCCGAGCGAGATCGGGACACGGAGGTCCACCACGCGCCGGCCGCTCTCGCGGACCTCGATTCGAGCAAACGTCGGCGTATCGGCTGGCCTTCCGTCCGCCTGACCGCCGGATCCGGCCGAGGCGCCCGGTTTCGGCGCAGCCGGACCTCGGCCAGTTGAGCCCTGGGCTCCGAGGGCGTCGAGGATCGGACCGGCCTCCTCGGCCGTCAGCCGTCCGGCGGAGACCAGCTCCAGGACCCGCTGGAACGCTTCGTCCATGTCAGGCCTCCTCGATGTCGGCGAGGCGCTGCATCGCAGCTTCGACGCTCAGGTCACCACGCTCGAGGGCCATCAGCACGTCCAGGCGAGCCACCTCCTGCCCGCCGTCTCGCCCGTACCCGGGCGAGGGGGGCGCTGGCGGCGCTGGCGGTTCGAGTGCCGTCGGCACGTGGGGCGGAAACTCAGGGCGAGGTGCCGGCGGCGGGGCCGCGGGCACGGGCACGGCGGGCCGCGCCGGGGCCAGGACGTCGCGCGGCGCGGAGACCCGAAGATCGCCGCTGACCGACTTGAATCCGAGCGTGACGCCTCCGTCGCCCACGATCAGGCGCTTCCTGCCCGGCCCGGTCTCGAGCCGGTGCGGGAGATCGCTCCGCAGGTCGCCGGTCACCGTCCGGGCCTCGATCTGCATGCCGGAGCGGCCGACGATGGTGGCATCGCCACTCACGGTGTGGATCTCGAACGGACCCCTGCCCGCGAGGTTGGCATCCAGGCGGATGTCTCCCGAGGTCGTCTCAATGACGGCACGCCCGAGGCTCGGCGCGCGCAGCGAGCAGTCGCCCGAGATCGTCCGGGCACGCAGGTCGAGAGCCGCCACGGCCGAGATGGAGACATCTCCCGACACGGCATCCAGTTCGAGGATTCCGCCGAGGGCGTCGAGGGAGACCTCGCCCGACGCCGTCCGGACCTTCGTCATGCCAACGAGACCGGACGCCGTGACGTCTCCGCTCGCCGTCTCGATCGATACGTCGGCGCCACGCGGGACCTCGACCTCGAGGTCAAGGGACGAGCGCCGGCCAATACCGAACACGAGGGCATCCAACCCGAACCTGTCCGGTGCCGTCAGCGACAGGCTGCCGTCCGTTGCCTCGACCCGGAAGCTCGCGCTGACCGACTTGCCGTCGCGCTCGCGGACCGAGACCAGGTCCCCGTCAACGCCGCGCACCGAGATCTCGCCGGACAGCTGGCGGAGGTGAAAGCGCCCGGTCGCCCCGATGTGGTGCTCGATCGTGGCGCCGTTCGTCGGTGTGGTCATCGCACAGTCCTCCCCAGCGCCCGGATCGCGTCGGCCGCGTCCTCGGCACCGATCTCGTGCCGGGCAAGCCGCTCGAGGATCTGCTGGCGGCTGGCAAGGATGGCGTTGGCATCGACTGCGGCAGACGCCGGGTCGGATGCCTCTGGGGCGGTTTCGTCCGCGTCGCCCCGTGGGCCAAACCCGAGTGATCGAACCAGCGCCTCGACGCGCGACCGGACCGTGGGGTAGGACAGACCCAGCTCGCGCTCCATGTCGCGGAGGTTGCCGCGGGAGCGGAGGAAGCTCTCGAGCAGCGCGAGCTGGTCCCGGCTCAAGCGGCCGAACCGGCCGACGCTGAAGTCCCCTTCCAGCGTGGTGCCGCAGCTCCTGCAGTGGAGGCGCGTGACCGCCAGTTCGCCGGAACAGACGGGGCAAGTGGAGATGACATCGTGCGGCATGGGTGGTTCCTCGTCGTGGTGTGTCCGAGGACGTTATCGCATACGACATTACACTTTGTCAATACCAACTTTCACTTTATTGAGTGACGGGTACGCGTTAGTGGTCACCGGCGTTCCGATCCGGGCACGTGGTCGGCCTCGGCGAGATTGATCTGAGCGACGGCCGGAGGTTCGATCCGCTGATCGGGCGGCGATCCGGTATCCTGCGCACGCCCGCATGACGTCCCCGCGCCAGGAGCGCGGACCGCGACCGCGGGAGACCTGGAGACAGTTTGACCTTCAAATCGCTCGGCCTCTCGGCCGATCTCCTCGGGGTTGTGGCCGCAGAGGGCTACGAGACTCCCACCCCGGTCCAGTTGGCGGCCATCCCCCTCGTCCTCGCCGGACGCGATGTCCTGGCGGCGGCCCAGACCGGCACCGGCAAGACCGCGGCATTCGTGCTACCGATCCTCGACCGCCTGCGGAAGCACGCGAACACCAGCTTCTCGCCCGCCCGTCACCCGGTCCGGGCGCTCATCCTGGTGCCCACGCGCGAGCTGGCGATGCAGGTAGCCGACAGCGTGCACACGTACGGCCGAACCGTGCCGCTTCGGCCCGCCGTCGTGTTCGGCGGGATCCCCATCGAACCGCAGACCAAGGAGCTTCGGGCCGGCGTGGAGATCCTCGTCGCCACGCCCGGACGGCTCCTCGATCATGTGGGGCAGAAGAACGTCAACCTGAGCCAGGTCGAGATCCTCGTCCTCGACGAGGCGGACCGCATGCTGGATATGGGCTTCCTGCCCGACATCCAGAAGATCATCGCGTTGCTCCCCGCCCGTCGCCAGAACCTCATGTTCTCGGCCACGTTCTCGGAGGACATCAGACGCCTGTCCGGCTCGATCCTGCGGGACCCGGAGACCGTCGAAGTGGCGGCCCGGAACACCGCGGCCGAGTCCGTTCGACAGCTTGTCTACCCTGTCGATCGCGACCGCAAGGAGCAGCTCCTCGCACACCTCATCTCCAAGGAGGACTGGCGCCAGGTGCTGGTCTTCACGCGGACGAAGATCGGTGCGTCACGGCTGGCGTCCTACCTGGATCGGCGCGGCCTGGAGGCGGTGGCGATTCACTCGGACCGCTCACAGCCCGAGCGGACGAAGGCGCTCGAGGGCTTCAAGATCGGAGAGATCCGCGTCCTGGTGGCGACCGATGTCGCCGCCCGTGGCCTCGACATCGAGGACCTGCCCCACGTCGTGAACTTCGAGCTCCCGTGGCAGGCCCAGGACTACATTCATCGGATCGGTCGAACCGGGCGGGCGGGGGCCACCGGCGATGCGATCAGCCTGGTCTCGATCGACGAGACGGATCTGCTCCGGGGCGTCCAGCGGCTCCTGAAACTGGCGATCCCATGGAAGGTGGAGGACGGCTTCGTGCCGGATCGCAACGCGGAGCCGGTGCCGCTCCGTGGTGGGCCGCCGGCAGAGCGGCCGGCGCGCGGTCACCACTACCCCCACCGAAGCGGCAGCCGTCCCCGATCCGGGAGCGCTTCCCGCGGCTGATCAGGCGTGCGTCAGCCGTGTGGCTGGCCCGTGCCGGTGAGGAAGCGGGCGCCAGGAAAGTAGAACCCGAAGTCCATGTCCGAGGCTACGCGTTCGACCGCGTAGCGATTGACCAGGGCGTGCGCCCGCTCGATGTGCCCGCCGTCCGGGACCCCGACGAGTTCGATCCGGACGTCGCGCAGCTGAATGAACAGCCCGCCGGGCCGGGACAACGCCCGGCCGGGGTCATACCCGGGAAGGGTCGGCAGGTCCCCCGTGATCCGGTACGGACCGGCTTCCAGCTCGACCGCGTGCCATTGAGCGTGGACGGGAAGGTCCTCACCCTCGACATACAGGACGATGAGATCGTCCTGCTCCAGGTTGACCGGTCCCCGACGCTCCGTGGCGCCACCGGCGATGAGATTCCAGACCGCCCGCTCCAGCTGCAGCGGCTGCGCTCCGTCAAGGCTGTCCCGCAGGCCGGCCGGCAGCGCGGCGGCGGCGCTCACGACGCCCTCGGCGGTGAATGCCTCGATCTGCTGCATGACGCGCCCCCGTGCGTTGGTGCCACTTGGAGTATCACCGGCGTGACGGATGGGCAACAGCCCCATTGGTACTGGCTCTCCGTCGGCGGTGGTCCCGGCGAGCCGAAACCCGCCTTCTCGATGCACCACGGGACGGTGGATCCGGATTCACCCCCGGCGAGGATGCCCCCCGACGGACTCGGGCGCGACGACGGCAAACAGGTCACGCAGGATCGACAGCGGATCGAAGCGGCTCTGGTTGGTCACGACCGCGATCGCGATGCCCTCGGCCGGGAACCAGCGCACGACGCTCCTCGCCCCGACGAGACGGCCGGAGTGCCCGTAGGAGACGCGGCCATCGATCGTGTAGACCTGCACGCCCAGCCCATACGGGGAGCCGGGTTTGAGGGCGGCTGTTCGGGCGGCATCGTCGACCATGGCCGCGATGTCCGCCGGCGGCAGGACGTCTCCGCCGTACAGCGCCAGCGCCCAGCGGGCGAGATCCGGGGCACTCGCAGCCACGGAGCCCGCGGCGCCGGCAGCGGAGGTGATCGCAGTGAAGGGCCGGACGTTCGTGCCGTCCGTGACGTCCTGGGGCGTCGCGTCGAGGGCACCCGAGCTGTAGCGGTAGGCCGTCGGCAACGTTGCAACTGGGGGCTCGACGCCCTGGTAGGAGGCGG
>Ga0209002_10004936_pt1 | contig 10412 bp, 3 predicted proteins | sample Rifsed16ft2_FD_184010 | JGI IMG/M metagenome (GOLD analysis project Ga0209002, IMG submission 184010) | Soil microbial communities from Rifle, Colorado, USA - sediment 16ft 2 (version 2) | ecosystem: Environmental > Terrestrial > Deep subsurface > Rock core/Sediment | place: Rifle, Colorado...
GCCTGATAATGAGGATGGAATCCTTGATGGCGTCTCATCCACACATCTTTTAAACTTTGCCCCTTCAGTTCAGGGTGCTACTGCGTTAAAGCCAAGATGGTATTACGACGGACAGTATTACAGATGCGATATGTATTGTCACGGTGCGAATATGAATTATTGCTGGTATAGCCATGGTGCGGCAGGAAGTATATCCCAGTGGTGTGAGGATGACTAAATTTAGCAATGAGCAATGAGTGCCAAGCGATGAGTAAAAACTTATTGCTAATAACTCATTGTGAAATTATGATTTGCAAATTATTATTTACATTGTTCATTGCTCATTGCTCATCACTCATTGCTTATGCAAGTGAGATGGTTCTTATACCGGAGGGTCCGTTTATGATGGGAAGTCGTGGAGATGGCGGAGGTGAAGGTATCTTAGGAGTGGATGTTGGGGTTGACCAGCTTCCACAGAGGGAGGTCTTCTTGAAGACATTTTATATAGATAAATACGAAGTTACTGTCCAAGAGTATAAGGAATTTGCAAAGGCAACAGGTCATCCCCTTCCGGGGCTTTTAACTGAGAAGACAGAAGACAGAAGACAGAAGACAGAAGATGGGAAGATGGGAAGATATGAAGATGAGAAAAACCTCTCAACCTCTCAACCTCTTAACCTCTCAACTTCTAAACTAAAGGAGTGGGCAGTTAAATATCCCCCTATAGAGGATGATTTTCCAATTAATGATGTGACTAATATGGATGCAGAGGCATTCTGTAAATGGGCGGGTAAAAGATTACCCACTGAAGAGGAATGGGAGAAAGCTGCGAGAGGGACAGATGGCAGGTTATACCCATGGGGGAATGATAAGAAAATTGGAAAGGCAAATACAATAGAGTGGTCAAAGGAAAAGGTGGCTGCTGTTGCAGTTGGCAGTTTCCCGACAGATGTTAGTCCTTATGGGGTTTACGATATGGCTGGAAATATTATGGAATGGACATCTTCATGGTATGAGGCATATCCGGGTAGTAAGCTTAAACGACCTCAATTTGGAAAAAAGTATAAAGTTATGAAAGGCGGGGCATGGATGGGACCAATGACACCCTTTGCAAGGGCATCCCATCGGTATGCAGCGGGTGGGACAGAGAGAAACCACCACCCGCATTTTGGTATGAGATGTGCAAAGGATTAAAAATAAGAAAGGGTGAAATTATGATTCCTATGTGCAAAAGGTATAAAAAATTAGCCACTGAGACACGGAGACACAGAGAAGAGATGAAAGAAATTATAAAACAGTTTTTTGTTCTAATATTCTCTGAGTCTCTGTGCCTATGTGGCAAGAAAGTTGTTCTTGCATCTTGTATCTTGTATCTTGTTTTTTGCTTTTTGCCTCTTGCAGAGGCAAGTGAGATGGTTTTTATACCGGAGGGTAAGTTCATAATGGGGAGCGGAGAGAGGGGTGGAAGGCCCGGAATTGACTATGGAGTGGATGAAATTTCACAGAGAAAGGTCTTTGTCAAAGATTTTTATATTGACAGATTTGAAGTAACGAATGCCGAATACAAAGAATATCTATTATATCTCATTAAGAACAAGGTGAGGCTTCCTTACTATGAAGATATAGGTATTCCTATACCGGAGGAGTGGGTGTATTCAAGTGATACAGTAAACAGTATGCAGTATGCAGTAAGCAGTAAGCTGCCTACTCCCTACTCCCTACTCCCTACTTACAAGGAGGGGACAGAAAATCATCCTGTAAGTGATGTGGATTGGTATATGGCAAGCGGATATTGTCAATGGAAGGGTAAGCGGCTTCCTACAGAAAAGGAATGGGAGAAGGCTGCAAGGGGGACTGATGGAAGAAAATATCCATGGGGGAATGAGGAGAATAAGGGGTATGCGAACACAAAAAAAAGTGTCAGTGACAGTGTAAGTGTGAGTAAAAAAGCAATTCTTTTACCTGACACTGGCACTCACACTGACACTAAATATCCGGTAGGATATTTTGAGGGGGATGTTAGTCCTTATGGTGTCAATGATATGGGAGGTAATGTGGCTGAATGGACATCATCTTTATATCGTCCATATCCAGATAGTCCTGTGATAGAAAGAGAGGCATTTAAGAGAGAGTTTTATGTAGTTAGAGGCGGCTCATATTTAATTAATGCCCATGAATCAGCAAGGGCATCGGCGAGATACTATATGCTACCGACACGAATGCCAAGGGCGGCAGACGCATGGCACGGCGATGGGATGGTGGGATTCAGATGCGCAAAGGATTAAAAGCGAGCCACAGAGACACGGAGGCACAGAGAGATGAAACAAATTAATGAATTGTCTGAGAAAATAATTGGATGTGCAATTGAAGTGCATAAAAATCTTGGACCAGGCTTATTAGAAGAAAATTATGAAAAGGCTCTCTGTAGAGAGTTAGAACTTTCAGGTTTAAGATATCAACGACAGGTTAAAGTGCCAATGGTTTATAAAGGTACTGAAATTGGTGAGTATAGAGTGGATTTAATTGTTGAAAATAAAGTTGTTTTGGAAAACAAGAGCGTTGAGCGATATGACCCAATATTTGAAGCACAGGTATTAACATATTTAAAAATAACAAATAAGAGGGTCGGATTATTAATGAATTTTAATAGTAGATTTATGAAAGATGGGATAAAGAGGTTTATTTTGTAATGAGCAAAAACCTAATTCAGCCACGGAGACACGGAGGCACAGAGAGATAAGAGACATAAGATGAGAAAATAAAAATAAGAAGTTAAGGTTATTTTTCTCTGTGTCTCTGTGCCTCTGTGGCAAAAAAGGTGTATTTATGATTCGTAAATTGCTGCAAATATTACTGCTGACACTGACACTGACACTGACACTTTCCCCAGTGTTTGCTGCTGGTATCTCCACTGTTGACTCCAGTGGTGGTGCATATAGCTCTGTTAAGCTTCAATCTAATGGCAAGCCTGCGATTGCCTATTTTGACTATAAGACAGGGGAGCTCAGGTATTCTTACTGGACAACGAATGGGACTGTGAATCAATGGATTCGCACTGTTGTAGAAGAAAAGGGTGTCCAAGGATATGTCTCACTCGTTTTAGGCAGCGGAAATAAGCCCTACATAAGCTATTATCACAACATAAGCAAGAATAATAGCACAGGCTCGGATATAAACGGTAAATACGGCAACCACATGGTAGGTGCACTCAAATATGCATATTGTTCTACCACAACCTGTCTTACCCCTGAGGACTGGACAAAGGTAACTGTAGCACAGATTGGTCAGTCAGAGAATGGTCATACAGGTGGGTGGACATCCCTCGCATTTGATTCATCAGGTAAACCAAGAATAGCCTATTATGACTTTTCCCACAAGATAAATAGTAGTGACACGAAAAAGGGTGCATTAAAACTCGCCTATTGTGATGCGGCTGATTGCACGGTTTCTACAAACTGGTCAATAAGCACAGTAGATACAAATGGCGGCAGGTCTGCCTCTATGGTCATATATGGAACAAAGGTGATGATAAGCTATGATGCGGATGAGGTTCAAAAGATAAAATATGCGGAAGGCTCACCGCCATTCACATCATGGAATACCAGCGCAGAGATAGATACAATCGTAAACACGAGTAATTTATTCAGGGATACATCAATAGCAATCCATCCGACTACAGGTAAGCCGAGATTAGTTTATCAATATCAGGGGCAGGATAACTATGGTACCAACTGGGGGGGGTCTGCACCTTATCCTCGGTCAGATCGTCAAGGTTTTAGCTGGGGTTATGAGCTGCCTGGTAAAATAAGCCGCCGTGATGCCTATTTTGCCTATTGTGATGCTGTAGATTGCACAGTTTCTACAAACTGGATAAAGGTTAATTTAGCCAATTATGGAGGGACACAATTGAATGGGTATACATCCTCCATAAAGGTTGGGAGTGATGGCAAACCAAGAATCGCCTATCATTACTGGGGGCATAGGGCAAATAGTGGCTACAGTATTGGGCTTGCTCAGGACCTCCACTATGTCCTCTGCGGCAATAGTGCCTGTAGTAGTGGTAATGCCATCTCTGGTATTGATGGGACCAATAATACAGGCCTTTATTCCTCAATTATCCTTGATTCCTCTAACAACCCTTTGATTTCTTATTACAATTATGATGCAAACCAGTTAATGCTTTATCATCCTGGAAATAACGGCGATTATGGGAATTCAGGCATTACAGCAGATACCCGTGCAAGTGATACATCCAATGGCGGCACGGGTTTGCAGAGTGGGGATAGTTTTACAATCCTCTTTTCAGGTGCTACAAATGGGTCAGCATGTTCTATTACAACAGCTAATATAGACACTATCTTAAAACTCTCAAATGGCCATTCATGGAAGTGTGACGGCAGCACTATAACAGCCGGGTGGAGCACTACTTATAATACAAATGATACATTGACAATTACAGTTACTTCTGGCACAGGCGGCTGTGTGCCTACAGTAGAGGTTGGGGATAGGGTATCTCTGAATGGAACCTGTATATTGGATGGTGGTGGCAATCCTATAATTTTACAGACAGAAATCAAGGGGAACACTGGAGTCAAACTTCCGCCATCGGGTGCTGTGGCATACTATAAAATGGATGAAGGTGCGAAGATGACAGCTTATGACAGTGCAGGGGGATATAATGCCTCTTTAAACAAAGGTGTTTCATGGACAACAGGTGCTTCGGGTTATGGAGTCTCTCTTGATGGTAGTGATGACCATCTGTTTGCTCCGACCCTCCCTGATATAAATGGTGGAAAGCTCACCATTGAGGCATGGCTCAAGCCGAATAATTTATTTAGCACAGGATATACTGTCCTCGGTAAAGAGGATAGTTATGTAATGGCATCAAATGGACAGTGTGCCATAGAAACATCCGATACAGGAACAACATGGGCATGGTATGGAGCAGGGAGTATGGACAGATTGCAAAGGAATTATTCAGGATATAAGGATATATGGAGACAGGTTGTCTGCACTTATGATTCAGCGACTGGATTACAGAAGGTTTATATAGATGGTATCTTTGATGGAAGTTTATCACGGACAGGAACTGTAAGCGCCTCAAGAGACCCCTTTGTAATGGGGAGGAGGGAGCTGTCAACATGGTCTTCGGGCCGGGGCACATCAGCAGGTAGGACTGCAGTTTATTCTGGAGCAAATTATACAGGTGAAAACTACTGGGGGATAAATTATTACAATGGGAAAATGGATGAGGTTGTTTTATACAATACTGCACTTACACAGACTGAAATTTTAAATCGTTTTAGCTCATTACCTGCCCAACTGGAGAGGGCAGATGCACATGATACATCAGGACTTGGGCTCGGGCTTCATACAGGGGATACAGTCCAGATAAGATTTACCAATGAGACAAATGCCCCAACTACTATTACAAAGGATAATATAAATACAGTCCTTGTATTATCAAATATTATAACAAATTCTTCTTTTGAAAGCGGCAGCGGGGTGGATGCAAGTAACTGGACTGAAAGCACAGCGGCTGACAGAGTTTCTACTCAATCTAAATCAGGCAGTTCTTCAATGGCTATTATCAATCCCAGTGCGGCCCAGGCAACTAATTCGGACTGTATTGCTGTAACAGGCAGCACAAGTTATACTCTCACTGCTTGGGCTTACAATGCCTACACAAGTGGAGGCACCCGACTTGATGTGCAGGAATTTAGTGATACTTCATGCGCCACCAGTATTCGGGCGGATACAAATGGTGTTTCCGCCAATCCCAATAGCGGCTTTACCCAGCTTACAAAAACCTTCACAACTCTCTCTAATGCACAGAGAATTAAGATAAGATTGATTGTTGATGGGGCAAGAAGCGGAACAGCTTATTGGGATGATGTGAGTTTATCTGCTACATCTAAGACATGGCTTGATGGCAGTGGGAATATAGGTGGTGCGGCATGGACACAGACAAGATTCCCAAATGATACACTTGTAATAACTTTAAGCACAGCAACAAGTGCACCCACAGTTGTAACAGGAGATATAATAATCCTCAGTGGAGGGGTTATAAAAGATAAATTTGGTAATTCTATTTCAGGCTCCACTAAGATTAGGGGAAGCTATGATTTGAAAGGTGCAGTAGCATACTGGGGTTTTGAGAGTAATGCTGATGACAGTGTTGGTCAGTATAATACCGGAACACTTGTAAACACTCCAACTTATGCTGCTGGCAAATATGGTAATGCCCTCACTTTTACAGGTGGCACAGGAACTGATGCAGATTATGTCTCTGTCTCAAACTACCCTGACTTAAATCCATCAAATATTACAGTTGAGGGATGGCTAAAAAGTGGAGCGGCTAACTGGAATACCACTGGAGGTGTGGGTAAGGGAGCTGCCTATGTGCTTTATCCTGTAACAAGTTCAAAGAATATGAGGTTTTACATATATGCAGGAGGTTCGTGGCAGAGTGTTTTATTCACTGCTGATAGCAGCTTTGATATAACACAGTGGCATCATTATACTGGAACTTGGGATGGGACAAATTTAAAAATCTATGTAGATGGAGTGCTTAAAAATACTTCTACACCTACTGGAAGTATAAATACTTCTGATACAAATAATCTCAACATAGGCGTGTGGGACTCATATTTGAATGGCTCCATTGATGAGGTTGTGATTTATAATCGTGCCATTTCAGCCGATGAAGTCCGAAAACGGAGCAGTTCAAGGTTTAAGTATGCCATTGCAAGAGATGCTCAGGGGACGCCACAAGCAGGGATTCAGACAGGTGATAAGGTTATAATTACTTTTGATGCCCCAACCGCAGGGACATCAATAACAAGCGGCAATATAGGCACTGCCCTTCCAATAACAGGAAAACCGACAGGATGGGGGACTGTCCAGAGTGCAGTATGGTCAACAACCACTTATACCAATGACACACTGACAGTTACCTTAAGCACAACCGGAAGCCCCACTGTCGCTGTCGGGGATACAATTACACTCGGTACCACAATAAAAGATACATTTAATAGAGCATTAACTGGCTCAATAGTTTTAGGCGGTAACTTTGGAGTCAATCTTCCTACCGGAGGTATTGCATACTATAATTTTGATGAGCAGAGCGGGACTACTACCTATGATTCAATAGGGAATAATCATGGCACACTTAATAATTCCTTCTGGAGGACTGAGCGAATATTTAAAGGATTATACTTTGATGGAAGCAGGTCTGTTCAGGTTTCTGATAGTCCTGACTTTAACCTCTCATCCTATACAATAGACGCATGGGTGAAGGTGCCAGATGGGTTGAACTCAAGCGGTAGTTTTAGAAGAAGGATTATAGAACAATCTGATGGGACAAATTTTTGGAGGATGGAACTTAATGAGGACAGACTTCAACTTTGCGACAAGAGGCTTACAATGAGCAGTACCTCAAATGAATGCATTAACACAGCCACAACTATTGATGATGGTGAATGGCATCATCTTGCAGTTGTCCACGATGATGCAGCGAATACAGTCAAACTCTATATAGATGGTGTTGCTCTTGTAACGGATACGGCTACAGGAGGTGGGACGCCACACAATATTGGTGCGAATGTTCTGATTGGGATGAAATATACTATATCAGACTACTTCTATGGAATGATAGATGAAATAGCAGTCTATAACAGGGTGCTGACTACAGCAGAAATACAGAGTAGATACCGTGCACCAGTAAAATCAGCCTTCACAAGTGATATATACTTTAATTCAGGAATCCAGTCAGGTGATAAAGTTATCATAAGATTCCATGGGAAGACGAATGGCTATGCCTCTATTGATTCTACAAATATAGGCACAAACCTTTCTCTCTCAAGCAGTCATACATGGGGAACTATACAGAGTGCAGTATGGTCAACATACAACGGTATTACAAACAATACACTGACTGTAACATTGGGGAGCAGCACAGGGACAATAGCAGGGGGGGATACTATAACTGTAAATACGACATCAGGTATAAAAGATATTTTTGGTAATAATATATCTGATACAGCCACATTAAGTAGAGACTTTGACTTTAACCTGCCAGAGGGCGCTATTAGCTACTGGAAACTTGATGAAACAAGTGGGACTACTGCATATGATAGTTTCGGGACTAATAATGGAACTTTATACAATAGTCCAACATGGACATCAGGAAAATTTAATAATGCCATATCTTTTGATGGGACTGATGATTATGTGAGTGTTAGTAATGCCAGCGGGCAATTTGATCTGAATAGTTATACTTGGGAAGCATGGGTAAAACCGACATGGACATCAGGAGTTCCCACCTATAACCCAACAGTTATGGCATTAAGAAATTCAACTAACACACGAATGAGTATGCATATTAACAAGGATTATAGTAATTTGATGTTGTGGAATGGCTCTCTCGTCCAATACTACACATACACCTTTCAACAAAATAGTTGGTATCATATCGCGCTGGTCTATTCTTCCGGGACTTCAGCAATTTACATTAACGGCGTACCAGTGAACTCAGTAACATATTCACAGGGAAGCACCACTAATTTGCCGCTTAATATAGGAAGTTCCACTGGAGCCGCAGAGTGGTTTCCCGGCTCTATTGACGATGTTGCTATTTATAACCGTGCATTAACGGCAGATGAAGTCCTTGGTCGTTATGGAGATTATACAGTTACTGCCCTTGCGAGGGATGCATCAGGTGGAGGACCTGGTATTCAGGCGGATGATACAGTTAAATTAAGCTTCTCAGGACTAACAAATGCCGCCGCCATCTCTGCCAGCAATATAGATACTGCCCTTTTCCTCTCAAATCTTCATTCATGGAAGAATAATAGTGGTCTGATAACAAGTGCAGTATGGAGTAGTAGTGTATATGAGAATGATACATTAACTGTTACACTTGCAAGCTTTGGAACTACCTTACCCAATGTTGCTCCACAGGATACTATTACAATAGGCTCACCGATAGGCTCAAAATACAGGGCATTCACAAAGAGTGCGAAAATCGGCGGCTTATTTGGAGACTCACTCCCCACTGGAAAGATTGCATACTGGACATTAAATGAACAGAGTGGAACTACTGCCTACGATTCAATAGGGACTAATCACGGGATACTGAATACTACTTTCTGGAGGACAGAACAGGCGTCTACTGTGTCAAATGCAATAAAGGGCATCTATTTTGAAGGAAGCACATATAATACCAGATACATTACAGTTCTTGATAGTCCTGACTTTGACCTATCATCCTACACAATTGATGCGTGGGTGAAGGTGCCTGATGGCTTAACTACAGGTATAAGACAAATTATCTCACAGGATGATGGAGTAAACTACTGGAGGATGAGGCTTAATAATAATAGGCTTGAGCTATGCGATAGCAGGTTGACCACTCCATGCAATAACACAGCCACAACTATTAATGATGGAGAATGGCATCATGTAGCAGTTGTTCGTGATGATACAGCGGATGAGGTCAAATTCTATATAGATGGTGTGAATATCTATACAGTCCCATCACTAACAGAAACAGGGACTCACGCTATAAATGCCAGTATTCAGATCGGCAGGAAATATAATACTACAGAATATTTCTACGGAATGATAGATGAGGTTGTCCTCTATAACACGGTGCTCTCCGCTGCACAGATACAAAGTAGATACCGCTCACCAATAAAATCTGCCTTTACGAGCGATCCAAATTTCCTTGGCTCAGGCAAACAGGCAGGTGATAAGGTTATTATAAGATTCCATGGGAAGACTAACGGTTCTACTACTCCTATTGATGCCAGCAATATCAATACCATTCTTCCTCTCTCAAGCGGTTCATGGAAAGATGGAGCAGGGCAGATTGGCAGTGCCGTATGGTCAACAAATAAATTTACAAATGATACATTAACCATAACATTGAGTGCAGGAACAAGCGCACCAACAATAGCATCAGGTGTTACCATAACAGTGAATGGGACTTATATAAAGGATATATTTAATAATGCCATATCTGATTCAATAACCTTAGGCGGGAATTTTTACATTAATCTACCTGAAGGTGCGGTATCATACTGGACATTGGATAGCAGCAATACAGATACCCTCGGGCGGAACAGTATTGTAACTAACACTGGCACATGGAGCACCACTACTTATAAGTATGGCAGCAGCCTTAACTTTAGTGCAACCAATCAGTATGCCCCTATTACTAACTCCTACACCTTAAACCCTGAGAGGATTTCAGTAGAGGGATGGATGTATGGCGGCGCAACATGGAGTGGAAATTCATACTTCTTCAACAGCGGCTCATCTGCCCAGTTCTATGGGTCAAATACTCTCCGCACAATTAATTTCAGGGTATATGTAAATGGTGCATGGCAGAGTATGAGTTACACACCCACCAGTATTTCAGGATGGCATCA
>Ga0209002_10004939_pt1 | contig 10410 bp, 12 predicted proteins | sample Rifsed16ft2_FD_184010 | JGI IMG/M metagenome (GOLD analysis project Ga0209002, IMG submission 184010) | Soil microbial communities from Rifle, Colorado, USA - sediment 16ft 2 (version 2) | ecosystem: Environmental > Terrestrial > Deep subsurface > Rock core/Sediment | place: Rifle, Colorado...
CCGTGGGCGCGATCGTCTTGCCAACGAGTCCGGGATCCACCTGCCGCAGCACGTCCTCGAAGACCTCCCACGGCTGCCAGCCGTTCAGCCGCGCTGAGGCCTCCCCGCGGGAGATCTCGAACGTCGGGAAACCCGTGACCTCGAGGCGCTCGCACTCCTCCCGGTCCGCCCGGAAGGCCCGCTCGGCGCTTCCGTCCTCGAGAGCCTTCGTGAACGCGTCGACGTCGAGACCCGCTTCCTTCGCGACCTCCGTCTGGACGGCCGTCCGATGGATCCCGCGACCGTCGAGGCACCACGCTTCGCGCAGGGCCCGAAGATACCGCCGTCCGAGGTCGCGTCCCTGCAGCTCCGCCGCCTTCGCGGCGATGCACGCAGGCCACGTCGACGAGAAATCGTCCACCGCCGACATCATGCGCTCCGCGTCCATCGGCATGCGGTGTTGGGTCGCGACCGCGTCGAAGAACGCCCGCACGGATTCGGTCCACCGGCCACCGGACATCCGCGCCCACTGCTCCCGCACGGGCGTGAAGTCCTCGAAGAGGCCGCCCATGCGGACGTCGACGGCTACGACGTCCGGGTAAACGACCTCGAGGCGCCGCATCATCGGCTCGAATCCCCAACACCAGACGTTGTGAGGGTCCGTGTACCAGACGACCTGGGTCCGATCCGACATGACTCGCCCGATCCGTGTCGAGAGAAACATTCCTTCGTTATGAACCTTCATCGCAACATGCTTTGATCGTCGAACGGGTCGCGTCCGTCCGAGGTCTGGCTCGAGGACCTGTCCAGGCGCGGAATCCCGGTGAAAGATTGAAATATAACGCGATATATCGAGTCGCCCATGGCACCCGGCCTGACCGCTTCGCACTCCGACGGCCAGCCCGTGCGGCTCGCGGGCCTGGGCAAGGACTACGGGAGCTTCACGGCCCTCAAGGCCCTCGATCTCACGGTCGAGGAGGGGTCCTCCCTGGGGTTCCTGGGGCCGAACGGCGCCGGGAAATCGACGACGATCAAGATCATGACGAACCTGATCCGACCGTCCCGCGGACACGCGACGCTGTTCGGGATCGATGTCGCGCGGGAGGCGACCCGTGCCCTCGCGCAGGTCGGGGCCGTGATCGAGACGCCCGAGTTCTACGGGTACCTCTCGCCCCTCGAGACCCTCGCCTACGCAGGCCGGCTTCGCGGCATGGCGAAGAAGGACATCGAGAGCCGCAGCGAGACCGTCCTCAAGGAGGTCAAGCTCCAGACCTGGGCCGATCATCGGATCCAGGAGTTCTCCAAGGGGATGAAGCAGCGCCTCGCGATCGCCCAGGCCCTCCTCCACGAGCCCGACCTCCTCATCCTCGACGAACCCACATCGGGGCTCGACCCGCGCGGGATGGCGGAGGTCCGCGACGTGATCAAGGCCCTCACCGGGCAGGGGCGGACGGTCTTCATGAGCTCCCACCTGCTCCCCGAGGTCCAGGAGATCTGCGACGAGGTCGCCTTGCTGGACCATGGGAAGCTCCTGATCCACGGCTCCGTGCGAGACCTCTCCCGCGGCACCGGCATCGTCACATTCCAGGCGACGTTCCTCCGCCCCGTTACGGACGAGGAGCTCGCATCCGTCGGCCGGCTCCCGCGCGTGCAAGGCGCGAAGCGGGCGGACGACGCCGCCGTGGACGTCCGCATCGCGGGCGGGGATGAGGCCCAGGCGGAGGTCCTCGAGGGGATGATGCGCCTCGGCCTGCGGGTCTCGAGCTTCCGCCCCCTCGGGTCCCCGCTCGAGCAGCTCTACCTCGACCGGATCCAGGAGTCGGACCGTCTATGACCGCGAGCCCCCTCTCCCAGGCCCTCACGGTGACTGCCTACGAAATCCGGAAATACCTCCGCGGCCGCCGCCTGATCGGGATGCTGATCCTCCTCGCCCTCATCGTCGGCCTACTGGTCGGCCTGCCGCCCGCCCTGGGGATCCCCTACGCGACGGACCCGAACGTCTTCGTCTCCACGTTCGCGGGCTTCTCCGGCCTGCTTGTCGTCCTCGGCGCCGTGCTCTTCGCCGCGGACGCCCTCGTGTCGGAACACGAGAAGCGGACAGGATACTTCCTCTTCCCGAATCCCGTTCGGCGAGAGGTCATCGTCGTCGGGAAGCTCGCGGCGAGCCTTCTCACGTCGGCCGTCGTGGTATCCCTCTACTACGTGGCCGCGGCGATCGCGGCGCTCGTCGTCACCGGCGCCACGACGTGGGATATCGGGCTGTCGTACCTCTACGCCCTCGCCTACTTGGCGGCGGTCGTCGGCGTCGCGTTCCTGCTATCCTCGATCTTCAAAAGCACCGTGGCGGCGACCGTGCTCACGTTCTTCCTGTTCACCCTGATCTTCAACATCGTCTCGGCCGTCCTGTCGCTCGCGAACATCGACCCATGGTTCCTCCCGACCTCCGCATCGGGGATCATCGGGAACGTCCTGTCGCCGTCGCCGTTTGGCGGCGGCGGCCCAGGAGGCCCGTTTTTCACTTTTGTCCCGGACGTGACGACGTCCCTCCTCGTCTTCGCCGCGTACTTTGTCGCGGGTTCCATCCTCGCGATCCTCCTCTTCCGCCGTCGGGAACTATCGTCCTGACGCGACGTTCCGCTGGCATCCATTGATCTTGGCAATCGCAGGTCTAAGGACAAACTTCAAGTATATCGCGATATATCGAGACACCATGTACCGCGGACCCGGTTTCGGCGGCTCCTTCCACTTCCTCGCGAAGGGCGACTTCAAGGGCCTCGTCCTCCACCTCCTCGAGGACCACCCGATGCACGGATACGAGATCATCAAGGCGATCGAGGAGCGCTACCAGGGCTTCTACAAGCCGAGTGCCGGGGCGATCTACCCCGCCCTCCGAGCCCTCCTCGGGAAGGGCTACGTCTCCGTGAGCGGGGAGGAACGCCGCAAGACGTATCGCATCACCCGGGAAGGGAAGGCCTACCTCCGGAGCCGCCGCAAGGAACTCCACGACCGATTCCGCGCCTTCGAGGCCGCTGTCGGGCCGGAGCGGGCCGCTCTCTTCCGGGAGTTCCGGACGACGGGGAAGCTCCTCGCGACGAACATGCGGGACGTCACTCCGCGTCAAGCGGAGGAATTGCGGAAGCTCGTCGTCGAGATGCGGGAGAAGGTCCTGCGGATCCTCTCCAAGTGAATCGAAGCGAGGCCGTGGCGTCAGGCGCGCCCGCGCCGCCAAACGTGCGAACCCAGGCGGGCGAGACGTACAGGCCTGCGGCGATTGACGATACGAGAAACGTCGTGGCCATGAAGGCCGAGGCGCTGAACGTCATCACGAGCTGGCGGATTCGTCGATCGGCGCCCATCCCTTCGCCCGTCCGTCGGCAGGAACCTCCATGGGTAAGAACGTTTTCGTATCCGTGGGGGCGGGTCCAGAATTCTCCGATTTCGCTCTCACTTCAGCGAGAACCGCCTCGAGGATCTCGATAACCATCTCCCGTTCGGCGATCTGGTCCGGGTATTCGCAGCTCCACTTGCGCCAATGCGGTCGTTTGTGGGCGACCTTGTACTTGACTCCGGACATGAACGTCGTGTAGCTGTCCTCGTCGATCTTCCGTACGCGTTGGTGCGCGAGGATGTACCAGTGATACTGCGTGTTCGGCGGCACGCCGGAGCCGGGCGGAGCGCTCCGTTCCCGCGTCTTGATCGATGCGAACGTGAAGTCCCACTTGTCCGGGGCGACCTTCCGCTCCCGCCACAGGCCGTTCGGGTAGATCCACACGTGCTCCCCGCCGACCGACATGCCCGTGTACGGTTCCCCGTGGAATTCCTTCACGTCGTCGTAGGCCATTCCGCGGTCTATTGCCGGCGGGAAGCTTAGGCCCTCCCTGCAGAGGGAGGAGTGAAACTACTCTCCTCGAACGGTTGATACCGTTTCCGGGACTAGCCGGGACGGCGAGGAATTAAGAAGCGGAAGGCCCGTCCGTCCTTGAGGGAGGTCGATCCGGGATTCGGGGGGAGGACGTTGTCGCTGACACGAACAAAGGATGAGACCGCACGGGGTGTGCGCTGATGGTCGACATCTCGTCCTTTTTCAAGAAAGCGGACTTCTACGGGGTCCTCCTCCCCGGGTATCTCTCGGTCACTCTGTGGCTCCTGTTGTTCCGTCCGGGTACGATCTTCGCCTCGGACGGTGCCCTCTCGACGGACTTGTTCTCCGCGGTCGTCTTCGTCATCTTCGGACCGGCGGTTGGACTCGGCCTCCAGCAGCTCCATCGTCGCCTGGCGACTTTCCTGTCCTGGGCGATGGGCGGAGCTCAGGCAGGTTCGATTCTCTGGAGCAAAGGCATCCCGCCTCCGCCTCGTGGGCCGTGGACGCCGAACTACTACAGTGATTACGCGCGCCTGCGACTCGAAGCGAAGGACCAGGAACGGTTCGAGCTCGACCTTGCGGAAGCGAATTACGACTTCGGCGTCTCTGTAGGGATCGCCCTCGCGGGGCTCGGAATCTACAATCTGTGGGTAAACGGTGTGGCCGGTGCCTCCATCTTCGCACTCTTTCTGATTGTTGCCGTGATCCTCCTGGTCGGCGGGTACCTCGAGTGGCAGTACAGCGTGGCTCCGACGATCGATTACCTCAGGAAGAAGCATCCTGCCTCCGTCCGGACGCCTTGAGGCAGGACTCGGATGCGGTTCCCACATACAAGAGACATTCGAGACTACGTCCGTCATTTTCGGCCGAGGAAGACCCTCTTCAGGTCCTCGTTCGCGAGAATTTCTGCGCCGCGGCCCTCCATGACTTTCTGTCCCGCCACGAGGACGTACCCGCGGTCCGCGATCTCGAGGGCGCGCTTCGCATGCTGCTCGACGAGGAGGATCGACACGCCATCGTCTCGGATCTGTGCGATCCGTCGGAAAAGCTCGCCGACCATCTTCGGCGCGAGGGCCGCAGTCGGCTCGTCCAGGAGCAGGGCGCGCGGCCGGGCCATGAGGGCCCGTCCGATCGCGAGCATCTGCCGCTCTCCGCCACTCAGTGTCAGAGCGCGCTGGTCCCGCCGCTCCCCGAGGATTGGGAACAGGGCGAACACGCGGGCCATGTCGCTCCCCACTTGCGCCCGGTCCCTGATCGCATAGGCGCCCATTTCGAGGTTCTCCTCGACCGTGAGGTCCGCGAACGTATTGTCCACCTGTGGCACGTACCCGATGCCCAACCGCGCCTTGGCCTCCGGCGTGAGATTCGTGACGTCCTGCCCGTCGAACACCACGTGGCCCTCGAAGAGGGTCGCGAGGCCTAGAATCGCCTTGAGGAACGTGCTCTTCCCGCTCCCGTTCGGGCCCACGAGGGCCACGATCTCCCCGGCGTCAAGGTGCGCGGACATCCCCTGCACGACGACCGCCTTCCCATAGCCGCCGACGATGCCTTGGGCCTCGAGCGCGACGCCGCCGATCGGCTCACTCCCCCAGGTACGCGTCCACGACGGCCGCATCCTTGACCGCTTCGTCCGGGTGACCGCTGAAGATGATCCGACCCTGGTGCATCACGAGGACTCGCTCGACATAGTCGAAGAGGACCTCGAGGCGGTGCTCGATCACGACGAACGTCAGCCCGAGGTCCTTCTGGAGTCTCACGATCCCGTCGAAGATGTCCCCCGCCAGCTTGGGCGCGACGCCCGCCGTGGGTTCGTCCAACAGAAGGAGCCGTGGCTCGCCCATAAGGGCCCGCGAGACCTCGAGGAGCTTCATCTGGCCTCCGGAGATTTCCGTGGACCAGTTCCCCTTCACGCCGGCGAGTTGCTGGGCCGCAAGGGTCTGCAGCGCCGTTGCCGCAAGGCGGAGCTCCTGGTCCTCCCAGCGCCCCGGGAACGGCGCATGGATCGGGCTCTCCCCGATCTGGTCGCGCGGCGGCACGAGGACGTTCTCCATGACCGTCATGCCACCGAAAAGGCGCGGATTCTGGAAGCACCGCACGACGCCGCGGGCGAAGATTTCGTGCGGCTCGAGCCCGTCGATCCGCTCCCCCCGGAACTCGATCGAACCGGAGTCCCGTTTGTGGACGCCGGAGATGACGTGGAAGAGCGTCGTCTTCCCGCTCCCGTTCGGGCCGATCAGGCCGACGAGCTCGCCTTCTCCGATCTCGGCCGTCACGCCATCCACCGCGCGAATCCCGCCGAAGTGCTTTCGCACATCGTCGAGGCGCAGGATGGTTCCCACGGCGGGGTCTCCCTCGCCCGCTCGGGCGGCCTTAGTCCCACGCGATCGTATCGGATGCGTAGAACCAGGTGCCGATCTCCGTGAACGCGTACGTCGATGCGTCGAGGGTCACGTGCCAGATCCGGTAGTCTGCGGCGGCGTAGTCTCCGTACTGATCGAAGACCTTGTGACCGCTCGCCCCGATGTACGTCCGCCCGACTTCCGGCAGGACCGAGCGAATCGCGGCCCCATCGTACACGCCGGCCCTCAGGATGGAGAGCATCGCGAGCATCGCCGCATCGTACGAGTAGTACGCGTACGGGGACGGCGCGCGGCCGTAGGCCGCCAGGTAGTCCGCCTCGAACTTCTCCACGACGGGGGAGCGCTGGGGCGACGGGAAGAAGCCCGTCAGATTCCGCGCGACGAGGAAGTCCTTGATCTCCGTCGGTGTGGAGGCGTCGAGGAACTTCGGCCGCTTCACGCTCTCCGAGCCGAACCACCGCACTGCGCTCAACGCGTTGTCTTGCCGCGCGAGGTTCAAGATTGCGATCCCGTCGTCCTCGAAAGCGACGAGGAGGACCGCCCGATCCGGTCCCGTGCCGAAACCGGAGACCCTCGTGCTCAGCACGCCCACATCGGCGGAATAGTCGGTCGTCGTGGTCGAATACATCACCCGCTCTACCTGCCCGTTGTATGGCGCGGCTTCGAGGATGCTTTCCGTAAGGTTCGCGATTCCGCGGCCGTAGTCGTCGTCGCGGGCCATGACCGCGACCTTCGTGATCCCGAAGCTGTCCAGGAGAGTCGTGAGGGCTCGCGCCTGGAACGCGTCATTCGGCGCGACACGGAACACGAAGTCATCGAGGGCGAGCCGCGGCGCGGTGGCAGAGGGGCTGATAGCCACGACCCGGTTCGTGTCCGCGAGGGGCGCAATCGCCCCGACTTCCGCGCTGGAGAGCGGCCCCACGACGACCTGCACGCCCGCCGCCACGAGAGACTCAAACTGGGCGATCGCTCGCGCGGCCGTTCCTTCGGAATCCACGTGGACCCGCTCGAAGCGGATCGGCGACTCGGCCGCCTGGAGCTGGGCATTCATCTGGTTGATCGCGAGGAAGGCGCCGTCCCGGCGCAGCGGGCCATCCGCTGCGTACGGTCCGCTCACCGCGATCTCGACGCCGATCACGTACGTGACGGTCCCGCCGGCGGTCCCCGCAGGCCGTAGCGCGAAGTACGCCGTCGTGCCCGCCAGGATCACGACGAGCGCGATCAGGACCGCCAGAAGCATCTTCGAACTGCCTTTCGCTGTTTCCCCCGCCTCTGCCATGCCATCCGGATACGCGGGACCCGTCTAAAAGGTAACGCCGTGCAGGCTTGCTCAGGGCGTCTCCGTCCCGCCGTCCATCGCGGCCGCCGCTGGGGCTGCGGGTCTCGGCGTCTTCACGGGCCGCTCAGGGATGATGCCCTCCGGCCGGAACATGAGGACGAGGATGAGCATGAGGCCGATTCCGATGTACCTCAGGTAGTTCAGGTCCACCGGGGACGACCAGAAGATCCCGGCGATTGCGAGCGTCGCCGGCTGCGTGAAGCGGTCGACGAGCGTGAGCACGAGGGCACCGATGACGGCCCCGCGATGGTTCGCCGCCCCGCCCAGGAGGACCATCGCGAGGACGAGGAATGTGACCTGAGGGATGTAGTCCCCCGCCACGATGCTCTGCGCGTGGAACGCGTAGAGGACGCCCGCCACGGCGGCCATTGCGCTCCCGATTACGAGGACGGTCCCCTTCACGCGCCGCGTGCGCTTGCCCAGTACATCGGCGACGAGCTCGTCGTCCCGTACGGCCTTCAGGAGTCGCCCGAACGGCGCGTTCGACAGGCGCTCCGCGTAGAGCAAGCACACGACCGCAATCCCAAGAACGACGCCCGTGTAGGCGAGACGCTGGGCGGTCACGGGGATGTCGGGCCCGAGCGAGGTGATCCAGACGAACGGGTTCGGCACGCCGAGGATCCCAATCGCGCCGCCCGCGAGGGGCTCGTACGCGTGAACGAAGACCCGAGAGACTTCGCCGACCGCGATCAACGTAATCGCAAGGAAATCACCTCGCAGGCGCAGGGCGGGGAACGACGCGAGGTAGCCGAAGGCTCCGCCTGCGAGGCCTCCCAGGACGAGGGCCGCCAGGAAGAGCCCAAAGATCACGCCAGGGTTCGCTACAGCGTATTCGAACCGGACGCGGGCCGCCGGCGCGCCGAAGAGCTCTCCTGACCATCCCGCGAGGCCCGACACGACGTGGGCCACGAGGATCCCCGCGACGTACGCGCCGACGGAATAGAAGAACACCTTGCCCAGGTTCGGCTGGCCCGCGTACCCGAACTCGAGGTTCAGGCTGATTGCGAGGATCGCGTAGATGCCGAAGATTGTGGCGATCGACGTGAACAGGAAGAGGAGGTCCGCCAGGGTCTCACCCTCGGGAGGCGCGGAGCCGGCGCGCTCGTTCACGGACCCGGGATGGGAGGGAACGGAAACCCTCGACCACGTCGCGCACCGTGAGGCCCGCGAACCCCGTCGGCCGGATCAGGAAGACCGCGACGATGATGGCGAGGGCGATCATCGGCTTGTACCCGACGTCCACGCCATACGCGCGGTTCAGGAGTGAGATTCCGAAATTCTCCGCGGCGGCGACGATGTAGCCGCCGGCGATCGTCCCGTAGAAACTCGTCAGCCCGGCGAGGATCGACGCCGCGAAGATCCACAGGAGGGCGCGCCACCCAAGCTCCGGGGTCACGGGATTGTGGATCGCCCAGAAGGCGCCCGCGACGCCCGCGAGGCCGCCCGCGAGGATCCACGTGAGCCGCCGAATGAACGTCGTGTTGATCCCCGAAACCCGAGCGAGGTCGAAGTTGCTCGCCATCGCCCGCATCCCTTTCCCGACGCGCGTGCCGACGAACAGGACGTGCAGGACAATCACGATACCCGCAACGGTCGGGACGATTGTCAGGTGAAGTGTCGACACGCTCCCGTTCCCGATGACCCAGACCGTCTTCGCGGAGAGGTTCGCCTTCTCGCTCAGGAGGTTCCCGAGATCCGCTCCGATGAAGACGATGTATCGCAGCACGAGGCCCGCGCCGATCGAGGCCACCAGCATGTGGAGGGGGGAGGCGCCGCGACGGAAGAGGGGCTTGAAGACGAGTTCGTCGACCCCGAGTGCCACACCCGCGGCGGCGAGGAAGGAGACGACGACGGCCAGCACGCCGGCGACGCCCACGAACCCGAAGCGGTTCACCATCACGACGGTCGCGTACGCGCCGATCGTGACGTACTCGGCATGGGCGAAGTTCGGGATCTTCGTGACCTTGTACGTCAAGGTGAGCCCGAGGGCCATCATCGTGTAAAGGCTGCCCAGCAAGATCGTATCGAGAGCCGGCCGGGCGAGGAAGTCCACCACGTGGTCACGGACCGCGGTGGGAAACGACGCTCACGCTAAATTCGTTTGTTCCCTGACGCGGGGCGTCCTTACGCGGACCCGGGCGCCTTTGCGGTGCGCGAACGCCGCCAGACGAAGACGGCGACTCCGAGGAGGACGATGCCGATGATGTCGTGCAGGAGATGCACCTGGCCCAGACCGATGTCCTCATGGTTCGCCGGAAATGGATCCGTGTGGAAGACGAGCAGGTAGACGCCGGCGAGAACGAGCACTGCGAACAGAACCCACTCGATCGGTTTCAACCGGATTGCCCCTCGGACCGAGGGACGCGGCCCATGGGAGATGAAGGTTTTCCCAAGTGACGAGCGCGGTGGTCCGCGGCTCGCGGGGATTTCGGCAAGCCAACTCATAGGTCAACGGCGTCGAAGTTCGGGAAGGGACCCTTCGTTTCCTCGAGGCTCGTGAGGCTCACGTACTCGCACGCCTCCTCGAAGCGGGCCCACATCTTCAGAACGTTGGCGTTGTGATGGGCGTCCTCGACGGCCTTCGCGGACTTCCATTCGAACACCTCTACGAACGTACCGTCCGACGCGCGCATGAGGTACGGCGGTCGATCCGTCGCAAGTCCCTCGCGTCGCAGGATCGGTAGATGGTCCTTAAGGACTTGACGAAGGGCGTCTTCTTTCCCCGATCTTGGTCGGTACGCGGCGATGACGAACTGACCCATGAGTCTCCCCTCTAGGAGGGAAGTCCTGCCGGAAATAAAGCCCTATCCGTTCACGCATCGCGCCGAATCGTTCACCCGGCGATCAGGACGATTCCGAGGACGAACAGG
>Ga0209002_10004940_pt1 | contig 10408 bp, 7 predicted proteins | sample Rifsed16ft2_FD_184010 | JGI IMG/M metagenome (GOLD analysis project Ga0209002, IMG submission 184010) | Soil microbial communities from Rifle, Colorado, USA - sediment 16ft 2 (version 2) | ecosystem: Environmental > Terrestrial > Deep subsurface > Rock core/Sediment | place: Rifle, Colorado...
CGCCGAGGGCCAGACGGTCCTCCTGATCACGCACGAGCACGACATCGCCGCGCACGCGGATCGCCAAATCCACCTACTGGACGGCCGCGTCGAGCGAGACGTCCACACCGAGAAGGTCGCATGAATCCGTCAAACTCCCTCCGCGTGGGGCTCTTGCTGGCCGCACTCGCGGCGGTCGCGTGTTCCGAGGAAGCGCCGGCGCCGGTGTACCAGGCCATTCCCGTCGCCAGGCGAGATATCGTGGTGTCGGCCAGCGCCGCAGGAGCCGTGGAGCCGGTGACCACCGTGGACGTGAAGTCCAAGGCGTCGGGCGAGGTGGTCGCGGTGTACGTCGAGACCGGCGACGTCGTCAAGCCGGGCCAGCCTCTGGTCCGCATTGACCAGCGGGTGCCGCTCAACGCGCTCCGGCAGGCCGAGGCCAACATCGAAGTCGCCCAGGCGCAGCTGGCCAACGCGGAGGCGCAGCTCAAGCGCGCCGAGGATCTCCACAAGTCGGCCGCCATCACGGACCAGGAGTTCGAGACGGCCAGACTCCAGGCGGCCCAGGCCAAGGCCCAGTTGATCTCGGCGGAGCGCAACCTGCAGGATTCCCGGATCTCGTACGAGGACACTGACGTCCGAGCGGCCATCTCGGGCACGATCATCCAGCGCGGCGTCGAGGTGGGGACCGTCATTTCCTCCGCCATGAGCAACGTGGGCGGGGGCACCGTGCTGATGCAGATGGCCAATCTCGACACCGTGCAGGTCCGCGCGTTGGTGGACGAGACCGACATCGGCAAGATCCAGCCTGGCATGGACGTCACCATCACGGTGGACGCCTTCCCCAGCCGGCCGTTCCGCGGCACCGTGCTCAAGATCGAGCCACAGGCCACGGTGCAACAGAACGTGACCATGTTCCCCGTGCTGGTGCGGATCCCCAACGAGGGCGGCCTGCTCAAGCCGGGCATGAACGCCGAGGTCGAGGTCCACGTAGGCAACCGGTCCCAGGTGCTGGCGATTCCCAACGCCGCCCTGCGGACTCAGCGCGACGTGTCGTCGGCCGCCACGGTGCTGGGGCTGGATCCCGAGGAGGTACTGAAGCAGGTGGCGCAGGCCCGCCAGCGTCCCGCCGGCGATTCCGGCCGGGCGACCCTGGGCGCCACCACGGCCAACGCGACCGCCAAGCCCGACTCCGGCAAGCAGGCCGGGGAGACGTTCACCACGCAGGATGGTCGCGAGGTGACCCTGCCGAAGGGCATCACGGCCGAGCAGGTCCGCGGGTTGTTCACCAAGCTCCGGGGCGGCGGGCTTGAGAACATGAGCGCGGCCGATCGCCAGCTGATGCAGCAGCTGCGCCAGTCCGGGGTGATGGGACGGCCCGGCGGCGCGGGTGGGAGCGGGGGCGGCTTCCGCATGGCCATTGGCGGGCCGGGGGAGGCCGCCGGTGCCGGCGGTGGAGCCACCAGCGCGTCGCGGGGCTCGAACGACTTCCTGTTCGGGGGCAATTACATCGTGTTCGTGATGCGCAACGGCAAGCCCGAACCGGTGCCGGTCCGCACCGGGCTCACCGATCTCGATTATTCGGAAGTGCTGAGCGGGCTGGGCGCCGCGGACACGGTCCTCATCCTGCCCAGTGCCAGCCTGGTGCAGGCGCAACAGGAAAGCCAGCAGATGCAGGACCGGATGCGCAGCAACGCGATTCCCGGAATGGGTGGCGGCTCCGGGCCGGCCGTCCGGATTCGGTGAGGCGGTAGCATGCTGTTCGGCGAAACCGTGATGGTTGCTCTTCAGGCGATCCGGGCAAACAAACTGCGCTCGGTGCTTACGGCGCTGGGTATCGTGATCGGCGTGGCCGCCGTCATCACCATGGTGTCGCTGGGCAGCGGCGCGCAGAAGTCCATCCAAGACCGCATTCAGGCGCTGGGCACCAACCTCCTGAGCATCTTCCCCGGGCGTTCGTTCATGCGGGGGGTGGCGGTGTCCTTCGATACCCGGGCCAACCTCACCATCGACGACGCGGTCGCCCTGGCCCGGGGCACCAGCACGCTTCGCGCCGTGGTGCCCGAGCTGTCTCGCAATCTTCAGGTGCAGTACGGGAACCAGAACAACAACGTGCGGATCCTGGGCACCACCGCCAACTACGCCGACGTCAACAACTTCACCTTGATGGCGGGCAAGCTGTTCACCCAGGGGCAGGACGAGGGCCGCCAGCGGGTCGCCGTCCTGGGGGCCTCGATCCCCACCATGTTCAACGTCCACCCCGTCGCGATGATCGGGCAGGCCATCCAGATACGCGGCATCTCGTTCGAGATCGTGGGCGTGCTGAATGCCAAGGGGACCGGCGGCTTCGACAACCAGGACGAGCGGATCCTGATTCCCCTGCAGACCGCCCAGTATCGCATCTTCGGTTCGGACCGGGTCAGCACCATCACCGTCCAGGTGGGACATCCCGATTCGGTCAACATCGCCATGCTGGAGATCGAGGGGGTGTTGCGCCGCACGCACCAGATCCGCCCCGGGGCCGACAACGACTTTCAGATCCGCAACCGGATGGAGTTCCTGGCGACGTTCGAAGAGACCACCAGGACCTTCACGTTCCTGCTCGCGGGGATCGCGGCGGTGAGCCTGCTGGTGGGCGGCATCGGCATCATGAACATCATGCTGGTGTCGGTGACCGAGCGGACCCGCGAGATCGGCACGCGAAAAGCGATGGGTGCCACCCGGCGGAACATCATGCTGCAGTTCCTGGTGGAGGCGGTGACCCTGTGCATGCTGGGGGGAACGATCGGGATCCTCCTGGGAGCGGGTACGGCCGTCGCCATGTCCAGGCTGGCCGGGTGGAATACGCTGGTGTCCCCGCTCTCCGTGATCGTCGCCTTTGCCTTCTCAGCCGGCGTGGGGATCTTCTTCGGCCTGTGGCCGGCGCGGCGGGCCGCGAGCCTGGATCCGATCGTCGCCCTGCGGTACGAGTAGCCGTCAGCGATCGACGATCGGCTGCTGTTCCTTCCGGCGCCTCCGTGTGGCATCGTTGTCCAGTCCGGCGGAGGGCTCTACGACCCTCGCTTTCACTTGGAGCACTGGCTGGCGCCAGGAGGCGGGATCACATGGCGAGCGACCAACGCCCCCAAGGTCGGGGCCAACGATCGAAGGGGCAGGGCGCGAAGGCGCCCACGCCCCGTGTGGTGAAGGGACCCCAGAACTTCACGCTCACTCCCGAGCAATTCCGCGCCAGGTTCCTGGAGCGTTTCTACGATCCCGCGTTCGATGGGGTTCCCGGCCAGCTCGCCGCGGTGCACGACGTGGCGTGGGACGGGTACCATGCCTACCGAAAGACGCCCCGCACTCAGAAGGCGGGACCCGGCTTCGCCGATCCGGACTTCGAGGTCGCCGTGGAGTGGCTGGAAACCCGTCGGCAGATCCAGGAGGCGGAGCAGCGGCAGCGGGACCCGCAGTCTCGGGCCCGGATCCTGGTCATCAACGGCTCCGCCCGGAGCGATCAGACCTGCCCCGGCGAGATCTCCAAGACGTTCCGTCTCACGCAGATGGCGGTGGAAGCGATCGAGAAACAGGCTGGCTGCGAGGTCGATTTTCTCGATCTCTCGCGGCTCACCGGCGAGTACGGCCTGGTGATCTACCCGTGCAAGGCCTGCGTCTCGACCGCGCAGCCGCTCTGCAATTGGCCGTGCACCTGCTACCCCAACCACGCGCTTGGACAGTCGGGCGACTGGATGCATGAGATCTACCCGCGTTGGGTGGCGGCCCACGGGATCATGATCGTCTGTCCGGTGAACTGGTATCAGGCCCCGAGCGTGTTGAAGCTCATGATCGACCGGCTGGTGTGTGCCGATGGCGGGAATCCGGATCCCACGTCAACCGGCGGCAAAGATCCCGAGCGCGCCAAAGCCCTGGAGCTTACGGGCTGGGACTACCCCAAGCACCTGGCCGGGCGCGGGTTCGCGGTCGTAGTGCACGGCGATGCCGCCGGGGTGGAGAATCTCCGGCGCATCCTCGTGGACTGGCTCACGGACCTGGAGCTGATTCAGGCCGGACCCAGCGGCGCCCTGGGAAAATACCTGGGGTACTATGAGCCGTACGCTACCAGCCACGACGACCTCGACCGGGACATCGCGCTGCAGGCCGAGGTCCGGAACGCGGCCTTGAGCCTGGTCGAGACGGTGCGGCAGATTCGGAGCGGGGAGTATCGCCGCCCGGACGCGGAGCTCGAGGAGCCGCGCAAGAAGTAGAACGCGCTTTATCTTCCTTCCGTGCCGTTCACGGTTCGCGTGCCCGCATCGACATCCAACCTTGGTGCGGGGTTCGATTGTGTGGGATTGGCGCTCGACCTCTGGCTGGAAGCCCGCTTGCTTCAGGGGGACGGCCCCGCGACCTACGCCGGCACGCTGGCCGGCCTCGCGCCGGACGGCGATCTGATCGCCCGGACGATTCGGTCCGTGGGTCTCGCCGGACCGTGGCGGCTCGAGGCTCGCTCGGAGATCCCGGTGGGCAAGGGGCTCGGCTCCTCGGGGGCCGCGGTGGTGGCGGGGCTGGCGCTGGCTGAGCTGGCCCGCGGGGCCGAGATGAACCGCGATGTCTTGCTCGAGCGCGCCACGGCCATCGAGGGGCATCCCGACAACGTGGGGCCGGCGATCTACGGAGGGCTGTTCCTGGCGAGTCCGGGTGGCGCGCAGCTCACGTTGAGCCCGGCGGTGGGGATCGCGCTGGCCGTGCCGGATGCGAGCATTGACACGCACATGGCCCGCGCCCGCCTGCCCCGCGACGTGACCCGGGAGGTGGCGATCGCCCAGGCCAGCCGCGCCGCCGCGCTGATCCAGGGCCTCACGCAGGGCCAGGCCGATCTGATCGCGTTTGGGATGGAAGACCAGATTGCGGTGCCGCACCGCAAGGACATGATCCCCGGCTTCGACGCGGCCGTCGCCGCCGGACGGTCGGCAGGAGCCTATGGGGTGACGATCTCCGGGGCCGGGTCGGCGTTGCTCGGGATCGGCCCGCTCGCGCGAATCGCTTCAATCGCTTCCGCCATGGCCGACGCCCTGACGGCCGCGGGGAACCTCGCGACGCCGCTCATGCCGAGCGTCGCGACGACGGGTCTAACTGCGGTCTAGACGGCCCCGTCCGATTGCACATTCGGATCATCCTCTCGCCTCGGGTAAAGCGAAGCGCGTCAGGATGTACTCCTTGGCACTGTCTGGAGGCAGCTTCACCGTTCCGGGCCCGCTCCGCACGAAAAAGTCACCTTCGGCCACCGCCTCCAGCCCCTTCCACTTGAGGAACACCGGCTCAGGACTCCGCTGGCAGCTCACCACGCACACGGTCTTCCCGTCCACGATCTGAGTCTTGGGATCAATGCAGGTGCCGGCCCGATCGCCGAGGCCGTTGCGGACGACCTGCGCCAGGTGCCGCATGAACTTGTCATCCGTCTCGAGCCGGTCGCGCTCGATCCCCACGATTGCTCCGTCGTCGGCCACACCGATCAACAGGTCGCCCCCCTCCGTGTTCAGAAAGGCCGCGATGGTCTTGAGCGCGGCGTGGGTCACGCCTTTGTCATCCTGCCGGTCCTCTTTGAGACTCCACCGCAACGTGGACTTGAACTCCAGGGTCTTGGATTCGCCACGCTTGATCAGCTCCTCGGCGTTGCGGTGAGCCCGGAGATACTGGTCGAACAGGAAGTTCTTGATCGCTTCCCCAAACGCCCGATCATCGGTGATGCGCTTGTACAGATCGAAGTTCGAGTCCACGATCTCCTGGATCACGTGCTCGACCTTCTGGTCGAAGGTGAGGCGCACGTTCTCCCGAGTGTTGACCCGCGCGGCCGCGTCCAGCGCGGCGTCGTCGTCGAGCTTCTCCATCATCTGGCCGAGCGTGACGCGATGCTCCGGGCCCAGGTTCAGGCCGAAGCGCTCGTTCAGCTCGGCGATGATGCGCGACAGGGCCTCGAGTTCCTCGGCATCCACACCGTGCCTGCTCTTGGTGCTCACCGGTTCGAGCACGCCTGGCCTGCGCTCCAGGGCGATCTTGCCGCTGCCCGTCTGCTGAATCCGGTAGGACTCCATGTCAATGTTCTGTTGTACCTCGCGCGGCAACTCGCCGCGGTCCGCCGGGAGGAGTCGGCGCAGGTGCCGGGCGAAGACGTAGAGCTTCTCCAGGTCGGCATCCGTGAAGGGCAGGATCTGGGCCAGGAACGCGTAGAGCCTCGCATAGTCGGTGAGCTGCCCTCGAAAATCGTGGCGTTCTGGCTCGGAGAGCGCCCTGGCTCGCTCAACCACCGGCGCAAGGACGGTGTAAAGCCGGTCCTGCGTCGCCTTCGAATCGAAGTACACCCTGGCGAACGCGTTTACGTCTGCCTCGGTGTAGACGGGGAACCCAAGCAGGCGTGTTTGGAGCTCATACAGGAGGTTCGGGTCGGTCGCTTCGGAGAGCAGCGTCGTCTCGTAGTAGGGCTCGAAGGCAATCTTGATGTCGTCCGCCTCGTTGGCGAAGTCGAGCACCATCGTGCCCTTCTTCTCCGGGTGCGTGCGGTTCAAGCGCGACAGCGTCTGCACCGCGTTCACGCCGCCGAGCTTCTTGTCCACGTACATGGTGTGGAGCAACGGCTGGTCGAAGCCGGTCTGGAACTTGTTGGCGACGATCAGGAACCGGTACTCGGGATGCTCAAGGCTGCTGGCGGTCTGGGCTTCGGGGAAGCCGTTCATGTTGGATTCGGTGTACGACCGCCCGCCGTCCTGGACCGTCCCGGAGAACGCCACCAGGGCCCTGAACGGGTAGCCGCGCTCGGCCAGGTACCGGTCCACCGCCAGCTTGTAGCGCACGGCGTGCAGGCGCGACCGGGTGACGATCATGGCCTTGGCCTTGCCGCCGATCTCACCCTGGACCTGGGCGGCGAAATGCTCCACGCAGATCTTCACCTTCTCGCCGATGGCATGAGGGTGCAGCTCGACGAACGACTTGAGCAGGTATTCGGCCTTCTTCTTGTCGTAGCGGGGGTCGTCCTCGATTCTCTTGAGCAGCCGCCAGTAGGCCTTGTACGTCGTGTAGTTGGCGAGCACATCGAGGATGAACCCTTCTTCGATGGCCTGGCGCATGCTGTAGAGGTGGAAGGGCGCGAACTTGCCGTCCGCGCGCTTCGTGCCGAACAGTTCCAGCGTCTTGGGCTTGGGCGTGGCCGTGAAGGCGAAGGTCGAGAGGTTGGCGAGCCGCCCGCGCTTCTCCATCTCGGCCAGGATGGTGCTCTCCAGCTCCTCCTCCGGCGTCGCCGCTCCCGCCTCCTCCGTCTCCGCCTCTTCGAGTGACCCCGAGCTGAGCACCGCCTTGAGACTCTTGGTGCTCTCGCCCGACTGCGACGAGTGGGCCTCGTCCACGATCAGCGCGAAGCGCTGGCCCGGCAGCTCACCGATTTCCTTGGCGATCACCGGGAACTTCTGGAGGGTGGTGACGATGATCGTCTTGCCTGACTCCAGCGCCTCCTTGAGCTGGCGGCTGGTGGTATCAATGTTCTCCACCACGCCCAGGGTCTGCTCGAACTGCCGCATGGTGGTCTGGAGCTGGCGATCCAGCACGCGCCGGTCGGTGACCACGACGATCGAGTCAAAGACGCGCCGGTCGTTGATGTCGTGCAGCGTCGAGAGCTGGTGGGCGAGCCAGGCGATGGTAAAGCTCTTGCCGCTCCCCGCCGAGTGCTGGATCAGGTAGCGCTGCCCCGCCCCCGTCATGCGCGCGTCGGTAACCAGCCGCCGCACGCACTCGAGCTGCTGGTAGCGCGGGAAGATCAGGGAGCGCCTGCCGGTCTTGCGCCCCTTCTGGTCCTCTTCCTCCACTTCGTGGATGAACTGCCGCACCAGGTCGAGCACGCTGTCGCGCGCCCAGGTCTCTTCCCATAGGTAGCCCGTCGCGTAGCCGTTGCGCGTGGGCGGTACAGGCGGGTTGCCCGCCCCACCGAACTTCCCCTGGTTGAAGGGCAGGAAGCGCGTCGTGGGCCCGGTGAGCTCGGTGGTGACGTACACCAGGTCCGGGTCCACGGCGAAGTGCGCGAGGCAGCGCCCGTGGGCCAGGAGCGGCTCCCGCGGATCCCGGCTGGCCCTGTACTGGCGGATTGCGTCCTCTATGGTCTGCCCGGTGAGCGGGTTCTTGAGCTCGGCGGTGAAGATGGGGATGCCGTTCAGGAACAGCACCAGGTCGAGGCAATTCTCGTTCTTCGTGCTGTACCGCACCTGCCGCACCACGGCGAAGAGGTTTGCCGCGTGCAGCCGGCGGGTTTCCTGGTTGAGGCCGCTCGCCGGACGGAAATACGCCAGGCGGAACTTGCAGCCCGAATCCTTGATACCGGTCCGCAATACGTCGAGCGCCCCACGCTGTTCGATCTCGGATGCCAGGCGCTTGAGAAACTGTTCCTTGACCGCCGCGCCGTGGTGCTGCCCGAGCTTCTTCCATTCCTTGGGCTGCGTGGCGAGCACGAAATCCACCACGTCGCGCGGGAGGAGGCAGAGCGTGCGGTCGTAGTCCTCCGGCTTGCGCCTGCGGTAGCCGCCGGGAGGGGACGGGCCAAAGGGTGGCGGCGTTTCGCGGACGGCCGCGTCAATGCCCGCGGGGGCGTCCGGGCCGTGCCGGAGCAGGGCGCCCTCGATGGTGTCTTCGAGGCTCCGTTCGGAAACGTCAACCATTGCCACTCGTGCGGGTCGCCGCCGGCCGGGGGCGGCGCCTTTTCCTGGGCAAGACCGCCGCCGAGTCCCCGCTGGCGAGGACACCAAGCGGCACCACGGTCACCCGGGCCGCGAGGTCGTAGGTGCGTGATCCGGGATAGAGCACGCACAGATGATCCAGCCCAAGGTCGTCGAGCGCAATGCGCATGGACGGGGTGAGGCGGGGGGCATCCTCCCGTTTGATCTCGATGCCGTACCGGCGGCGATGCTTGAAGATGAGGAGATCGAGCTCTGCCCCGCCGTGCGTAGCCCAGAAGTAGGCGGCGTCCGGCTCCGTGAGCTTCAAGACCTCCTCGATGGCGTATCCCTCCCACGAGCTCCCCAGCTTGGGGTGGCCCAGCAGGTCTCGCTCGCTCCGGATGCCGAGGAGCTGGTGCAGCAGCCCGCTGTCACGGACGAAGACCTTGGGTGCCTTGACCTGGCGTTTCAGGAGATTCTCGTGCCAGGGCGGGAGCTGCCGGACCATGAAGATCTCGGTGAGCAGGTCGAGATATTGGCGGACGGTGGGCTGGCTCACCCCAAGGGACCTGGCGGGCTCGGCGGCGTTCCACACGTTCCCGTGGTAGTGCGCGAGCATGGTCCAGAACCGAAGCAGCGCGGCCGCCGGAATGCGCACGCCGAGCTGGGGGAGATCTCGTTCGAGGAGGGTGCGGATGAGTTCCTGCCGCCAGCGGCTGCTGTCGGCTTCCGTCCGCGCGAGGTAGGCGGGTGGGAAGCCTCCCCGACGCCAATGGCGCGCGAGCGCCGCTTCGCCCAGCTCGTCGAGCCGGAAGCCGGCCAGGGTGATGGTTTCGATCCGCCCAGCGAGGCTTTCCGAGGACTGCCGGAGCAGGTCCGGCGACGCGCTGCCCAGGAGGAGAAACCGGGCCCGGGGTGGCCGGCGATCCGCCAGGACGCGGAGGATCGGGAAGACGTCGGGCCGGCGTTGGATTTCGTCGATGACCACGACTCCGCGCAGGCCGGCGAGCGCCGTCATGGGCTGGTCGAGCCGGGCGAGGCTCGTGGGATCTTCCAGGTCGAAGTACCGGGGCGAGTCGGGGGGGAGGATCCAACGCGCGACCGTGGTCTTGCCGGATTGGCGCGGCCCGATGAGCGCCACCACGGGGCTTCGCCGCAGGGCGCCGCGGAGGGCGGTGAGGAGGCGGGGACGCTGGATTATGGGCACGGCCGGTACCGTGAAAACTGAAACCCATGCTTTCTCTTTTCAAGGTCTCCCTGGTGGAGGCGGGCCCTCGGCGTTCACGCGACCTCCTGCCGGACATCAATCTTGCCCGTCACCGCGGCGGAGATGAGCGCGGTGCGGAGTTCACTGAGGCGCTCGATGGCCTCGCGGACCTTGGCGACCAGGGCGTCGATCCTCGCCGTCTCCCGGTCGAGGAAGGCGGCGATGGCGCGTTGCTCGTGCCCAGTAGGGAACGGGATCGACATGTTCCCCAATTGCTCGCAGGTCAACGCACCCTTGGTGCTTCCACCACCACCGCTCTCATCGCGCAGGAACTGATAGGCCGAATGGAAGAGGTACCGGATGTACTCCACGTCGGCGGACGTGCAAGACGGTCGGATGAATGCAAGGTGTTGATTGAGCGTCGCTTCGACGCGCAACACGGTTGCCATGCCACGGGTCCTTCCCTCGCCAGTTATTCCAACAAGGACAGCGGGCGGAAGAATGCGCGGCAAGTGACATTCGGCAAGCGCGCGTGCCGTCACGAAGTCCG
>Ga0209002_10004943_pt1 | contig 10405 bp, 9 predicted proteins | sample Rifsed16ft2_FD_184010 | JGI IMG/M metagenome (GOLD analysis project Ga0209002, IMG submission 184010) | Soil microbial communities from Rifle, Colorado, USA - sediment 16ft 2 (version 2) | ecosystem: Environmental > Terrestrial > Deep subsurface > Rock core/Sediment | place: Rifle, Colorado...
GTACGGGGTGACGGCGGCGACGATCCACAACGTTTTTCCCCTCCCGGCCCGACCGCCGGATCTGGAGTCCCGTCCCGAGGGTCCGCTACGTCTTTACTGGTTCAGTCAGACCGTAGGGCCGGGTCGCGGCCTGGAGGAAGCGATCGCGGCGGCGGGCGTTTCGGGAATCGAGGGCGAGCTGCATCTGAGAGGCGCCATCGCGGAGAGTTACCGCGAGACGCTGCGGAAGCTCGCGAGGGAGAAGGCTCCGCGCCTTGCGCTCACCATGCATCCACCGGGACCGCCGGATGAAATGACCGCACTCGCCTCCGCGTTCGATATCGGACTTTCCCTGGAGCAACCCCTGAGCCTCAACCGACCCCTCTGTCTCACCAACAAGGCGCTCGTCTGCCTCGTGGCGGGGCTTGCTCTGGTGATGACCGATACGCCGGGCCAACGCCCCCTTCGAGAAGAGCTCGGTGACCAGGCGCTGGTCGTATCTCCAGGAGACGTTCAGGCCCTTGCAGCCGGGTTCCGCCGCTTCGCGAATGACCGGCGCTATCTTCTGGACTGCCAAAGAGCTTCGTGGAAGGCGGCGGCGACGAGATGGCACTGGGAGCACTCCGAAGAGCGGGGAAAGCTCCTCCGGCTCTTCGAAGAGGGAGCCCGAGAGGCGGCGATCCGATGAGCCCCCAACCGGAACCGGCGCTTGTCTCGCGCCGACGCCGCCGGATCGCCGCCCTCGAACAGAGACGATTTTTCCAACGGCGATCCGCCCCGGTCTGGATGGCTATTCAGACCTGGACGGCGACGGGAGTCGGCTTTTTGGTGACGGCGCAGCTGCGGCAGATGGACTCGCCCTCGCCCCCGGGACGATCCCAGGTCTTGAGGCGATGGGCGGCCCGCAACCTTTCGAAGTTCGGGCTCGCCCAGGCTTCCTGAATCGTCTGGTTCCGCCCCTCGCGCCCGGTCACCGCACCGCCGTCGATCTCGAGGGTGAACCCCTGGCAGCAGGGCATGGTGTGCTTTCCGTCCCAGGTCACGACCATGCGGCGAAACGGATCGGGACACTGGAACTCGGAAGCGGCGAGCTGCCTCCAGTCCGCCGCCTTCCACTTGTGCTCGACTCCCGCGGGGAAGTAGCACTCGCTCACCGACATCCAGTCGACGCCCATCTCGTTCTTCCAGAACGACTCCATACGCCCGCTGTCGACGTCCGTGGCGTTCATGTAGGTCCGAACGACGGAGGCGCGAATGCGGCAATCGGGCGCCCCCTTGCCGGCGGCGCGCGCTTCGACCGCGCTTCGAACGGAGTGCAGGAGCACCTCCCAGTCGCCTCCCACGCGCTGCCGGTGGTAGGAGTCGGGGTCGCCGGCATCGACCGAGAACATGAGATCGGTGATTCCCGCCTCGACGAGCTGGGTGAAGAGCTCGGGATTCGTGCGGGCGCCCCCGTTTCCGTTGGTGTTCATCATGATGTCGGGAAACCCGAGCTCCGCCGCGAGAGCGACGAAGGCGGCGATCTCCGGGTGGAGTGAAGGCTCGCCCCGGTAGTTGAGCTTGATGGAGCTTACCCCGACGTCGGCGCACTGCTGCAGCAGGCGGCGATAGAGCTTCGGGTCCATGTATCCGCGCTTGTAGGTGTGCTCGTCGAAACCGAGCTTGCGGATGTGCTCGTGCGTCCAGATCTGGCAAAACCCCTGCGGGTCTTCCTCCGAGCTCCCGCAGCGGAGGTCGCAGACCGCGACCGTCTCGAGGTCCACATGCACCGGGTGATCGGCGGGATCGAGCTCCGTTCCCCTTCGATCCCACTCGCGGCGATAGCTCTCGTAGCTCACGCTTCGGGACGAGGGCGCCTGTCCCAGTACGCGAAAAGTGGGATCCTGGCTCATGGACCGTTCATTGTATCGCAGTCCCAAACCCCTACCAGGGACGCGGCCACGGCATTCGCGGTCCTTGCCCTCCCCCGGTAGCCGTCCTGGCGGGCTTGGGAGAGGCGTGCGGTATAATCTAGCGCTTTGCTCCGGGGAGGGGTGCAAGAGCGGCTTATTTGGCTAGCCCGGAAAGCTAGTGTACCGGCAACGGTACCGTGGGTTCGAATCCCACCCCCTCCGCCACAGCAGTTTCCAGAGCTCCTAGCGAAGCGCGGATGTGCAAGAAGGGGGATATGGAGATGGGGGAGACATGGAGATGATTGAGGAGGGAAGGCCCTAGTCAAGCTTGGGACGAGCTCGAGGATCCCGATGTTCATCTCCACATCCCCCTTATCCCCCCATCCCCTTTCTTACACCAGATTTCGAGTATTCTTCTTGTGTCTCGCGGTTCAGGCCCCGTGCGAGTCGAGTCCACGAACCCCGTCAGACCCGGAAGGGAGCAGCGGTAAGCGGAATCTCGATTGTGCCGCGGGCAGCCTGGGCCGCGGGACTCCAGAACGACGACGATGACGTACGAGGTGCTGGCGCTCAAGTATCGGCCCAAGGTCTTCGAGGACCTCGTGGGGCAGGAGACCGTCACCCGCACTCTGACGCATGCGATCCAGCAGAATCGCATCGCCCACGCGTTCCTGTTCGCCGGAGTGCGGGGAGTAGGCAAGACCACCACGGCGCGAATCCTGGCGAAGGCGCTCAACTGCGCCAGCGGCCCGACGGTGCGCCCCTGCGGAGAGTGCGCCGCCTGCCTCGAGATCGCGCGCGGAAGCTCTCTCGACGTCCTCGAGATCGACGGGGCGAGCAACAACGGCGTCGCCGAAGTCAGGGACATCATCGAGGCTTCGCGCTACGCCCCCTCGAGGGACCGCTTCAAGATCTACATCATCGACGAAGTGCACATGCTCTCGACGCCCGCGTTCAACGCGCTCCTCAAGACGCTCGAGGAGCCGCCGCCGAGCGTCAAGTTCATCTTCGCCACCACCGAGTACCACAAGATCCCCGACACCATCCTGTCCCGCTGCCAGGAGTTCGACTTCCGCACCGTCTCTCGATCCGAGATCGCGCAGCAGCTCCGGCGCATCGTGGAAGCCGAGGGGCTCCGGGCGTCCGAAGCCGCGCTCGCCGTCCTGGCGAGAACCGCCGAAGGGAGTCTCCGGGACGGGATTTCCGCTCTCGATCAGGTCATCGCCGCCGCCGGAAATGATATCAGTGAGAACGAGGTCACCGAGATCCTGGGACTCGTCGAGCGCCAGGTGCTGCGGGAGACCGCGCAGGCGATCGTCGCCAGGGACACCGAGACGATCCTGCGCGTCGTCGACCATCTTTCGCGGAGCGGCCGCGACCTGCGTTTCTTCACCTCGTCCTTGATGCAATACCTGAGAGACGTACTCGTGACCCGCGTCGCGCCGCACGCTTCGGATCTCCTGGACGCCCCTGGGGAGACCGCCGATCTCGAAGCCCTCGCCCGCGAGCTCAGCGAGGAGGATCTCGTGAGGAGCCTGGAGGTGTTGACCCAGGCGGAGGACGGGCTTCGGATGTCTCCTGAGCCGCGATTCCACCTCGAGATGGCGCTTCTCAAGATCGCCCAGCTCCGGAGGCTCGCGAGCTTCGAAGATCTGCTCACGCGTTTCGAGCGCCTCGCGTCCGGAAGCGCCCCGCCTCCGCCAGCCCCTCCATCGACCACCCCGGGTCCCGCTCCGGCGCCGGCGAAGCGGACGACGACGGCCCCGCCAATTCCGCCCGAGTCCAAGGCCGAGGCGCCGGCTCCGCCCCCGGCTCCCCCGCCGGGTATCGAAGCTGGCGGGACGCTCGTGGAGCAGCTTTGGGACCGCCTCAAGACAGGAAAGCCGATGCTCCACGCACTCGTCTCGCGCCATCACCGCGCCGAGGTCGAGGCCGACCGGCTGCGGCTCCAGTTCCTCCCGGAGCAAAAGGTGCTCGCGAACCAGCTCCGGGAAAAGTCCCTTCTTGCTCTTCTCGAGGAACAGGTCGCGGCGGTCTTCGGAAAGAAGCTCGTCATTTCCGTCGAGGTGATCGAGAACCGAGACCAGCCGAAGGCCGATGCCGCGCCCAGGCCGCCGGGATCGCCGGGGGCGCAAGGCCGGGCGAACGAAGGCGGACTCGAGGAGCGCGCGAAGCGCGATCCGTTGGTGAAGCGGTTCGTGGAGACGTTCCAGGGCGAAGTCGAGGACATAGTCCCTTCCGATGGGAGCCGATGAATGAAGTTGAACCAGATGATGAAACAGGCGAAGGCGCTTCAGGACAAACTGAAGCAGCAGATCGGCGAGATTCGCGTCGAGGCCACGGCCGGCGGCGGCATGGTGACGGTGAAGATGAACGGCAACAAGACGGTGACCGAGGTCAAGATCGATCCCGAGGTCGTTGACAGAAACGACGTGGAGATGCTGCAGGACCTCATCACCGCCGCGGTCAACGAAGCCTCACGCAAGGTCGACCAGGCGGCCGAGCGCGAGATCGGGGCTCTAGCGGGGAATCTCCCGGGGCTGTTCTGAGCTCGTGAAGGACTATCCCGAGCCGGTATCGCGGCTCATCTCCGAGCTCAAGGGGCTGCCGGGAATCGGCGCCAAGTCGGCACAGCGCATCGCCTTCCACATCCTCAAAACCGGAGCCGAGGAGGCGCAGCATCTGGCGCGCGCGATCCTCGATGTCAAGGAGCGCATCGTCACCTGCTCCGTCTGCAACAACGTCACCGACCAGGATCCCTGTCTTTACTGCGTGAGCCCGGAGCGGAGCTCGAAAGTGGTTTGCGTGGTCGAAGAGCCGCCGAACGTGGTCGCGATCGAGAAGACCCACGAGTTCAAGGGGCGCTATCACGTCCTCATGGGAAGCCTCTCCCCGCTCCAGGGGATCGGTCCCGACAAGCTCAAGATCCAGGGCCTTCTCGAGCGGTTGAGAGGCGGCGAGGTGGAAGAGGTCATTCTCGCGACGAACCCCAACGTGGAGGGGGAAGCAACCGCCATCTACCTCTCGAAGCTCATCAAGCCTCTCGGAGTGCGCGTGACCCGAATCGCCATGGGCATTCCCGTGGGCTCGGAGATCGACTACGCCGACGAGATCACGGTGGGAAAGGCGCTCGAAGGGCGTCGAGAATACTGAGACCTGCTTCCTGGAACAAAGCTGAGGAGCTTGCCAAAACCCCTTGTTTCCGCTATACATGTTAGGTAAATCAAAACCTCGCTACTCTTCACATCCCTAAGCATGTGGATCTCGGACGGAGGAAATCAGAGTCATGGCGACCACTGATGTGGTGATGTATGACGAGGAGTTCAATCAGATCAAAACGATTCTGAGCAAACTTCGCGCCGACGCCAACGCCAAGCTTGTTTTCCTCGTCGACAAGAACGGCCAGCAGATCGCGGCCCACGGCAACATCGACAACCTCGACACCACGTCGCTCGCCTCACTCACCGCCGGCAACGTCGCCGCGACCGATGCCCTGGCGAAGCTCATCGGAGAGAAGGAATTTTCTGTCCTGTTCCACGAGGGGGAGCGCGACAATATCCACATCTCCATCGTGGGGCTCCGGGTCATCCTGGTGGTGATCTTCGACGAGCGCTCGTCCCTGGGTCTGGTCCGGCTCCGCGTGAAGAAGGCGTCTCAAGACCTGAACGGCGTCTTCGAAAGCATCATGCAAAAGGTGGAGGCCGAGAAGGCGCACTCGGGCGGGAGCTTCGAGTCCCCGTTCGCCGAGATCACCGATGAAGACATCGACAGCTTGTTCAGCGAGTAGGGCCGGGCGATGACTTTCATCAACTACGCGTCGCGCGAGATCAACTGCAAGATCGTCTACTACGGCCCCGGTCTCTGCGGGAAGACCACGAACCTCCAGTTCATCTACGAGAAGACCAACCCCAACTCGAAGGGGAAGCTGATCTCTCTCGCGACCGAGACCGACCGCACGCTGTTCTTCGATTTCCTCCCTCTCGAGCTCGGAAACGTCCGCGGCTTCAAGACGCGCTTCCACCTCTACACCGTTCCCGGTCAGGTGTTCTACGACGCTTCGCGAAAGCTGATCCTCAAGGGTGTCGACGGCGTCATCTTCGTCGCCGACTCCCAGCGGGAGCGGATGGACGCGAACGTGGAGAGTCTCCGGAACCTCGAGCAGAACCTGAAAGCTCAGGGATACGACATCCGCAGCATCCCCTACGTGCTCCAGCTCAACAAGCGCGATCTCCCGAGCGCCGTTCCCGTCGACGAGATGAAGGCGAAGCTCGCTATCGACAACGAGCCGGTGCTCGAGGCCATCGCCGCCTCCGAGGAAGGGATGGGGGTCTTCGACACGCTGAAAGCCGTCGCCAAGCTCGTGCTCCAGGACCTCACGAAATCGGCTTAGCCCGCGTGCTATAATCAACGCTTTCTGTGCGTTCCCCGGTAGCTCAATGGTGGAGCGGCGGACTGTTAATCCGTAGGCTGTAGGTTCAAATCCTACCCGGGGAGCCAAATTGCACCAGGCAGAGCCCCATCAACTACTTCCGGTAGACTTCCGAACGATGGCCGAGGGTGATGAACAGCAACTCGCTCTGCTCGATCTTGTAGATTTGTGACCGAGAGTGGTCAAGACGGTGGAGTGAATTGTTTCCAAGCCACGTCTTCGATTACTTCACGTAGACCGTCAGGCCTTCACCGCGAGGCCGTGGGCGCTCGAGCTCTCGCGTAACTCGAGGATTCCGACGTAGAGGTGGCCGAGGACCGCCCGGGCGGTCTGCTCCTCCGAGAGGGGGCTCAGGGCGAAGAGCGACCGCGTGGGCTCCGAGCCGGTGATGCGAGAGAGGATGAAGGCTTCGTGCGGCTTCATCGTCACCCGCTCCATCAGCACCAAGGAGTCCTTGGTGAGGCTCAGGTATCGATCGTCCTGCAGGAACTGCTTCAGGTGATCGTCGATCTGGGGCGTGCGCCTCGCGGCTTCCATGATCACGTCGAGGACCGCAATCGCCTTCTCGACCACCTGGATCACGTCCTTGGTGTTGGAGAATGCCATCTTCTTCGGGGGCTGGATCATGACGTTCGAGGCTACTTCCATGATCTGCAAACGCACGAAGTCCTCGATCTCCGCCGCCTGGATGATGTGCAGGTCCGCCAGCACCTCTCCGAGGCGCCTTCCCTTCTTCGCGAAGAGCGTGGCGTCTTTCAGATGCTGCTCGGTGATGCAGCCCTGGCGCACCAGGACCTCGCCCATCCGCTCGGAGTCGTCCGTCGATCGGGCGGCGGTGATACCGCCATCCTTGAAGACGATGTGTCGCGTGACCTGAGCGCCCTCGCAGGTGAGGATGCCGCAACGCCGTTCGCGGGCGAGCGTTGTCAGAGTCTTCAGAACTTGCTGGTTCACGTGCTCAACAGCAATCCGACGATTCAAGGAACGTTTATCCTCGGCTTCAATCGGGAAAGCATGGGCCTCGCGACAAACCGAGGGTCGATGGGCGAGGATGCACGACCTGTACCATTCCGCGCGGGCATGCCGAACCGGAAATCCTTCAGTTGCGGTAGCTTGGCGAGAATAGTCCCCGGCAGGTCGGTGCCTCTCGGCCCGTACTTGTGGGCCCCAGGACGCATCCCCATGGGAGGACCCCCGCGACGGGGCTCAGGATTCCCGCATGGCCGCGGAGTTGTCGACGACGTTCAAGGGCACTAGCGCTCGAGCATCCCTCCGATGCCGCCGAGGGCGCCGAGGATCGAGCCCTCGTCCTTCTTACCGCCAACGGTCAAGGATTGCCGAATCCGCCCCGCGAGCCGGCTGAAGGGGAGCGACTGGAGCCAGACCTTGCCGGGGCCGGTCACGCTCGCGTAGAAGAAACCCTCGCCGCCGAAGATCGCCGACTTGATGCTTCCCACGAACTGGATGTCGTAGGTGTTCGAGGGCTGGAGCGCCACGAGACAGCCGGTGTCCACCCGAAGGTTCTCGCCGGGGCCGAGCTCCTTCTCCACGATGGTGCCTCCCGCATGGAGAAATGCGAGCCCATCGCCTTCGAGGCTTTGCATGATGAAACCTTCACCGCCGAAGAGGCCGACTCCGATCTTCTTCTGAAACGCGATGCCGACCGAGACCCCCTTGGCGGCGCAGAGAAACGCGTCCTTCTGGCAGATGAGCTTTCCCCCCATGAGATGGAGATCGGCGGGGATGATCTTCCCGGGATACGGCGCAGCGAAGGCGACTCGCTGCTTTCCCGCGCCCCGGTTGGCGAACTCGGTCATGAACAGGCTTTCTCCCGTGAGGACGCGCTTTCCCGCCCCGAGGAGCTTGTCCATGAGCCCGCCGCCCTGAGAGCTCCCGTCGCCGAAGATGGTCGTCATCTGGATGCCGGCCGTCATGTACATCATCGAGCCCGCTTCCGCGACGGCGCCTTCCCCCGGGTCGAGCTCGACTTCCACGAACTGCATCTCCGCGCCGACGATGTCGTAGTCGACCTCGTGAGCTCGCCGGCCCCCCGATGTCGGTGTCCCGTGAGCGGATGGGGGCGCTCCTGCGGCGGCGCCGCCGAGGAGCGAGGAGACCTCGGGGACCCGCGCGGCGGCGGTCCATCCCGACATCCCTTGTTTGAAGATCAGGGTCGCCTGGTTGTATTGACCGGATCGAAACCCGGCCGCGAGATCCGATGCGGTCAAGGGTCCGACGCTCTGCCCCGAGACGGCGACGTACCATTCCTTCGCGTCAGCCATGGTGTTTGCTCCCCCAGTCCTCTCGCCGCTCCGCTCGCTCCGCAGTCCGCGCGCGGAGGAGGGGGGTGAGTATACCAGAAGCCTCGCTCCCGCTTGCCACTCGCGCGCCCTGTCCGTAGAGTGAGACCACGTCATGAACGCGTTCGGTCTCGTCGCGCTCGGGGCGCTTCTCTCGCCACCTGTGGCCGCGGGCCAGGATCGCTCTCTCCCGATCATCGACAGCGTCGAGATCGTGATCGAGGACGTCTTCGAGGATGGTGGGCTCACTCCCGACTACTGGGCTTATCGGCTGGCGAATGAGCTCCACCTCGAGACCAAAGAGGTCGTCATCCGCCGGGAGCTCTTGTTCCGCGCAGGCGAGCCTCTCGACCCCGAGGCCCTGGCCCAGACCGAGAGGAATCTTCGGTCGCTTCCCTTTCTCCGACGGGCCAGGATCGAGACCCATCCGGCCGAGACCGACGGGACGGGCGCCGTGCGAGTCCGAGTCGTCGTCGGCGACAGCTGGAGCACGGTCCCGGAAGCGCGACTCGCGAAAGTTGGAAACGAGTGGGTCTGGTCGCTCGGAGCCTCCGAGGGGAATCTCTTCGGCCGGGGAAAGGAGCTCCGTGCGCTTCATAGCTCGGGCCTCGACCGCGACGAGACCTACGTCCTCTATCGGGACCCGAGGCTCCTCGGCTCCCGTGTGGGGCTCTCGACGTTCTACTCCGCCGCGTCCGACGGCCATCATGCCGCATTCGGAGCCCAGAGACCCTTCTATTCCCTGGACTCCCTCTGGAGCTTCCGCGCCGGCTTCGAGGATTTCGATCGGCTGGACCCGCTCTACGAGGACGGAGAGCGAATCGAGGAGCTCCGGCATACCCGAAGGCAGACCGACTTCGAAGTCGCCCGCGCGGTGCGGCGCTCTGACACGAGCGCGCTGCGGCTTCACCTCGGGTATCAGTTCTCCGAAGACCTGGTCGAGCTCGAGGCGCGCAAGTTCGGCATCGTCCAGGTCGGCCTCACGAGCAATTTCCACTCGTTTCGCAAGCTCACTCACGTGAACCGCTTCGAGCGCACGGAGGACATCAATCTGGGGAACGAAGCTGCGGCGTTTGCCGGCATCTCGACACCGTCGCTCGGCGGAGAACCGGGAGAGTCGTACTTCTTCTTCCTCTCGGAGCGGCGCGGCTTCGCCTTGAACGCCGACGGTTTCCTTCTCGGAACGACCTCCTGGCAGGCGCGCCACCGAAACGGGGAGCTCGAGAACGCCCTCGCCCGCTTCCGGTTGAACCTGGTTCAGAAGATCTCCCCCCGCCGGAGCCTTCTGGCAAAGGCCGACTACCACCATGGCTCGAACCTGGATCCCGAGGTCCAGCTCCGCCTCGGTGCCGAGAGCGGGCTTCGAGGCTACCCCGTGCGCCAGTTCGACGGCTCGCGCTCGCTTCTCCTCAGCTTCGAAGGGCGGTGGTTCCTCGCGGACGACGTGCTGCGCCTGGTCTCCGTCGGGGTCGCCGGCTTCGTCGATTCCGGATTCGCCTGGCCCGAGGGGACGAAGGTCGCTCTCAAGGACCTTCGATCCGATGTAGGTGTGAGTCTGCTCCTCGGTGCGAATCGAGTCTCGGCCGCGAGACCGGGGGTGCGCTTCGACCTCGCCTACGCGTTGAATCCCATCGCCGGGCGAAGCCCGTGGCTCTTCTCCGCGGGCTCACAGGTGGGGTTCTGACTACCTGACTCCGATCTTCAAGTTGGAATAGGTGATTCCGACGACGGACTCCTTGCGCTCCTGGATCCCGAGCTCGATCCAGTGCGTCGCCGGGCGGTAAATGTTCGTGTAGGTCTGGGAG
>Ga0209002_10004963_pt1 | contig 10385 bp, 13 predicted proteins | sample Rifsed16ft2_FD_184010 | JGI IMG/M metagenome (GOLD analysis project Ga0209002, IMG submission 184010) | Soil microbial communities from Rifle, Colorado, USA - sediment 16ft 2 (version 2) | ecosystem: Environmental > Terrestrial > Deep subsurface > Rock core/Sediment | place: Rifle, Colorado...
TTTTCATCCTTGGTCAACTCTACGTCACGCCAACGATATTTCCTCATTTGTTTTTTCTCTTTGATAAATATTTGTTCTACATTTTCATAACGTGCCGGCATACGGAAATTAACCGGATTCTCGTTCACTTCCAATAAAAATATTAAAGCAAAAATTCTACCGCTTCTGTCTTTTGAATATTCCCAGCTGATCCCGCTTACATTATGATTAATTAAACATTTTGTGATTCTATCAAATGTATCCTTGGCTTTGGATGTATAATTTTTAATCATTTTATTTTCCGTGTTCCTGCAAATGACAATCCAGACAAATCAATAATCCTTTGTCGGTTCGATAATCTTCATGATGAAATATTTCCGGTTCGTCCATCCGGCAAATCTGGCAATATTTAATATTTAAAAATCTTCCCAGCAGTCTCAATTTCCCGATTCGTACATGAGCACAATTCTTTTCAGGATTACGTATTTTCCATTTAGATTGCCGGGTCATATTTTTTCCTCGAAGGGTAGCATTTCAAATTCATTGATTCGCCTTTCTGCTATTTTAAAATATTTCTCACTCAATTCAATTAAAATATTTATAATAAGTTTTATTAGTTGTTAGTTCTGAAAAATCTTTATCGCTTATATCCAGAAAAACTGCATGAAATATTTTATCTGTCAATTTATCCCCCGGATTTAGTTCGATATTGCTTTTCAATAAAATATAAGAAGATATATTTGAGTTGGGAAAACACTGACGTTTTATATAAGCATATTTTGAATTTCCCAAAAAATTAACAATCATTTGCTCCCGATTATGACTGATAAAAGTTATCGAATCCAGATAATTATATTCAATCTGATAAGTTCCGTTGATTGAATAAATTTTATTTTTTATAATTTGACCGGGCTTCGGCAATATTGTTTTCCAGATAACGAGATTATCTTTATAATCTTTGATTTCATAATTTTTTTCGATTTTAATAAAAACTTCTTTTTCAACTCCATTAACGGGATATGTGATTTTTATAGACTGTATTTTATCCCATTCTTTATTCAGGTTTTCCTGTAATCCATTATCTCCACAACCACACAATAAAACCAATAAGACAATCGTTAAATATTTTTTCATACATCTTTTCCTCCTCATTTTGGAATTATAACCAGTTTACTTTCGTCTTCCATTTTCTCATCTTCGATCAAAGTATAATTGTAGGGACTGATTAAAACAGATATTACCCGGTCGTTTCCTTTATCAACCGTAAATTGAATAAACCCGGAATTTTGTTTCTGGATATTCTGGACATTATCAAAGACCATTGCCGTTTTATCTACAAAGAAAACTTTTAATCTACGCATTATTAATCTCCTCATAAATTGATTTATCAAACGATTCATTCCAGTTAGTTGCCCTGTCGATTATTTCCTGCTTTTCAACAAGTATATTTGCAATTCTTACATCTATAGAACCTTCTAAAATTAAATGCTGAATAGTTAAAGGAATATAATTTCCGTTTTCATCCATTTTACCCCTTAAAATTCCGTGTAGGCGATCTTCGCATTGATTCATAATACCGGGACGGGGGTCAAATTCTATAAATAATTCCAACGATGAACCCTGTAAGCTGATGGCCTCCCCGCAAGCCATAATAGAACCGATAAATAATTTTATATCCGGGTCCGAATAAAACCGTTCTTTGGAGTTTTCTCGTTCCATCACTGACATATCCCCGATTAATTTAACAGAACAATCTTTGAAAGCATTTTGTATTCCCTGAATCACATCCAAATGATGAGCGAAAACAACGATTTTATCATTTTCCTCCAGCATATCTTTAATATAATCTATCACAGCGGGAACTTTCGCCAAAGCTGTTTTATGCCGGATTTTAGAAAATTCACCAAAGCTAATCATCATTTCAGATTTTAATTGAGATAAATTCTGTTTATAGGATAAACTATTTTTATCCAGATTTTTTAATTGCATTTTTATATTTTCGTACTTATCATATAAATTAATTTCCTCTTTTAATAATGAAATATTTCCGTTTGATTGCAGGGTTATTATTTCCCTTGTTTTCGGGGGTAATTCTGTCAATACGTCTTTTTTTTCCCGCCGGATAAATCCATTCGCCCTTATTTTAGCCTGGTATTCTTCGAGATTAGAAGCACCGGTTATATCCATTCCAAAACGTCCCTGATGGGCATTACAATATCGACTCACAAATTTATACCAGTTGGGAAATATATCGGGCATAAGGTAATTGAGGATGTAAAAAGATTCATGCGGTTTATTAACTATCAGCGTCCCGGTTAATCCGATAATTCGTTTAGCGGATAATTTTTTTATTTCAGGAATATTTTCTTTTTGATTTCCTCTTTTGCCATAGATAACATAGGAACGCCTTGCTTTTTTTGACTTAATTTTGTGAATTTCATCTATGATAATTAAATCCCAGTCAATCGAATTAATGGCATTAATATATTTATAAACAATATCGTAATTAAAAATAATTGCATTGGCATAACTCATAATGGCGTAAGGACTATCCGGGGTCATTCTTACTATTTTTATTTTCTCAATCAGCCAGGATTTCAAATGCTCTTCCCAAATATAACTAGATGATTTTGTTGATATAATTAATATTTTATTTGGCTTAAAAACATTGATATACCCCATGCACATGACCGTCTTCCCGGTCCCCATGTCGTCGCCATTCAGACAATTTTTAAACCCCAGCATATATTTTATTCCGGCTTTTTGATAGGGACGTAATTCATAGGGTTTTCCAGTTCTGGGATTGATTTTTTGTGGCAATGGAATTTCGATATTTGCATCCATTGCCCGGCTCGCTTCAATGGAAATCTTTTTTTGTTCATTCCAGATTTCCAGTTGCTTTTTGCAATTTTCATCGGCAAATTGAATCAGAATTAATGCTTTATCCGGGTCGGATGTCCACCAGTATTTTCCGGATTTATCCCAAGAGAACCCGGCCTCTTTGGGAATTTCCTTTTCCTCAAATCGGGACTGGCAGATATATTTATTATTTTCAAACAGGAGTTTCATTTTTTATTTTTCTTTCTTTTAATAATTCCTGAAATTTTGACTCAATTTCTGAATCAATTAATTTCCAGTTTACCCAATTATTCTTTACTAAAAATGCAAACTTTGCTTGATTCAGAAATATAATCTGATTCGTCTTGCGATTAAACGTTTTTACTAATCGTGTTTCTATTACACTGTATGCCTTGTCGACGGGTTAATCCTCATCAAATTCAAAATAATCATCAATGTCTGCACAGTGTTTATGGTTTAAATGTGATTGCATGTCCAAATAAGTCGAGTCATTTGATGGAAATTGTCTATCGCAAATTGGACATTCGGAAAATGCTATATCGTTTTTTTTGGATTGGTATGTTTCCATAAACTGTTCACCTCTTTTCTGCAAAATGTATTCCAGAAAACCCTCTGATTCCAGAGGGCTTGATTGGACTACACTATATCAATATTTCCGGTAGTTCCGGAGAAATGTTGATTTCATACAATTTCTGGGCTGCCTCTTTCGTTATTGAAGTCATACCCCCTTTTTTCCATTCAGAATCAGATTGTGGGCAACAGGTGCCAAATTCAGCATCATTTTTCAGATTAATTTCATTCGCCCATTATTGTATGGTTAATTACTACAATCAATTATTCCATTTTGGTCAATAAATCTATGGGTTCTCTTCGTGGTATTTTTCATGCCCAATGATTGTGCGATTTTCCTCCACGAAGTTCTACCATTGTAAATTTTGCGTTTTTTTAATTCATCGATGATTGTCTTTTTAAGGGTTCCCGTCCCTTTCATTTCATAAGGTAAATTTAAGCAATCACAAATATACCTCTTGCATTCATTACGATGAATAATTCTTTTACCAACCAGTCCTAAAAAAGCTTTTTGGCTAAATCTTGCCATCTTCTCCACCTCTTTTCTTTTGGGATTTGTTAAACAATGTTTTCATATTGTTTCAAAAAAATTATTGTGGAATCAATTTCTCAATTTGCATTCTGATAAAATCAGCCAGATTCCTTTTTTCTTGTTTGGCTAATTTCTGGATTTTTTCATAGTAGGATTCGGTGAACCGAATACCTACGATTTTGTTTTTATTCTCTTTATTGTCTTTTTTCATCATAATTAATGATAACATTGTTTACATTGTTTGTCAAGGAAAATCGACATAAAATCTTAAACTAAATATAGTAACAAATGTTAGTATAAACCATGATAACATTGAGCAACAATGTTTGACAAAATCTGGGAAATCTTTAAATTATACATCATTGATTTAATTGATGTTATGATTTTACGATATTTTGAATTATAAAAACGTCTATTTATATAACATTGGTTTTGTTAGAGTTATATTAAAAGTTCGTTTTAAACGATTATTTTTTGAGATATAGCTTATTACTACTTTCCAATTAAAATCGATTGTGGGCTATCCTGAGATGGATTTTCCCAGGCTCAATGTACCAGATAGGGCCGGGATGGGATAATTCCGTAAATTGGGTCGGAATAAATCGTATTCACTGACCATATGGATTCGGTGAGGGCAAGATTCCGAGTTTTCGAATAGATGATAAATGTCCCGGTTGAAGGAACTGCAAATTGATAGGTTGTATAAAAACTAATCCAGGTGGAAGTTGTGGTATCCAGAGTAATTATTTGAAATGCTATCGGGCAGAAATTTGTGGAGGTTGAAAAAGAAAATAAAATATTAGTTGTATCACCTTGCGTAGAACTCACCGAAGGAATAACAGAATTAGGAACTTCCAGAGTGCAATAAAGCCAGCGTGACCCGGTTGATTGAGTCCAAAGAGCTGATGATTGATTATACGTTCTTACATGAAATTGAAAAGGGATCCCGGTTTGCAAAGAAAATACAACGGTATTAATTGAAACGGATGTTGTTTTTATATCCCAGATTACCAATGGAGTTTGATAACTGGTTGCCGTCCAGTACGATGGATAGAGCGCATACGCGACATACATTCCCGCCATGCTACCCGTATTTAAAGTTGCCCAGGAATAAGTTAATATTGTAGAGTTGGACCAATCCTGCGGGATATTCCCGGCGACAGTATCGGTTGAAGATTGAGAAATAATCGGGATGAGAATTATTAATAACAGGACAATATATTTTTTCATATAACTAATGAAACGCCTCCAACATAAAAGATACCGATAATCCCCAAGCAATCCATCCTAAAAATAAATAACCTAAAACGATTCCCGATAATTTCGCTATCATAATTAATTTTTCTACCAAGAGGGTTGCATCCACCACGCAAAATGAGTTCCATTAGCCAACAATACGCCTTCATCGCAAAGGATTCGATAGGTTGTCCGATTGGCTGTGAATGTCCCCGCAAATTCCAAAGCATAATGAGTTTCAATCGCCCTGGCACCGATATAAGCGGTTGTTTGTAATGATTGGGTGCTCGCCAATCCATACCAAGTCACACCATCAGTAGAATTTTGCAATATCGCTTTTTGTCCGCCTCCTGTGACGATATCTCTCCATTGGAAAAATACATTCATGTGACCCGTGAAAGCCGTTGTCTGTCCGGGCAATGTAATATATCCCGATGTCGAATCATTCGTCAATGAACCATCCCAACTTCCACCGGATATAATTTCATTATGCCGGATAAATGCGGTAGAGATACTTATGGTTCCATCCTGCATAGAATTTAATGTTGCAGAAGGAACCTGTTGTGAAGGTGCAAAAGTTTGAATCCGGGAAGTCATTAATCCCAGAATAGAAATAATAAATATTCCCAGCGTGAAAGAAATCAAAGCGATTTTAAATTTATTCATAAATTCTCCTTTTGTAGATTATAGTTTTTATTTATCATACTGTCAAAACATCCCCGGCTGTATCGGTTAAACTTTCTGAATCATCTGTGAGAAAATCATCGAATAATAAAAGATAACTTGTCCATGCCGGAATCGCTTCATCCAAAACATTTCTCACGTCGGCAATCAAATACCCGCCGGTTGTAACTTTCTCCCCGTAAATATGAATTGTAAAACGGAATACTTCGCTTTCCGGCTCCACCAATAAATCATCATCGGTCAATGAACCGGGGGAATCCGTTCTAAATAATTTATTTTCTTCAATATCCACCAGATAACCAAAAAACGGGAAGAGGATTCTTTGAATGGAAAGTTTATCTATCCCGCCGGGATTGGCAAGGAATTTTGACATGAGAAGTTGGCGTCTTTGTTGAATCGACTTATCAGTATTCACCGGAATTCCATATTCAATTTCCCAGTCTTCAATCGTATCTGCTGTGCAAGTATCCGGGAACATTTCAACGAGCAATCCGTTTATATCCGCAGAAATATTATCCAGCATGGCTCCCTGTGCGGATAATTCCAGATTAACCAATCCTTCCGGTTCATCGGTATATCCCAGTCCGGGAGGTTTTAATTTTATTAATAAATCGGAATGTGTAGGCATTTAAACTTTCCCTATCGGTAAGACGGTTAAAACTCCCAGCCGGATAACTTCGATTGCATCCACCGGGGTATCATTAAAATATTGGTCAACTGCGTTTACATTCCCGCCGGGGTCTGAAATATTCGCCTGGAAAATTCCAACACCGTCATCAATTAAATCTTGACAACGTGACCGGATAAAAGGTTCAAGCGGGTACAGTGGATTTATTTCTGCATCATTACCCTTAAAATAAATTTGAATCTTTTCGTAAATCGTATCGAATAATAACCCACCGGGATAAATCACATCACCGGGGGTTGGACTGATAGACAAATCATCGTCTAATACAAATGAATCTGTCCCGGAATCAACCGATATAACTTCCCGTTCTTCGCCATTAATTACTACTTTCATACCGACTTGAATATTTGCCAAATCACAATAAATTGTATTGACAATAATATTATTTACTGTTGATCCGGTTTTTACTGTGAGTGTTCCAAAACAAATATAATTTTGTAAAGGTGCAGTAGATAAATTACTGGCTAAATCGATATATTGATTGGCTGTAACTGTTTGAATTACTTTTAATTCCCCGTTAATAATTACATTTTGCCCGGCGTATAAATTGGATGTATCGGTCATAATAATTCGATTCACCGTTGACCCGTTTCCGATTGTTCTCTGTCCTGCGATATTATCAAATTCAAAACCGGATAATGCTTCGGCTTGAACATCAATATTTATTTCCCTTATTTTGGGAGCATAGACATGTAATCCTTCACCGGAATCCCAACCAAGCGGTCGTCTGACATCAATATAACTCCAGACAGTCCCATGAATTGTATCCGATGTAAAATCTGATTGCTGTCCGGCAAATGCAGGTGCAGTGGCCAACGGGACTTGTTCAACATTCGGTAATTCCCCGTCCTCTGCCATAACTACAACATCAACCGTTCCCAATCCTCGGCGATTGGCTCCATTGATCGCTTTTCCAAAACCGATACCAGGAACCTCTTTCGCCCAGGTAGCGAAATCATTATTATTTCCACCGGCGGGCGGTTTTTGTTTTCGATTTAAAATTCTAGTTCGGTAACTTGCATCCGATTCTATATCCGCTCCGCCGGTTAATGCGGTTGTAATTTTCGCCGTTGAAGCCAATCCGGTAGTGGGAGATTGAATCGTTAAAATAGTATTGATAGCTTTATTGGTTGCCGATCCAGTTGAAACCGATTCCACGTTTACATAAATCGTAGTCTTTCCCGTTGCAATTTGATATTGTTGGGAAGTTTTAAAAATTAATCCATCGGTTGAAGTCATTTCGCTGTCGGTAGGAATCACAGTATCCGCTACAGAATTTTCTATGAAAGCGATACCGGCTGAACCGACCGCAGGTTTGCGGGGAAGCGCAAATTCGTTTCCATGAATATCTAGATAGGTAGCGTTATTATCTTCAAGTCCACTAGCTGTGGAAACAAATATTTGTTTGGATACATATTTTAAATTGAAATAAAGTCCGTATAATCCCTCCACCCACATTTTGATTTTTTTAAAGACATCGGAAAATCTATTTCTTGCATCAATCCCGTTGATTAAATTTTCGATAACAGTTGCGCAGGTATTAAAGAGTTCATCACGAGTTGGAATTTGTAAACTCATAGCCTGATATTCTACCCCACATTTGGCCAGTTGACAAAATTACGATAGGTATTTTTTGAAATATCAAATATCCTGATTCCAATGGTTAATCTTCGAGTTACTTTAAAATCCGGTTGTGTCTGGGAATTATAAAAAGCGGTTACATATCCATTTACATCTAACGGGTTGGTTGTGAATTTTTTTATGAGTCCTTTAGATACCAGGGGTTTTAATGCCGTTAAAATATATAATTCTGCTTTCCGAGGTTTATCCATCGTAGCTTTGGTTCGTTTCAAAAGGTAAAGCAATGATCCCGATTCGGGGTCCACCCACCAACCGATATTTTGTTTATCATTCGGGTTTTCATAATTTTTAGCGTCACACATCAGGGAAAGAAAAATTGCATTGGTAATATTATCTACCAGTTGGAATTGACCGACTGAATCTAAAACATAATCCCCCCCGATAAATTGTCCGGTATCATCAAAGGATTGCGGTTCCAAATAAAAATCCCGTCCGGTATATTCGGGAACTGGAACGGAGGATACGGCTATTGGGGTTAAATCGTCTCCTACTTCGGAGAACATGACCCCTCCAAATTGTGCCATACCAAAAAAAGACTGAAATGCTTTATCAGCCATTTATAAATCCTGTCTTTTCTTTTTCAATAAATAATTCCAGTTCAAATTCACAAACTGATGTAATAATTAAGACATGTTCTGAATTAATATATCGAACATCAACCATCTTTTGTCCGTCAATTTCATAGGTTGAAATTACTATCATCTGAATAAATTGATTACTTTTGTGGTTTACAATATCACCTTTTTTAAATAACATTATTTCGCCCTGACTGTAGTGGAATATTGACCTGTAACGAATGAACCAGAACCGCCATTATCACCACCTAGTGTATTATTAATTCCCAATGCAATTCCTCCATGGCGATGCTCCTTAATGGCTTTATCCAAATCTGATTTTCTTATCACTGCATTTTCTGCTGTCAAATTTTCGTCCATATCCCCTATATTTATACGTAAATTTTCTGATAAATGCAAACGATTCCCAAATTTATCATATAAAACTACTTCCCCGATTTCTAATTCCGGCGGGGGAAAATTTCTATCGAATGTGGCTAAGGCTATCGGATTATTGGCGTTCCCTCCCAAAAAATTTAATATCGCCTGTGCATCGGCTAATGGTCGGGATTGAAAACCATACTGCATAAACATTTCTATCCGGCTTATGATTTCATCCGGCAAGCATTTTCCGGCCAACGCATACGCATTATTAATTTCTGAAATGGTGGAACGTTGCGGGAACCGGAAACCTTTTTGCAATAACCGGTGATAGATATAATTAAATATTTGTTCTAATTCAGGAGAGGTCATAATATCCCCATCTTTCTTAATGTGATAACTGTCCGAGTTCCCTGCGGTGCGGGTGCTCTACTAAATTCTAAATCCGTCAAATAAAAAGTCCCGTAAGTTCCCAGATAATCGTCTTGTACCTCGCATAGAGTATCAATCTGGAAAGTATTATCATTCAATGAATGGGAATCCAGAATATATCGTAATAAATACCCGTTGACTTTCCGGTGAGCAATTTCATAATCGGCTCTTTTTTGTGCATGTGCCGTATCAATAATATTGCAATCTTCAATGATTAGCGGTCGGTATATTTTTATTTCTTCATCATGAGCAGTCGCTTTTATATTCCAGTTATTCTCATCATATTCAGGATAACTAAAAGTCCCGTCTGCATTGATAGTGGGAGTTATCGGAGTTTGTCCCAATACGGTTATTTCTGAATATCTCTCATGGGTATTTTCATCCAATACCCCGTCTAAAATATTATTTAATTCAGGATTTCCGGTTGATAATTTATCGCTTTCCGGCAAATATCTATAAATTTTATAACTGACATCCTGTTTATAATCTGGCTTAGTAATGACTAATAATCCATCCGGTGATTCAAACATTAATAAATTATCTTGACGGGTAAATTGTTCCAGATAATCCCAGACTTTCATTTCAGGATGACTCTGTAATTTTTTGCGGGGTGAGTCTAAAGCAAACATTGTGTCTGCCCCTGTGCCCGTTACAGTTAAAGCCTGTCCGCCGGTGGATTTCTTTTTATCCAAATTATATTGAGATAATTTCTTTTTCTCATTCCAATTATCAATGACATAGGGAGATTTAAAATTAAATCTTTTAAGTTGGAATGTCGCTTCGTTTCGCAGGGTATAGTCCAGATGAATATTTTGTCCAATAGAACAAT
>Ga0209002_10004965_pt1 | contig 10378 bp, 10 predicted proteins | sample Rifsed16ft2_FD_184010 | JGI IMG/M metagenome (GOLD analysis project Ga0209002, IMG submission 184010) | Soil microbial communities from Rifle, Colorado, USA - sediment 16ft 2 (version 2) | ecosystem: Environmental > Terrestrial > Deep subsurface > Rock core/Sediment | place: Rifle, Colorado...
GCGAAGAGCATCACGATCGCCACGCGCTTCATGGGCCTATGGTAGTCGGGCGGCTCGGCGCGCGCAACCTGTGCTATACTCCGCCCCGATGCTTCGACGCTGGCTCGCGCTGCCGTTCGTCCTCCTCCTGGTGAGCGCCGCTCCCGCCCAGTCTCAACCGGATCTGCCGATCTTCGACGCCCACATCCACTACAGCCAGCCCGACTGGGCGGTATACCCGCCCGAGGAGATCCTCAAGATCTTCGATCGCGCGGGGGTGCGCCGTGCGCTAGTGTCCAGCACGCCCGACGACGGCACGCTCAGGCTCTACGAAAAGGCGCCCGCGCGCATCGTCCCCGAGCTGAGGCCGTACCGGACCCGCGGCGACATGGCCTCCTGGCACGGCGATCCGGCCGTCCTCGCGTACGTGGAGGAGCGGCTCAAGCGGGGGATCTACAAGGGCATCGGGGAGTTCCACCTCTTCGGCGGCCAGACCAACACGCCGGTGATCCGGCGGATCGCCGAGCTGGCGGTGGAGAAGAACCTGGTCCTCCACGCCCACTCCGACGAAGCGGCGGTGGAGGAGCTGTTCGCGCTGAATCCGAAGGTCAAGATCCTCTGGGCCCACGCCGGGATGTCGTCGGGCCCCGAGGCGATCGCCAAGCTGCTGGACCGCTACCCGAACCTCTGGGCCGAGCTGGCGATCCGAAGCGACATGGCCTCCGGCGGAAAGCTGGATCCGGCCTGGCGCGCCCTCTTCCTCCGCCACCCCGACCGTATCATGGTGGGCACCGACACCTGGGTCACGTCCCGCTGGGACGCGCTCCCGGGCTATCTCGACGAGATGCGCGTCTGGCTGAGACAGCTTCCGCGCGAAGTGGCCGAGAAGATCGCCTACAGGAACGCCGAGCGCCTCTTCGGCCCTTAGAGGCCGCCCTCCCTAAAGAGCTACGCTGAGCCGACGAAGCCCTTTGCGGGGACGAGGCGCTTGGCGACGGGATCGACGGCTAGCAGCAGACTCTCGAGAGCGACCGCGCCGAGCAGCGCGGGCCCGTCTGGTGCGATGAGGCACGGAGTGGTGACCTCGGTGCCGTCGAGGGTCAGCCGTACCTCGGCGGCGGGCCACGTTTCGTCCCGGCCACCCGCCGTCTGGATGGGGCAGGTGCGGGTCGGCCGAAGATCGAGCCGGTCGGCCAGTACGCGGGGCACGACGAGGAACGTGGCTCCTGTATCCACCAGAAGCTCCACTGACTCGCTGCGCCCGGTCGGCCCGGTCAGGCGCGCCGAGATGTGAAACAAACCCATATTCCTGCGCTTCTCCCCCCTTGAAGTATACCGCGCAGGAGGAGTGAATGCCCGCTCCCCGCTTCGTCGGCAGCGCGGTCAAGCGCCTGGAGGACCCGCGCCTCATCCGGGGCCAGGCCCAGTATGTGGACGATCTCGCGTTTCCCGGAACGCTCCACGCCGTTGTCTTGAGGAGCCCCCACTCCCACGCCCGGCTCACCCACGTGGACGTGTCCGACGCCCTGAAGCAGCCCGGGGTCCTCGCCGTGCTCACTGGGAAAGACGTCGCCGGCAAGGTGCGCCCGAAACCCCTCATGATCTCTCCTCCCGGCCTCAGATACCCGCTCCACCCTCCCCTCGCCCAGGACGAAGTGCGATTTGTCGGCGATCCCGTGGCCCTGGTCCTGGCGGTGGAAAAATATCAGTGCCGGGACGCCGCCGATTTGATCCGCGTGGACTACGAGCCTCTCGACGTCGTGACGGATCCCGAGGCCGCGCTGCTGCCAGGCGCGCCACGGGTACATCAGGGTCTCTCAGACAATCTCGCCTACGAGCACTCGTGGAAAACCGGCGACCTTGACGCCGCCTTCGCGAAGGCGGAGCGGGTCGTCAAAGGCCGCTTCGTCAACCAGCGCCTGGCGCCGCTCCCTCTTGAGCCCCGCGGCTGCCTCGCGCTGTTCCAGGGCGGAGCGCTCACGTTCTGGACCTCGACCCAGATGCCCCACCGGGCCAAGTCCATGCTCGCCGAAACGCTCGACCTCCCCGAGCACCAGATCCGCGTGATCGCTCCCGAGGTCGGCGGCGGCTTCGGCTGCAAGGTCGGGCTCTACGACGAGGAAGTCCTCGCCGCCTTCGCCGCCATCAAACTCGGCCGACCGGTGAAGTGGATCGAGGCGCGGAGCGAGAGCATGGCCGCCACGACCCACGGCCGCGGCCAGATCCACGGGGCCGAGCTGGCGGTCGCTCACGACGGCACGTTCCTCGGCCTCCGGGTCAGCGGAGTGGCAGACCTCGGCGCCTGCCTGGAGGCCTTCACCGCCGGCCCGCCGCTATTGTGCGGGCGTCTCATCACGGGGGCGTATCGCATCCCGGCAGCGTCGTACGCGCTCCGCGGCGCCTTCACCAACAAGACCCCCACGGCGGCATATCGGGGCGCCGGTCGTCCCGAAGGGTCATTCATCATCGAGCGGATGGCCGACCTGGCCGCCGCCGAGCTGGGGCTGGACCCGGTAGAGATCCGGAAGAAGAACTTCATCAGGCCGGAGGACTTCCCGTACAAGACGCCCTCGGGCCTCACCTACGACTCGGGGCGCTACGCGGTGACGCTCGACCGAGCGCTCGAGCTCCTGGACTACCCGAAGTTCCGCTCCGAGCAGGCGCGAGCGCGTCAGGAGGGCCGCTATCTCGGGGTGGGCTTCTCCACCTTCGTGGAGACGGCGAGCACCGGGCCCTCGGCGAAGATGGCGTTCCAGGGCCACGAGTACGGCGCGGTGAGGGTGGAGCCGAGCGGCCGCGTGACGGCCCTGACCGGCACGTCACCCCACGGCCAGGGGGGAGAGACGACCTTCGCCCAGATCGTGGCCGACGCCCTCGGCGTCACTCCCGACGATGTGACGGTGCTCCACGGCGACACCGCCATCATCCCGACGGGGTTCGGCACGGGCGGGAGCCGCGGGGCGAGCGTGGGCGGGGCCGCGATCCACGTGGCGGCCGGGCGCGTGAGGGAGAAGGCCCAGCGGATCGCCGCTCACCTCCTGGAAGCGGCCCCGGAGGACATCGCCGTCGCCGACGGGAAGTTCCACGTCAAGGGCCTTGCCGACCGCGCCGTCACGCTCCGAGAGGTGGCCCACGCTGCCCACCGCGCGGCGAACCTCCCGCCGGGGATGGAGCCCGGCCTCGACGCAAGCCACATCTTCGATCCCCCCGACTTCACGATCCCCTTCGGCGTGTACATCGCGGTGGTGGAGGTGCTCCCGGAGAGCGGCGAGGTCAGGCTCCTGCGCTTCATCGGCGTTGACGACGTGGGAACGGTGATCAACCCCATGCTCCTGAAGGGGCAGCTCCACGGCGGGATCGCCCAGGGAATCGCCCAGGCCCTGTGGGAAGAGATCGTCTACGACGAGGCGGGCCAGCTCCTGTCGGGCAGCCTCATGGAATACGCCGCGCCGAAGGCCGCCGACCTGCCGATGTTCGAGCTGGACCACACGGTCACGCCCACGCCCCACAATCCCCTCGGCGCCAAGGGGGTGGGCGAGGCCGGCTGCGTCGGCGCTCCTCAAGCCGTCGTCAACGCCGTGCTGGACGCCCTCGCGCCCCTCGGCATCAAGTCCCTGGACATGCCACTCCGCCCCGAGAAGATCTGGCGCGCCATCCGGGGGACGACCCCTACACCTCGGTGATGTCGGCGGTCCACTCGACCTTGATGCCGCGCTCCACGCTCTGAGAAACGGGGCAGGCCTGCTTGTGGTGGCCGAGCGCCCGCTCGGCTTCCTCGCGCTTGCCCTTGGGGATCTTCAGCGCGTACTTGATCCGGATCTTCGTCAGGAGCAGGACCTTGTCCCCTTCCTCGATCTCCCCCTCGACTTCGGTCAGGAGGTTGCCGCCGTAGACGGGAATCTGGCGCGCTGCCAGCGCGCCGGCAAGAGTGCCGGTCATTCAGGACCCGACCGCCGCCACCACGTGGTCGATGGTGGTCGGCAGCTCTTCCGGCACGTCGGCCTTGTACCAGGCCTTGACCCCGCCGTGGAGGCCAGTGCGGATCGCCTCGGGGAAGGGCTCGATGAAGGCCTGCTTGATCGCGCGGGCCTCGGGGACCACGCGGACCTTGGATAGATGGACCAGTGTGCCCATGGAGGCTCCTCCTTTCAGGCCGTTACGTCGCGAGAGCTTCCAGCGCCCGAGCGGCGGCGTCCTCGCCGGAGTGGACGCAGTCGGAGATCCCCACGCCGTGATACGCGCTGCCGGCGAGAGCGAGGCCCGGGAGCTGGGCGACCCGGGTCTCGATGGCCGCCACGGTCCCGAGGTGGCCCACGAGGTACTGGGCCATGGAGGCCGGGTAGCGGTGGACGCGGCTCAGGAGCGGCGGCGCGGTGACGCCCAGCAACTCCTTTAACTGGGCCTTCACGATCGCGAGCATCCGCTCGTCGTCCTCTTTCAGGATTCCCTCGTCCAGCGCGCCGCCGAGGAACACGCGCAGGAGGACGTGGCCGGCGGGCGCCCGTCCGGGGTACTTCACGCTGGAGAAGGTGCAGGCCAGGAGCGGTCGCTGCTCGATCCTCGGCACGACGAAGCCGAAGCCGTCCAGCGGGTGGGCGATCTCCTCCCGGCGGTAGGCGAGGGTCACCGTCGCCGAGGAGGCGTACGGGATCGCTTCGAGGAGATGGGCCAGGCTCGGGTCGAGGTCGCGGACCATGCGGGCGGCCTGGTGGGCCTCGGCGCCCACGATAACGGCATCAGCGTCAACACTGCTCCCGTCAGCCAGGCCCACGCGCCACCGGGCGCCCTCGCGCCGCAGCCCCACGACGCGCTCCTTGAGCCTCACTGAGCCCGGCGGGAGGCGATCGGCCAGGGCGCGCGTGAACTCCTCCATCCCGTCGGCGAAGGTGACGAAGAGGCTCCAGCGCGCCCCGCTGACGCCCTCCGCCGGGCGGGCCGCCCGCCAGAGGGCGAGGATGAGGCTCCGGTGGGTCCGCTCCATCTCGAGGAAGCGCGGCATGGTCGCCGCCAGGCTCAGCGTGTCGGGATCAGCGGTGTAGATGCCGGCCACCAGCGGCTGGGCCACGCGCTCCAGCGCTTCGACACCGAGCCGGCGGCGGACGAACGACCCGAGGCTCTCGTCCTCGGCCCCCATGCGGCGGGGCAAGGCGAGGTCCATCGCCATCCTGAGCTTGCCCGGCCAGGAGAAGAGCCGGGACGAGACCAGCGGCCAGAAGCGCGCAGGAGCCAGGAGCTGAAAGCCGTCGGGGAGCGGCAGGAGGTGCCCGGCGCGGAGGACGTAGATGCGGCGGAAGCGATCGTCGGTTCGTACCAGGCGCGTGCCGAGGCCAACCCGCTCTGCCAGTGCAAGCGCCCAGGGCTTCTCAGAGATGAAGGAATCGGGGCCGGCCTCGATCAGGAAGCCCTGGGTGTGCTCGGTGGCGATCGTGCCGCCGAGCCGCTCACGCGCTTCGAGAAGTGTGAGGTCAATCGCCTCACCCCGCTCGCGCGAGAGCTCGGTAAGCCGGTGAGCCGCGGCGAGGCCGGCGATCCCTCCTCCCACCACGACGACACGGTGTGCCACGCCGCTACTTCCCAAGGCCGGCCCTGGCGAGGTCGGCCAGCATCTCGACGAACGCCGGGTGGTCGTTGACCGCTTCGGCGCGGTGGAAGTGCACTCCCAGTTTTTCCGCCAGCTGACGCGCCTCAACGTCCAGGTCGTAGAGCACCTCGACGTGGTCGCAGACGAAACCGATGGGCGCCACCACCACGTCGCCGACCCCCTCCTTGGCCAGTTGGCGCAGGACCTCCGCGACGTCGGGCTCGAGCCAAGGCTCGCGCGGCGCCCCGCTCCGGCTCTGGTAGGCCACCGACCAGCGCTGATGATTCAAGCTCGCCGCCACGGCGCGCGCCGCCGCCGTGAACTGAGCGACGTACGGGGAACCGTCGGCCATCGCCGCCGGGACGCTGTGGGCGGTGAAGACAACCGGCGCGGCCTTCCGGCCCTCCGGAGCGACGCGCCCCAGGGCCTCGGCGACCCGGTCGGCGACCGCCTCGATGAAGCGCGGATGGTCGAACCAGGCGGGAGCGTACGCGACCTCGGGCGCTCCCGGCCCCACCTTCTCGCGGGCCGCCGCCACGTCGGCCAGGTAGCGCTCCCACGACGCTTCGGCCTGAAAGGACGAGAGGATGATCCCGAGCGCGCGGCGGTGGCCCAGGTCTTTCATCGCCGCCAGCGTCTCGTGCAGGAACGGGTGCCAGTTCCTCATGCCGACGTACACGGGCGCGGCCACGCCGTCGCGCTTCAGGAGGCGCCGCAGCCCTCTCGCCTGCTTGAAGGTCAGCTCGTTCAGCGGCGAGCGGCCGCCGATCGCCTCGTAGTGGTGCGCAACCTCCTCGATCCGGTCGGGGGGAATGGGGCGGCCTGTGGTGACAAGCTGGAGGAAGGGGCGGATGTCCTCGGGCTTCTCGGGGCCGCCGAACGCGATAAGGAGCACCGAGTCCGCCGCGCTCATCGCCGGGACAGCTCGTGAACCATCTCCACCATGGCGATCACGTGCTCAACGGGTGTCTCGGGAAGCACGCCGTGGCCGAGGTTGAAGATGTGGCCGGGCCGGCCGGCGGCCCGATCCAGGATCGCCCGGACGTGCCGCTTGATCTCGGCGGGCTTGGCGAGGAGCAGGGCGGGGTCGAGGTTTCCCTGGACCGCCACGTCATAGCCCAGGCGCTTCCACGCGTCTCCCAGGTCCACGCGCCAGTCCAGGCCGATCACGTCGCCGCCCGCCTCGCGCACGAGCTCCAGCAGCCCAGCGGTGCCCGTGCCGAAATGAATCACGGGAACCCCTGGCGTGAGGCCTTTGACCACCGCCCGCGTGTGAGGCAGGACGAACTCGCGGTAGTCGGCGGGCGAGAGCGTCCCCACCCAGGAATCGAAGAGCTGGACGGCCTGGGCGCCGGCGGCGATCTGGCCGTTCACGTAGCCGACGGTGACCTTCACGAGGCGCTCCATGAGGGCCTGCCAGGTCGAAGGGTCATCGTGCATCAGGCGCTTGGTGTGGAGATACTCCCGGGACGCGCCCCCCTCGATCAGATACGAGGCGACCGTGAAGGGCGCGCCGGCGAAGCCGATCAGCGGCACCCGCTCGGACAGCGCCTTGCGCACTTTCTGGATCGCCTCAAAGACAAAGGGCGTGGCTTCTCGGGGATCGACGTCTGCGAGGCCGGCGAGGTCCGCGGCGCCGCGCACGGGACGGTGGATGACGGGCCCTTCCCCCTTGGCGAACTCGAGGCCCACGCCCATGGGCTCCACGGGGAGGAGGATGTCGGCGAAGATGATCGCGGCGTCCACCCCGAGGCGCTCCACGGGAAGGAGCGTCACCTCCGCGGCCGCCTCGGGGTTCTTGCAGAGCTCGAGGAAGCCAAACCGCGCCCGCAGCGCGCGATACTCGGCCATGAAGCGCCCCGCCTGGCGCATCAGCCAGACCGGGGTGTACTCGGCGGGCTCGCGTCGGCACGCGCGCAGAAAGGGAGCAGACGTAGCGGGCTTCATGGATCACCCAGCCTACCGTCCGCTCCCGGCCGAGTCAAGGAAGCGCGAAGATCTTACGCAGCGTGAGGCTTACTTGGCGGCAATCGTGGTCGGCTTACCCTCTTCGCCGACGAAGACGACGAGAATCTTCACTGGCGCGTCGCCCTTATTGAATGCCTGGTGCCAGTGGTTCACGTCCTCCAGGTACGCCTGCCCGGGCTTGTACTCCCGCGCCTCGGCGCCCTGCGCCTGGACGGTCAGCGTGCCTTCGAGGACGTAGACGTACACCGGCACCGGGTGCTGGTGGAGCGCGGTCCGCCCTCCCGGCTCGAGCTGGCCGATGACGGAGATGATCTCCGCCTTGCCGGCCTTGGGGTACTCGATGGGCATCTTGCCTGCCGTCAGCCCCGATTTGAGGACCGGCGTGCTCTTGAACCCCTTCGGCAGCGCCTGATCGTCCGCCGCCGCTTGCGCAAACCGCGGCGCGCTCGATTGCTGCGCGCTGGCGACACTAATCACGAGCAGAACACCCAGACCGGAGAGAAGTAGATGCTTCATTCGGAAGCCCTCCTTGTCAGGTCGGCGTAGAGCGATTTGACGGGAAATATAGGTCAAACGGCGGGGGGTGTCAAGATTGACAACTCCGCGTCCCTGGGCGACGATGGCTGCCGCGATCTCACTCGAATCCCGGAGGCCACGATGCCGCTGATGGCGGGGAAGCAGGCGTTTCTGGAGATCCTGAAGCAGGAGGGTGTGGAGTATTTGTTTGGCAACCCGGGCACCACCGAGCTGCCGCTGATGGACGGCCTGGTGCGCGAGCCGCGGATCCGCTACATCCTGGCCCTCCAGGAGGCGGTGGCCATCGCCATGGCCGACGGCTACGCCCAGGCCAGCGGGAAGCTGGCCGCGGTGAATGTCCACATCTCTCCCGGCCTGGGCAACGCCATGGGGATGCTCTACGACGCCTGGAAGGCCGGCTCTCCCCTCCTCCTGACCGCGGGCCAGCACGACCAGTCTTTCAACGTCACCGAGCCCGTCCTCTGGTCCGACTTGCCCCCGGTGGCAAGACCCTTCGTCAAGTGGGCGACCGAGATCCACCGCCTCGAAGATCTGCCGCGCATCGTCCACCGCGCGGTGAAGGTGGCGCTGACCCACCCCACGGGGCCGGTTTTCCTCTCACTGCCCGTGGACGTGCTGAACGCCGAGCGCGACCTCGAGCTGGGTGAGCCCACCCGCGTGGACCCACGGATCCGCGGGGCGCGCGAGGCGGTGGAGCGGGCGGCGGACCTGCTCGCCGCGGCGAAGCGGCCGCTGGTCGTCGCGGGCGACGCGGTGGCCCAGGGCGGCGGGCTCGCCGAGCTGATCGAGGTGGCGGAGCTGCTCGGCGCGCCGGTCAGACTGGAAGGGATGGCCAACCGATGCAACTTCCCCTTCACCCACCCGCTCTACCAGGGCGCGATCCCGCGCCTCGCCCCCGACCTCCGAGCCCTCCTCCAGCAGCACGATCTGGTCTTCTCCGTCGGCGGCGACCTCTTCACCCTGTCGCTCCCGTCCGACGTCGAGCCCGTGCCCCACGGTCTCGGGATCATCCACCTGGATGTAGACCCGTGGGAGCTCGGCAAGAACTATCCCGCGAAGGTGGCGATCGTCGGCGACCCGAAGGCCACGCTCCCCGACCTGGCCGAGGCGCTGCGGAAGCGCTTCGGAGGAAGCGGCCATCCCGAGGCGCGGCGCCGCCTCGAAGACTCGGACAAGCGCCGCGCCGGGACGATCGCCGAGCTGAAGAAGCGGGCGCTGGCCGCGGGCGGCCGCCAGCCGATCGCGCCGCTGGCCCTGGTCCACGCCGTCGCCGAGAGCCTGCCGCCCGACGCCGTGATCGTGGAGGAAGCGATCTCCTCGGGAGGCGGCCTCCGGGAGCTCCTCCGCTGCCAGGACGCCCAGAGCTTCTTCGGCCTCCGGGGCGGCGGCATCGGCTGGGGGCTCCCCGCGGCGCTCGGCGTGAAGCTCGCCCTCCCGCGCCGCCCGGTGGTGGCGCTGGTGGGGGACGGGAGCGCGATGTATACGAACCAGGCCTTCTGGACCGCCGCCCACAACGGCCTCGGCGTGGTATTCGTCATCATCAACAACCGCGGCTACCGGATCCTGAAGCAGCGGGTCCACGCGCTCAAGGGGTTTTCGGCCCAGGACGACGTGTACGTGGCGATGGACCTGGACAAGCCCCTCATTGACTTCCTGGGGCTCGCCCAGTCTCTGGGGGTGGCCGGGGAGCGCGTGGAGAAGGCCGCGGACATCGGCCCCGCCCTGGCCCGCGGCCTGGCCGCCGGCGGCCCGTATCTCCTCGACGTCCAGGCGGACGCGAGTTTCAAACCTTAGCCCCCCTCACCCTGCCCCACTCGATGCCCCTCACCTCTTCTCCTCTCCCCACTGGGGAGAGGCAGGGTGAGGGGGGAGAGGATAAAGGTGAGGGGGCGTCGCGGATAAGGTCGTGGATCGTCTCAAAGGCAAGGTGGCCATCGTCACGGGCGCGGGTTCGCGCGGCCCGGGAGTGGGAAACGGCAAAGCCGCCGCCGTCCTCTTCGCGCGGGAGGGGGCCCGGGTCCTCTGCGCTGACCAGTTCCTGGAGCGCGCGGAGGAGACCTGCGCCCTCATCCGCGCCGAGAAGGGGGAAGCGTTCCCGCTCCAGGCCGACGTGACGCGGGCGGCCGATTGCGAGCGCGTCGTCGCGACGGCCGTCGAGCGCTACGGCCGGCTCGACCTCCTCCACAACAACGTCGGGATCGAGTCGCGCAAGAACCTGATGGAGGTCACCGAGGAGGAGTGGGACCGGGTCATGGCGGTGGACCTCAAGAGCATGCTGCTGACCTCCCAGGCGGCCGTCCCCCGGCTCCGCGA